>Ga0207015_1014_pt1 | contig 74971 bp, 58 predicted proteins | sample Alteio_BWMinCont_53_FD_153486 | JGI IMG/M metagenome (GOLD analysis project Ga0207015, IMG submission 153486) | Enriched cells from forest soil in Barre Woods Harvard Forest LTER site, Petersham, Massachusetts, United States -... | ecosystem: Environmental > Terrestrial > Soil > Temperate forest >...
TTTTTCGCCGGGCTGGGCCATGCCTCGGTGCAAACGGTGTACAGCTATCTGGGCTATTACAACGTTTGTAATTTGGGCGGAGAAATGAAGGATCCCGGGAAAAATATTCCGCGAGCGATATTCCTTTCGATTTTCGGGATTGCGATTCTTTATTTTCTGATGCAAACGAGTATTTTAAGCGTGGTTCCATGGCAAGAGGCGCAGAACTCGGGATTTGTGGTAAGTCTGTTCGTAGAGCGGACGTTTGGAATGCGCTGGGCGACTTTTGCAACCGCGCTGATTCTAGTCTTGGCGTTCGGCTCGATTTTTTCCGCCACATTGGGATACTCGCGTGTGCCGTATGCGGCGGCGCTGGACGGTAATTTCTTTTCGGCGTTCGCGCGGGTGCACCCCACCAAGCACTTTCCGCATATTTCTCTGTTGGCGTTGGGCGCGGCGTCGATATTCATCTGCTTGTTTTTCAGTCTTTTCTCGGTAATCCGCGCCATCCTGGCGATGCGCTGCCTCATCCAATTTGTTGGCCAAGCGGTTGGACTGCTGTTGCTTCATCGGCGATGGAAGGCGGAGCGTTGGCCCTTTCGAATGTGGCTTTATCCGGTTCCAGTGATCATCGCGATAACGGGCTGGATTGCAATTTTTATTTCGACGGGGCGAACGCCAATGCTCGCTTCGCTCGCGGCGATGTCAGCGGGTATTCTTGTTTACTCGGTGCGAGCGCGACTTTTGCGGCAATGGCCATTTCAGGAGGGTGTTGGATGAAGCGGTGGCGAACAATTTGGCTGGCAACAATCTTGGCGGGACTCACGGTGCTTTCTGCCAGTCGTCAGGCGATGGGGCAGTCGCTGGCCGACACCATCGAAGCTATTCTTTTTGTGACCGCGCATCCCGACGACGAATGGTCCGGCTTGTTGACCTACCTTTCGCGCGGCCTGGATACGGACGTTGGACTTCTGACTCTGACGCGCGGCCAGGGCGGACAGAATGCGATTGGGCCGGAGCAAGGCGGCGCGTTGGGAGTAATTCGCACAGAAGAATTGCTGTTGGCGGACGAGCATTATGGCGTGCATCAATTTTTCACTCGCGCGCCAGACTTTGGTTTTTCAAAGAGCGCCGACCAAACCATGAAGATTTGGGACAACATTGCGCTGGAAGATATGGTGCGGGCCATTCGCACGTATCGCCCCCAAGTGGTGATCAATGGCTGGGGCGGCGTGCATTCCGGACATGGGCAGCATCAAGCGAGCGGCATATTGACGCCGCAGGCGGTGGTTGCAGCTGCGGATCCAAAAATGTTTCCGGAACAAATCTCAGAAGGATTAGCGCCGTGGAAAGTAACGCTGGAAGTGCGCCTGGCGCGGGAGAAAACTTCCGACGCTGTCGAACTCCCCGTCAATGATGTTTCTCCGCTTTGCGGCAAGAGCTATACCGAGATGGGCATGGAAGGGCATGCGCTGCACCGCTCGCAGGGCACGCCGGCATTTTTCGGCAACGCATTTTTCCGGCGGCCGATTTATCTGGTCGCAGAAAACGAGAAAGACACGGCCGGGAAGTTCGACGCGAAGCTCCTGGGGGAACCTCTCACGTCGCTCAGCACGCGCTTCCCCTCGCTGCAAGCGTCGATGGCCACGCGGCTGACGGCGGCGGATGCAGACTTGAAAGCGGCGCTGGTTGCGGTGCGTTCCCTGCAACGAACGGATGCAGCTACTTCGCTGGCGCAGGCCGGACTGCAAATTGGAGTTTTGAGAAACGAAATTTCGAAAACCGCCATGGCGGATCGTGCCAACAGCGAAACTTCATCCGCGTTATTTGAGTTGCAACACGTAAGCGAACGAATCGATCGCGCGCTGGCTGAAGACGTGGCGATTTCGTTCGAAGCGCAGGCAGACCGTCACGAGCTAGTAGCGGGTGAGGATTTTTCCGTGGAAGTAGCGTTTGAAGGAAAACCAATCGTGCCGGTGAAGTGGACGCTGGATGCGAGCGACATCCAGGTTCCACCGGGCTGGAGCGCGGCCAAAAAACCAGCGAAACAAGATAGCGAAAGTGAAAATTTCAAAGTGTCGATTCCGGCGGATGCTAAAGCACCGAGATCGCCCCAGGACGCAATCCTGCCGTTTCCGGCGCCGCTCGTTCGTGTTGCTTTGACTGTTGTTTGGAGTTCCTACCGATTTACGATCGAGAAGCCGGTGGAAAGTATGCAGGCAACGACCACGGGCATCGCAACGTACCCACTGGAGCTGGTTCCGGCGGTGACGCTGACAGTTGAGCCGGAGCAAGTGATGGTTCCGGTGCAGAGAGCGTCAGAACCGGTGAAGCTGCTCGCGCGTATTCGGTATCACGGAACGAAACCAGCAAAGGTGGAGGTCGGAGTAGATGCGCCCGACGGATGGAAAGCGCAGCCGGTTGCGCCACTGGATTTCTCTACCAGCGGCGATCAATTAATCCGTTTGCTCGTAGAGCCCCCGGCGCGAACCGTTCCGGGAGCCTACGCTCTGCATCCTTACGCGCGCATTGGCGAAGAGACGTTTAGAACTTCGCTCGAGCCCATTCCGACTCTTCCCACGCGCAATTGGAGCGAGCCTTCCGACGCTACTGTTCATGTTCTGGATCTGAATGTTCCGGCCAACCTGCGAGTAGGTTACATTGCGGCAGAAAATGATCCACTACCCGAAATTCTGCGACGGTTGGGTATTCAGGTGGATTTGCTCGACGAAGTAGCGTTGGCGTTCGGCGATTTAAGCCAGTGCGACGCAATCACTGTGGGCATACGCGCCTACGAACTGCGTCCCGACTTGTTGCGCGCAAATCAGCGGCTGCTGGATTATGTGGATCGAGGCGGAACGCTGCTGGTGCAGTACCAGCGGGATTTCGCTTGGGACAAGGAACCGCCCGCGCCATACCCGGCGAAAATGGGAGATAGGGTTGCGCGTGTGACCGACCCGAATTCTCCGGTACATTTTCTTGCGCCCGATAGTCCGTTGATGAACACTCCTAACAAAATGACTCTGGCGGATTTTGAGGGCTGGGAGCAGGAGCGCGGCTTGTATTTCTGGGGCACCTTCGATCCGCGCTATCAAGCACTATTGGGACTGAAGGATTTTAACGAAGCGGAAGTAACTGGTGCGCTTGTGGCTGCGCGAGTCGGAAAAGGATTGTACATCTACACCGGCTTGTCATTTTTCCGCGAGCTTCCGGCAGGGGTGCCAGGTGCCTACCGTCTATTTGTCAATTTGCTGAGCCAGACACAACATGCCGCAGCCAAAAACTGAATCACTTCAAACAGGTGCGCACGAGGAATTTACAACCCCGCGTATGATCCGGATTCCGGCCGGCTCGTTCTTGATGGGCAGCGATGCGGGCCAGGATAACGAACGACCGGTGCATCGTGTTTGGGTGCATACCTTCGAAATGGCCGCCTGCCAAGTGACGAATGCCGAGTATGGCCAATTCATTTCAGCCACGGGGCATCGCAAACCTGTGCATTGGGACGATTCAAATTTCTCCGATCCTTTACAACCAGTGGTAGCGCCTTCCTGGTTTGATGCCGTCGAGTTTTGCGAATGGCTGAGCCGTATGACCCAACAGCACTTTCGTTTACCCACGGAAGCGGAGTGGGAATATGCTGCGCGAGGCGGCCTGGAACAGGAATCATTTCCATGGGGAGACGAGCCCCCCGAATCGCTGGCAAGCTATGCGGCGCGCTGGAAGACTGGACCAGAACCAGTAGGGCGTGCGGAAACGAATGGTTACGGCCTTTGCGATATCGGCGCAAATGTCCACGAATGGTGCGCCGATTGGTTTGACGCAGATTACTACCGAGTATCGCCGGAGCGAAATCCCCAAGGACCGGCAGGACAAGTGGACAACGCGCCCGCCGGAGCAAAATTCACGGCGCCGGCTCGGCGGGCGTCGCGAGGAGGATCCTGGCGTCATTTCACGAAAGTGTCGCGGTGCGCCGCGCGGTCAAGCATCCCTCCGGAATTTCAGTATGCAGATTACGGATTTCGTGTTGCTTGCGATGTCTGCGACTCTCCATAAACTTGTCTGATAAGTTCTCTGGAATCAATGAATCGGTCTGGACAAGTTTCTGGCACTAGCGACGCGTCGAAGACGCAGTCAGGGCTAACCAAAGAACTTCCCGACCCATCCAATCCTCTACGACTCTGAATGCGCTACGACAACACTGACCCGTTTGCCTTCCCTCATGAGCACAAGGTGAAAGGTCCGACCGCCGCTTAATTTTTGTTCATGATATTCTCCCAGTCAAATCGGGAGAAAGTGAATGAAAGACGCACGACAAAAATCCAATTTTTGGGAAACCGGCATGACCTTTCAGTGGAACTCTAAATCCCGCGTCCTGCGGCTGCTTGCAGGGTTCGCAATAATCTTAATAGCCTCATCGGCAGCCTGGGGACAGAAAAATAAGAACAAAAAGCCGGATAACTCGCCCATGCCTTCGATCCCGCTTCCCACTTCCGATGAAATCGATCGCGACATTGGAGAAATGCTGGGCGCCTTTCAAGTGGGAAACATCGAAGCTATGCATAAATATTATTCCGATAGCGCCACGTTCGTGAGCGGAGCTTTCGGGCCGCCGATTTTAGGCTGGCAGAACTACATCGCGGGATATCAGCAACAGCGGGCCTCGTTCCAGGGAAGTCAGGTGGTCCGGCGCAACACGAACATCTTTGTGCACGGGGATGTGGCTTGGGCGTCGTATCAGTGGGAGTTCAGCTCGGTGTTGAATGGGAAGCCGTACGGAATACGCGGCCAAACGACGCTGGTGTTCAATAAAGTGGGAGATAACTGGCTGATCGTCCACAATCACACATCACAACTTTGTGAACAATCGGCTGGAGGCCAGCAACAACCTCCCGCTCAAATGCCTGCGGCTCCGACTTCTCCGCGGCCTAATCAGTAAGTCAGCGGAGACATGAAGAATGTCGGCTCGCAGCATCATCGGGGAACGGTGGCTTCGCCTGCGGGCTTCAGAAGTTCTTATATCCGCGCCAGAGCCATATTCCGGCGATTATCATCAGCAGCAAAACCGAGATCGTGATTAGGATGTTGATCGGAGTGCTCAGCTTCTCGATGCGCGCGACCAGAAGGCGTTGCTCCTGAGCCATGGAATCCCCGGCCTTATCCAGAAAGATCTGGTCTTCCTCGTGGGCTCCCAGCATGGCGCGATAAATCAGCATACAGATAAGCACGGTGGTAACTACTGCCCAGCCTACTAGCAGTGTGAAAAGGGTGGTTCCGAGCTCCTCCATGGTTATCTCCCTGCCCGCTGAGGTCGAACTGGCAAGAATGAGCCGCCCAAGCGGGCCCATATCTGAAGCGGTATTGGCGGGATTATAGCACCACCCGCAATGGGTTGCGTTAACGGGGGTTAAGCGAAGCTTTCGTCGGGGAAGTGAACGTGCCAGAAATTCCTTGTGGGATAGAGGATCTCAATCCCCAGTTCGAAATTACCGTCATCCGCGCCCTGGACGCGCACCACGCGAAACTCCTGGGTTTCTTGAGAAACCCTATTCAGCACTTCGATACGAGAACCCAATGCCGGCGAGAACGGGGCGCGAAGAAGGGCTCCGAAGCGGCTAACGGCAATTGCTTCAGCCGGGGTATCGAGAGGCTGTCCAAAGCTTCCATCACTGAATACCTGCACCGGGATTCGGATTAAGATGCGGCTTGAGCGGCGACGCTCAATCATCGCGCGGGCGGATGCCATAATTTGCTCCTCAGATCGGACGCAGGCCGGAGCGTTAACTTTAAGCGCGGCGAGGTTCCAGGGTCAAGGTTACCGCAAACCGCGTGTGCTTCGTTGACAAACCATAGGCCACGCGGCAATATGGTTGCTCCTCGTTGTTTTGCCGCAAGAAATGCCCAAGTGGCGGAATTGGCAGACGCGCTAGCTTCAGGAGCTAGTTCCCGCAAGGGAGTGGAGGTTCGAGTCCTCTCTTGGGCACCAAAATTCGTGACCGCACCTGCCTCAAATTAGGCCGTTTCTCGTTATACGCGATTTTGACCGGAACCTTTGACTCTCTAGACCAGCAACTGTTCCATGCGGATGGGGAGGTCGCGTACGCGTACGCCGGTAGCGTGATAGACGGCGGACGTAAGCGCAGAGGCAACGCCGGTGAGGCCGATCTCACCTACTCCGCGCGCGCCATATTCGTTTAGCACCGTGTCTGGATAATCCAGGAATATGCAGTCCATCTCCGGAATGTCCGCATTTACCGGGACAATATAGTCCGCGAAATTGTTATTGATGGGGTGGCCGTTGCGGGTGTCGTAGATAGTGGCTTCAAATAGGCCCATGCCGATTCCCATCACTACGCCGCCTAGAATCTGATTTCTCGCTGTTTTGGCGTTCACCATGCGACCGCTATCGATCACGGTCAGCCAACGCGTTATACGCAGGCGAGCGATGCCCGGATCGAATGAAATTTCGCAGAAGTGAGCTCCGAAAGAATGCGTGGAGAACTTCTTCACATCCGGATCAGCGTCGGTTTTTGCGTGGCCGTCCAGGCCGACGAGGTTGCGCAAAGCCAGGATGTCTTGAAAGGGAACGCCTGTATCGGGAGACTTATCCTGGGCATGAATGCGTCCCTGAGTCATTTTCAATGTCTTGGCGTCTACGTTTTGAAAAGGCGAATTGGGAGTATACACGGCCACTTGGATTACAGCGTCAACGGCTTTCTGCGTGGCTTCAACGATAGCCGGGAGCACCGTGGAGGTCACCGACGAGCCGCCAGAAGTAGGGCCAGGAGGCAAAGCGCTGTCACCCAGCACCACCTGAATTTTGCCCAACGGCAAACCGGTTTTGTCGGATACGACCTGAGCGAAAACCGTATATGTGCCGGTGCCGATATCTTGCGTGGCGCAGGACGCGCGAGCAGTTCCGTCCGCGAGGAGCCTAACGCGAACTTCGGCAGCGTGGCGGCCGGCGGGCCATGTGCAGGTGGCCATACCCCATCCCTGAATTAGGTCGCCGTTGCGCATCGAACCGACTTTTGGATTGCGCTTGGACCACCCGAAGCGGTCCGCCCCCGTCTGATAGGCTTCGCGAAGATGTTTGCTGGACCATGGAAGGTTGGAAGCCTCGTCGGTTTCCGCATAATTTTTCAGGCGAAGCTCGAGAGCATCCATATTCAGCTTAATCGCCAGTTCATCCATAGCCGATTCAATGGCGAAAAGTGCCGGAGTTCTTCCGGGGCCGCGCATCGGTGTGGGCGTTCCGACGTTGAGGCGAGCCAAATGTTGTATCGCAGTGTTATTGGGAGAGCTATAAAGCAGCGACGATACCTGCGTGCAGTCTTCCACGTAATCATCCACCAAGGATGTGTGCTGAAGGATGTCATTTTGGAATGACACAAGCTTGCCATCCTGCGTCGCGCCTAAACGCATGCGTTGTTGCGTAGCGGGACGGTGGCCTACGGTAGTGAACATCAAAGTTCGCGGAACAGAGACTTTTACGGGGCGTCCGAGCTTACGCGCCGCCACCGCCGCGAGCAGCGAATGAGGCCAGGGAAAGAGTTTGCCGCCGAATCCCGAGCCGATGAATTTTGAAATTACTTCAATATTTTCCAATGGAATGCCGAGCATCTCCGACATCACGTTGTGATGATTCACCACACCTTGCGACGATTCGTATAGCGTGACTTTATCTTTATTCCACACGGCAATCGTGGCGTGCATTTCCATCGGATTGTGGGTTTCGGTCGGCGTGGTGTAAGTCTGGTCAAGCTGTACAGGAGCTTTCGGAAAGGCTGAATCCGCATCGCCTCGGGAATACTTCTTGGCCAGTGTGGTGTTCGAAGTTGTCGCTTGATTCAACAAAACTAGTGGGGCCTTCTCGTCGTAAGTCACATGAACATTCGCCGCTGCATCCTGGGCTTGCTGAAAAGTATCAGCAACGACCAGGGCTACGAATTGGCCGTAGTAATAGATATTTCCATCCTCGAACGGAGGGCGACTTTCTCCAGGGCGGCTTAGTTCCTCAAAGGCGCCAGCGGGACGGTAGAGCTTGTCGAAATTATCGTGATGAAAAACTGCCAGCACACCGGGCATTTTTTCGGCCTTGACGGAATCGATTCGTGCAATTTTCCCATCGGCAATCGTGCTCGGGACTGCCACTCCGTAGGCGAGTTTTTCAATAGGATAGTCTGCGGCATATTTAGCGCCGCCGGTGACTTTCAGCTTTCCATCTATGCGCGTGATTGGTCCCCCAATTACTGAGCTGCTCATTCGTTCTCTCCTGCGCAATTCTGACAACTATTCGTCTTAAGCGAACTGCGTAACGTTTTTGAGCGTGCGAGTAAGGCAGCGCTTGGCTAACTCAACTTTGAAGGCGTTATCGTGCCTAGGCTTGGCGTCCTTCAGGGCCGCTTCGGCGGCAGCTCGAAAATTGTTTTCGCTGGCTTCGCGGCCTTCCAGGATCTGCTCCGCCTCCATGGATCTCCATGGCTTGGTCCCCACGCCACCTAAAGCAATACGAACTCGCTGAATGCGATGGCCGCTTAGCAAAGCGACCACGGCGGCGGAAGACAGCGCAAATTCATACGACGCGCGGTCTCGAAGCTTCAAATAGTGAGAGCGCGTGCCATTCGTCAACGGAGGCAATGTCACGTAAGTGATCAAATCGCCCAGCGCCAACACGTTTTCGCGATTGGGCGTGGATCCGGGCAGCAGGTAAAAATCATTTAACGGAACGTTACGCTCTCCATGGGCGCCTTGTATATGCACAACAGCTTCGAGCGCCATCATGGCTACGGCCATATCCGAGGGATGCGTTGCGATGCAATGTTCGCTTGTTCCAAGGATGGCGTGGATCCTGTTAAAGCCATCGATCGCGGGGCATCCCGAGCCGGGCTCGCGTTTGTTGCAGGGATAGGCGGTATCGCGAAAATAGTAACAACGTGTGCGTTGAAGCAGATTGCCGCCGGTGCTAGCCATGTTTCGAAGTTGCGGCGAAGCTCCGGAGAGAAGCGCTTCGGAAAGAACCGTGTAACGTTGTTGGACCGTTTCATCGTGTGCTAAATCACTATTTCGGACCATAGCGCCAATTTTCAATCCGCCATCGGGCGTGGATTCGATTTGGGTGAGAGGCAGGGAATTAATGTCCACAACCTTTTTTGGTATTTCGACATTCAACTTCATCAGATCGACCAGCGTGGTACCGCCAGCCACAAATTTTGCTTCCGTTTGCGAGCGCACTGCCTCGAGCGCGGAACTTACCGTCTTGGCTTGGTTGAATTGAAAAGCTTCCATTTGAATTGTTTCCTCAGGTACCAGATCTCGGACGTGAAATGAATTTATTACGCGCCGCGTCGCGCGCTTTGAACTGCGGCGACGATGTTGTCGTAAGCACCGCAGCGGCAGATGTTTCCGCTCATACATTCGCGGACGGCAGCGTCGTCCTGGCCGCAAGGTTCTTTGAGCAGCGCGACAGCGGACATGATCTGGCCGGAGGTACAATAGCCACACTGAAATCCGTCATGCTCCAGGAAAGCGGCTTGGACGGGATGCAATTCGCCATCTTGAGCCAAGCCCTCGACGGTGGTGATCTTGTCGCCTTGGTGCATGATGGCAAACGTCAGGCAAGAATTTACGCGCCGTCCGTTTATGTGCAGCGTGCATGCGCCGCACTGGCCGTGGTCGCAACCTTTCTTCGTGCCGGGAAGGTGAAGGTTTTCGCGCAGCGCATCAAGGAGGGTGACGCGAGGCTCCAAGGCAATATGGTGCTCTTTCCCATTGATGTTGAGCACCATGGGCACCGCGCCCGGAACTTCGGCGCCCGGGATCGCTTCGGTGGCCGGCACAGGCTCTTGTACCGGAGCGGAGTGGAGCAACGGCACGGTTGTGACGGCTAAGCTCGCCGTACCGAGTTGCGTGAGGAAAGAACGCCTGGTAAAGCGGCCTGACGTTTCCGATTGCTTGAGCTGTTCTTCTTCGGCAATCTCGATTATCGATTTATCTTTTTTTGCCATGGTTATGCCTTAGAAGAGGTTGGGCTTGAGAACTGACTTCTACATTCGACTTGATGCGTTCGGGGTTGGCCAAGGCGCATGATACTTCGTGCGAAAAGATAAGCGATACAGGGAATACCTTAGCAGGGGTAGGAAAATCCCGTTAGTCGCGGAGGCACTTAACGCGCGAGCACCTTGTCCACACGTTCGGTAAGACTCTTTGCATCGAAGGGGGCACGCACTTTCACATCGTTGTCGAAATAAACGAACACGTCGCGGGCCGGTAGCTTCGCGCCGCATTCCTTAACTACACGTTCAGCGTCATCTGGTTCTGTTCCCCGCGCCCAGGAGCAAACGCGGCCGGTCCATTGTTCCAGCGCCTCATTGGTGTAGCCGCTGGCATAAAGAATCTCCGAGCCGTGCAAACGGCAATACATGAAATCGGACGTCACGTCCATCAGCCTGGGCCACTCCACTGTATCGGCGCAAACGAGTGCGACATTATAATTGCGCAACATTTCGATAAATTCCGGCGTGGCAAAACTTGTATGCCGAATCTCAATCGCATGCCGTAAGGGACGAGCTGCATCCGGCTTCATCGCCGCTCGACCCTTCATCCATTTGTCGTGCTTTTTCGCGAGAGCAGCGGCGGATTCGCTATCGTGAGGCAGGAGTTTCAGGAATTCTTCGAGTCTTTCTGTATCGTACTTAAAATTGGGCGGCAGCTGCCATAGAATCGGACCTAGTTTCGGCCCTAGACGAAAAAGCCCCGACGCCAGAAAATTCGCCAGCGGTGTTTTGGCGTCTCGCAAACGGCGTATGTGAGTTATGAAACGTGGCGCCTTTACGGAAAAAACGAAATCGTCGGGCGTTTCGCCGGCCCAAGCCTCGAAATACTCCGGACGCTGTAGGGAATAGAACGTGCCGTTGATTTCAATGGATCGAAAAATACTGGAGGCATAGGCTAGTTCTTCTTTCTGAGACAATTTTTCGGGATAGAAAACGCCGCGCCACGGAATGTATCTCCAGCCTGAAATGCCGATGCGAACTTCGCCTGCGGGAGCCGCGTCTGCCGATTTCTTGCTCATTTGATCGCGTTTGCGGCGAAAGTCGCTGGTCCGGTCTTACACCGCAATCGAGTCGGTAAATTGCGCGGCGGAATCTTCCGTTTCCAGCGGCACTCCATCGCGGAATGTGACAGTTTTTCCGGAGACCGAAGAAACACGATCGCCCGGCAATAGAATGCCCACCAGGTTCAAGGGATCCGCAGCAGAAATCGTGACAGTCTCGCCGCTGGGCTCAATCTTGCGCATAGCGCGCAGGGATTCGACGGCCATTGGCAGGGCGAATTGCTCTCCCATAAACCCGCTGACGAACCGCCCGCCGCGCACTTCACCACGATCTTCCAAGCGACGGAACGCAATCAACAGTTCACGCCAGCGCGGAACAATCGTCTCGCGCGCGATCACTTCGCGGAAGACGATGCCGTAGCGTTTCAGCAACATCCAGCAGGTGGCATCAGCGATCCGGGCGCAATCGGGAGTTTCGTGTGCGTACAGCAGCGACCATCGTCCAACGCTATGGCGCGGGCGGGAGTTGTGGCCACGCCCCTGTCCGGAACGTCGCTTCGGATCGATCAACGCGCGAATATTATCGAAGCCGTCCGCGGTAATCATTCCCGCAGTAACCAGCTCCCACAGTGCGGTTTCTATTTCCGCTTTCAGCTTGCCCGTGCCGCGCACGAGATCTGCGAAGAAAGAAGCGCCTCGCTGGCGCAGATAGTTGAGGGCATCGCGAGCATTCTGGCTGAGGCCGCGCGGATCCTGCGTGTCTCCATCCGCATGTTGCGATATCATCCAGTCCGAATCTTCGCGCACGAAAAACGCGATGGGCGCCACGCTGGTGGGAATCACACGACGGCTAATGCTATTTTGATCTTCGTAAGTTGCCGGGTGTGGTGAAAGTCGACCCCAGCCCGCGGCACCCGTGAGGCAAAGACGATCGAGCGCTTGCGGATCGTAATCCGCAATTCGCCTGCTGAGAATTTGGCGCTCCCAAGCATTGGCTGGCGCTTCGTAACCTTGCAATTGTTGCAGCACTTCCAAAATGCCGCGCTCGCCGAGCACTTCGCTGCTGGGCGCCACATGTTGCCAGCGCAGTAACCAACGCATGAATTGAGCCGCGGTAGCCGGCTGAATCTGGCTGCGCAAAGTTCCCAGCGTCATGCGATGGATGCGCGCGAGCAAACGGCGTTCGCACCATTCCGTTTCTTGGCTGGAGCCGTCGGTGAAGTGGCCGCGCAAAATGGCGCCGCTTGCTTCCAAACGCAGGAATATTTTGTCCACATCGTTGACGGCAAGTCCCAGGAAGTCGCTTAGCGTCGCAGCTGAAACCGGCCCGAGCTGCCCCATCCATCCAGTGACGCATGCAAACAGCGCATCTTCTCGCGATGTAACAGAAGTTTCGATTTTAGGGAGAGCGGAATCAAAACGTGCTTCAGGAAACGCAGCAGAAAAAGTTGCCGCTTTTTCTGTTGCGACCCAATAGCCCTGCTCGCCGACTGTTGCTCTAGCCGCTCGGCGAGCTTCACTCAACTGCGAAAAATATTCCGCCGACTCTTCAACAGAATTAGCCGCACGTTGCTGCAGTTCCAGCGCCCCGCCCGCTACATTTAGCTCCAACGAGTTCGGGTTTGAATTGTGAGGCAGCGGAAACGCGATCAATGTCTGCAGCACATCATGGAGTTCGTCGCCGTCGCGCACGTCAGGCCACGCCTCTTCACGAACCTGCGAGATTGCAGCAGGATCCAGGCGGCCAATTTCAGAAAGTACTGCATCAGGCAGCATGCGACGCATCTCTACAGCGCGGGCGCGGCGTTCTTCGAGCGGCGCGTCGTCAAGATATGCATACGGATTTGCATTTAGAATTTCGTGCGAAAACTGCGACGGAACCGGTGTCTCCACCGCGATGCAGCGAATACTGCCCGAAGCTATGCGATCCAAGACATTCTTCAGGCCTTCGATATCCATAGCCTCCGTCAGCGCATCCTTCATGGTCTCGCGAGCTAACGGATGATCCGGAATCTTAATTTCGCCTTCGATATTTTCCTGGCATGCCAGCGCCTCCGGAAACACCGCCGCGAGCAAATCTTCAGAGCGCATTCGCTGAATTTGCGGCGGGACCTTTTTCCCGCCCATAAATCGCAGAAGCGCAAGCGCGCGCCCGGCTACCCAGCGCCAGCGGGTATTGAAAATCGGCGACGCCAACACAGCTTGTTCCAGCAGATGTTCCACGCTGGCGGATTGCAGAAAGTTAAAAACATCGCCCAGCGGGAAGCTGTGTTGGTCGCTTAGCGAAATATTCAGGCCGTTGTCAGTTGCGGCGGCTTGCAGTTCGAAATTGAAAGAGCGACAGAATCGTTTTCGCAGCGCCAGTCCCCACGCTTTGTTGATGCGGCCTCCGAAGGGAGCGTGAATGACGAGTTGCATTCCGCCGCCTTCGTCAAAAAAACGCTCCGCGATCACGGTGTCCTGCGTGGGAACGGCGCGCAACACCGCGCGGCCGGTTACGATATATTCCACTGCTTGTTCGGCGCCAGATTGGTCGAGCCCACATTCTCGCTTTAGCCACTCCACCGCAGCTGCACCTTCGGGCAGAGCGCCACGAACGTACCCGGGTGAAACGCCTTCGGTGAGCGAACTAATTTTCTCTCGCACCGCGGCAATTTCCTCGGAGAGTTCCATGGTGCGCGAGGGAGCTTCACCAAGCCAAAAAGGAATGCTGGGAGCAGCTCCTTTAGCATCTTCCACGGAAACGGAGCCGGATTGCACGCGGCGAATGCGCCACGAAGTGTTCCCAAGCAACATAATATCGCCGCGCAAACTTTCCACCGCGAAGTCTTCATCCACGGTTCCAACTACGATGTGTTCCGGCTCCGCGATTACCGTGTACAGCGAATTATCTGGAATGGCGCCGCCGCTGGTGATGGCCGCGAGTCTGGCGCCGCGGCGTCCATGCAATCGATTGTTCACTTGATCGCGATGCAGATACGCCCCGTAACGGCCCCGGCGGGCCGCGATTCCATTTGAAAGCATCTCTATGATTTCATCGAACTCTTTTCGCGCAAGATTGCGATATGGATAGGCGCGGCGAACGAGTGCGAATAAATCATCTTCCAGCCAATCCTCTGCCGCGCAAGCCGCCACGATTTGCTGAGCGAGAATGTCGAGCGGACATTCTGGAATCATGATGCGATCCAGCTCCAGGCGATTGATCGCTCGAACGAGCGCGGCGCATTCAATCAGTTCGTCGCGCGTAGTGGCGAACAATCGGCCCTTGGGCACAGCGCCACGCCAATGGCCTGCGCGTCCGATGCGCTGCAATGCGACTGCGATCGAGCGAGGCGAACCAATCTGGCAGACAAGATCAACGGTTCCGATATCGATACCTAATTCAAGCGAAGCAGTAGCGACTAATGCGCGTATATCGCCGGATTTTAATTTTCCTTCTACCAACAATCGTCGAGCGCGCGACAGGCTGCCATGATGCGAAGCGACTGCATCTTGTCCAAGTATTGCCGTGAGATGATGCCCCACGCGTTCCGCTAGACGGCGGGTGTTGACAAAAATCAGCGTGGAACGATTGGCCAGCACCAAATCAGCGATGCGTTTGTAAATTTCTTCCCACATTTCGTTCGAGGCAACTGGCCCAAGCTCGCTAGCTGGCACTTCGATAGCCAAATCCAGATGGCGGCGCTGCGAGATCTGGACAATTGCAGGATCATTTCCGTCATTCCCCGCCAGGAAATTTGCGATCAGCTCGATCGGTTTCTGCGTGGCGGAAAGGCCGATGCGCGTAGAGCGGTTTCCGGTGAGAGCATCAACGCGTTCGAGCGAAAGTGAAAGATGCGACCCGCGTTTGTCGTCCGCAATGGCGTGGATCTCGTCTATGATCACAGTTTTTACGGTACGCAGGATTTCACGGCTCTTCGCGGCGGTAAGCAGAATGTATAGGGATTCCGGAGTTGTCACCAGAATGTGTGGCGGACGCTTCTGCATGGCGCGGCGTTCGTGCATCAACGTGTCGCCGGTTCTCACAGCTGTGCGAATTTCCGGCATTAAAAAACCGCGTTGTTGCGCAAGTTGCAGGATTTCACCGAGCGGCGTATCCAGATTTTTCTGAATGTCATTGCCCAGCGCCTTCAGCGGCGAGACGTACAAAACTTCCGTCTTATCTTCCAATTCGCCCGCCAGCGCTTTGCGAACCAGCCGGTCGATGCAAGCCAGAAACGCCGCCAGCGTTTTTCCGGAACCCGTGGGAGCGCAAATCAGCGTGGTTTTATCGCCAAGAATATGCGGCCAACCCTGTTCCTGCGGTTCAGTGGGAGTGCCGAACTTGTTGACGAACCACTCCTGAACCAATGGGTGCGCCCATGCGAGGCCGGTCGGAAGTGAAACAGCGCAAGCGGTCTGACTCACGATATACCTGGGAAAAGAGAAAGGTCGTTAAACTGAGTACATATATATTGTGCCCGAAAACCCGTTCGTTTGCAAAATCGCTGCAAAGGCCCACTTTTCAACTGCTGCGGCCTGTCTAGTGAACCTGCGTGATCTTTTTCAAATCTACAATGAATTTTTTCATTTCGTCCTCGCGCGTGGCTTCATCCGGCGCGCGCAATATCGAGGAAGGATGCACAGTTGCCATCACGTGCGGAGCAAGAGTCGATTTTACGAACTCGCCGCGATGTTGCGCGATGCGAAAATCGCGGCCTAATAAGGCCTGCGCCGCCGTGGCTCCCAGACAAACAATTATTTTTGGACGCAGCGCTGCGATTTCAGCATCGAGCCACGGCCGGCACGCCGCAATTTCCGCGGCATTCGGTTTTTTGTGGATGCGACGCTTCCCGCGCGGCTCCCATTTAAAATGTTTCACGGCGTTAGTCACGTAAACTGTTTTTCGATCGATCCCGGCTTCCTCCAGTGCGGCGTCCAATAACTTTCCCGCCGGTCCGACAAACGGCTTGCCTTCGAGGTCTTCTTGATTGCCTGGCTGCTCGCCCACCAGCATGATTTTCGCAGTCGGCAACCCTTCGCCAAACACGGTCTGCGTCCCAAGTTTCCACAGATCGCAGGCCTTGCAGGTTTTGGAAGCCTCTCGCAATTCGTCCAAAGATGCATGCAAGGGAAACAAAGTTTTTTCGGAATCACGTGGAATACGTTTTGCCATGTTTCTTAGATGCAAGACGGATTCTCGCTGGCGCATATTGCGAACTTCACTGAATGCGAGCCGTTGACAACGGAAGGGAATTCGTAGAGAATTTCGACTAGGCGAAGAAAAAGCGAAGATATTGACCCTTCTCTTTCTCCTCCCCGGGCCTGTTATGGCTGTAAATCTCGCTACTTTGCGCTCCAACGTCGAACTTGCCCTGGCAGGGCGTGTCGTCGCTCCATTTTCGTATCGCGACCGCCATGCAGTTGAAACCGTTTCCACCGGCATCGCGGAAATCGATTCATTGGCGGTAGGTTTGCCGCGCGGAGCGTTGACTGAAATTTTTGGTCCAGCTTGTTCCGGCCGGACTACTCTTTTGCTCTCCGCTTTGGCCGTAAGGACTGCTCATGCAGAAGCCTGCGCGTTGATCGACGGATGCGATGCTTTCGATCCCCACTCTGCGAAAGCTGCTGGCGTAGAACTAAAACAATTGCTGTGGGTGCGCTGCCGCAACATTGAACAAACTCTGCGCGCTACAGATTTGCTTTTGCAAGGCGGCGGATTCGGTTTCATCGCGCTCGACTTGGGTGACATGCGTGCGGACATGCTACGTCACGTTCCGCTGGAATCCTGGTTTCGTTTTCGGCGCGCCGTGGAGGATACGCCTACCGTCCTCATGGTTTTGGAGCCAGAGTCCAATGCCAAAACGTGCGCCTCGCTGGTCCTGCACATGGAAGCGGAACCAGCGCGATGGGCAACCACGCTGGAAGCTCACGCCACGGATTTTTTCAGGTATCCGCCTTCCTGGCTGTTGGAAGGCTTCGGCATTCGTGCGGAATTGCTTCGTTCCCGCATGCAGCCGATTGCGACAAACAGTTTTCGAAAACCGTTCGCTTCAGCGGGCCGCTCAGAACTCTTCGAAACAAACGTCCTGCGAAGTTATCTCAGTGTTGTGCGAATGGAACCAGCACCGAAGTGAAGCGAGAATTGCAGAGAAACTTATTGCTGCTCCTGAAACCGAAATTTTATGGCTTTCGCTTCCATCCACGTTCCCAATTTCCCGGTGCAAGCCGTTGTGCGCGCGGAACCCAGCTTATGCAATAAGGCCGTCGCGCTGGTGGATGGAACTCCTCCAATCCGGAACGTAATCGTGGCCAACGAACTAGCTTTGCTAGCTGGCATCGAATTGGGCATGACGAAATCGCAAGCAGTGCAATTTCACGCCGTGGAAATTCGCAACCGTTCTCGCGTGCAGGAAAAATCGGCTCATGCAGCTTTGCTTGATCTAGGAGCCTCTGTTTCTCCACGCATGGAAGACACGGCGCCAGACACAATTATTCTGGATATTTCCGGCCTCACTTCCTTATTTGGGAGTGATGAAAATATTTACAGGCAATTGATGCAACGTGCATCCAGCATGGGTTTGCTCGTGCACGTTGCAGTTTCTTCTAATTTGGAAGTTGCTCTGCACGCCGCGCGCGGTTTTTCCGGCATTACGGTGATTCCCCCAGGTGAAGAAGCGAAATGCCTGGGCAAACTGTCTGCGCGCGCGCTTTTGCCCTCCGCCGAAATTCTGGAAACCCTGGAGCGTTGGGGTGTGCGCGACTGCGCCGCTCTGGCGGCTCTTCCCGTGCTGCAATTGTCGGAGCGATTGGGCCAGGAAGGAGTTCGCCTTCACGAGTTGGCGCGCGGCGCGTGTTTACGTTCGCTTGTGCTGGCACAGCCCGGAGTGCGCTTCGAAGAAGAAATGGCGCTGGACTTCGCCGTTGCCGAGCTCGAGCCGCTCGCGTTTCTGCTAGGCCGGTTACTCGATCAATTGTGCGCGCGGCTGGAAGCGCGTGCACTGGCAGCCTGTGCGATTCGCACGCACTTTGATTTAGAGGATTCCTTCGAAAAGGATTTCCAAGTCCTCGGCGAGAATTCTCCTCCCAAGCTCGCTCCAAAAACTTATGAAAAGGTTCTGAGTTTGCCCGTGCCTACACGAAATTCGAAAATGTTTTTGAAACTGTTGCATTTGCAATTGCAGGCGGACCCTCCGCACGCAGCCATTGTGAAAATTATTCTCTCTGCCGAGCCGGCTCGTCCGCGCGCGGCACAAGGCGGACTATTTCTTCCCAGTTGCCCGGATCCCGAAAAATTAGAGCTAACCATCGGACGATTGGCGAATCTAGTGGGCCATGCAAACGTTGGCTCGCCCGAATTGATCGACACGCATCGTCCCGGCGATTTTCGAATGGCCCGTTTCGCGCCGGCGAGCGACGAATCGACAATCCCGCAAAAGAATGCAACTGCTTTCACCCCTGGTTCTAGAGAAACTCCCCTAACTGCATTCCGCGTTTTCAGGCCGGAAATACAAGTAAATGTTGAACTGCAACAAAACGATCCCACGCGTATTTATTTTCGCGGTATGCGCGGAAATATCATTGCAGCTTCCGGGCCGTGGCGAACTTCCGGAGATTGGTGGCGGGAAGACACCTGGCAGCAGGATGAATGGGACGTCGAAGTCCGCTTTGATTCCGTGAGCGGGCAAAGCCAAAAAATCTCCAGCCCGCGCACGCAGAACGGAATTTATCGCATCTATTACGACTCGCTCCGCGCCGCCTGGTTCGCGCGCGGCCGCTACGACTGATGTATACAGAATTTCACGCTCGCTCCGCTTTCAGTTTTCTCGAAGGCGCATCTTTGCCTGAAGAATTGGCGGCGGTGTGCGCGGAATATGGGATGCAGTCGATGGCTTTGCTCGATCGCGATGGAGTTTACGGCGCTCCTCGTTTTTATCTGGCCGCAGATAAAAGTCAGATTCGCGCTCACATTGGCGCTGAAGTCACTTCCGCCGCTGGCTGGCGTTACCCCTTGCTCGTGGAATCGCGCGAAGGCTATCAGAATCTTTGCCGCTTGATCACGAAAATGAAATTGCGCGCCCCGAAAGGCAAAGGAGATGTTTCGGGCAGGGAAGTAGTCCCATACGCCCGCGGACTTGTATGCCTCTCCGGAGGTGAAGAAGGGCCTCTGGCGCATGCTTTAGCAAATGGCGGAATTGAAAGCGGAATGAAATGCGTTCAGCAGCTATGCGAACTCTTCGGCAAACAGAATGTTTATGTCGAGCTACAGAGGCATTTTCTGCGCGAAGAAGAAGCACGAAATCATGCCGCCATCGAAATTGCGGAGAAATTAGGCCTTCCGTTGCTCGCTACGAATGGTGTGCGCCATGCCGTTCCAGAGCGTCGCGAGGTGCTGGACGTCTTCACCTGCATTCGGAATCATCGCACGTTGGCTACGGCTGGCCGTCTACTGGCGCGCAATTCCGAGCTGCATATGAAAACGCCTGCGGAAATGGCGCAACTTTTCGCGGATGTTCCCGAAGCGGTCGCGAATACACAGGTGCTTTCTTCGCGTCTGCAATTCACTTTGAAAGATCTAGGTTATCGGTTTCCGAAATATCCGGTTCCCGACGGCAAACCGGAAATCCATTTTTTGCGTCAACGAGCGCACGACGGCATGGTCTCGCGCTATGGATTGAATAATGAACGTGCGCAGGCGCAAATCGGACGCGAGCTTGACTTGATCGAAAAGTTGGACTTGGCAGGCTACTTCCTTATCGTTTGGGACATCGTTCGTTTTTGTCGCGAACAGAATATTCTGGTGCAGGGGCGCGGCTCCGCTGCGAATAGCGCGGTCTGTTACGCGCTGGGCATCACCGCCGTCGACCCCGTAAGAATGGACCTTCTCTTCGAGCGGTTTCTTTCTGAAGAGCGCGGAGAATGGCCGGACATCGATCTCGATCTTCCCAGCGGAGACCAGCGCGAACGCGCGATTCAATATGTATACGAACGCTATGGAAAATTGGGCGCAGCCATGACCGCCAACGTGATCACCTATCGCGGCCGCTCCGCCGCGCGTGAAATCGGCAAGGCGTTATCTTTTAATCCTGAAACTTTGAGCCGTTTGACCAGCCTAGTAAGCGCGTGGGAATACAAGGATGCAAATGACACTCTGGCGCGGCAATTTCGTGACGCCGGATTCGACATGCAGCATCCGCAAATCCGTAAATTCTTCGAACTTTGCCTGCAATTTCAAGATTTGCCGCGCCATCTCGGCCAGCATTCCGGAGGCTTGGTGGTGTGCCAGGATCAATTGGATTCGATCGTTCCTCTGGAACCGGCCACCATGCCCGGCCGCGTCGTCGTGCAGTGGGACAAAGATGATTGTGCCGACATGAAAATTGTGAAAGTGGATCTTCTGGGCCTGGGAATGATGGCCGTCTTGGAAGATTGCCTTCAAATCATCCAGAAAGATTACGGCGAAGAAATAGATTTAGGAAGGTTGCCCGCAAACGATCCGGTAGTTTACGACACGCTGCAAAAAGCGGACACCATCGGAATGTTCCAGGTGGAAAGTCATGCGCAAATGGCTTGTCTGCCGCGCCTGCGGCCCGAATGTTTTTACGACATCGTCGTGCAGGTAGCCATCATCCGGCCCGGACCAATCGTTGGAAAAATGGTCAATCCTTTTTTGAAACGTCGCCAGGGCCGCGAGGCGGTCGATTATCTTCATCCTTCACTCAAACCGGTGCTTGACCGCACTCTGGGTGTGCCTTTATTTCAAGAACAGCTGTTGCGCATGGCCATGATCGCCGCCGGATTCAGCGGTGGGGAAGCAGAGGAATTACGCCGCGCATTCGGATTTAAACGCTCCGAACGAAGAATGAAAGAAATAGAGAAAAAGCTTCGCTCAGGAATGGATAGGAATGAAATCTCATCCGAGGCCCAGGAAAAGATTATTTTGGCCATCACTTCTTTTGCTTTATATGGATTTCCTGAATCCCACGCCGCAAGTTTCGCGCTGCTTGCCTATGCCAGCGCTTTTTTGAAATGCCGTTACCTGGCTGCTTTCACCGCTGCCATTTTGAATAACCAGCCCATGGGGTTCTATCAGCCCGACACGCTGGTACGCGACGCACAGCGCCACGGCCTGAAAGTGAAACCTATCGATGTGACCTGCTCGAACTGGCTTTGCCAGCTTGAAAAAAGTGGCCAGACTTTTTGCGTGCGCCTGGGGATGCGCTTTGTGAAAGGCTTGCGAGGTGATGTAGCTTTGAAAATTGTAAGTGAGCGTGCCATTCGCCCATTTTCCTCCATCCACGATTTAAAGCTTCGCGTCCCCATGATTCAGAAAACGGAACTTGCAACCCTCGCGGAAATCGGCGCGTTGAATTTTATTGGCGCAAAGAAAGTCCATCGCCGCGATGCCTTGTGGCAAATCGAACGTGCCTCTAGGCGCCCAGGCCCGTTGCTGGAAAATGTGGAAGAAAAGGGAATGGAAATAAAAGGCAAAACCGTAGAACTGGAAGCCGCTCAGGCTCCCTCCGCAATACTTTCTCCTCTGGCGGCGATGACCGGGGAAGAAAGATTAGTCGCAGATTTTCGCGGCACAGGCTTGACCGTTGGACTTCACCCCATGGGCCACCATCGCGCTGAAATGAAGAGAAGGGGCGTGCGATCAGCCATGGAGCTTCTAAATCTTCCGAACGGCATGCACGTTCGAATTGCCGGAGGAGTGATCACGCGCCAGCGTCCCGGAACAGCGAAAGGTTTTGTGTTTATTAGCCTAGAAGATGAAACAGGAATCTCGAATGCAATCGTCACACCGCAATTATTCGAGAGCAATCATGTGGTGATCGTTCATCAGCAATTTTTAATGATTGAAGGAGAACTGCAGAACCAGGATGGAGTAATTTCGGTGAAAGCGGAAAGGATTGAACCGCTGCGAATCACGCGGGCCGAAACAACTTCACACGATTTTCACTAAGCTCGACGAAAAATTGGAGAAACGCTAGTTTACCCGCGGTTCATCCGTACCCAGAACCGATTGGATAGTATCCAGCAGATTTTTCATGGGCGCCGACTTCACAGCATGCGCCTGAACGCCAATACGCGCGATCTCATCCTTCATTTGCTGTGATTCATGCATGGTGAAAATAACGATTTTGGCGCTCGGATCCGCCGCGCGAATCAACCGAGCGGCATCCAATCCACCCATCACCGGCATACTAATGTCCAGGATGATCAAATCAGGTTTCAGTTCCGTGGCTTTTGCAACAGCCTCTTTGCCGTTTATTACGTCGGCGCATACTTCCCAACCGGCTGCTGACAGAGCCGCGCGCAAACCTCGCCGCACTGCTTCATGGTCATCAGCAATCAAAATTCTCATTGGTTTCTTTCGACCGGAAGCGCGAGCATCGCTTTCCCCTGAAGAGTCGAGCGCAGTACAGAAAAGGGGAGAAGAACCATTGGTCTTGGGGTCCAAGATAAGTGCCGAACGTCGAACCATATTTTCTCCAACAGACGAGAAGATATTCTACCAACGCCGTACCTATTAATCCGAGGGTTCAAAATAGCAGAAGAAACGCGAGGAATGCAAAGTAAAACGAGCTATCCGGCTATGTTTAGATCAATACATACTACACATACTACAAAACTTGAAAAGGTTCAGCCTTGCGGGGTGTCCTTAATGCAACGGATGGAAGTATCGGTGTCTCCGGCTCGTCAGGCTTACCGTTAAACGATGTGTCCATCCAAAGAGCGCTGAATCCCTGACAACGGCAGGCGTGAGTGGCAGCTCCGCGTTGCTCAAGCCAGATTTCAAAAGCGAAAATCGAGCATGGATAAAAGCCTGACGAAGTCCTTCCGCAATTAATAGGCAAACCACGATAGCGAATAAAAGACCGAGATATCCGACGACAAAAATTAAAAACGCGGCAGCAACTTGTAGAGCCGAGTTATAAGTGCTGAGAATATTCATTTTCGTCTCCGCTCAAAAGCTGCTGCCGCCATTTAGGTCCACTAAATTCCACTACTGCGATTACGCGCCAGCCTTCTTGCTTTTGTCAGTGTTTTTCGATTTCCGCGGCGCGTCGTCTTCGTCATCCTGCGCCGGAATGCGTCCTGTGGTACGGTCCGGCTCAATCCTGCGGTCGGTCGGCGAAGAGGGGCTCGGACTATCAATAGGAGTGAGACCCGGCCCGCTGCTGGAATCTTCCGGACGGCGTATGCCCATTGGAGCTGCTCCTTTTAGCGTTTATAAACCTCGAGAAGCGATCGCTTGAATGCCCAGTATCGAAGAAGTTAAAGTCGCGGTCTATCCGGCAAACGCTGTACTTATGAAAACCAAGCTTCGTAGGGAAAAATCAGCTTGATGCAATTACTGAGTGACTGCTTCGGCCAGCGAAGGTACCTGGTTAATGGCTTCCGACAGGCTACTGACGATCATATCTGCCTCAACGATTCCCAAACGCGTTCGCATTACTTCTAGATTTCCCGCAAATCCCCACAAACTGATGCCGATTCTCGATTTCGGGAACCGCACGCGTAGTTTCTTGTAGAGCCGGCGCGTATTGTAAACACTGTAAGGCGGCAGAGCAGAAACATAAATCACTTCGCAATGCTGTTCGGAGGCCTCTTCCATCATATCTTCCACTGACGCCGGGACAATTACTTGCGCGTTGTACCCCGCTCGATTAGACAAGTGGCCGAGCATCATGCCCATGATTTCATCTCCCTCGTCGCGAGCCGGAATACAAGTAATCGCGCAACCGTTTCCGTTCGTCTTCTTCGCATGCGGCGCAGCGAGCCTGGAATCCTCTGTCGTCGCTTCCTCGATTTCCTGGGAATCGGTGTCAGTAACTGGTTTAAGCGTGAGCTCCTCGATGATTTCCTTCAATGTTTGAAATACGAATTGCTCGCGCGCGTCACCCAATCCCACCTCTGCTCGATCCTTCTCGATAAAGATCAATACGGGCGTGATAACAGCTTCATACAGTTTTTCGATTGAGCCTTCCTTTAGAAAGGCCTCTACAACTTGCCGAGCTCCTTCGGCGTCCACGCGACGCAGCCGTTGATAGAGCCGTACCTCCGTTCCGAGAACACGCTGGTCCCCCAGCAGCACGCTTAGGAATTCCCACTGCGGTATGTAACGGCCAATCACTACGATGCATACTGTTAAGGGCGTCGAAAGCAGCAAGCCAACCGGACCCCACAAAGCAGCCCAAAAAATGGCCGCCACTAAAATCGCCAGGGACGAAACTCCCGTCTGAGCCGCATACAACAGTGGTTCGATCACATAGGACGTGAGAATCTCAATCACCACGAATGATCCGAACGCCAACAGAGGCTTCAACCAGCCGTCAAAAACTGCGAGCGATAACAAAATTGGCATTGCTGCGCCCGCCAGAGTTCCCAAATACGGCACGAATCTTAAAAGCCCAGCAAGCACTCCCCATAGAAACGCGTTAGGGACACGGATAAAATAAAGAGCCGTTCCGAAGAGTGCGCCGTAGCCGAGATTCATCACGAATTGAAGGAATAAATACCGCCCCACTCGCTTGGTGGCCTCATCAAACGCCTGCGTGGTGACGTGAAATCTGCTAAGCCCAGCTAGCGTAAACAACCGGTTTCGAAGATCGTCCCTGCGCAGAAGAATAAACGCGGTAAACACCATCACAATTCCAAGTGTCGCCATCGGGCCCAGGAAGGGACCCAGCAAAGCGCGAACCGAAGCGATCGGGCTGTTCTGCTGAACAACTTCTACCGGAACAGGGTGGGCGATACTCCCGCCGGGAAGCAAAGAACGCTTGCTCCGCGGATTTTGGTCGGCTCCCTCGTCTGGCGAGGGTGTCTCGATCGTCGACGATAATTCTTTTCCCAGTTCTTTTACTGTAGCTTCCGCCTTACCGATTCCATTGTCTTTTACTCCACGAAAACTCTCGATTTTCCTCGAAATGGTAGTCTTGTAGTTTGGAATTTGAGTGGCCAAACCAATCGCTTGGTTGAAGACCAGATAACCTAGACCCCCTAAAAGTCCAGCGACGAGCAGCACAACCACGATTACCGGACCGGTTCTGCCAAGACGTGCCCTTTCCAGAAGGTTAACGAGTGGCGCCAGAAGGAAGGCGAGCAGAACGGCCAGCGCGATAGGAACTAAGACTGACCTGGCAAAATAAAGCGCGGCCACGGTTATCACTGCCGTTACAAACGGAGGAAAGTTCGACGGATCTCGGGCTGTTCTGCTTGGCATAGTAGTGACTGAAAACTCAAAAGCGAAGTTACATTTTCTCCGCTCGCCATTCCTTCCAATCCTTGGATACCATTCGCGCCATTTCCTTAGCGCCCACTCTAAGCCAGTTCGCGCGCCGGTCTCGCAGATCTTTTTGAATCAGTTTCACTGAGCGTTTCGATCCTAGATGTACGTTCGCTGCTTCCCAGCCCATTTTATTCAGCATGCGGTCTTCCTCCCGTTTTTTGGGTAGCGTTTCAATTTCTACGGGAGAAGAATCGGGCGATAGTCTGCTCACACGCCAGTTCTGCTGCGCCCGCACATACGGATCTTGGCAGCGAACAGAAATTTCCATTATTCGCGGGTAGTAAATAGTGTTTTGGTTTTTTCCCTGGTTTGCCCACGCGCAAGCCGACGCGACCAAAGTTTTAGCTTCCAGCGCAATTTTCCCGCCTTCCCAATCGGCGATGGCCACCATGCGCGGATGTCCCAAGCTGCCGGTCCCGGCTGTCCGCTTCACTACGCGATAGGGAAGATTCGGAACAGGAAACAGTTCCTTCCACATTTTTCTGGGCGTCGCGGGTACGGGATTTCGCAGAGCAGGATTGCTCTCCAGCTTCTTCCAGAAAGAAGGCGGATTATCCAACCGGCTTAGTGCAACCGGGGCAAACCACGCGTTCTGATCCTCCAACACTACCGGAGTGCCGCCTTCTTTCAGAGAGTCCCTATACCCTTCCAGGATTGCATCACATGAACTTTTCGTATCGGTTTGAAGATGACCGAGGGAATAAGCCAGGCGCGCGCTGGTCGCTAGCCGAACCAAGTCGTTTGTGTACGGAAGAAAATAAGCTTCATCGAAGTCGTCGATTCCCCAAACGAGTCTGCCGAACTTGTCTCGCCAAGTTCCAAAACTATTTACATGCAAATCGCCGACAGCCAACACCGATGGCGCGGAGGACAGCTCCTTGCAATGCTTCGGCCACAACCGAGCCCAGCGATAGAACGTTCCGCGAAAAAATCGGAATTCATCTTCAGCCATTAATTCGTGTTTTTGATGGAGCTCTGCTTCGACCACGGGAATTCTGGCTCGAAGCCAGCCTTCGAAGCTCGTGGTAGCTTTGAAAATATTCATTGGAATGAGCGTTTCTATCGACTATTCAGAATCTTGACGAGGCCACGGCGATGCACATCGGCCGGGAAAAGCCATTCAAAGCTTAACTTGCTTTGCGCCGAGTCCGTTTTTCGTGAGCCGAAGTTTCTCGAGTCGCACGTAGAGGAGCTTTCCGGCCTTCCGCGGTTCTCTCCAGGCTTTTCTTTAGCGCCGCCATCATGTCAATTACTGGCGCGCGTTCCGGACGAGGAGTGGCCGCAATCTCACGACCCTTCTGTTTCGCCTCGATAAGAGCTTTAAGCCTGGTTTCAAATTCATCGTGATATTTCTTCAGATTAAAATGCTCGGACAGATTGTCCACCAGTTGTTCGGCAAGTTTTACCTCCTGAGGTGACAGCTTCACGTTTTCGATTTTTCCGTATCCCGGCGCTTCGCGGATTTCGTTTGCGAAGTACATGCTGTGCAGCGCAATTCCATGGTCGTAGGGCCGCAGGAAAACGGTGTACTCGCGCTGATGCATGGTGATCTTGGCGATGGCCACACGGTCCTTGTCTTCCATGGTCCTCAACAGCAGCGCATATGCTTTTTTGCCTTCGGCCTCCGGCACCACAAAGTATGACGAATCGAAAAATAGCGGATCGATCTCCGACTCATTCACAAACGCCAGAATTTCCATCGAGCGCGCAGATTCCGGAGTTATCTTCTTGATTTCTTCCGGATCGATCACCACATACTTTCCGTCCTCGTATTCGTAACCTTTCACCACTTCCGAGCGTTCCACGATTCGGTTGCACGTCGGGCAAAAAAGAGGTTGGCGCAGCCTGGTCTTGCAAACTTTATGCAACTGGTGGAGTCCTATCCGAGAACTGCGCGCGGCCGGGAACAATTTGACGGGAATCGAAATCAATCCGAAGGTAATGAAACCTTTCCAAGCGGACGATGCCATAGGCTTTCAGCCCTCCAGTGCAATTTATCCGTATACAGACTTCGCGGCAGGAAGGCCATCGGGCGAAGCCTGTAGCCGTCAGTAGAATACGTTGTACTTAAGAATTCAAGTTTTTGCTGTTGAGTCCCCAGCCTATAATCGGCCCGATGTCGCTCAAGGAATACAAACGCAAACGACGCTTCGATTCCACGCCGGAGCCTGCTGGCCGGCGCCCGTCATATCGCGGATCTGATTTTGTCGTTCAAGAACATCACGCGCGCCGCCTTCACTACGATTTCCGCCTGGAAGTAAATGGCGTGATGAAATCCTGGGCCGTGCCCAAAGGCCCATCGATGAATCCCGGTGATAAACGCCTCGCAATTCAAACCGAAGATCATCCACTCGAATACGCCAAGTTTCAGGGCGAAATACCGCAGGGCAATTATGGCGCCGGCGATGTGATCATATGGGACAACGGCACCTTCGAAGTGGAAGGAAATCTCTCGGCGCAACAGCAGCTCGATCGCGGCGAGCTGAAGTTCATTTTGCACGGTAAAAAACTCACCGGAAGTTTTGTGTTGGTCAAAATCCGCAGCCGGGAACCCGGAAAACAAGAATGGCTGCTGATTAAGCATCGCGATTCATCCTCCAGCGACACCTGGAATATCCAAGAACATGCCGGCTCGGTCCTCCCAGAAACCAAAGGCCCCAAGAAGAAATGGATTTCCAATCGCCTGGCAAGCAGGGGAAAAACCAAAATTGTTGTGAAGAAGGCCGATTTGGATTTTCCGCCGGCCGCGAAGCGTGCGCCGATGCCGTACTGGATACAACCGGCCCTCGCATCCTTGGCCGGTCGGCCATTTTCCGATCCTGCGTGGCTCTTCGAAATCAAATGGGATGGAGCGCGGATACTCGCTCGCATTCAAAACGGCAAAGTGCGTCTTTGGTCCCGTTCTCAGCGCGATGTTACCGACGAATATCCGGATATCTCCGCCGTGGTGCCAAGTGCCGCGGGAGGGCATGACGTTTGGCTGGACGGCGAGATTGTGGCACTGGATAAAGAAGGTCGCAGCGATTTCCAAACTCTTCAACAACGGTTTTCCAACATCAAACCTAGCGCTGAACTGATGCGCCAAATCCCAGTCGTCTATTACTGCTTCGACCTTCTCTATTGTGATGGCTACGATCTGCGTCGAGTCCCTCTTCTGGAACGCAAAACCCTGCTGAAACAGATTCTCCGGCAAGACGCCATCGTCCGTTTTTCAGACCATGAAATGGAGAAGGGCAAAGAACTTTACGATTTGGCTCTCGAGAAGCAACTCGAAGGAATCTTGGGGAAGAGAATCGACAGTATTTATCCAGAAGGGCGCACTACTTCATGGCTGAAATTCAAAGTAATTCGCGAACTGGACGCGGTCGTCGGCGGATGGACCGAACCTCGCGGAACACGCGAGCATTTCGGCGCGCTTCTGTTGGGCCTCTATGACGGCAAAAAACTTGAATTTATTTGCGGTGCCGGAAGCGGATTTTCCGACGCTCTTCAAGAGCGGGTTGCAGCCCAGTTGGAAGCCCTGCGGGTCGAGAAATGTCCGTTCGCAACCAAGCCGGTTACTCGCGAAAAAGCTCATTGGGTAAAGCCCGAGGTCGTCGCACGAGTGAAGTATGGCGGTTGGACCGAAGGCCGGCACCTCCGCCAACCCACATTTCTGGGATTCCAGGAAGACCACGACCCAAAAGAATGCACCTTTGAAAAGGAAACGGAAGAGGTCAAAGCCAGCCGTGCAAAGAAAGAGCCAAGTTCCAGTGAGCCTCCCGAAACGGGGGAAAACCCCACACCAAAAAAACTGGTTCCAACCGGGTCTCCCGCTCAAGGCGTTACTCTGAAAACAGATAAAGAGCTCGCTGAAGAACTTGATCGTGGTTCGCAATCGGAAGTTTTCGTCGAAATCGACGGAGTGTCCCTTCGCCTCAGCAACCTTAATAAGGTGTATTTTCCGTCTGACGGTTACACCAAAAGAAATTTGTTGGCATATTATTTTTTTATTTCGCCTTTCCTTCAACCTTTTCTGAAAGACAGACCTCTGGTCTTGCGGCGTTATCCAAACGGAATCAAAGGCCAGGCCTTTTTTCAAAAGGATGCAGGCAAAGACGCTCCGGAATGGATTAAAACCGCCACCATTCGGTCAGAAAGCAAATCGAAGCCCATTCAATATTTTCTGGCCAATGATCGAGCCAGTCTGCTGTATCTGACTAATCTCGGATGCATCGACCACAACCCGTGGTCATCCCGCTTCGATGATCCAGAGCATCCCGACTATATTTTTTTTGATTTGGACCCCACGGAGGGAACTTCTTTCACCACGGTGGTCAAGCTCGCGAAAATGCTAACCGCGAAGCTGGAAGAGATAGGCATGAAGGTTTTCTTGAAAACCTCCGGCGCCACCGGACTTCACATCTTCCTTCCCATTGAACGCCTCTACACTTATGAGCAGGTTCGGCAATTCGTTTCGACGATCGCTTCGCTCACCATGCAGCAACATCCGGGGATAATTACTTTGGATCGAACCGTCGGTCGCCGACCCAAGGGAAGCATCTACATCGATGCGCATCAAAATTCCGAAGCGCAGTCGCTAGCCTCGGTCTATTCTGTCCGCGCTTTTCCTCACGCACCGATATCGACGCCGATTCTAGCCGCCGAGCTGAGCCCAAAGCTTCGTCCGGAAACTTGGAATTTATCCTCGATACGCCGTCGCATCGACGAAAAAGGTAATCTCTGGTCTAAATTCTGGAAATCCAGACAAAAGCTCGAGCCCGCGGTTGAGCGCCTGGAAAAGAATCTCAAGTAAAGCGATGCGCGGCGGCAATAGCTAGATAGACACTCTACCGGAAGTACTCCTCTCTCCTACAGCGTTACCTTTATTGTGCCCATCCCTTGGACAGGCTTAACCTTTCAGGTCAACGCTCGCGTTGCCGGTGGCGAAGTGCGCAAGACCATTCTAGAAAGTACGGTAAACATTCGCGCCACAGGGGGAAGCTTACTTGTTGCTGATGATCTTGGTAGTTGTGCTGCTGCTTGCTCTTTTCGGAAGCCTGCCCAGCTGGCCACACAGTAGAAACTGGGGATATTACCCCAGCGGTGGAATAGGTCTCATCCTGCTTATTCTTTTAATTCTGTTGCTCATGGGCAGGCTTTGAAGCGTCAGGAAATCTGAGTGCCACTTACAATTTTGTTTGTTGATGATGAGAAGATGGTGCGTTCTGCGCTTCAAGACTTCTCAGTGCCCGTTCGGAATACAAGGTTGTGGGGAAGCAACGGATGGTCGCGACGCCGTATCGAAGGATCGCGATTTGAAGCCTGATGTCATCATCACGGACGTCACCATGCCCGAAATGAATGGCCTGCAAGCAACGCCTGAAATCAAGAAGGAAAATCCGTCAATTGAGATATTGATTTTCACCCAGCATGATTCCAATCAAATCGTGCGGGAAGCCCAAAAAGCCGGCGGCAGCGGTTACCTGTTGAACTCGCAAGCTCATTGGTTGGCCGCAGCGGTGGACGTCATAAGTCAGCACAAGCCCTTCTTTCAGAGTAAGCAGCTTTAATATCTCAGCGCGATCTGGAGGAACTACGAGGATGGCCGCTATTTGGAGTGTGCCGATTTTGTTACTAGGAGTTCTTTCCCTGCGTGCGCCTGGCCAGCAACCCAACAACACACCCATGTCTTTCACCGGCGAAATCATGGATAACGAGTGCGCTGCCGCAGGATCTCATACCGATATGATGCAGAAAGAAGGATTCAAAACTGCGAAAGATTGCGCGCTGGGTTGCGTGAAGGCTGGAGGGCAATTCGTCCTTTTTGGTTTGAACAAGACTACCTATCAGCTCGACGATCAAGAGAAGCCTGTCGATTACGCGGGCCAGAAGGTCACCATTATCGGCACGTACGATGGCGCGACAAAGACAATTCACGTTCAGTCCATACAAGCGGTTCCATAGAGGTCGAACTTCAAGAATTTTTCCGGGTCACTTCTCACCAAATGCCAACTTCTATTTCTCGCTATACCGCGTACTTTTGAGTGCGCCAAGAAGATAAAGACGCGTTAACTCCGTCGTCTGCCACGATTTGTCTAATCCTTGATTCGAAAGAAGCTACAGGAACACCCGCTCTGAAGTACAGGATGCCGCCGATAGACCCCCAGCTCGAATTTGATTATTTTGTACGGGCATTCGGGCGTTGTCCTTCGGGGGATTTGCTTCGTAATGGATCTAATAAGCTACTTATATTCAATCATTTAAATACTGAATTGAGGTGATTCGTGCACGGCAATACTAAAGAAGTCAGCAAGACTCAGGCGCCTTCGAAATGGGGAGATGCAAACTCTCAATATTTGGATGACGAGCTTCATCTGGTGAAGCGCGCGCAGTCAGGCGACAAGAACGCTTTCGCCAGTTTGATCCAGCCTTATATCCGCAAGGCCTATCACGTTGCGTTGAAAATCACGCGCAATCGAGAAGACGCGGAAGACGCATCGCAACAGAGCCTGCTCAATGCTTACGCCCACATTCATCAATTCCGTGGACAGTCTCGGTTCTCGAGCTGGCTCATGCGCATCGCCATGAACGAAGCGCTGATAAAAGTGCGCAAGCGCCGATCTGAGGATCACTACCTGACCTACGACAATAGCAACGGCGATGAGCCGAGTCCGGTGCAGATGTTGAGTGCGGGCGACGCCTACCATCCCGAGAAGCTCTACTCAAAAGCAGAAGATCATCGTGCTCTCCGCGAAGCAATCAATGGGCTGGGAAGCGGTTCGCGGCTTGTAGTGTGGCTCTTGGGCATGCAGGAGTGGCAAGCAAAAGAGGCTGCCTCGGTTTTGAAACTGTCTCAATCCGCAGTGAAGACCAGGTTTTCGCGCGCGCGACAACAACTGCGGGAATGCCTGGCGGAGCGGATGTAAACGATATTCGTTGATTCAATTTCGGAGGACAAAATTTATGTGCACTCCCGCAATCTCTGCTAAATCAAATTCGCGCCACCGTAACGCGTCGGAATACTCAGTATTTACCCGCGCCGGCAGTGAGTTTGAGTGTCTACGCGGGTTCCGATCCACTGACACCTTATTTGCAGAGCCGATTCAATCTTTCACTACCCGGGTGGTTGCAGATGACTGGTGCAGCGATGTTAGAAGAAGTCAGGCTGTGCGTTCTTCCCGGCACAACCTCCGCGAAGGGGAAGCTAACCCTGCAATTCTCTGACACAAGATGAAGTCCAGCCAGCAGTTCTCCACGCACGCTTTCCCGTTGATGGCGCGGTCCGCGGCGTGCCGCTGGATTTTGTTCATCTTATGCGCGATACGCAGCCAATTAAATCCCATGCCTGCAAAGTTTTTCGCGAGCCCTTCGGCACTTGACTGTGCGCCGATTACGGAATTAAATGCCAAGTGATGAAGCACCCAGCTAGCAAACTTTTGGATGCATGGGCCCGTTGATGTTTTTCAAATCCAGGACGGTCGGAGACCAACATGAAAACACTTCGTATTTTGATCGCAGATGACCACGATCTAATGCGACGTGGAGTGAAGGCCCTGCTTCAATCTCACGCCGGTTGGGAAATAGTCGGCGAAGCGCATACCGGCCGCGAAGCCGTGTCAAAAGCAGAAGAGTTGAAGCCGGACGTTGTGATTCTCGACATCAGCATGCCGGATCTCAACGGCGTCGACGCTGCCAAGAGAATCCGAAAAGCTTCGCCGGATACTGAGGTTCTTATCCTGTCCGTGCATTATTCGGACCAGCTCATTCGGGACATCCTGGAAGCCGGTGTCCGCGGCTACATCGTGAAGTCCGATTCGGATCGCGATCTGGTAATCGCCGTGGAAACTCTCGCGAATCACAAGCCCTTTTTCACGCCGCGCGCGACCGAAGTGATGCTTACAAATTTTAACGAGGGAAAGACGAAAGCCGATCTCCCCGAGACTATGCGCGACCGTCTTACCTCTCGCGAGCGGGAAATTGTCCAACTCTTGGCCGAAGGCAAAAGCAGCAAGGAAGTTGCCTCTTCTTTGAACATCAGCGTGAAAACTGCTGAGACTCATCGAGCCAATATCATGCGCAAACTTCAATTGCATACCGTCAGCGAATTGGTTCGCTACGCCGTCAGAAATCAAATTATCGAGCCTTAGCACTTCCGAATTTGGGTTCGCCGGTCGTTTTTCGGGCTGCGGCAGCAGAAAATCCGCGCGATCATCGAGATTTCCCGGCTTTCCGCTCTTCTACAGGAAATTCCCTAGATGTCTAACGAATTGTCTGTATTGATGGAACTCCTTAACTGGCCGACAATTAGTTCGCTAAATTACTGTGGATTCTGTGTTTACAAGCCACCACTGAGGAAAGGAATCCTGATATGAAGGTACCCGCCATCAACGAAAAAATTGCAGAGGTTGTCCATTCGGAGGCTAGGGAATTTTACAAACCTGACGCTACAGTGTTAGTTGTAACCAACGACACAGAAATCCGCAGAGATATGTCCGAGCTTCTCGAATCGTTTCCGGTGAAGACTTTATGGGTTCGAGGCATGGAAGAAGTAAAGAAGACTTTATCTCGAGAGAAGGTCAGCCTTTGTCTGTGTGGTTTCTGGCTTCTGGATGGTACTTACCGCGACGTCGTGAGGTTTTTGCGATTGCAACGCGCGGAAATTCCCGCGGTCATCGTCTGCGCTCCTTCCTGTCCGAACGACTACAGAGATTATCTGGCAGCATTGAATATCAGCGCATTCGATTTTATTTGCCATCCATACAGAATGTCGGACATGGAAAAAATCCTGCACTCTGCCGCGGGTGTTCCGTTAAGGCCCCCCTCGCCTGTCCCTCCCCTGGTGGCGCCGGGAGCTGCTGGATTACGAAAAGCTAGTTGATCTGGCGCTCATCGGTTTGCCGGTGCTTGGTCTGAAAAATTTGCTTATCTCGTATTCTCATTCCCGCGTTCACATCTTGCGTTGTATTCTAGTGCGTTAGCATCGCATCCCTGAGTCGCTCTTTCATCAGCTCTCTAGGTAAACAATGGCCAGCGTCCCCCACACCCAAACGATCGTCGCTGAAGTCCACGAGCCGATTCGTGCGGAGCTTTTCAGCGTAGAACGTTTGGAGCAGCATGCGGAAAGCCTGGCCGCTGCTCAAACTGTCACCACGGACTCCGATAGCGGCCGCCCGCTGATCCCGCGCGTGGCGGAGAACGGCCGTGTGTTGCTCGAATATTACCGCGCCACCGCCAAAGCAGTTCAGCAGGAACTCACCATCACCCCCGCGGCGGAATGGCTGGTTGACAACTTCTACATCGTGGAAGAGCAACTCCGCGAAATTCGTGACGACCTCCCGGTCGGCTTTTATAAAAAATTGCCGAAGTTAGCCTCTGGGCACTTGGAAGGTTATCCGCGTGTCTTCGGTGTGGCCTGGGCTTATGTGGCGCATACCGATAGCCGCTTCGATCCGGAAGTGTTGCGCGCCTTCGTCACCGCCTATCAACGCGTGCAACCCCTCACCATTGGTGAATTATGGGCCGTTGCCATCACCCTCCGTATCGTGCTCGTAGAAAATTTGCGCAGGATCGCGGAACGTCTGGTTTTGAGTCGCCGCGCCCGCGAAGAAGCCGATTTGCTTGCTGACAGTCTGCTAGGAACGGGCGGCCAAGCCACCATCTCTCCTGCCACTGTTTTGCGAGGTTTTGAAAAGAAGCCTCTCGAAAGGGCTTTCGCCGTTCAACTCGTGCAGCGATTGCGCGACTTGGATCCGAAAGTGGGCCCTATCCTCGTCTGGCTCGACGAGCGTCTCGCCGCGCAAGGCACCACCGCAGACGAAATTGTTCGTGCCGAGCACCAACAGCAAGCCGCGATGACGGTTACTGTCCGCAACATCATCACCAGCATGCGGCTGACCTCTGAATTCGATTGGCAGTTTTTTTTCGAAAGCGTCAGCCTGGTGGACCAGGTTTTGCGGGCCGGAAGCAATTTTGCAGAAATGGATTTCACCACCCGCGATTATTATCGTCACGCCATCGAAGACCTTTCGCGTGGATCGAAATACTCCGAAATTGAAGTTGCGGAGCGCGCCGTACACCACGCCAAGCGTGGTCGAGCGGAGAAAATCGATGGCCAGCCTGCCGACGACCGTCGCTCTGACCCCGGCCACTATCTGATATCGCGGGGACGCTGGGAATTTGAACGCGAGCTCGACTTCCATGTTCCGTGGCGGCGCGGCCTTCTCCGCCTTTACGTGCGGGCTGCAGTTCCCGGTTATTTGGGGACCATCGCACTACTGACCGCCATCATTTTGACTTTCCCGCTTCATCACGCTCACCGTCTCGGTTTACATACCGGCTATCTAGTGTTGTTGGGCTTGCTTGCATCCATTCCCGCATCGGATTTGGCCATCGCACTCGTCAATCGCACAGTAACCGATTTGCTTGGACCGCGTACCCTGGCCCGTCTGGAATTCAAAGAAGGTGTCCCCACCGAGCTGCGCACTGTCGTGGCTGTTCCGACTCTGCTCACTTCAGGGCAGGGAATCAAAGAGCAAGTCGAACACCTGGAAGTCCATTACCTGGCGAATCCCGATGGTGACTTGCGCTTCGCTTTACTTTCCGACTGGGTTGACGCTCCCACCGAAAGCCTGCAGGGTGACGATCAACTGTTAGCTGTCGCGGTTGATGCCATCGCAAGTTTAAACGCCAGTCATGGTCCGCCGCCCGGCGGAGGTGATCGCTTTTTCTTGTTCCACCGTAAACGTGTGTGGAATGAGTCGGAGCAAAAATGGATGGGATGGGAGCGCAAGCGCGGAAAACTCCACGAATTCAACCAGCTTCTTCGCGGCTCAACGAACACCACTTTCATGCCGCTCGGGGCGCGCCCGCCGGAAATGATTCCGCGTGTGCGTTACGTAATTACGCTGGACGCGGACACCCGCCTGCCTCGCGGCACCGCAGGACGCCTAGTAGGAACCATGGCCCATCCGCTCAATCGTCCGAAATTCGACCCTGAAGTGGGCCGCGTTGTGGATGGTTACGCGATCGTTCAACCCAGAATCACTCCTTCGCTCACTACCGATCGCGAAGGTTCGCTCTTCCAGAAAATCTTTGCCGGTCCCAGCGGCATCGATCCTTACGCCTCGGCCGTGTCAGACGTATACCAGGATCTCTTTCGCGAAGGCTCCTACACCGGCAAAGGAATTTACGATCTCGATGCGTTTGAGACTTCACTGGCAGGCAAAGTAAAAGAGAACACCCTGCTCAGCCACGATCTCTTTGAAGGCATCTTCGCTCGCACTGCTTTGGCTAGTGACATTGAGCTGTTCGATGAATTTCCTTCGCACTATGAAGCCGCCGCCCTCCGCCAGAGTCGCTGGGCGCGCGGAGACTGGCAGCTTCTTCCCTGGATTTTCGGACACGACGGTTTATCCAAAGAAGAAAGCCAGAAGGTAAAGATTCCGGCGATCAGCCGCTGGAAGATGCTCGACAATTTGCGCCGCACTCTTTCCGCGCCTTGCATGTTCCTTACGTTGGTCGTTGGTTGGTTAGTCCCCGGAATATCTCCATGGATGTGGACCCGCTTCATCCTCGCGACGCTAGCAATTCCTTCGTTGATCCCTTTCCTCACCGGCCTGAGTCCGCGCATCGGCGGAATTTCGAAACGCAGCCACATTCGCGGGGTGCTTTCGGATCTGACGTTGGGATTGGAACAAATCGCCTTGACCGTGATCTTGCTCGCCTACCAGGCATGGTTGATGTCTGACGCGATCCTGCGCACGCTGGCCCGCATTCTCGTAACGCGAAAAAATTTGCTGCAATGGATTACCGCGGCGCAGGCCAAGTCCGCAGTCGATCTGGATATTTTCGGCGTCTACAAAAGAATGATCTCCAGTGTCGTCCTGGCTTTGGCGGCGCTGCTCGCCGTTATATTCGTCAGGCACAACGCGTTGCCTGCCGCGATCCCTTTTGTTGCTTTGTGGGTTGCGGCGCCCGCTGTCGCTCGCTGGATCAGCCTTCCTCCCAGCCTCCCGGAAATAGAAACGCTGACGTCCAAAGACGCGAAGACTCTGCGATTGACTTCGCGTTCCACCTGGCGATTCTTCGAAGAATTTGTCACTCCCGAGGAAAATTTCCTTCCTCCGGATAATTTTCAGGAAGATCCCAAGCCAGTGGTGGCCCATCGGACTTCGCCCACGAACATCGGGCTCTATTTACTTACAACGCTTGCTGCGCGCGATTTTGGCTGGATTGGAACCACGGGCGTGGTCGAACGGCTCGCAGCCACCTTTCAGACCATGAATAAGTTGGAACAGTTTCGCGGTCATTTTTATAACTGGTACGACACGCGAGACCTCCATCCTCTCGATCCAAAATACGTATCCTCCGTGGATAGTGGAAATATCGCCGGTCATCTGTTGGCGTTGGGCAATGGCTGCAGGGAATTGATTCAAAAATCGTCTGTTGAAACATCGTTGTTGGCTGGAATCGAAGATACACTTCTATTGTTACGTGAAGCCCTTGCTCGCGTCACGGACACTCGGCGCACCCACACCGTCACGCGCAAACAACTCGCCAACGCGATAGACGCCGCTGCCACCTCATGCGTGTTGCCTCCCACCGACACTGCAGACTGGGCCGTCCGCTTCGTTGAATTGAAAGATCGCGTTCAGACCGTCGCAGACATTGCGCAAACGCTCGATCAAGAGCTTGGGAATGCTGCTAATTCTGAATTGCGATACTACGCAGAGAGCGCCCGAGCCTGCGTGGAATCGAACTTTCAAGACGCAAGAATCCTAATTCCCTGGCTGCGACTGGATTCGGAAGTCGTCATGCAGATGGCTGAACGTCCCGCGGCCCAGGCTCGCGAATGGGTTGCCATTGAGCCTTTCTTCCGCAGCGTTCCCACCTTGGCGGATGCCCCCGAGCGATTTGAAGCCGCCATTCGTGAGCTCTCTACGCTGGGCGCAAGTTTAGTGCACCAGCCTCTGGAAAATCGCGAGCTGCTTGCGCGGATCCAAGAGCTGATACAAGCGATGAAAGATTCGATCGCGGAGGCCGCTGCGCTAATTCACCGCCTCACTGCCATCGCACAAACAGCCGGCAAATTATTTGAAGCCATGGATTTCACTTTCCTGTTCGATCATTCGCGCAAACTTTTTTCCATTGGGTATCGAGGCACCGACGGGAGCCTGGATCCAAATTGCTACGACTTGCTGGCTTCTGAAGCACGGCTCACCAGTTTCATCGCTATTGCTAAAGGAGACGTTCCGTCTTCTCATTGGTTCCGGCTCGGTCGCGCACTCACTCCCGTCGGACGCGGCTCGGCATTGATTTCCTGGTCGGGCTCGATGTTTGAATATCTCATGCCTGCGCTGGTGCTGCGCTCTCCATCCGGCAGCTTGCTCAGCCAAACCTATGAGCAAGTAGTTGCGCGGCAAATCGAATACGGCGAAGAGCGCGGCGTGCCCTGGGGAATCTCCGAGTCTGCTTACAACGCCCGTGATATGGATTTCACCTATCAATATTCCAGTTTTGGCGTCCCCGGCCTCGGCCTGAAACGCGGCCTCAGCGAGGACTTGGTAATCGCACCGTACGCCACCGCCCTTGCCGCCATGATCGAGCCTTCCGCTGCGGTTCATAATTTTGAGCGGCTGGCCCAGGCTGGCGGCAAAGGATTTTATGGTTTTTATGAAGCGCTCGATTACACGGGGTCGCGATTGCCCGAGGGGAAAAATGTTGCCGTAGTTCGCGCGTACATGGCGCACCACCAGGGCATGACATTGTTGTCCGCTGCAAACGTGCTGCATGACGGTGTAATGCAAACGCGTTTCCACACTGAACCGATCGTGCGAGCCACCGAATTGCTATTGCAGGAACGCACGCCTCGAGACGTCCTGGTTGCGCGTCCACGTGCGGAGGAAGTTTCGGCCTCGGCTAAAGTGCGTGAGCTTGTTCCGCCGGTGGTCCGCCGCTTCACCACGCCCTACGACGCCACCCCACGCACGCAATTGCTTTCCAATGGACGTTACGGCGTCATGCTCACCGCAGCAGGCTCCGGCTATAGCCGCTGGCGCGACATTGCCGTCACTCGCTGGCGCGAAGACACGACGCGCGATTGTTGGGGCAGTTTTATTTTTCTGCGTGATGAGCAGACCGGGAATGTGTGGTCGGCAGGCCACCAGCCTACCGGTATCGAGCCTGATTCCTATGAAGCAATTTTTTATGAAGATCACGCCGAAATCATTCGGCGCGATCGCTCCCTAACCACCACTCTTGAAGTGGTTGTGTCGTCGGAAGACGACGCGGAAGTCCGCCGCGTAACCATTACGAATTTGGGAGTGCGCGCGCGGGATGTGCAGGTCACCTCTTACGCGGAAGTGTGTCTTGCCTCGCAAGCTTCCGATGTCGCGGCGCCCGCTTTCTCCAACCTTTTCGTGGAGACTGAATTTGTTGCCGACCTTGGCGCCGTCGTCGCTACACGCCGCAAGCGCTCCCCGGAAGAAACTTCCGTGTGGGCCGCGCAGGTTTTGGTGGTGGACGGCGAAACAGTCGGCGATCTGCAGTTTGAGACAGACCGCGCAAAATTTGTAGGGCGCGCCCGCAACTTACGCAATGCCGTTTCGATCCTCGATGGCCGCCCGCTTTCCAACTCAGTCGGCTCTGTGCTCGACCCAATCATCAGCTTGCGCCGTATGGTGCACATTCCACCCGGCACCACCGCTCATCTAATTTTTTCCACCATCGTGGCGCCCACGCGCGAAGAGCTTCTCGATTTGGCCGATAAATACCGCGATACGCGAACGTTTGAGCGCACCATCACTCTCGCCTGGACCCAAGCGCAGGTGCAACTGCATCACTTAAGCATCAGCGCCGAAGAAGCGCACCTTTTTCAAAGGTTGGCAAACGCAGTTCTCTACTCCGACTCTTCTCTGCGCCCTTCTTCGGACATCCTGAGTACCACTTCTCTCGATATCGGCACTCTGTGGGCCCAGGGAATTTCCGGGGACTTGCCCATCGTCCTCGCGCGCATAGACGACGCCGATGATGTGGACATCATCCGTCAGCTTTTGCGCGCCCATGAGTACTGGCGCATGAAGCAATTGTCCGCCGATGTCGTGATCATTAACGAGAAAGCCCCTTCCTACGTTCAGGAATTGCATACGTCATTGGAAGCGCTGGTACGCGGCAGCCAGCTCAGGCTTTCTCCCGACACCAGCGGAGTGAGCGGCAAAATTTTCCTTCTGCGCGGCGACTTGGTTTCGCAGCAAACTCGTACGCAGTTGCAAATGATCGCAAGAGCTGTACTGCTTAGCCGCCGCGGCACATTGGCGGAACAAATTACCCGATCGCAGTATAGAGAACCCGTCTCCCCTTATATTTCTCGTCAAACTCGTTTAAGCAAGCGCCAGGACGTGCAATTGCCCCAGCCAGCTCTCCAATTCTTCAATGGCATTGGCGGTTTCGCCGAGAATGGCCGCGAATATGTGACCGTGTTGAACGAAGGCCTGCGCACTCCGGAGCCTTGGGTCAATGTGATTGCAAACCCATCGTTCGGCTTTTTGGTTTCCGAATCGGGCTCGGGATTCACCTGGTCCCTCAACAGCCATGAAAACCAACTTACGCCTTGGTCCAACGATCATGTGTTCGATACAGCCGGCGAAGCACTCTACATCCGTGACGAAGCCACCGGCGAAGTCTGGAGTCCCACCGCGCTGCCCATTCGCGACGAAGCCGCCAGCTATTTGTGCCGCCACGGCCAGGGTTACACTCGCTTTCAACACGGCTCTCACGGCATTCAACTCGACTTGATTCAATTCGTGCCGGTAGAAGACCCCATAAAAATTTCTCGCCTCGCAATTCAGAATGATTCAGGACGTCTGCGGCGCCTCTCAGTCACTGCCTATGCCGAATGGGTCTTGGGAAGCTCACGTCCCTCTGCAGCTCCCTACATCATCACCGAAATGGATTCAGCATCCGGCGCGCTCTTCGCACGTAGCGCATGGAACGGAGATTTCGGAGGTCGCATCGCTTTTGCTGATCTGGCCGGACGCCAATCCTCCTTCACCGCCGATCGCACGGAATTCTTCGGACGTAATGGTGGCCCCGAACGTCCTGCGGCGCTGGAAACGAGCCGCCCTCTCGGCCGCAAAACAGGCGCAGCCCTGGATCCCTGCGCCGCCCTGCAAACAGTCATCGAGTTGCGCCCCGGGGCTCGGGTGGAAATAATTTTTTTCCTCGGCCAGACCGAATCCAAAGAAAAAGCGCGCGACCTTCTGGATCGTTATCGCGCCGCAGACCTTAACCAGGTTTTCCGGGACGTCCTTCACCAGTGGGACGACACGCTCAGCGCAGTGCAAGTAAACACTCCCGACCAAAGCATGGACGTAATTTTGAATCGCTGGCTGCTCTATCAAACTCTCTCCAGCCGCGTTTGGGCGCGAGCCGCTTTCTATCAGCTGAGCGGCGCTTACGGTTTCCGCGATCAACTGCAAGACGTGATGGCCCTAACCGTCTCTAAAAGATCGGTTACTCGCGAGCAGGTGCTGCGCGCCGCCGCTCATCAGTTCCCCGAGGGTGACGTTCAGCATTGGTGGCATCCGCCTTCCGGTCGCGGCATCCGCACCAGAATGTCAGACGATCTTCTCTGGCTGCCTTACGCCGTGATTCATTTCATCGAAGCTACCGGCGACATGACCGTCCTCGAAGAGCAAGTCCCCTTCGTGGAAGGCGATCTCCTGGCCGAAGGTCAAAACGAATCTTACTTCCAGCCCCGCATCTCGCAGAATCGTGCCACGATTTTCGAACACTGCGCACGCGCTTTAGATCGCAGCCTCTCCGTTGGCGTCCACGGTCTTCCGCTGATGGGTACCGGCGACTGGAACGATGGCATGAATCGTGTCGGCTACTTGGGAAAGGGAGAAAGCATCTGGCTAGGCTGGTTTTTGCACACCGTTCTCTGGGAGTTTGCGAAAGTCGCCGATGCTCGCGGAGAACGCGAACGCGCAGAAAGGTGGCGCGTGCATGTCAGTCTGTTGAAAGCTGCGCTCGAACGCGAAGGTTGGGACGGAGAATGGTATCGCCGCGCTTACTTTGACGACGGCGCCCCACTTGGATCAGCGCAGAACGAAGAATGCCGCATCGACTCCATCGCTCAATCCTGGGGCATCATAAGCGGCGCAGCCGAACCCGGCCGTGGAGCGCGCGCTATGGCTGCCGTCGATCACCAACTCATTCGTTCTGCCGACGGCCTAATCCTGCTCTTAACTCCGCCATTCGATAAGACGATTCACGACCCCGGCTACATAAAAGGCTATGTCCCCGGCATCCGCGAAAACGGTGGCCAATACACGCACGCCTCCACTTGGACCGCTATCGCCTTCGCCGAACTTGGCAACGGTGACAAGGCCACCGAACTCTTCCGCTTCATGAATCCGATCAATCGGTCCAACTCGCGAGCCAACGTGCAGCGTTATAAAGTGGAACCCTACGTCGTGGCGGGTGATATTTACGCGGAGCCTCCGCACGTCGGACGCGGCGGTTGGACTTGGTACACAGGATCGGCAGGCTGGCTGTATCGTACAGGGTTGGAATGGATACTCGGTTTCCGCGTGCGAGGTATGATCCTGAATATTGACCCGTGTATTCCACGCAATTGGTCCGGCTACTCCATCGATTTCCGCTACCACTCCGCGTTATATAAAATCAAAGTGGAAAACCCCTCAAACGTCTCGCGCGGCGTGGCCCTTACCGAAATGGACGGCAAACTTCTCCCCGGCGCTCCAACCATTCCCCTCGCGGATGACGGAGCCGTTCACACAATCCGTATTGTGCTGGGCTAACGATAAAGATCGACGAGGGGTTTCGCGCTCTGAGAAAGTTAGAAGGGCGCAAACGAACTAGGCTTCTTTTCTGCCGGCTACCAATAGAAGGATCCCGCCCACCAGTGCGAGGCCTCCGAGTATAGGAGGCAAAGGAACCGTCTTATGCTCGGTAGTGCTGGCCTGGAGAGGGCCAATATCCACGATCTTCTTGTGGGTCGTGTATGTGATTCCCTGGAACACAAAAATAAGAATTCCAAGGACGATCAAGATAATCCCAACCAACGGCAAAGTTTTCATTTTTGTCCTGGAGTGCCTCCGACCTAGCCACCACCCGTGGCAACATTATACAGCTAACGCAGTGTCTAGGCTCGCCGGGCTAGTCCACCAATCAGAGAGACCAGGAACAGCACTAGGAAAATAAAGAACAGAATCCGCGCGATGCCCGCTGCCGCCGCTGCTATCCCGAGAAATCCGAAAACCGCTGCGATCAAAGCCACCACGAAAAATGCTAGTGCCCAACGCAACATACCGCCTCCTGGTAAATCTGAAGTAGCGCCTGGAAGGGCTGCTCGACCTACACTTCTACGCTCGCTGGGCCGCAATCACCATACATGCATCAGCGTAATAGCGGCCCTCGTTTGCTGTAAGCCTCAGGCCCCGGCTAAAGAATGAATTGGGAGATCAGGTAGAAGGCAAGTGGAAGCAGCTTAATGGACAAGTGAAGGAGAAGTGGGCAAGGTGACCGACGACGACCTTGACGTCATCGACGGCCGCCGCCAACAGCTCGTAGGAAACATACAAGAACGATACGGCATGGCCAGGGAAGAGGCCGAGCGCCAGGCACACGAGTTTATAAAATCCACGAAAACATTGCCTGACGACACGAACACCTTTGAAGCCGAGCGCGCACGACGTGTCGGAGGCGGGTCCTGCTTCGACAGGACGGGGCGAAATGCTCTAACAGGCATTTCGCCCTCTCTTTTGTCTCTGCGCTACCGGAAGTCCCCCTACAGTGACTTCCCTCGCTTAATACAATTCCTAGCCGATAGAACGAGTTGCTGAACCAAGGTAGGTTAGAGTCAAGCTCGATGCTTTGTAGTCTCAAACTCGGCAATTCTTCAGATCTCTCCCCTGAAGGGGCCACTCATAGTCTCCCCCTGAAATTGAGGGTGGCCCCTCTCCTCCCTTCCGCTTCCGACCGATAACTACAGAGAATCCCTACAAACGCTACAGGATCCCGGGGATAGAGGGCTTTGTTTGCCTTTGCCATACTTTGAAGTTGCCAAGCCCTAAGACGTGAAATTGAGGGAGTGACGATGTCCATTTACGAACGCTGTACCGATCCAAACCCCAGCCGCGACCCTGTCCGCGAACCCGGCAGAACACCCGGCGATAAGGTTCCTGAAGTTATCGACCCGCCGGATCCACGGCGTCACGATCAGCCGGGGCCGGATAGCCCGCATCGGCCCGAAGATATTCCAGCACAAGAAGTTCGCTAACCCCTGCGTTAGCCGGGCACCCCATAGTCGCGTGCTCCAACAATCGATCAATACACTCAAAGGAGATTATTATGTCCGAACAGAAATTGTCACAAATGAAAGTAGCCATCCTGGCCGGCGACGATTTTGAACAAGCCGAATTGGAAAAGCCGCGCAAGGCTCTCGAAGACGCCGGAGCCAAGACCGTTGTCATTGCTCCCAAGTCCGGAAAAATCCAGGGATTCAATCATGACGAGAAAGGCGACAAAGTGGCTGTCGATATGACCCTGGACAAAGCCAACCCTGAAGAATTCGACGCCCTTCTTCTTCCCGGAGGAGCGCTAAATGCGGACTTCCTGCGCGCCGAAAAGAAAGCCCAGGAATTCGTACGAAGCATCGACCAAGCCAAAAAACCGATTGCCGTAATCTGCCACGCGCCCTGGCTTCTGGTTTCGGCCGGCCTCGTGAAGGGCCGCACCCTGACTAGCTACTACACAATCCAGGACGACATCCGCAACGCCGGCGGCAATTGGAAAGACGAAGAAGTCATACGCGACCGAAACTGGGTCTCCAGTCGCCAGCCTACTGACATCCCCGCCTTCAATCGCGAGATGATCTCTCTATTCTCAGAAGGCAAGGCCAAGAGCGCTCGAGCCTAACCCAATCGGAATTCGGCCGGCGAGGTTCCATCTGACTCACCGGATGGAACTAGCATTCGTCGGCCGGGTTTTCTTCAAGCTTCACTTTTGTCTAAAATCGAACTGTGGACCCTACATTCCGCAGCCGGAGGGGCCTTTCGCGTCGAGAGCTGCTCCGCCAGCTCGTAAGCACGGCGGCTTGCGTCCCGGTTCTGGCCAACGGGCGCTCGCTTGCAGATCAGACCCCAGTCCAAAAGCCCGCTCCAGACACTGCAATTCAATTAAGCCCTCTTCCGCCTGCAACCTATCTCTCTCCGGGAGATGACACTTTCCTGGAACAGTTGGAAAACGCCATCTTCCAATTCTTCTGGGAACAATGCAACCCGAAGACCGGGATCGTCAAAGATAGATGTAACGTTCGCGGCTCGGACACCAGCATCTTAGGCAGCATCGCTGCTACCGGCTTTGGCCTAACCGCTCTTTGCATCGGCGAAAAGCGCGGATATGTTTCTTATTCGCAGGCCCGCGATCGCGCGCTCGCCACCTTGCGTTTCCTTTGGAAGAAAATGCCCCAGGAGCGCGGCTTTTATTATCACTGGGCCAACATCGCCACCGGCGAAAGATTGTGGCAGTCCGAAGTTTCCTCCGTGGACACTTCCATTCTTCTTTGCGGCATCCTTATGTGCCGGCAGTATTTCGAACATTCCGAAATTAGCCAGTTAGCCCACGAAATCTTTAACCGTGTCGATTGGAACTGGCTCTCCGAAGACACTCGCGTCCTTCCGCACGGTTGGACTCCAGAAGGTGGGTTTTTGCAATATCGCTGGGACAGCTACAGCGAAATGATGATGATGTACCTGCTGGGCCTGGGCTCTTCCTCCCATGTCCTTCCGCCGCAAGCTTGGGACGCGTGGAAGCGAACCGTCTTTGAATTCGACGGCATCCGCTACATCGGCTCGTACGCTCCGCTATTCATTCATCAATACTCGCAGGCCTGGTTTGATTTCCGCGGCAAGCGCGACAAATACGTCGATTATTTTCAGAACTCGATTCTTGCCACCGACGTTCACCGCCGTTTTTGCTTGAGCTTGTCCAAAAAGTTTCCGGATTACAGCGAAAATCTGTGGGGCATCACCGCGTCAGATTCCGAACACGGCTACGAAGTTTGGGGCGGTCCTCCGGCAACCGGGCCCATCGATGGGACGGTAGTGCCCTGCGCCTCGGCAGGCTCGCTCCCGTTCTTGCCGGGACCGGTGATGCGCGTCCTCCGCACCATTCAATACCGCTACGGCGCGGGTACCTGGAGCCGCTACGGCTTCGTGGACGCGTTCAACCCGCTCACGAACTGGTATGACAGCGACATCGTGGGAATCGACGCAGGAATTAGCATGGTTATGGCGGAAAACGCGCGCACTGCTTTTGTGTGGGATACTTTTATGAAAAATCCGGAAGCCCAACGAGGTATGGAACGCGCTGGATTCAAATCCTACAAACCTGCATCGCCTCAGGAATTAGTGGAGATGCATAACCATGCTAGCCGATGATGAGCACCGGTCTCCAAGAGCACAGACGGGCCGTTAGCGATAGTTGGCTGCCTGTAGTTCAAACATCTCTGCATACTGGCCGCCGCTCTTCATCAGTTGATCGTGTTTACCTTCTTCTGCAATTTCGCCGTCGGCTAGCACCAGAACGCGATCAGCCATCCGAACTGTAGAAAATCGGTGAGAAATTAGCAGAGACATTTTGCCTTTTGTCAGCTCTGCAAATCGTTGGAACACTTCATGTTCCGAACGTGCATCCAGCGCCGCCGTCGGCTCGTCCAGAATCAAAAGTTGCGCATCCCGCAGGTACGCGCGGGCCAAAGCGATTTTCTGCCACTCCCCACCGGAAAGATCTACGCCGCCCTCAAATCGGCAGCCCAGTACCTGATCAAATCCGTTAGGCAGCCTGCGTATCGTGTGTTCCGCCAAACTCTTATTCGCTGCCGCGCGTATGCGAAATTGATTATCTAAATCTTCAATTCTGCCTACTGCGATATTTTCTGCCGCAGTCATCTCATAACGCATGAAGTCCTGGAAAATCACGCCAATTTCCTTCCAAAGGCTTTCCAGGTCATAATCGCGCAGGTCTTTTCCATCCAGCAAAATCTGGCCTTCCGTCGGATCGTACAAACGTGTGAGCAGCTTCACTAGCGTGGTCTTGCCCTGTCCGTTCTCTCCGACAATCGCAATCCGTTCGGTCGGCCCGAGTTTAAAATTGACGTTCTTCAGAACGATTCGCGAGCTTCCGGGATATTTAAAAGAAACATTCTTAAACTCAAATCCCGTGCGAATCGGCTTGGGAGCTGGCATCGCAGATGCCTTCGAAGAAATCTTCGGCTTCACTGCAAAAAATTCCAATAGGTCGGTCATGAACAGCGCTTGGTTCGTAATACCTGAAAAGCTTGTGAACACTGCCTGAATATTCGCGCTGGCAGCAGCGATTGCCCCGGAAAGATAAACCATCACGCCCACGCTTATGGTGCCAATCACCGCTCCATATATAACGTAGGCATAGCTCCCGTAGTATCCAACCAGCCCCAGCAGCGCCAAGAGAGATCCAAAAGTCAGCCTGCGCTTCGACAAATCCTTCGTCTGGTGATACAGCTCGTCAGCCAGCTCCGAATAACGCCCCATAAGAAACGGCGCCAATCCAAATAGTTTTAATTCCTTCGCGCTTTCTTTGGCCCCGCCCAACACGCGCAAATAATCCAGCTCGCGCCGCCCGGCGGTCTGTCTATAACTCAGCGAATAATTCATGAAACCAAAATGAGTTTCGCCCAGAAACGCGGGTACCACGCAGATGATCAATCCGAGCAGGAGTAATTTCGAGAAAATAAAAATGGCCGCTGCCAAGCTCACTGTGGTGATCACTTCCTGGATCAACCTTCCGCCTACTTGCAGCATTTGAACGCGGTCTACGCCTTGCGCTCGTGCGCGTTCCAGCTTGTCGTAGAAAACCGGATCCTCATACGACATCAAATCCAGCTTCGCCGCGTGCGTCATCAACTTCAGACTGATGTGTCTCGTGAAACGATCCGCCAAGGTCGTGTCGCAGAACTCGATGATGCGCGCCATAAATGTAGCCACACCGGCGAGAACAAATTCGAGCAGCACCATCCACCAGAACATATGCGAGAGCGGCACATGCCTCATCTGATGGTTGGTAACCGAATCGACGATAAATCTCGTCACTGCCAAAATCGAAAGCGGAATCAGCGCGGCGGCCACACGGAAACTCAGGTTCGAAACAACAATCCCCGGCGCCGCATCCCACACAAATCGCAACACGGGCGGAATGTTCTTCAGCGCCCCGATTCGCTCGCTCCAGTTAGGCAGCGGCGCCACTTTTATCGTTGTGCTTGCTGCTGCCATCTCTGCGCTTCTCCAAAATCAAAACATCCAGCTTGTCTTCTGACGCTTTCAACCTATCGCTCGCCTCTCCAGCAGACCATACAGCGCTGCATGAAATCCTCGCGAGCAACACACTTCATGTGCATTTCACATGCCAAGCTATTTTAGCTGTAAACCTTTATCCCACAGATGGTTACAGAACCAGACAGACTCGCTACCATCGATTTTTTGCTTTGTTTTAGAAGGTTCTACTCGACGAAAATTAAGGTCAAGTGTCACTCAGCAATGTTCCACTTTGGAGCTAAATTCTTTCAGCACGAACAATACGAAGATTACCCTATCCACCAATCCACCTTTATAACGTACCCTGAGATGTGAACACTTCACCCAGCGAACTACGCAGCGATTGGCGGATCTTCGTCGATCCCAAACTAGCAAAGGTCAAGCAGTCCACTCACCAAGCCAAGTTGGTAGCCAGACGCGCCATCTGGCGTTCTCAAGATGGTTGGCGTCGACTCACTGCCGGCATGGAGCTTGACGATCTTTGGAGCCAGTTCAAATCCGAAGCAGAAGCCAGCGCGCGCCCGTTCAAACAAGAAGTAGATCGCCAGGCAGAAAAAAATAAGTCCTGGACACATCCTTTCAAAGTATTCGCAGCAATCTCTTCCAGCATTCTAAAAAAGCTTTCGCCGCCACGCCGCGTTTTCTTGCTTCTCACTATTATCCTCGCGGTTTTCTCCATCGTCGGACTTGAGTTTTTGTTTTTCACCAGAGAAGTAGAATTGCTCTTGGCCTTCATAGGTCTGTTGCTCCTGCTGGTGATGGTCCTTGGCGATCACATTTCCATGAAGCGCGACATTGAAATCGCGCGCGAAATCCAGCGCTGGCTCGTCCCGCGTGTCCCACCGGAAGTCGCTGGAGTGGACTTGGCCTTCGCCACTAGGCCGGCAAAGATGGTCGCCGGTGATTATTACGACGCATTCCGCCGCGCCGTCGACGGTCCTTTACTTGTCGCCGTTGCAGACGTCGCCGGCAAAAGCGTTCCAGCCGCGATGTTGATGGCCACTTTCCAAGCCAGTCTTCGCGCCCTAGCTGGCTCGCAAGGCTCGCTTTCCGATCTTGTCGCCGGATTGAACCGCCAGGCCTGCTCCAATAATATGAACGGGCGTCGCTTCACCACGGCTTTCCTGGCTGAACTAGATCCCGTTACCGGAACTCTGAATTACCTTTGCGCCGGCCACAATCCCCCGATGTTGAAGCACCAGGATGGCTCGATCGAACGCCTGAAGTCCGAAAGCATTCCTCTAGGCATCGAGATAAACGAAAAGTATGAGACCGGCCGCACCGTTCTTGAACGCGGCGATGTCCTGATCATCTATACGGACGGCGTTACCGAAGCCCGCGACGAAGACGGGAAAGAATTTGGAGAGTCCCGCTTGCTAGCACTGGCTGGTCAACCTCTCGAGGATCGCGCTGCTATGACGCTCTCCACTATCATGCGAAAGCTCGACGAGTTCGTCGGCGGAGCGCCCCAGCACGACGACATAACCTGTCTCGTCGTTCGACGTACCTGAGAGCATCCATGCTACGGCATGTCGGCGGACAATCTACGTCGTTCCGTGTATGGCTTCGATTGTTTGCCGACGCTACCGTGTATCATGACATTATGAATGTGGGCTGATTCAGTCAACCTAGAGTTCGAATTTGCGGTGAACATTCGCAGCAAACCTTGAAAATCAAAATGGAGGCTTTATGAAGAGGATGGGATGGCCGGAAACTATTTCGGCGTTTATAGTCGGCATCGGCGTGGGAGCGGCAATCGGGATCTTGTTCGCGCCACAATCGGGTGAAGATACTCGTGATTATCTTGTCGGGGCGGCCCAGGATACACTCGACGAAGCCGTAAGCACGGGCCAGAAGTGGGCCAACCGCGCCAAGAAGAATGTGGACGAAGCAACTGACTACGTGAAAGACGCAGCCGACGCTGGCCAAAAAGCGTACCGCGACGCCAAAAGCGCATCCGCGTAGATTCGCGCGTTACCTTGTTCCGGCGAAAGGGAGAACGGACATGAACCGTTCTCCCTTGTCTTAGCCCGCCTGCCTATAATCTGTTATCCGTTGCTCAAAGATTTGACGTCCAAGAATTGGGCCAGTAGAGTATCAGTGCAAATCAGCCTATCGATTGTGCTGGAATTACTCGGCATCGCACTTCCATAGAAGGAGAGTGAAATGAAAGAAGCGCCGCAATCTTCGACCGCGAAAACTTTGACGCGAAAAGAACTCATCGCTGCCCTAAATGAAGATCTAGCCCGCGAATACCAAGCCATTATTTCCTACGTAATCTATTCGCAAGTGCTGAAGGGCGCGGAGTATATGAACATCGCCGGCGAACTTGAGAAGCATGCCGGTGAAGAGCTCAGCCACGCGTTGATTATTTCTAACCAGATTGACTATCTGGGAGGCATGCCCACCACTCAGCCTAAGCCGATTCGCACATCCGAAAAAGCTCGGGACATGCTCAAATTCGATCTTGAGAACGAGACGGAAACCATTCGCAATTACCGCGATCGCGTGCGTCAGTGCGAAGCCCTTGGTGAATTCTCCATGGCCGAGCACATTCGCGAGATTCTGATGGACGAACAGGATCATCAGATCGCTCTCGCCACCGCTCTAGGTCAGGAAGTTCCGCACAACTCCTGAAATCGGCCCCAAGAAATAAGCAGCGCGAATAGTTTCCCAGGAGACTCAAATGACTGACGAACAAAAGCCATCCGGCGCAGAGGAATTGCTCACCAACGTTGCCACCACCATAGGCTCCGCCCTTGGTACCGTTGCCGCAAAGGTAAACGAATTCTCCAAGGTCGCGAGCGCGGAAGCCAAGCGCCAGCGGCCTCGCGCAAAGGCTAGAAAAAAATCGCGTCCGGCCAGCCGCTCAAAGCGAAAGGCCAAACCCGCAAAACGCGCCGCCAAATCCGCGGGTCGCAAGCGCCCCGCTCGTAAAAAATCCCGGCGTTAGCATAGTTGGCGTGCATGTGGCGGGGCAGCCGGCGCTAGTAGCCTGCCGTTTAGTCTGTCTTCCTAAACTAGCGCTGGTACGCCTACTCGAATCCTGCCGATCTGTTCAAGGTGCTACTTAAAAACTTCCCAAACTATAGGGTGAGTTCTGGATTGTTCCCTCGCCCAATTAAGTTCATTGTGTCGGCGCGCAACATTGCCATGTTCGCTCCGGTCAAAACCGCCGGGTTTTCGTTAACGTCTAAGGAGAAGACATGAAATCACGTTCGCTCGCAAGACTGCTCACTCTCGCCGCCGTCATATCTCTCGTCGGATGCTCTGGCGGAGCCACCAAATCACCTGACGTGACGGATAGCGTCCGCAAAGCGCTCGATCAAGCTAATCTTCATGATGTAAAAGTCAGACAGGATCGCGACAAAGGTGTCGTCACCTTGACCGGCCAAGTAGCCGCCGACGCCGATAAAGCCCAGGCCGAATCCATCACCAAGTCGATCGTCGGCTCTCAAGTTGTTGCAGACGAAATCGCCGTAGTCCCGCCTGGCCCGGGCTCCAGCGATGTCAAGACCGTCAACTCCGACCTCGACAAAGGCATCGAGAAAAACTTGGACGCTGCGCTGATTCAAAACAGGTTGAACAAAGATGTGAAGTATGACGTAAAAAATGGAGTCGTCACGCTAACCGGCGAGGTGAATTCGCAGGCCAAGCGCGCCCAAGTGGAAAAAGTAGCGGCAGGCGTCCCCAACGTCCAGCAAGTAGTGAACGAACTGCAAGTCAAAAATCAAAAGGCCAGCTCGACGCAGTAAAAACGGAAAGCAAGCCGCTTTCAAATGTTTTCGCGGAGTGATTGCCAACGCCTATTGCTGGTGGTACTCCTGCTTCCTATTGCAATACATTCGATAGCGACTTGTAAATTTCCAACCCGCCTTTGTAGTTGTAAATGATGTATCCCAGTCTTCTGAATTTGTTCATGAAGAAGTTCACGCGGGGCCTGGTGGTCCCAATCATTTCTGCCAGCGTGTCTTGCGTCACTCGCTGGAGGATCGACGGATTTTCGCTTCCCTTTTCATAATCGTTCAGCAGCAACAGTGCGCGCGCCAGTCTTTTTTCACTCGAATTGAATAAGTGGTCGATTAGATCCTGTTCGATGCGGTTGTTCCGCGACAGCAAATAATTGATGAATTGCGTACAGACGTGTGGCTCTTTCTCGATTAGGCGGATCATCTTCTTTCGCTCGATCACCATGATCTTGCTCGGCACCATCGTGATGGCCGATGTCTGATAAATGGCATGCCCCCCGATGCAGGCCTCCCCAAAGAAATCTCCTCGGCCCAGGAACCCTAGAACGCCGCTTCTCCCGCGCCGAGAAACCAGCACTAGCTTCACTACTCCCTCTTGGATGTAATGCACGTCCTTGCACTGCTCTCCTTGAGAAAAAATCGTCTTGCTTGGTACGTATTCCACAACTGTGCCCGCCAATACTTTCGGGAAAATAATCTTCGTTGGTTTGCCGGGCTTGCTTGCCATCATTTCTTCCTCAACTTATACTTTGCTTTGCAAAATCGAATCATTGCTATATCACCTCCCGAACAATCTTGTATGTTCGGTCAATTTTTGTCTGTCTAACATTGAACAGACAAAAATCTTGATTGCCCCTATCCTGTCCAAGTCTTTTGCGTTCTTTTATCCTGGTAGATCGCAGGGGACTTGGAACTTACATCATCGCGCGATGCCTAGTCTAGGGTTCGATATCTTCCGTACGCTCGACGACGGCCATCCTCTCTGGATTGCGGAAGTCGTAACTTTAAGCCAAAACAAACCTGCACGCTCTTGTTTTGAAGTCCCGCGGTAAATATTTCATCCGAGACGCTTCAACTAGAGAAATCGTCTTCAAATTCGTATGCCCCTGATTAATCCTCCTTGCGCTACTCCCGTTCGGCTTGCAGAACGAAGAATTTTCTAAGCAGAATACTGTAGGCGATGCTCAACTTCCTCATTCTAAAGGCCTATTTAAGCCCCGTAGCTGGCAAGCAAGATGCCCGTTTGAAGCCTGAACGAAAGAGAAGAAACAACTAGGGGGCCTTATGGAAAGCACTTTTGATATTTTCAAACGTCTGCGAAACGGAAAACCTCTATGGATCACTTCCGTGCCGGGTATTGAAGAAGCTCGCGTACGCGTGCACCGGTTGGGCGCTATTGCTCCCGGGGAATACTTGATTTACTCGCAGCTAAAAGGCGTGATCGTCGAATACGTGAACAACTAAAAAGAAAACTTCGGACTAATATGGATATTTGAGCCTTTGATCGAAAAGCTTCCTCTGTTGAAACTCGGCCCCAATTCTTCCGCCGTAACAGCCCAGTAATATTCTCCCGATATCCTGATAACCTATCCTTGAGGACAATATGTCGCGCAACAAGCTTGCGGACCCCAGCTTATTTTTGAACCGCCACTTTTCCTGGCTGCAATTCAACGAGCGCGTCCTGGAAGAAGCGCGTGACTCGAAGAATCCGCTACTTGAGCGCGTGAAATTCCTGGCCATCACCGCCAGCAATCTTGACGAATTCGTGGAAGTCCGTGTCGCTGGTCTTTTGCAGCAAGTGGAACACGGTATCCAGGACCCCGGCCCCGATGGCCGCAAACCGCGCGAAGTGCTCACCGAACTCGGCGTCCGAACGCACAAATTTGTAAAAGCTCAGTACGATTGCTGGCGCGAAGAGCTCGTTCCTTCTCTTCTTTCTGAGTCGATAAAGATCGTCACCATGCGCTCTCTGCGTCCCTCGGCCCGCGCCCATGTCGAAAACTTTTACTCCAAAACTGCCGAGCCGCTGCTCACGCCGGTAACCGTCGATCCCGCCCATCCATTTCCGCACGTAATTAATAAGGCGATTTGTCTAGCGTTTCTACTGTGTCGCAAAAAGCGTGGCTCGCAGCCCTATCTGGGAGTCGTCACCGTGCCGCGCGCTCTCCCGCGCTTGGTGCAGTTGCCCTCCTCCAACGGCTCCGTCGAATACGTTTTTCTTTCCGACGTAATTCACGCCTTCGCCGAACGCCTCTATCACGGATACGAAGTGCTTTCCGCAGCTGCCTTTCGCGTCACTCGTAACAGCAATCTTTATCTCGAAGCCGAGGAATCGCGGAGCATCATGGATTCGGTTGACGCCCAACTTCACCGCCGCAGAAAAGGTGAAGCCGTGCGTCTGGAAATCGAAGCCAGCGCGAATCAGGAAATTATCGACCGCCTGGTAGCCAATTTTCGTCTCGCACCCTGGCAAATTTTTTGTGTGGACGGCCCGCCCAATCTTTCGCGCATCGCCTATCTGTACGAAGCCATTCCTCGGCCCGACCTGAAATATCGCCCATTCATTCCCCGTGAGCTGGCGCTCAAGTCCGAGTCCGGCGCGCTCTTCGAGTTGATTCGGAAGCGCGACGTTTTGCTGCACCATCCGTACGACTCCTATTCGTCCGTGGTTCGCTTCATTGAAAGCGCTGCAACAGATCCCGACGTTCTCTCCATTAAACAAACGCTTTATCGCACCAGTGAAAATTCTCCCATCGTTCGTGCTTTGATCGAAGCCGCCTCCAAAAAGGAAGTCGCTGTCGTCGTGGAGCTCAAAGCTCGTTTCGACGAAGCTTCCAACATCCGCTGGGCGCGCAATCTGCAGGAAGCCGGTGTGCAGGTCTTCCACGGCGTGGTGGGCCTGAAAACGCATTGCAAACTAGCTCTCATCGCCCGTCGCGAACAAGGCGGCAAAATCCGCCAGTACGCGCATCTCGGTACCGGCAATTACAATCCTTCCACCGCTCGTTACTACACCGATCTGAGTCTGCTTACATGCGATGGGCGTATAACCGCTTCCGTGCAACACGTCTTCAATTATTTGACGGCTTACTCCGAACGCACGCAATACTTGCCGCTGTTTGTAGCGCCGCTGAATTTAGGAAGAAGCTGTCTGGACTTGATCGACCGCGAAACCGCCCACGCCCGCGCCGGACGCCCCGCGTTTATTCTCGCCAAAGTAAACGCCCTGCTCGACGAAAAAATCATTCAGGCTCTTTACCGCGCTTCGCAGGCCGGCGTGCAGATTGAATTAATCGTGCGCGGCGCTTGTGCCTTGCGTCCGGGGGTTCGCGGAGCCAGCAGCCGCATTCGAGTCAGAAGTGTGGTGGGGCGTTTCCTGGAACACAGCCGCGTTTTTGCTTTTGGTAATGGAGGTCATACCGAAATCTATCTGGGCAGCGCGGATTGGATGCAGAGAAATATTTACGAACGCGTGGAAGTCATGTTCCGCTTGAAAGATCCCGTTCTTTGCAGTCAGGTTTTCACGCAGGTTATTTCGCCCTATTTAGCGGACACGGAAAAAACTCGAGTCTTGCTTCCCAGCGGGGATTACGTTCGCGGGCACAAAGCGGGTCAGTTCTCCGCCTCGCGCAATGGATTCCGTTTCAACGCTCAGGAGTTTTTGATCGGCTTCACCGAATCTCGCGAGGACGAGCGAGTTTGGCCGATATTGCCAACTTACGTGAAACTCCCCGCAGTTCCCGAAGGCGCCAGAAAACCTCCGCCCCAATCGGCCTAAGAAGCAAGTCTGATCAAAAGAACTCTTACTTCGGCCCGTAAACGTCCAGCTCCGTCTGGGTACCGAGATACACTTTGCCGTTTGCAATGGTCGGCACCGCGAACTTCACAGCATTGCCCGCGGTATCGGTTCCCGTCTGGCTGCTATTCCACAACATGCTAAGAGTTCCCTCCTGGTAGGCATACAGCACAGCGGGTCCTAATGGGGTAGGCGGCGGTGTACCGAATGCGGATGTATCAACGGCCCATATAATTCCATTCGTGTTTCCGTTTGCCGAGGCTACCGGAGTACATCCCGGAAACGGGAACGAGTGACCGGAAGTTTCGCTCGGTGAAGTCGACAATAGTCCATTACTCAAAGGAAATGCTTTCAGGGTATCTCCCGCGCCACAGAAATAGACTACGCCGTTGAAGTAGGCGGGCGCGCTCCATAGCCCGTTAATTTTATTCCCCTGAATCTCCTGCCTAATCTGTGGATCGCCGTTGTTACACGAAGTCTGGCAGTAGTGTAGATTCCCCGCTGTCATCTGATCCCGATTGATCACATAAATTGTCCCCTCTTTCCCCGCTTCAACCAGTTCATGCGTAACCCCGCCAGTCTGGTCCGGAAGTAAGAGGACACCGCCTGACCCCACATCCGTATCATTTTCGTCGAGGTTGCTCTGGTCAGAAGGAGTGAAATAGTCCATCAGAGACAGTCTAGAACTATCTGTATTAAACAGATTCATTATCGTGTCGCCCAATTCCTGCGCCGGCACATTTACGGTATCGAAAAGGCCATTTCCAGAGGCGATAAAAATGTTTGCGTTTGAGTCCGCGGCAACTCCAGCGCCAGACATCCAAAAACCGCCTAGGGTGCTGTTCACGCTCCCGTTGGGAGTTGTGATGAAGAGAGATGTTTGAGTGAACGTGCTGGCATTGTAGGCAAAAAGCCAACCGTGATAAGGCCAGTAGTCACAATGAGAGGCATAAGCCAGGTAAATAGACCCATTCAACAAAAGCAATCCGGGACGATTCAAGTGATGTAGTCCGTCCAAAGTTACCGTCGTCCCGCCGTCACCAGTCCCCGGAACCGTCGCCGTGATTTGCACCGGCCCCGGCGACTTTTCCGCTCCAGTCGTGATATCGATCGCGTGTAACCGGTGAATAATATTTCCGTTCTCCTTGGATTTCGCTTCCACATACATCGTCCCGCTGCTCGGGTCGATTACCGGCGTACTTGTAATGCCCACCTGTGGAACCAAGTCAGTGCAACCAGCGCCAAGTTCCGCCTGAATATTCACGGTTGTTGCGCCGGACGCGGTCCCGTGAGCCGTATCGATCAAGCTCGCATGCCACAATAATCCTGCATTCGTTCCCGTATTGCTGTCGGCGTCAAACGCGTAAACGCTGTCGCCTTCCGTCGCCACATAAATCACATTGTGCGTGCCTCCCGCGATCGTCACGTTCGGCACGTACAACGGCTGCGCATAAATAAATCCATCCACCGCTTGCGAAAACAACTTTCCGAAACTCGCCGTGTTCACGTTCGTCGGAGTCAGAATGCTCTCGCTCAAATTCTGTCCCGTCCGCGCAATGTCATTGTGTTGCGTAAACACGCCCGCAAATCCAATGCTGTTGCTCGTTTGATTCGTCACGCTCAAAATCGACACGCCTTTCGTCGATCCCATCACCGCTTGTATCGATGTAAAGCCCGCGTTCACTCCGCTTCCCAACGTTCCGCTCGTCGCCACGCCAGACGCACTAACGGAAGCCACGCCCGAATTCGAAGAGGTCCAGGTTGTCGTAGCGGTCAGATTTTGTGTGCTCCCATCGCTGTAATGCCCGGTGGCAGTGAACGCCTGCGTTGCTCCATTGTCGGCAATCGAAGGATTCTGCGGGCTCACCACGATCACCTGAAGTGAAACCGCGCTCACCGTCAGCGTTGTCGAGCCTTGCACAGATCCCAGCATCGCCTGAATTGTTGTAGTTCCGTTCACCACGGCGATAGCCAGACCATCTGTCCCAGCCGTATTGCTGATCGTCGCAATGTTCATTTGGCTGGAACTCCACGTGACCGTGGTCGTCAGATTTTGCGTGCTGCTGTCCGAATACGTGCCGGTAGCCGTGAATTGTTCCGTGCCGGTTGTCCCGATGGTTGGGTTCGCCGGTGTAACAGCAATCGAAACCAGCGTTGCCACGGTTACTGTCAGTGTTGCTGAACCGTTCACCGCTCCCAAAACCGCCTTAATACTGCTCGTCCCCGTTCCTACCGCGGTAACCATCCCGCCTGCAGTAATCGTTGCCACACCCGTACTCTGTGAACTCCAAGTCACCGAGCTCGTAATGTTCTGCGTGGAGTTATCCGAATAAGTGCCAGTGGCCGTGAATTGCTCGGAAGTCCCCTTCGCAATCGACAAATTCGGCGCCATCACCGCAATCGAAACCAGCGTTGCCGCCGTCACCGTCAAAATCGCGGACCCGCTGACCGCTCCCGAAACCGCCTTAATACTGCTCGTCCCCGTTCCTACCGCAGTAACCATCCCGCCGGCAGTAATCGTCGCCACATTCGTACTTTGTGAACTCCAGGTCACCGAGCTCGTAATGTTCTGCGTGGAGTTATCCGAATAAGTGCCAGTGGCGGTGAGCTGCTCGGAAGTCCCCTTTGCAATCGACAAACTCGGCGCCGTAACCGCAATCGAAACCAGCGTCGCGGATGTCACCGTCAAAGTCGCCGACCCACTAATGGCTCCCGAGACCGCCTGAATTTTGCTCGTCCCAGCCCCTGCCGCAGTAACCATCCCGCCTGCAGTAATCGTCGCCACGCCCTCGCTCTGTGAACTCCAAGTCACCGAACTCGTGAGGTTTTGCGTGGAGTTATCCGAATAAGTGCCAGTGGCGGTGAACTGCTCGGAACTCCCCTTCGCAATCGACAAATTCGGCGCCGTCACGGCAATCGAAACCAGCGTTGCTGCAGTCACCGTCAAAGTTGCCGACCCGCTTACATTTCCCGAAGCAGCTTGAATCTTGGTTGTCCCTGGTGCCAACCCCATCGCCAATCCACCCGCAGTGATCATCGCCACGTTCATGGTCTGCGACGTCCAGGTCACCGAGTTCGTCAGGTTCTGCGTCGAATTGTCCGAGAAAGTTCCCGTCGCAGTAAACTGCGCAGTCGTCCCTTTCGCAATCGAAAGACTGGAAGCCGTCAAAGCAATCGATACCAACGTTGCGGAAGTTACAGTGAGTGTCGCCGACCCCACCACCGTTCCCGAAACCGCCTGAATCGTGCTCCTACCAGCGCCCGCCGCTGTTAGCAATCCCCCTGCGGCAATCGTCGCCACACCCGTATTCTGCGAACTCCAGGTCACCGAACTCGTCAAGTTTTGTGTAGTTTGATCCGAATAAGTGCCCGTCGCCGTGATTTGCTCGGAAGTTCCCTTCGCCATCGATAGACTTGGCGCCGTTACCGCGATCGAAACCAAGGTAGGATGGTGGTTCGAAGATGGTGAAAATGAGCAGCTTGACATCAACGCGATCACGCACAGCAAAGCGACAACGGTACTCCCTTTAAGAGCCCAGTGTTGCGAACCCAGCATCTTGCATTCCCCTTGATATGAAGAAGCTTCGGATATTGCGGCCGCACCTTGGATGCTTAGACACACTGCGGCGTTACGCGGAGGGACGATCCGAGGACGCAATTATAACAACTTCTCTTTTTCCAACAAGTAGTCAAAGGTACAGTATTGTGAAAAGACTAACCATACCTGGGCAACTCCATATCGAACCGGGTACCGCTCGTCACTGAAGCCGTTATAATCCGCCCATGGAACTAGACTTTGCCTCCGCGTTCCAATGGCTTCTGGGTCCTGAGCCTATGGACCAGAAACATCCCGGCCACCTCTGGCCTCGCTGGATTTTTCTTCGCTGTCTGGGTCTGATTTACTTCTCCGCTTTCTATTCTCTGTTGTTCCAAATCAAGGGGCTCATCGGTCCCGACGGCATCCTCCCTGCCACCGACTATCTGAAAGCCGTCGCTTCCGCCTTCCCGGTGATGAAATTTTGGTACGCGCCTACCTTGTTTTGGTTTGGCGCAGGTGACCGCGCGCTAATAGCCGTCTGCTGGCTAGGCGTGATCGCCTCGCTCCTGGTTGTCCTGAACGTTTGGCCCCGCGCCTCGCTGCTCCTCTGTTTCGTTTGTTTTCTCTCTTTCGTCTCCGCCGCCCAGGATTTCTCCAACTATCAATCCGACGGCATGCTCCTCGAAGCCGGCTTCATCGCACTCTTCTTCGCGCCTCCCGGACTTCTTCCCAGCCTCGGACGTGCCAATCCGCCCTCCCGCGCCGGCCTCTTCCTCTTGCAATGGGAATGGTTTCGCATCTACTTCGAATCCGGAGTCGCCAAGATTGCCAGCGGCGACGTCGCCTGGCGCAAACTCACCGCTATGGACGACTATTACCAGAACGGCCCGCTCCCCACATGGATCGGCTGGTACGTCCAGCAATTGCCTCACTGGTTTCATGCCTCCGCCGTCGTCTACACCCTGGTCACCGAGCTTGTCATCGTCTGGATGCTTTTCCTCCCGCGGCGATTTCGAATTCTCTGCTTCTGTATCGTCACGCCGTTCGAAGTTTCCATCATCCTCACCGCCAATTACACTTTCTTGAATTATTTGGTTTTTCTGTTGGGATTCCTCTTGCTCGACGACCGCCTGATTGAATGGATCGTGCCGGCGGGCATCCGCACTCGTGTGGAAGCAATCACCTCATGGTCTTTTCTCAAAACGCCCGTACCCAGTGAAGTGGGTAACGCGAAGCCGAATAACCGTTCGCAGGTAATTTGGTGCGAGCGCCTCACTCTCTTCCGCAGATCAATTGTTTTGGTCAGTCTCGGCTTTGTTTTTTACGCCACCACCGCCCAACTGATCTGGATGTTCGCTCCCAGTTTCCCGCTTCCACAACCGCCCGTACGTGCCCTGGAGCCTTTCCGCATCGCCAATCGTTACGGCCTCTTCGCCGTGATGACTCACGGCCGCTACGAAATTGAATTTCAAGGCTCGCAAGACGGAAAAACCTGGACCGCTTACCCTTTCCGCTACAAGCCTCAGGACATCCACCAAGCCCCGGGAATTTACGCGCCCTATCAACCGCGCTTCGATTGGAATTTGTGGTTCGCCTCGCTCGGTCCCTGGCAGGATTCGCGTTTCGTCGTGTGGACTGAAGAGCGCCTGATCAAAAACAACGGCGACGTCCTCGAGCTCTTCGCAAAAAATCCCTTCCACAATTCTCCGGCCCGGGAAGTCCGCGCCGTAATCTACGAATATTGGTTCACTGATCTCCGCACCAAAAAAGTAAACGGCAATTGGTGGCGCCGCGAACTCCTCGGCGAATACGCCCCCGCCCTCCAACGTCAGCCAGATGGCAAAATCGCCATCCTCGAAATCCCCACAGTAGAATCCCCTGAGCCTTAAACCGATGAACGCCTATCATTCTTTTCCTTCGATATGATCCTGTAAATGCTTGGCGCACGCCTCGGCTGAGGTTTGCTCGCCGTGCAGGGTGTTCTTCTTGTTCACCGCGTAGGCGAATGCGATCGCGCCGGACTTTCGGTTTGTCATGGTCACGCTCGCCGCGTCGTCCGAGTGAATGTTCCCGGTGAAAGCCATTTTTGCCCATCCAGCTTTCTTCTCTTCGGACGTGCCGGTGAGTACGAAGTCGGCCTGAGCCTCGCTCGCAACGAGCGCCATTTGAACTTTTTTCTTCGTCATCGCGGCAGCGAGATAGGTTTCGAATCCATTCATCGGAGCGATAAACACTGTTGATCCAGGCTCCACTTTTGTTGTGATCGGCCCGGCGTAAACCGGTGCTGGAACTGGAGCTGGACCTGGAGCTGGCACAGTTGTTCCGCTCTCGCGTCTTGGTACGCTTGGTGATGTTTGTTCAATGGGACGGCACGCTTGAGAACCAAATATCGTTTCGCCTTGATATAAAAAGCCACCAGATTCCGATAAATTCCGGCACATCCATTTTGATGGGTCCGCGCTTTGCGCGCAGATCACGGTCGCGCTGACCAACAGGAACAAAAACGCCATAGCTAGTTTCATTTTCCCCCCGGCAACATGGTAGGTAACGATTCTTGGTATGGCTCACAATGTCAACACTAAGGAAGGAGTCCCATAGTACTTTTCTTATGGGTTAACAGGCCACTGGGCTTAGGTCAGTGAACAAGCCTTCGATCCGCTTCAGTTGGATCACAAATACACATTGAAACACGCTTGAAATTTCGATGTATACTTCCGCGCCCGATACTTCATCTCAAAACCTAGGTGGACCACCAATGATCGCAGAGCGCCCAGATCCCCCTGCACATACCGGCATATTCCAACTGATGAATGGCTTTCACGTCGCCGGCGCTGTCTCCTGCCTCGCCCTACTCGGCATCCCCGATCTCATTGACGCTGTTCCCAAATCAGCTGACGAACTGGCAATGCAGATCGGCGCTGACCCGCAAGCGCTCTACCGTCTTATGCGAGCCACCGCGTGCGTGGGAGTGCTATCCGAAGGCCCCGACGGGAAGTTTTCGCAAACGCCGATGTCCGCAATTCTGCGCAGCAACGCCACTCCCAGCCTGCGAGCCTTTGCCATCATGACCGGCAGAGAGTGGCACGGACGCGGCTGGTCCCACCTAGATTATTGCGTCCGCACCGGCAAGCAAGCGCTGGAGAAAATCTACGGCGCTCACATCTTCGAATATATAAAGCAAAATCCGGCGGAAGGGCAAATTTTCAACGACGCCATGACCCAGATTTCCATGATCGATAGCCCCGCCGTCGCCGATGCCTACAATTTTGACCGCATTCATTCCATCGTGGACATCGCCGGCGGCCACGGACTTTTGCTCGCAACCATCCTGAAAAGGAATCCGCAAATGCGCGGCACGCTCTACGAGATGCCCCACGTTCTCGAAGGAGCCAAGAATGGACCGCTGAAGCCCGTGATGGATCGCTGCACCCTTGCGTCCGGCGATATGTTTTCCTCGGTTCCCGCAAGCGCCGACGCTTACATCATGAAACACATCATTCACGACTGGCCCGACGACCGCTGCATCCAGATCCTCAGAGCCTGCCGAAAAGGCGTGAACTCCGGCGGCAAACTCCTGGTGGTCGATAACGTAATTCACCCGGGCAACGACTTCTCCCCCGGCAAATTCCTCGACCTGCAAATGCTGATTTTCCCTAGCGGATGCGAGCGAACAGAAAAACAATTCCGCGCCTTGTTTGCAGCCTCCGGATGGCAGCTAACCTGCATCATCCCCACCGTCGCCGCCGATTCCATCGTAGAAGGCCTCCCAGCGTAAGCCCATAGCGTCTTAGATCGATCTGCTGCACGTCGCCCCGCCGAGATTCATTTGTAGGGGCGCGGCATGCTGCGCCCGCTGGCGCCACTCATATACGGCTGGAAACGCTGAGGATGTCTTTTTAGATGTGCAGCTCGTCCGCCGAGAATGCGCCCGCGACGCCAGGCCGTTGTTTCGGGGCGCGGGACGCAGTTTGAGGGATCTGCTCTTTCTTTCTGTCCACGCCATGACCGAGAGAACTTAACAGGCGAGCGCAGTGGTTGTGTCATGAATATCGTTCTAAGTGACGGCCGCCTCAATCAAGCCCAGGTCGTGAGGCCTAAGGTCTTCGGCGTTGCCTTAGGATTTAATTTTGTCATCCCGACAGAGGCTCTCTTTTAGCCGACAAGGGATCTGCTTTCGCCTTGCCTCACGCCACCACGTAAGAGAACCTAGTAGTGAATTATCAATGTGTAAACTCCTCCCACTCCCATGACTCGGCGCGATTCGTTCAGGGGCGGCGTTAAACGCTGTGGGTCATCGATCGCTGATGAACATTCCAAAATGGGATTTACGTTGCTCGAGTACTGGCCCGTCCACACACGATTCCTTGAATTCCCTAAAACAAAGTGCTAGCGTTCCGCGTGATTCAAATAGAACAGCATCGAGCGCTTCAGCAAAACGCATCGAAGGTGTACCTCTGGGACTTTCGTGGTTCGGAACTTTCTCTTGTTGCTCACACACCCTCCCAATCCTCTAACTTATCGAGACCCTATGGGCGCGCCTAACCAACGTCATCCCCAAGACCCCCAAATAGAGTCCGCGCCCTCCGGCCTTAGCCCGGAACTCGTTCTGGCCCACCTCGCGACGCTTTCCCAACCCGCCAGCATCCGCGAGATCGCCCACGGCATGGAGCTGAAACATCATGGACGCCGCTTCCTTCCTCGCGTCTTGCATCGGCTGAAAAAAAGTGGCGACATAGAAGAAACCCGCGGCGGGCGTTACAAATTGCCCGGCGCGAAAGAAACGCAGAAAGCCGCAACAAAACGTAAGGACCGCGAGGCGGCTTCCGAGAAAATTCCGACGAAAGTCCATTCAGAAAATAAGCAGTCGGCTCCTGCCACGGAATCGAAACGTAGCCATGATCCGGATCTGATTCCCGGAAGAATCGTAGCCCATCGTGACGGCTACGCCTTTCTGGTCCCCGATTCTCCGATACTCGGAGTAGAAGGCGATCTCTTCATAGGCCGCGACAATCTGGGTGACGCCATGCACGGCGACCGCGTCCTTGCCCGCGTCGTACGCCGCCGCCCTGACGGACGCGCGGAAGGGCGCGTCGTTCAAATCATCGAGCGCCAGCATCCCACTCTCGTCGGACTATTTCGTTATGGCCCGCATGGCAACGTCGTCCTTCCCTACGACGCGCGCATCCTTCACGAAGTCTCGATTCCGCCGGGTGACGAACTCACTCCGGAATTGCGCGCGAAACTCGGCGCCACTGGAGAAAAAGAATCTCTGGCCAGCCGCCGCGCGCGTCTCCCTGAACTGGATGGCGCTGTCGTAAACGTCGAAATCAAACGCTATCCCAAAGGCGGCCTCGCCCCCGTCGGACATGTGCTGGAAATTCTCGGGCGCCCCGGCGACATCGGAGTCGACGTTGAAATTATTATTCGCAAGCATCATTTACCACACATCTTCCCCGACGAAGTCTTAGCTGAAGCGCGCAACGAGAAACAGCAAGTCGAAAAATCGGAACTTGCCGGCCGCCGCGATTTTCGCGATCTCGCCATCGTCACCATCGACGGTGAAACGGCGCGAGACTTCGACGACGCAGTGCGCGTCTCGCCCCCTGCCCAACGGACATTTCGAGCTTCAAGTACATATCGCCGACGTCGCTCATTACGTTGCGCGTAACTCGGCGCTCGATCGCGAAGCCCACCTGCGCGGAACTTCCGTTTATTTTCCCAATCGCGCAGTCCCCATGCTCCCCGAAGAATTGTCCAACGGAATATGCTCTCTAAATCCAAAAGTAGATCGCCTGGTAATGAGCGCAGTGATGGAAATGGACGCCACCGGGAAAATGATCCATTCTGAATTTTTTCCGGGTGTGATCCGTTCCGCCGAGCGCATGACCTACACCAACGTGAACAAAGTGATCGAAGGCGATCCGGAAATGACCGCGCGCTACGCGCCGCTGGTGGGAGATTTCCGACGCATGAAAGAACTCGCTCTCTTACTCAACCGACGGCGCGTCGCTCGCGGCTCCATTGATTTCGATCTTCCCGAGCCGGTCATCGAATTCGATCCCGAAGGGCGCATGCTCAGCATCGTCCGCAGTGAGCGCAACATCGCTCATCGCCTGATCGAAGAATTTATGCTCGCGGCCAACGAAGCCGTCGCGCAATATCTGGAAAAGCGCGGTGTCGCGTCGCTTCATCGTGTACACGAAAAGCCGGATCCAAAAAAGGTTCTCGAGTTCGAGGAGCTGGCCAAGGCTTTCGGCTACTCGCTCGGTGTGGAAGATTTGGCGGAGCGACGGGTGGCCGTCCGCCATGGCGCAGTCCGTCAGGAAGCGCGACGCGGACGCGGAAAGCGAGGACGCGAGCGTCCCATGACGGTCACCTTGCCGGCCGCCGACGAGGTCGACATCCGTCCGCAGCACTATCAGCGCCTCACCCAGAAAATCGCTGGCAAGCCCGAAGAGCGCATCCTTTCCTACTTAATGCTGCGCTCTTTAAAGCAGGCGCGTTACGCAGCCGACCCCTTAGGCCATTTCGCGCTGGCGACGAAGGAATACACCCACTTCACCTCGCCGATTCGCCGCTATCCCGATCTTATCGTCCATCGCTGCCTGAAATGGGCGCTGGAACATCCGGACGTAGCGCCGATTCGAGCTCCGGTTGAAGATCCGCGGCCCGGCAAACCAGAAACAATGGCTATGCTGGGCCCTTATCACCGCGTCGATTTAAAGGAAATTGCCGCGGAAAGCTCCGAAGCCGAGCGACGCGCCGATGCCGCCGAACGCGAGTTGATGGAATGGAAGACCGCTCAGTTTATGGAAAGCCATCTCGGCGAAGAGTACGATGCCCTGATTATTTCCGTACAGAAATTCGGATTTTTCGTTGAGCTGGTGGATATTTTCGTCGAGGGTCTCGTCAGCGTGGACCGCCTGGAAGAATTCACCGAGCAGCGATGTGTCTATCGCGAGCGCGACCACTCGATCGTATGCGAATCACATCGCGGCTCTCGGGGATCGCGTGGCAAAAGCACGCAGACGTCTTTTCATCTGGGCGATCGAATCAAGGTTCGAGCGGAACGCATTGACCCATTCCGTCACCGCGTCGAATTCGCGCCAGTTTAATATGCGTTACGAAATCGTTTCCGCGGATAGCATAGATAAAATTTAGCTCAATGTTTGTGGAGGTGAATGATGTCGGCACGGCAATGCCCGAACTGCATGGCCTTCGTTCCCGCAGGACAAATCGTCGCGTACTCGTATGACCTGGTCTGTCCGTCCTGCCAGCACCCACTGGAAATCGCAACGGTCAGCGTTTATCTGTCAGCGTTCGCTGGTTTGGTGGCCGGCGCGCTAGTGTGGTGGTTGGCGAACGCGCACTATTCTAAAGAGAGCGGAGCGCTCTCCTGGGTTCTTCCGATGCTTTACAGTTACCTCGCTTTCAGCGTGGTGGCCCCGCCTGCTCTGGTTTTCACAGCCGATCTAAAGCTGAAACCTTTGGACGCTGTCGACGTTCAATACGGAACATCCACTGCGCCTCCATCACATCACCATCAATTATTTGATACCTTACCGTAACTAAACCGTATATCCGGTGGTACCATTGACGCTTTTCCGGCCGAAATTAAAACTGGAGCGTCATGAGAATTTACTCGACGCTCGTTGGCCAGCGAGTGCAAGTGCAATACCGAGCCGCCGACATTCATTTGTCGGCCAACGGGACGCTGATCTCCGACTCCGGAACTTCCATCGTCCTGGAGGACCATATTTCTCAGGGCGAAAAAGAAAAAACCATCCGCGTCGAAATCCCTTATCAGTTTGTGATTCGCGTCAACCAAACTCGCGAACCACAATCAACCAAGCAAGTCCCCCCCATCCAGTCCAAACGGAAATCCTGAAATACCGTCCAGCGGTTACCGTAGAAAACTCCAAGGTCACAACGGTGCTTCCGCTGGCTATCTGACAGCATCTATTCATTTGCAGAAATTCGCGAAGCCATCCGACGGAAGTTTTGAGGCGGAATTGTGACGGGCGCGAGTATATTTGGATTTTATCTCTGGAGGTTGGAATGAAACCGACCATTGGATTCATAGGGCTGGGATTAATGGGCGGGCCGATGGCAAAGAATCTTGCCAGGGCCGGATTTCCTCTCGTGCTGTGGAACCGCACGCGTGAAAAGGCGGAAGAGTTCGCGCATGAAAGCGCCGGCTCCGATGTGAAGGTTGGAGCGAGTCCGCGCGAGACAGCGGAGAAGGCAGACTTTCTGATTACGATTGTCAGCGATCCGCCGGCGCTGGAAGAAGTTTTGTGGGGTCAGGACGGCGCATTAGAAGGTCTGCGGCGCGGCAGTACTTACATTGATTCCAGCACGGTGTCTCCTGACTTGGTTCGCAAAATAGGAAAAACATGCAAGGAACCAGGAGTTGGCTTCCTGGATGCGCCCGTGACCGGGGGAACCTGGGGAGCGGAAAAAGGGGAACTGGTTTTCATGGTCGGCGGGGAAAAGGAAGTCCTGGAACGCGCGAAACCGGTGCTGGAAGTCTTGGGGAAACGCATTTTTCTTCTGGGACCAAACGGTGCTGGTCAAACTGTGAAACTCGCGATGAATTTGATTTTGGCTCTGCAGGTGGAAGCCTTGGCCGAGGCACTCGCGCTCGTTAGCACGGTAGGCATACCGGGCGAGAGGCTTATTGAAGTGCTTCAATCGAGCATGGCGCGTGCGGGAGTGCTGGATGTGAAGGCGCCGCTAATGTTGAAAAACGAATTTCCGCCGAGTTTTCCGTTGCGGTTGATGCACAAGGACATTCGACTCGCTCTGGAACTTGCAAAGCAGCATGGGTTGACGCTTCCTGCAGCCGCTGCTTCGTATTCAACGTATGACTCGGTGAAGAAATCTTCAAAGGACGACCCGGACTACGCCGCGGTGGCAAGGTTCTGGAAAAAATCCTAGTTTGAGTTTTAAGTATTCGCCGTCGGCGGGAAAAAACTGAAGGGAAGATCACGCCCGGAGCGCAAACCGGCCGGGGCAGCGAGTATGGCGGGAATTGCGTTCACCACGACGGCGGCCGTGGCTACATCGCCGTGCGTGCCGCCGGGGATGACCAGTGAAAGACTTGGCTCGCCTTTCAGTTCGATTGTGTCGGAGGGGCTCTTCGCTCCGACGTACATTTTGAGCTCCATGAAGATTTTTTCTTTTCCGCCCATTGTTCCGCGGGCGATCTGATGGACTCCGGCCACCTGACCGCGCATGACTTGCAGGAATTCGGTTTTCACGTCTTCTTCTGCCATTACTGGATCAATCGTTTCGGAAATATCGTCCACCGCGAAACCAAGACCGTCTGCAAGCATGGCGATGGATTCCGGCAAACCGTGATGCTTAATCACGCCGGCAGCCACTTGCGCGCGAAATTCCTCGGGCGTCATGCCCGCACCGATTTTCTTTTGTAATGGGAGGCGGCGCTTCGATGCATCTACTATGCGAACAGCGCTGGCCCAGTCCACGCGCTGCGACACAGCGGAGAGTGTCAGGACAAGCTTGTCCATTACAAATCCCGGATTCACACCGGTACCAAGTAAGGCGACCCCCTCTTCTTTTGCCGCAGCGTCAAGCTGCTTCGATAGTTCAGGATGCTTTTTCCAGGGATAGGCCAGCTCCTCGCAGGTCGATACGATGCAGCATCCCGCTGCAAGGCATTCCTTCAATTGATCCATAACGCTCGTGAGATAGGAGGACGTGGAGTGAACTACGATGTCCACTGATTTTTCCAGCGCGGGCTGCGACTTTGCGGAAATGACCACTCGCCATGGCGCATCCGGCGCGCCAACGACTTCGCCAAGGTCGCGCCCCACTTTGGCTGGGTCTTTATCAATCGCGCCAACGATTTCAATCATTGCTTTCTGCCGCATCAATCGAGCGATCGACGCACCGATAGGCCCGACACCAAACTGCACAGCCCGAATCTTCTTCGTCACTTGCTCCTCCCGCAATTTTTGAAGAGCCAATACGTTAAGGGTTTCCGCGTATGACTGCAACCGGATTCACGTTCGGTGATGGCAAGTTTTTAATCACTGGGTCGATGGAGCGCCCTCCGTTTTTTGGGAGTGTCAGCGGTGCCGCGGGCGCGCGTCTTAGGAGACACGTTTTCGAAACGAGCAAGTGGCATAAGTGCTTCGGCTGCTGTTCAGTTCCAGTCTGTGAGCAACAAAATTCTTGGCACGGTGCTTGCATCTTCGAGCAGAAGCAAATTCCTTAGAGGAGAGAATCATGATCAAGCGCATCGGTGCGCTAGCATTCATCTTTGTCTGCACGTCGATTGCATGGATTATTTTAGGCTCCACAATTTTTTCCCGAACGGAGTCGCCTTTATCAGGCGAACTGAAGTCTCGCGTTGCGGGGAATTGGGGTACGGAGCAGCAACAGTCTCCACCGAAAGCAACGTATCAGCACGAGTTTACACGCACCGAGGAAGACGGAAAGGAAACGAAACAGACAAAAGCCTCGGAAACGATCTCGCTTCCATTAGAAGCGACGAAGGCCGACGTGACACTTGGCTTGGATTACCGGCAGAAAGGGCTTCTTTGGTATAGCACTTATACTGTCGCGTTCAGAGGGGACTACAGCTTCACTAATTCGAGTGGCCAGGACCAGGACCTGACGTTCCAGCTTTGCTTTCCATCGCAGCAGGCAATTTATGACGATCTCGTGATGTCAGTGGATAACCAAGCGTTGACGGTGAAGAACACAAACGCCAGTATCCTTGGAACCGCGCGAGTGGCAGCCGGTAAAACGGCTGTGCTTCACGCGGGCTATCGTTCGCGGGGATTGGACAGCTGGCGATACGATTTTGGAAAAGGAGTCTCGCAAATTCGTAACTTTACGCTAAACGTCCGTACAAATTTCAAAGGCATCGATTTTCCGGAGAATACAATTTCTCCGACGACGAAACGTGAGACCGACAAAGGCTGGGACCTGACGTGGAACTACACGAACCTGGTTTCCGGATACGCGATCGGAATTACCATGCCGCAGAAGCTGCAACCTGGTCCGCTGGCGGGGCAGATCAGTTTCTTTGCTCCGGTATCGTTGTTTTTCTTTTTCTTCCTGATGTTTATCATCACCACGCTGCGCGGTATTAACCTGCATCCGATGAACTATTTTTTTCTAGCCGCCGCATTTTTTGCCTTCCACCTTTTATTGGTGTATTTGGTGGACCACGTTTCCATACACATTGCCTTTGGAATCTGTTCGCTGGTTTCGATCTTTCTTGTGGTCAGCTATCTGCGGCTGGTGGTGGGAATGCGGTTCGCGGCCATGGAGGCTGGCTTTGCCCAGTTGATTTACTTGATACTGTTTTCGTACGCATTTTTTTTCAAGGGTTTCACAGGACTTGCGGTTACGATTGGCTCTATCGTGACGTTGTTTGTAATCATGCAAATGACGGGACGAATTAACTGGGAGGAAAAGTTCGCTAAGGCCAAGTCGTAATGCGGTTCTCTTTGCGGTGCTTGTGGGGTAAAGCGGAGGGCCGCATAATTTGCCGACGATCCCGTGACAACATCCCATTCTGAAACGCAATCCTCCAAAGGAAATTGGCCGCGCAGAATGGCGCAGGCGCTTCTGCAGTATGGCGGGAGCGTGCTTGTTCTTTACTTTCTATTCCGACTATTGCCCGGACGCCAAGTTTGGCAAGCGCTCGAACTTTTGCCAGCGCGGCTGTGGTTGTTGGTTCTGCTCGGATACCTCGCGACGCACTGCATCGGAGCGGCAAAATACCGGCTGGTGCTGAACATTGGTGGTGCGGGCATCACCGTGCGGCAGGCAACGCGATGTTATTTTGCCGGGCTGTTTGGTTCACTGTTTCTGCCTTCACTGATTGGTGGAGACGTATTGCGACTGGCGATGGCTCTGCGCGTGGCGAAGAGCAGGGCCGGAGTTGTGCTGGGGAGCTTGGTGGATCGTATTTCAGATTTTGCCGCGCTGGCGCTGCTCGCGGTGATTGGGGCGGCGTTCGTACCAGGGTCGCTCGATCCGCAGAGCCGAAAAATATTCGAGTTGCTGGGCGGGATTGCGATTTTAGCTGTTGCGATTATAGCGGCAGTGATTGCGATGCTGCCTGTCCGCCGATTTTCTTTTCGCATGAAGCGGAGGTTTGTTCGTTTGCGCCGAGCGGTGCACTCGACGATGAAACAGCCGGGCGCAATGCTTAGAGCGTTGAGCACGAGCGTGACGGTTCAAGTAATTTTTATCATTCTGAACGTGGTGCTTGCTGATGCTTGCGGATTGCACCTTCGGTTTCGCGTATGGCTGTTTGCGTGGCCGCTGGCAAAACTCGCGGCAGCGGTTCCGATTACGCAAGCAGGTATCGGAGTGCGCGAAGCTGCGCTGGCAGCGTTGCTGGTTCCGTTCGGCGCTACGGCGGTGCTGACGGTCGCGTCGGGACTGGCTTGGGATGCGGTTTTCGATTAGTGGTGCCATTGCTGGAGGGATTTTCGCGTTACTTGCAGGGCGTTTTTGGCCGGATACTCGAAGTGAAAGCAGGGACCGGGCGTAGATGGCGCAAGAAAAATTCTTTGCGCGTGTTCAGATACGAGATCGAGTAGAACGGACGAATTCGCGAAGGGCACTTACGTTTGGTCCGTAAGAACCCACACGGCCAGCATCCACGGGCAGGCCGAGATACTCCGCCTTTTCTATGCTGAGGCCGGCGTCGTCAAGTTCAGCCAGGCTGTAACCTTCCGTAGGCACCAAGCGGTTGCGGCGCGACAAATCCACTGGGCGCGGAGGCCGGCGCGCACTCCATGGCTTTCTTACGATGTTGAAGAAATCGTCCCAGTCACGCTTATTCCACATAACTCCTCCCGTTGTTCCGGGTACAACTTTTGATGCTTCTCACTCGCTTCCGGTCGCTTATTGTTTTTTGCGCCGGTCTCGCAGCCGTTGGAGTGGAGTGCAGCAGATAATAACCCCCCCTGTAGTGGAAAGTCGCGAATGAAACCGGGTTGTATCCTTTGAGTTATCGCATCATCGGAACGGGGTGTCATCGCGCCCTGTGTGTATCACAAGGGCTTCGACTTGTACATTTTTGCTTTTGGCGATCGTCGACAATCCAATGAGTCACGAAGACCTGGGTGATTGACGGCGACCGACAACGCCGACACACTGGCGCGAGTGGGTTATACTTTTAGGACGTTAAGGGTTCGTGCCAGTTAGATGAAAATCGTATGAGCAATCCCGTCATCGTGGTGCACTACCATGAGGTGTGGCTGAAAGGCCGCAACCGCAGATTTTTTCTGGGCAAGCTGTCCACCGCACTGCGTCAGGCGCTGCAGGGAATTCCCGTGGTTCGAATCGAAAAGCCGGGCGATCGATTCGTGGTCACACTGGGTGACAGCGCGCCACAGCAAGAAGCGATGGCGCGTGTGGAACGAGTTTTTGGAATTGCGTTTTACGCACTGGCGCGCACGGTGGAACGCAACATGGAAGCGATTTGTCAGGCGGCCTGGGAAGAAAGCGAGTCGCTTCGTTTTGAGAGTTTTGCGGTGAGGGCGAAACGAAGCGACAAATCTTTCCTGCAATCGAGTATGGAAATTGAATCCGTGGTCGGACGATATCTTTTAGAAAAGCTTAAAGCGGCGGGGCGCACAGTAAAAGTTCGATTGAAAGATCCTGAGGCGACTTGCTACGTGGAGATTACCTCGGGGCCCGCGTTGGTGTACGCGAGAAAAATTCCTGGCGCGGGTGGATTACCTGCGAACACAGCCGGGCGAATAATGTGCCTGTTATCGGGCGGATACGATTCGGCGGTGGCTGCGTACCATATGATGAAGCGCGGTGCGCATTTGAGTTTTGCGCATTTTTATGGCTCAGGCGCCAAGCCAGGGGAATCTTCCTTGCATGTGGCGAGTGCGCTGGCGCGGCAGCTTGTCCCCTATCAATTTCACGCGAAACTTTACCGTATTCCTTTTGAACCGATACAACGCGAAATCGTGCGGTACGCCCCAGAGAATTATCGCGTGCTGCTTTATCGAAGAATGATGCTGCGAATTGCGGAAGTACTGGCGAAACGAGACCGCGCGCTCGCGCTTATTACGGGCGATAGCTTGGGGCAAGTGGCCTCACAAACTCTGCGCAATTTGATAGCGGTGGATTCCGCGGCGCGCATGGTTGTTTTCCGACCACTCATTGGCACGGACAAAATGGAAATACTGGCGACGGCACGAAAAATCGGGACGTATGACATTTCGTCGGAACCGTTTCACGATTGCTGTCCCATTTTTCTGCCGCGCATGCCTGCTTTGTATGCTTCCGGTGAGGAACTTGACGAGGCGGAGTCGAAGCTGGACGTGCCTGCACTGGTTACACAGGGATTGCGCAGCACAACGCTGGAACAATTTCATTACCAGGGCGCGGAGATCAAAAGCGAAGTTTTTCCCGCGTTGCAATATCGAGCATCGCGAAACATCGCGACGGCCTGAGCGGGGACTAGCTGAAATAAAAAGGGCGCCGACCGATTCAGCGCCCCGATGGACTTGTTAAAAAAATCTAAGCGAAAGATTTAATTACCGATCTCGTCCGCCGCCGTATCCTCCGCGGTCACCGCGATCACCTCCGCGGCCTCCACCGCCTCCGCCGCGCCCACCTCCATATCCGCCACGGCCACCACCACCTCCTCCTCCGCCATGCCCGCCGCCGTGTCCACCGCGGCCGCCTCCGCCGCCACCAGGACCACCACCTTCGCGCTGCGGACGAGCTTCGTTCACAACTAACGCGCGGCCCAGAAAATCTTTGCCATTGAGGGCTGCGATTGCTTTTTCGGCTTCCGCATCGTTGCCGATTTCCGCAAAGCCAAATCCGCGAGGCTGGCCCGTGAAACGATCGCGCAACAGAGTGAGCGAATCAGGTTGCACTCCAATTTCTGAAAAGAGCGCCGCCACCTGTTCTTCCGTAGCTTTGAACGACAGATTGCCGACATACAATTTCTTCACGGTCGTCTCCTTCTTCCCTGGCGATCACCAGGGTGCAAATGCGAAGCTGAAGAGACAGGATCCCGGCTCGGACGGCCAGCTATGGTTCAGCCACTCCCAGCTGAAGCGAGCGCTCCAGCAGCTCACGAGCATCTTGCGGCAAGTGACCCCGGCAGTCAACAACCGGCTACCCGGCGAAGGCTGCTCGGCGCAGAGCCCTGAGCAGGAGAAAAGTGGTAGGATTCAGCAGAAATTCGAAGAAGAGGA
>Ga0207015_1016_pt1 | contig 72861 bp, 60 predicted proteins | sample Alteio_BWMinCont_53_FD_153486 | JGI IMG/M metagenome (GOLD analysis project Ga0207015, IMG submission 153486) | Enriched cells from forest soil in Barre Woods Harvard Forest LTER site, Petersham, Massachusetts, United States -... | ecosystem: Environmental > Terrestrial > Soil > Temperate forest >...
ACCGGCATTCGTCCGCTGAGCGTGGCGCCCTTGGCGGCATGGCAATCGCGAAAAAGATCAAGAATAGCAAGACTGGACACGGGGCCTTCCTTGGAACATTTCTCAAGCCAAAATGATTCGGCATCTTTTTTGACTCCTATCGTCAAGCTTGAACAGAAGGTAGAGAGCAGCCAGCGGCCTTTATTTCACTTACGTGTCCTCTCCTTTTCGTTCTGCCCAGCAGGTCCGTGGGACCTATGGTCCCTGGACGCTCACATGACGCGGCCCCCCGCAGCAATTGTCAAAAGTGACAGGTCCGCTGCCGTTAAGGCCAGGATGATCTGCAACTCCTTCCATGAGAAGGCCGGTGAGTGTCAAGCCATTTCTTTCATTTTTCGAGTCAGGAAGAGGCGTTGAAGTGGCTTAAACAATGGCCCCGTTGAGTCGCCTTGAAAAATTTAAGATGAGATCAAACATACGGCGCAAACGCTGCGAATCCGTCAGAGCCTGGCGTTGCTGAGGTTCGCGGTCTGCGATCAATGAGAACGCAAGGACTGTGAAAGCCTCGTTAGATTTTGCGCCTGCACGCGAACAATACCGCCGCGTGGGCTGTCAATGTCCGCTATCAGTGAGAAAGAGATAGACACAATGAGAGGCAGGACGAGAAGCAACATAGTCTTCGCTGGCCCCCGACGCGCGCCATAACCGATCAATAGGTTACAACAGATGGCGATCGTCGCCATCAAACCCCATGCCGCATTTGGAATGCGGTTCCACCAGGCGGCTAGCGTAGATGCTTTGGAATTCAATACATCGTTCATTCCGGTGACAGCGATGGTTACCAGGGGAGTCGGCTGCGCGGCGGCCGGAGTCTGGACTGCGGACCAAAGGTCCGTTTCCAGTTGTGCGGTCGTTGCATCAATCTCTCTAAGATGACGGTCATCTCGGGTTTTATAGAATAAAATACGCTGGTCCAGATAGCTTTTTAGCAGCGAACGTACCCTTGCGGCATCGGCGGCAGGTAGGAAGTCTACTCGTACATACTCGGTGCCAATCGCATTTGCTTCTGCTTCTTCCAAATTTTTGCGTTGATCGTAGCGGGTGATCGCCATCGAAAAGCTAAACCCGATAATGAGGCCTAGCAGGGTTAGGATCGCAGCCATGATGATGCCGAAATCGTCTCGCTCATTTTCTTCCAGGCTTCGCCGTCTCTTGCGAAAAGAAACGCCGATCCGCACCGACAACCACAACATCACAAGAGAAAGAAACAAAACAATAAACGAAAATCTAAGTATGTAGTTCATGAGTTACAACCTCCAGTCAAGTGGGGCCAATTTACGGCCTATTGCAGCGATAAACTGAATTACCCAGGCATTAGAGAGTTGTTCCGGAAGAAATGCGAGAAGCGCGGTGTACGAAATTCGGCAGTCCGGATTGGTAGGGATGGAGTTTCTCCAAGGCTATAGCTGGCAAGCACTCACTTGAGCGCGCCGATTAGATTATTTTTTCCTTTTCCAATTGTTGAACGATCAGTTTGGCAACTGCATCGATAGCCTTGGTCGGTGAACGAGGATTGACCGTATCGCTGGTTCCGGTCCAGATAAGTTCCCCATCTGCCTTGGTCGTCGAATAGAAATTCGTTTCAATTTGTGCGGTTTTGTCGACGCGGAGATAGTCGGGGGAATAGACGACCGGATAGATGGCGCCGTAATATCCATAGAAAGTATTGCAGTAAGGATAGGGAGTGTAAGCTTGGCCTGGAATATAGGTGACCTTCTTGTCCACTTTTACCAACCGAGAGGCCACGACCGCGTCAATATTTTGCCCGCGAATGATGTCCCTCAATTGATTTATATCAAATGGCGTCGAGTTCGGCCTTGGAAGAAGCGAATAGCTGGGAATAGCTTGAATTCCCGGCCTCGTGATCGCCGCGGAGAGTTGGTCTTCAAATTCGGCTCGGTTTTCTACCTTACCGTTTATGCCTAACACAAGAATGGTATGGAAGACTGCGCCAGAATAACTGGGGTTAGTCCAAGTGAACACGAACTTCGTCGATTTACCGTTCAAAAATGTAAGGCTAGCCAGCACCACTAAAATCAAGATCACCCGTCTTCTCAAGCTATCTCCTGCCCTCGTGGCACTCCGCTGAAACGAAATTCCCTCTAGAAGCGCCTGGTGACGAACGCTTGACCTTGTTGATCGGGCGCGCTTCGCCCAGGCCATTGAAAAATTGAGGAACCCGGAAAGGCCAGGAGGTAGAGGGAAAATAACCCTCCGGGTCCCTTACGTCCAGCCTGTCCGACAATACGGTGCCACGTATCTGATGTGTATTGTCAATACTAACAGTAGGAGGCAATTGTTCTATCCTCACCTAGGTCGCATCCCATAGGGCCCGAGAAACCTTCCGAAAGTCCGCTATCGTGTGCCGCTATCAGATCTGCTGAAGGTTTCGGATTCTCAATATTGACAAAATTCAATATCTTTATTCGCAAACAGGAGATTCCGTCCTGCGATAAGCCCGCTAGAGAGAACGATGCCATCGCCTTCAAGGAGTTGGTCCCATGATTCGTCAACTGGCAGTAATGATGGGTCGTGGCAAACCCATCGAAGCCGACACGAAGTATCGGAGAGAGATTTGCAAGGTAGGGCGCTGGATGTACAGGCAAGGTTTCGTGGTTGCGTCGGAGGGTAATTTGTCAGTGAGGCTCGATGCCGATCGCGTTCTGGTAACGCCTGCAGGAGCGTGTAAGGGACGACTCTTGCCCCACGAGTTGATCGTTACTGATCTTCAAGGAACTGTTGTAGCTGGAACCGGACAGCCTTCTTCAGAGCTACAAATGCACCTTTTGTACTATCGCTTAAGACCGCTTGTCCGCGCCGTCTGTCACGCACATCCTCCAACAGCAACTGGGTTTGCTGTCGCGGGGCGCGCACTCGAAGAGGCGATCCTTCCAGAAGTCGTAAGCGTTCTCGACAAAATTCCTCTCGCTCCATACGGGACCCCAGGCACCAAGGAACTCTGCGCGGGACTTGAATCTCTAGTTCCAAGCTACGACGCAATCCTACTCGAAAATCATGGCGTGGTGACCTGCGGAGAGGACCTAACCACCGCATATCAGCACATGGAAACAGTAGAACATTTTGCGCGGGTACTGTTCGTAGCGGAGTCTCTCGGGGGCGCACGTTTTCTAACGCACACGCAGGTACGAAGACTTAATATCAGCAGGCACGCGCAAGTTAACTCTAACCATTCGACCCTCAATTTGGAGATGTCAGAAAGACGCGTCATCCGTGATGAGGATTATGAAGATCCCGACGAGGGGGATTCAAAAAAAGCAATAGTCTCGGATCAGTTGACCTTCTCTAGCTGCACGCCTCGGCGTTCTTTAAAGGCTTGACCGCCGTAGGCTGATTCTCAAAGTCGATCGCTAATACGGTAATGTCATCTTGCTGCCCTTCGCCGCGCACATGTCCCGACCATCGCGACAACTCATCCAATAACGCATCAATGAATTCTTCTGCACCGAGGCTGTGCTTGCTTTCCATCAGCTTCATGAACCGGCCGGTACCAAATTCTTCCCCAGATGGGCTCGAGGTTTCAAGAACTCCGTCGGTATACAGAACGCAGCGGTCCCCGGATTCGAGCGGCAAGTTCACAGCGGAGTACGTTTCTTCGGGAAATTGGCCGAGCACCAGTCCGTTTTCGGACACCTCAAAGGCTTTTCCTGAAGAACTGCGCCAGTGCAGTAACGGCGGATGTCCCGCACCTGCGTAAGTCATGGATTTTTTTTCCAGGTCCACAAAGACGTACGCCGCCGTCACAAAATTTCTCTGGAATTTGCCGCAAAGCGCCTGATTCAACCCGGACAAGACCTTCCCAGGATCTGACGCGTGTGGGGACTGCGCGGTCAGCGCAACCTGAAGCATCGATGCGATCAGCGCGGCAGGCAGACCGTGTCCCGAGACATCCGCAATCAAGACGCCCACGTGTTTTTCGTCCACCACGATAAAGTCGTAGAAATCGCCGGCTACCGACGTCATCGGGATGTACCGCGCAACGATTTTTAGGCCGCCAAGCTTGGGCGTATCGCTCGGCAGGATGGAGAGTTGGATTTGACGCGCCATTTCCAGCTCATTATTGATAGCCACCAGCTGTTGTGCGATTTGCTCGTGCGCTTGGCGAAGCATCAAGTGAAGACTCACGCGCACCTTCACGATTGCAGCGGAGAACGGCTTATGAATATAGTCTACGGCGCCGACTTCGAATCCTTTTGTCTCGTCCTCAGCTCCGGTCTGGCCCGTAAGGAAAATTACCGGAATATTTTGAGTGGCAGGATTCGCTTTCAAACGCCGGCAAACTTCGTAGCCGTCCATCCCCGGCATCATCACGTCGAGCAGGATCAAATCCGGTTTTTCCTCGGCCGAAGCGATCGCCAGCGCCTTCTCCCCATTCGTGGCTACCTTGGTGTTGAACGAGTCTTTCAATGCGCCGGAAATGACTCCTAGATTGATGGGCGTATCATCCACGATCAATATCGACTTTTGTGCTGATGTCACAGCCATATTTTCACTCCAGATTTAGAGACAAGCGCTCTGCGATCCCAGAAAGGCACTTCAGAGCCGCCTCAAAATCAAAATTGCCGATGTATCCGCTTAGATCGCCGATTTCCGTACCAGTGAGCACTCTCGATAGATTCGGCCGAACATCCAAAATGAAATCGGCGGCCGCGCCATCATCGCTCTTCAGCAATTTCTTCAGCCGCCCGAGCGCTTCCGCCACAATTGAGGGATCCGACGACACTTCGCTTCCATCCGTCGGCTGCTCCACCGGCAAAACCTGGCGAATAGCTTTCACTGTTTTGCGAAGGGAAGCTTCCAGCGAAGCCAATGCCGGATCGATACTCTGTCCTGACTTAACAGCGGTTTCAGCTCTCGCCGCCTCTTCCGCCAGCGCGGTAGCCCCCAGATTTCCAGCCGCTCCCTTCAACGAATGTGCCGTCCGCTCGGCGGTTGGAATATCTCCGGCCGCCAGTGCATTGCGAATTTCCCGTACCGCTTCCGCCTGCGAGTCCGCAAATCTACTCAGCAACGATTCGTAACGTTTCCGATTCCCGCCCGTTCTCCTGAGCGCTGCTTTAGTATCAATCCCCGAAATCTGTAGCACATCGCCATCGGAGTTTGTGGGCGCGGTCTGTGGAGTGTTGCTCGTAGGTGGCACCGTCTTTGCTGCTTTCGGATTGTCGTCGCGCTTAATCCAACGCAATAGAACGCGGAAGAGTTCGTCCGGATCGATTGGCTTGTCAACGCGATCGTTCATGCCAGCTTCGTCGCATTTTTCGCGATCGCTGGCCATCACGTTAGCTGTCATTGCGATAATAGGGAGTGCCCTAAAGAGCGGATTGGCGCGAATCAACTTCGTGGCCTGGATCCCGTCCATCACCGGCATCTGCATATCCATCAGCACCACATCATATTTCTTCGCTCCAACCATGCGCACAGCAACCTCGCCGTTCTGTGCCACATCGATCGACATATTCGCGTCTTTCAGCAGCCCCAGCGCGACTTCCTGATTGAATTCGTTGTCTTCCACCAACAGCACTTGCGCGCCTCGCAGCGGAGCGAGATCCATAGCGGAATCCGCTTGGCCGTCCCCACCACTTTGGCGGCCTCCGCCGAGCGCTTCCACCGCCGAATCAAAAAGCATGGATGGAGTCACCGGCTTGATCAACACGCTTGCGAAGGCATTCTCTTCCGCTTGCTTCAGCACTTCTTCGCGGCCGTAGGCTGTTACCATCACCAATTGCGGCCGCACTGTAAGATCAGGCAACGCGCGAATCCGTTTGCCTGTTTCGATGCCATTAATTCCCGGCATTTGCCAGTCAACAAAGACGATCTCATACGGCTCGTTGCGCTCGGCCGCTTGCCGCACCATTTCCACGCCTTCCAAACCAGAGGGAGCTTCGTGCGCCACAAACGTCATGCTCGTCAACATGCTCGCCAGCACGGCGCGCGCCTGCGGATTATCGTCTATGATCAAAATCCGTCGGCCGCGAAGGTCCGGCTTGGGAGTGCGCCGCGAACTTCCCGCGCCATGGCCCAGCCGCGCCGTAAACCAAAACGTGCTTCCCCGGCCCGGTTCGCTGTTGACGCCAACATCACCGCCCATCAATTGCGCCAGTCGTTTCGAAATCGCCAGTCCCAACCCAGTGCCGCCATGTTGGCGGGTGGTGGAGGTGTCCGCCTGCTCAAACGCCTGGAACAGTCGTCCCATCTGCTCTTCGGTAAGCCCTATGCCCGTATCGCTGACTGAAAAACAAACCAATTGGCCGTTTTCATCTTTCTGCTCCACACGCGCCTTCACCACAACTTCTCCGCTCTCCGTGAACTTCACCGCGTTGTTGCAAAAATTGATCAGGATTTGACCCAACCGCAGTGGGTCGCCCATAAGCTGGCGCGGAATCGCCGAATCGATGTCGAAGATCAATTCCAGACCCTTAGCCGAAGCTTTCTCGGAAATAAGATTGCTGACGTTCTCCAGAACTTTTTCCAGATCGAAGTCGATGTTCTCCACCGACAATTTCCCCGCCTCGATCTTCGAGAAATCCAAAATATCGTTGATGATCCCCAGCAGATGCTGCCCGGAAAGCTGGATCTTCCTCAAGTAATCGCGCTGACGAGGATTCAGTTCGGTTCTCAGCGTCAAGTGGGACATGCCGATGATGGCGTTCATCGGCGTGCGGATCTCGTGGCTCATATTGGCCAGAAAGTCCGCTTTGATTTTTGTCGCTTCCTCCGCCACTTCTTTGGCGCGCCGCAGTTCCACTTGTGACTCTTCGAGCGCCTGATTGATCTTTTCAAGTTCTTGTTTGCGTGCCGTGATCTGGCGTTCAGAAGCGGCCAACGTTTCAGTTTGAGCCCGAGTCTGTTCTAAAAGTTTCTTTGTTTCCAGGTTCGCCGCCAAAATTTCTGCGCTCAACGCCACGGAAGGCATCAGCGCATCGAGCAAAGCTCGCTGGCGCTCGGTTAACGATGAGACTGTCGCGAGCTCGATCACCGCAATCACGGCATCCTTATCTGCTACCGGCACGAACAGGATTGTGCCCGGCGTCAACGTCCCCATCCCCGCCGTGATTCGAACATCTTTACTCGCGGCCACTTCCAGCGGCCGCCGCTCTATCGCGGCCTGTCCCGCGAGCCCTTCGCCAAGCTCAAACTCGTTCGTCGCCCCAGCGTCATTGATGGCAAACGTGCCAGCACGCGAAAATCGCTTCTGACTTTTATCCGCAATATAAACGGCGCCGTAAATCAGTGGGATGCATTCCGATATGCGCGACAATACAGCAGAAGCAAATCCCGCAAAATCCTGCGCAGCTTGTAAGGGCTGCAAAGTTGCCGCTACTTCAGATTTCACCCAGCCCTGCATCTCGCGATCGCGGGCGCCCAGTTGCAGTGTTCGTAGCGCACGCCCAATCTCGCCGATTTCATTCTTGCGTTCGAGGTACGGAATGTTTTGATTCAGCTTCCCATCGGCAAGGTCCTGTATACTGCCGCGCAACAACAAAAGTTCTCCAACAACTTTCGTTTGCACGATATAGAACGCGGCCGCAAACGAGCCCGCCAAGCCGAAGCCGATGACCAACCATGTGATTAGAATGGCGTGATGGGTTCTTCTCGTCAGATCGTCGGAGTCCCGGCTCGCGGACTTTTGGTTTTCGTCCACCAGCTCGGTCATAGCTTGGTGGGCCTGTTGCAGATCGGCATCGACACCCCCGCGCATGATGCTCATGGCCTTTTCGCGATCGCCCGCCAAGGCAGCACTGCGCACCGGACGTCCGTTGGATGCAGCTCGATCAAACAAGTCCGCTGCCGCCTTGATTTCTTTTGCGAGACCCGGGTTATGCTGCACTGCATTAGCAAGCAATGCCCGGTAGTCGGCTTGAACTCTGTCCAATTCCCTGTCGTCTTCTTGTACGAGGTTCGGGTTGCCTTCATCGAGCAGTTGGTAGAGCAGCAAACGGAACCGCATCGTATTCCCTCGAGCTGCGGTCAGCGTTTGAAATGTATTGACGTAATTCTCGATTAAGTTGCTATACCAGGTGTCGATAATCTTGCTTTCAATCGACGAATACACCCCCGCGGCAATCGCCATCAGCGCCAGCGGAAGCATGGCGGCCAGCAATTTACGGCGCAGCCCTAAGTTTGCGAATATGCCCATCTATTGCGGAAGAGTATCGGTTCCATCCACTCGCTTTATCGCCGGAGGATTTCAACGACCATCCAGTGCGTCCTCCGGCTGGTTCGCGCCCAAGCCAACAATGGCGCGTTTCAGATAGTAGTCGCCATAAACGCCCATCGTGTCCGTGTTCATTTGCCAACCGTTGACAACACGGGCAAGCGTCGGCATCTTCGCGTACATGTTTTTCAGCGCATCCGTGGCAGCTTTGTCCAAAGCCTGTTGGACGCTCGGGTCCAACCGGTCAAAATCAAAACGCTTTCCGAGTTCAACGCCGATTCGCTTTAGCCGGTCGAGAGCGCCGGAAGTGGATTGTTGGGCACCTGCTGGAGCGACGGCGCACAAAGGCAGCATACACAGGAAACCCAAAAAAGCGAGAAATCGCGCACTGATTTTCATCGACCGCATGTCGGATGCTCCTTTTGTTGGTCGAAGGAAAGCGAAGCGATGCTTTCACAGCCGCGTCAAAAGTGGAACTGTCAGAATTGACAATAAGCACGGCAACTCTGGAAGTTTTCTACCGCACTAAGTTGACGCTAATTGGGTCTGCCTAGCCACGAATACTGCCATGCCACCGATACATTTTGGTAGTTCCCGCCGAAACTGATATATGTGCCATTGCTGTAACTTACTTTTATCGATTGATGTTTGCTGATCGGAAAAGAAAGCGTGCCTCCGATTCGCGACCCAGTCTGTTTTGTCTGCAGATTTTGTATGCCGCTCAAACTGGTAATGCCGCCCCGCCAGAAGTTCCCGTCCAGTGACAGCCACAAGCGCGGTTCCACGTCGTAACTCAAATGTCCTTCCAGAGAAATGATCGGCGCCTGATTCTGTGGCATGCTGATCGGCCCGTCGTAAAAGGCCGAGTTTGTGGTGTAGAACCAGGCTCCGGCATAGCCGTCCAGCACCCAATGGCCCCAGCTTTCGGAATATCCAAGCTCCGGTTTGAAAGCCCACCGATGGGCGCCCCAGTTGACCAGTTTCGCGCTGCTGTATTGTCCAGTAGGTGCGAGTACCTTCAGGCTCAGGCCCAGCAGCCTTTTTTGTTTCCAGTTCACCCATTCTTTCGGTTGCATCGCCGGGCCGCCTATCAAGTTCACAGAAAAGCGGTAGGTGGAATCCAGCAGCCCCGAACGGTATATCGCCATGTGTTGCCCCGCGACGTTGCCCTGAAAAGTTCCCACCCCGTAGGGCAGCGCGGCCGTGATGTTTGCCGAGCGTCCAAAGAAACTCATCGAATGGTAGTAGCTGATGATCGATACGTGGTAGGCGCCGGTTGCGCCGGTGACCGGTATAGTGCCGTTGAAGTTCACGCCTCCGTCGAAGAAGGAATAGGTAAGCGTGACCGCATTCCAGTGCAAGGGAGTGACGACGTAGGCCCGCGGGGCGAGGTCCTGCGCCGAAACCTGGGCACCCCCTGCCACAAACAAAACTATTAACGCGAGGACGAAGCGAACTCGCATGACCTACCAGGAATGTTCAATCACAGGGAAGATACGGCTCTCTCGCCGCAATGGACACTGTTACTTCTGACAATTCCGCTGTAGCGGCAATCAAGAAACAAAATCGTCACGTTTGGAAGGTTTAAGACGAATGCTCCGTCAGATTCGTCCCGCATCGCCGTTTTGCAGATCTGGGAGAAATGCAGAGTTGATGAAAACAAGGTGGAGTCGCGGGGTGGGCACGCTTCGGCCCTTGAGAAAATCAAGGCGGATGCAAATGAATTGCAGCAGAACATGCGAGGTCTACAATCACATCGAACCCTGGCCAGCCCGTGGCAACAAGATGCCATCGACCGCATTACCGGACTCGCGAATGATCTGGCTGCGAACATGAACGCGGCCATCGATCGCCTGAATAAGAGCAAGAGTCCCTCCGCACCGCCGTACCTTGAGTATCTAAAGGCGAACACGCGAATCGCTACTGATCTCGCAGATGAGATCGATGCAACCATCGATTACGCACAGAACAAGGCGAAGCTGGACAACTTGCGTAAAAAGTTAGATGCGACCGCAAACTAATGTTGTGAGAAGTTTCCTGAGAGCGCGACTAACACCCTCTGCCTTATTGTAAAAACTGACAGTACTCCAATGTTAGCCGTTGTGATAATTTCAGGTTTGCCTTCCGACGCATGTAGCACTTTGAAGGGAATCAAGTCCTATGACAAAAAGAGGTCGCCAGGAGAGAGCTTCCAAGGTCTCGAGGCAATCAAATTCGCTGAAAATTGTTATATGCCTTGCGGTGTTGCTGGCTGGATTCGGCTTCTGGCGGTATGCGGGCCGTTCTGTCCAAGCGACCAGGACCGCGGCGTCGGTGGTGACGGCTGAAGGACCGTCCGCTGGCAACAGCAACTTTGCTCCGACAGTCGAAAACAAGAATGCTCCGGCGCGTTCTGGTCCCGAAGGGATGGCTTGGATTCCCGGCGGTGAATTCTCCATGGGTGCTCAGGATCCACCAGGTAACGACGCCGTGGGCATGCAGGCCACACTAGATTCGCGTCCGATTCACCGTGTGTACGTGGACGGCTTCTGGATGGATAAGACGGATGTGACGAACGCCGAGTTCGCGAAATTCGTCAAGGCCACAAGATACCTAACGGTTGCGGAACGGAAACCGAAGGCTGAGGATTTTCCCGGCGCACCACCCGAAAATCTGGTGGCTGGTTCTGTAGTTTTTTCGCCGCCTGATCATCCGGTTTCGTTGAACGATCACTACCAGTGGTGGTCTTACGTCCACGGCGCGAACTGGCGTCATCCGCTGGGCCCGAACAGTAGCATCCAGGGGAAACAGGACTATCCGGTCGTGCAGATTGCGTATGAAGATGCCGCCGCTTATGCAAAATGGGCCGGGAAACGATTACCAACTGAGGCAGAGTGGGAATTCGCCGCACGAGGCGGGCTAAGTGGAAAACCCTATGTTTGGGGAGACGAGTTTCGGCCGGGCGGTAAGTGGATGGCGAACACCTTTCAAGGTCAGTTTCCGACTAAAGATACCGGAGAGGACCATTACGTCGGCATAAGTGGAGCTGCGCGGTTTCCAGCGAACGGCTATGGACTTTACGATATGGCGGGGAACGTCTGGCAATGGACAAGTGACTGGTATCGGCCGGATTATTACCAGCAATTGGTCGAGGCTGGGGGCGTAGCACGGAATCCCGAAGGTCCCGATGCGCCGTATGATCCGTCCGAACCGAACGAGCGAAAGAAAACTCATCGCGGCGGATCGTTTTTATGCACCGATCAATACTGCTCGCGATATATGGTCGGCACACGGGGCAAGGGCGAGGTTAGCACCGGCACAAATCACTTGGGTTTTCGCTGCGTGAAAGAGCCGTCATCACACCCCGCACAATGAATCCCGCCTTCTCAGTCTGCGTTTGATTTGGACATCGTTCCGGTTCGGAAGAACAGGGATCGAAAGTTGTCCTCGCCCAAAACTCGCTGCAATTCCCGGAATGCAAATAGAGGAATGAAAGTGCAAAATACGACCAAACTGCGACAGATCAGGATATCCACACGGATTTGATGGAACGCGCTTGCGATCGTATCTCCGTGTACGAGTTGTTTGATCACTTCTTCGACGACGTGAAAAGCGAACACCAACAAGGTAAACAGAGCCGCCTTGTGCAGAGCTGAAACCACCAATCGTCGGCCTTCTTGCTTCTTCCCAAGGTGCGCGTATTCTCCGATAAGAATGACCTTGGCGATCACAAGAGCGTTGATCAGCGCCGACCCATAACTGAAATAAGAGACATGAAACTTGCCCAACAAGACCGTACTGTAGGCCACTACAGCGCAGAAGAAGAATGCCAGATACAAAGAGATTCCGGCAAATTCCTGACCCTCGTGAATGACTTTTTGCTTTATGTCTCTCATGCTAACCCCTCCCAGAAGGAGATGCGGTCCGCGCCTGCTGAAATCGAATGGTTGAACTACTGAAGTTCCTCTTGGAATTGTCAGTTATGACAGTAAGTCGTTTCAGTCTGTTCAGAGGTCTGGCGAGCAATCCAGAAATTTGACTGGCATGTTGTGGCATACCGCGAAAACCTGTCACCTACTCCCTGTTGTACGTTGACGTACATAAGATGCGGTGGCATAATTCCCACCGTACTGAGGCTCCATACCCCGAGGTTCCCCCAATGAGCCCGCCTCGCCGCTTACCGCGAACGCGGAATGCCCAAATACCGGCGAATCGTTTTGATGCTGTAGCCTTTTTAGCAAATACTGGTATCGGCAGGACCCTTCATCGATATAAACCAAAACAAACAATCTTTTCTCAAGGAGAGCGCCCGGACGCTGTGTTTTACATTCAGGAAGGCAGAGTGCGGGTCAGTGTGTTGTCTAAATTCGGTAAAGAGGCAACCATCACGCTGCTTGGTCCCGGCGATTTTTTGGGTGAAGGATGCATCGCCTCGGATCAATCAGTCCGCGTTTCGACAGCAACGGCTCTATCAAACTGCTCTCTCCTAAGAGTTGACCGGAATGAGATGCTGCGCACGCTCCACGGGGAGAACATTTTCTCTGACATGTTCGTTGCATATGTAGTTAAACGTTACAACCGCACCGAAGCCGATTTGGTCGATCAGCTCTTCAATTCGAGTGAAAAGCGATTGGCACGAGCTCTACTAACCCAGGCCCGCTTCGGAAAAACCGGAAAGCCCCAAGCAGTGATACCAAATATAAGCCAGAAGACCCTCGCGGAGATGATCGGTACGACTCGCCAACGAGTGAATTTTTTTATGAACCGATTCAAAAGGCTCGGCCACATTAAGTACAACGATGGATTGCAGGTACATCGCTCGCTTCTGAGCGTCGTTCTCCATGAATAGTGAAGTGTTGCTTGAAGCTATAAGCGTTCTCATCAATCGGCATCATTTCATTATGAATATTCAGGTACCTGTCCTATAGTGGACACCTAGTTTATTGTAATTTTTCTAAACTTTCGCCAGCGTTCCAGGCCAAACACCGAGAAACTGTTTTGAATCTAAATCGGCGAGTTCGTCCGTCGAGGACCTGTTGTCTCTGGAAAAAAATGAAAGCTGCGAACTTAGGGATAGGGGTAATGTTCGCACGGTACTGTAGGGTTTTCCCCTATGCGATTTTCTGCGACTGTTTTCTTCCTGGAAGGTGAGTAATGGATGCCGTCAGTCGCTCCTCATGGAACCTCTGGGAGCCGAATTCCATTTTTCGCGCAGCCACTTTAGTTTGTGCTGTTGCCGGCTTAGCTTACCTAGCTGCAAGGCTCGGAGGTGCACTGGTCTTATATCCCCAAAACGTTTGGCCGCTGTGGCCCGGTTGCGCACTTATCGTGTCCGTATTATTGCTGGTACCGCGTAAGAGCTGGTTACCACTCATCGCCGCAGCTTTTGCAGCATTTGCTATCTACGATCTGCAGGCGGGTGTGCCGGCAGGCATGATTCTCCGCCTGATTCTCGCTGACGTGGTAGAAGTCGTCTCGGTAGCCTTGTTGGTCAGCTATTCCTTCAAGGGAGTGCCCAAGCTAGATAGCATAAGGGCTCTGACCAAGTATTCTTTCTTTGCAGCATTCGTAGCGCCCATCGTTGCATCGTTTCTCGGGGCGCTTGCCTGGCATGGCAGTTATTGGATTAGTTGGAAGGTTAGCTTTTTATCGGAAGCCATAGCTTTCCTAACTGTCCCGCCTGCTATTTGGGGATGGGCGAGCGGGAGTTCGGCACGGCCACGGAAATCACATGCGTACTGGCTCGAAGCGGGGGCGCTGCTTTTCGCGCTGATGCTTTTTGGATGGTTAACTTTCGTAGCACTCAAGACCAGCAGTCCGCCTATACTGCTTTATTGTTTCGTACCCTTTCTGCTGTGGGCCGCTTTACGTTTCGGATTGACAGGTGTAGCTACTTCGATGCTTGTCATCGCCTTACTGTCGATTTGGGGCGCTATCCACGGACGTGGTCCCTTCACCGGGCAAGGAACGCTCGAAAATGTATTATCGCTGCAACTATTTTTATTGTTCGCAACAGTGCCCTTTATGGTCTTCGCGGCCCTTGCCGAGGAGCGCCAAAGAACAGTAGCGGACCTGCGGGAAGACGAAGAGCGAATACGCTTGGGGATGGCAGCCGCCAAAATGATGGGGTGGGAATGGGACATCAAGAGCGGGCGCAACCCTTGGTCCGGTGAGACGCGTACAGTGATGGGGATGTCGTCGGCCGATACCTCTGGCTCCATACAGGATTTTTGGGATCGTGTGCATCCGGAAGACTATGATCAACTTTCGAAGGCTCTTGAAATTGCAAAACGGGACCACCTGGAGTTTGAACACGAATTTCGCGTGATTTGGCCAGACAAGACCGTGCACTGGCTGCGGTCGGCAGGCAGATTTTTCTATACAGTCCGGGGCGTGCCTGAACGCATGATGGGTGTTTTGCGAAATATCACGGTTCGCAAGCTTGCGCTCGAGGCGGTGCGGCAGAGAGAGGCGGAACTCAGGGAGGCTCAGCGCCTGGCTAAGATTGGTAGCTGGAAGTGGGATATTGAAACCGATACGGTGATTTGGTCAGAAGAACTGTATCGGATCGCTGGACGCGATCCTAATCTGCCGGCGGTGAGCTATCAGGAACATCGAGAACTCTACACGCCCGAAAGCTGGGAACGGCTGCAACGCGTTGTAGAAGAAGTATTACGGACGGGAACCCCATACGAACTCGACCTGGAGATGATTCGCTCGGATGGGGCCAAACTATGGCTCGTGGCTCGCGGCGAGGCGCTACGCGATTACACGGGGCGCATCGTGCACCTCCACGGCACAGTGCAGGACATCACCGAGCGCAAGCGAGCGGAAGAAGAACTGCGCGAAAGCGAGGAAAGGTTTCGCAGCGTCTTCCAGGATGCTGGTGTAGGTATGCTGATTGTTTCACCGGAAGGCCGTTTTTTTGCCGGCAACCAGGCATTTTCTAAATTCATTGGATATACAGAAGAGGAACTTCTGGGCCTTACGGTTCAGTCGATCACGCATCCGGACGACTGGCCGATGTTTTCGCAGAGGTTAATACAAGCACTCTCGGATGGGCTCTGCTTCCAAGGCGTGGAGGAGCGCTATTTGCACAAGAATGGACAAGTGCTTTTTGCGGAATGCAGTGCTTGCGTGATCCGAGATGTCGACGGCAAGCCTCAGTACTTTGTTGCCGAGGTGATAGATATCACGGGACGCAAGCGAGCTGACCAGACTCTGCGCGAGAGCGAAGAACGCTTTCGCTTAGTCGCCGACAAAGCTCCAGTTTTGATGTGGATGTCCGGAAGGGAGAAGCTGTGTACTTTTTTCAACCAAGGCTGGCTAGACTTCACCGGCCAGTCGATGGAGCACGAGATCGGCGAAGGTTGGGTCGCGGGGGTGCATCCCGAAGACCTGACGCGTTGTCTCGGAATCTACGAAGCTGCGTTTGACGCCCGGGCCGACTTCGAGATGGAGTATCGGCTGAGACGCTTCGATGGCAAATATCGATGGATTGTTGACTATGGCGTGCCCAGGTTTGAATCCGATGGCTCCTTCTGTGGCTATATCGGGTCTTGCATTGATATTACGGACCGCAAGGTGTCCGAAGCGTCACTCGAAGAGTTAAGCGGACGCTTGATCAATGCTCAAGAGCAAGAACGTACCCGTATCGCCAGGGAACTGCACGACGACTTCAGCCAGCGCCTGGCTCTTCAGGGAATCGGCCTAACCCAGTTATGGAAGAAACTTCCCGAGACAGAAGTGGAGGAGCGAGCTAAAGTTCAGGAGCTAATGAAGAGAACCCAGGAAATCTCTTCCGATTTGCATTCGCTCTCCCATCAACTGCACTCCAGCAAGCTCGAGCATGTCGGCCTGGCGTCTGCCTTGAAGGGCCTTTGTGAGGAAATGAGCTCGAGATTTAAGATTAAGATTGAGTTTACCGAGCGCGCAATTTCCTGCGAAATCCCGAAGGATGTGGCGCTGTGTCTCTTCCGAATTAGTCAGGAAGCCTTAGGCAACGTGGTTAAACATAGCCGGGCTGAGCAAGCCCGGGCTGAGCTCTGTGACGAAGATAATGAAATTCGTCTGCGGATCGTGGATGCTGGTGTGGGTTTTGATCCTGCGGCGCTCAACGGAAAAACGGGATTAGGACTGATCAGTATGCGCGAACGACTTCGACTGGTAGGCGGAAGACTTGCGGTACAATCCGCGCCCATGCTTGGCACAGAAATTGTCGCCGAAGTCCCGTTGTCTGTCTTTACTAATTTGAGTCAGAGTTAAGACAAAACGCTGTAGGAGGAAGATATCATGAAGCGCCCACGTGTACTGCTTGCAGACGACCATCAGATGTTGCTGGATGCGCTCGAGAGTCTCCTGGAACCCACCTATGAAGTCGTGGGCTTGGTAACCGATGGACGTGCGCTTCTGAAAGCTGCCGAGAAGTTGCGACCTGACATCATCGTACTCGACATCGCGATGCCCCAGTTGAACGGGCTGGATGCCGGCCGACAACTCAAACAATCAATACCGAGCATAAAGCTCATCTTCATGACAATGAACGAAGATCCTTATCTGGTAGGGGAAGCGTTTCGAGCGGGTGCTTCGGCGTACTTGCTTAAGCAGGCAGCAGGGCTAGAGCTAAACGAGGCAATCCAGAGAGTACTGAAAGGTGGTTCCTATGTAACGCCGAGTGTGGCGAAAGGTCTCGGCGATATCTCTACGAGAGATCCGAAGAACCGTGAGCTCGCGCCCGAGCCTACTGCGCGGCAGCGGGAAGTCATTCAATTATTGGCGGAAGGCCGCACCATGAAAGAAATAGCAAGCCTTCTCTACATTACTCCGCGGACCGTCGCTGCTCACAAGTACACCGCTATGGAATTGTTACACGTAAAGACTAGCGCCCAGTTGATACAGTACGCCATCAAGCACCGGATCATCTCCGTATAGCCTCAACCATTTTTTCACTCCCGATTGTAAATTCTACCAATAGCAATAGACCTCAATTGCGCTCATGTTGGTTGCAGAGGAAATGCTCCGCTGTGAGTGAAAAACGCCAGGCAGGGATAACCCCCGCAGGCTCAACTTGCAAGTAGCCAGAGGCAAACTTTCATGACTCGAACGCGCGTGGTAGTGGCGGAGGATCTTCCTCCCGTATTGACCACAGTGGTCGCTCTGTTGCGAGAGTCATTCGATGTTGTTGACAGCGTCACCGATGGCCGAGCGGCTTTGGCAGCAACGCTAAAGCTCGAACCCGACTTAGTAGTACTGGACATCTCGATGCCGCTCATGAGCGGAATTGAAGTGGCGCAAGAGCTGAAGAAACTAGGGAATAAGGCCAAGATCGTGTTCCTCACCGTGCATGAAGACACTGACATTCTGAACACTTGTCATGCCGCAGGAGGACTGGGTTACGTAGTTAAGCTGTTCATGGAAACTGATTTGATTCCAGCGATGAATGAGGCGCTAGCTGGCCATATGTTTACGTCCAATTTTCCTTCCCAGCAAGACGTGGTTTGAGCGCGACCTGCGAAACTGCAAGAGCTAAACAGCGTCAGAATTCGCGATGTGTACAAGGAGAAAAGAAGATGAGACAGAATCACTTTAGTTTCAAGTTTCTGTTGCGATTAGCCGTTCTCTGTTTCTCGGCATTTGCCGCGTCAGCGGGTCCCATCCGAGCACAGGGACCTCCCGTTTTCGTGATTACGCCGGTAGAAAGTTCCGTTAAGTTCGGCGTGGATGCGTCTGTGGCTATAAAAGGGGACTTCAACAAGTGGGACGCCACGCTAACATTTACGTCGCCGGATCTTTCGACAGGTGTATTAGATGTCAAGATTCAAGCAGGCAGTGTGAATACCGGCAGCAGCATGAAAGACGGCAAGCTGAAAGGCAAGGACTTCTTCAACGTCGAGCACGATCCGTTGATCACGTTTAAGTCAACGAAGATTGTACAGACCGGTCCCGACACTTTCGAAGTAGATGGCGACTTTACGATACGCGGAGTTACCAAACCCGAGAAGCTCATACTGACGCTTTCCGGGAAAGGGACCGGCTCCGGCGAGGTGAATGGAACCATGGCATTCGACCGCAAGGACTACGGCATGAACAGTGGCATTCCCTTCATCAAGATTGCCGATCGCGTTGAGGTAACCGTTGACCTCAAAGCGAAACGAGTCAGCGGACCTCCGGTGAACTTAAAGTGATACCCACGGATCGTCGGATGCTCGATCCGCCAGTGGCGCGAACATTTTGTGAAAAGTCAAATTTGTCTATCCATAAAATCAAAAGGCCCACGCACTGCGGACCTGGTCAATGCTGTCGTTCGGGAATTTATTACCGGAGGGTAAAATGACCAGAAAAAATTCTACCAGAATAGCAAAGGGGGCCATGGGACTCGCGTTCGCGTTACTGGCGTGCAGCACGGCCTTGGCGCAGGATGTTACAACGAACGCGATGCCGGGAACTAACTTTGCAAAATACCACACATACAAGTGGGTAACAGTCGAAGGCGTGTCGTATCCGAACCAAATTGTAGATACCCAGATCAAGAATTCCATCGATTCTCAGTTGGCCGCCAAGGGATTGGCCAAGGTGGATACCGACAAGGCCGATCTCTATGTGGCCTACCAAGTTTCCGTCGATCAAGAAAAACAGTGGAACGCCTACGGTATGGGCGGCGGGCTGCGATGGGGTGGCGGAATGGCCACCGCCCAAAGCTCGACGATCAGTACTGGAACTCTGGTCCTCGATATGTACGACCCCTCGACTAAACAACTGGTTTGGACCGGACGTGTAACCAAGACAATCGATGCCTCAGCTAACCAGGCGAAGAAACAGAAGAATCTTGACAAAGCCATGCAGAAGTTGCTGAAGGGCTTTCCACCCAGCTAGCCCGAAGAGCTACGGTGCTCTTTGAGGCTGTCACTTTTGCCAATAACATCCCGCGTGCGCAACGAACAGAATCGCGGCGCTCGCGAAGCTTGATCTGGCCCTTCCGCTGAAATTCGGCCCTCGTCATCGCGCTGCCGATCGGAAAAAATAGGAGAATGTGCATGAATACGAAGTGGATGAAACCAGAGGGTTTCGTTTTGGCGGCATTTGTCGCTGTCATTGGGCTTGCAGTCGCGCCGACCGTTTCAGCGCAGGAAAAGAGACCCAACATCGTGATGATAATGACCGACGACGTGGGCGTTTGGAACATCAGCGCATACCACCGCGGCATGATGGGAGGGCGCACACCGAACATTGACCGGATTGCCGCTGAAGGCGCGCTGTTCACTGATTACTACGCGCAACAATCCTGCACAGCAGGACGGGCCGCTTTTATTCTGGGCCAAGTGCCGTTTCGCACGGGCCTTCTGATGGTGGGTTTGCCGGGTGCCAAACAAGGCATCCAAGATAAGGACCCGACCATTGCCGAACTCCTGAAACCGCTCGGCTATGCTACTTCTCAGATTGGCAAGAACCATCTCGGCGACCGCAACGAATATCTGCCCACGGTCCATGGTTTCGATGAATTCTACGGAATTCTCTACCACTTGAACGCAATGGAAGAACCATATGAGTACGACTATCCGAAAATGGCTAATTTCAAGCAACGTTTCGGCCCGCGCAACGTTATCTCCGCTACAGCTTCCAACGTGGACGATCCAACGACTGATCCGCGCTGGGGCCGTGTCGGCAAGCAGGTCATTAAGGATGAAGGCCCATTGCCTCCACATCCAAATATGGATCCGACAGCCACGACCAACATGGAGGATATTGAGCCTGTACTCGTTCAGCGTTCTACGGATTTCATGGAGCGTTCTGTAAAAGCTAATAAGCCGTTTTTTCTTTGGTACAACTCCACTCGCATGCATGTATGGACCCACCTCTCGCCAAAGTGGCAGAACAAGAGCGGCTTTGGCCTTTATGCCGACGGCATGATGGAGCTGGATTGGGAAGTCGGCGAGTTGATGAAAAAGCTTGATGATCTGGGAATCGCCGACAACACGATCGTGCTGTTCACCAGCGACAACGGCCCAGAGATCTTTACATGGCCGGATGGGGGCAACCAGCCGTTCCGCGGTGAGAAAGGCGTTACCTATGAGGGTGGATTCCGCGTCCCCATGCTGGTCCGGTGGCCCGGCGTCGTGAAGTCCGGCATCATTGTTAACGACATTATGTCGATGGAGGACTGGTTGCCGACACTGGTCGCTGCTGCCGGCGACCCTGACATGAAAGACAAACTGCTGAAAGGTCTGAAAGTGGGAGACAAAACGTTCAAGACTCACCTGGACGGCTACAACTTTATGCCCTACTTCAAAGGTGAAGTGCCTGCTGGCCCGCGTCACGAATTTTTCTACTTCAGTAATACCGCGGACCTGATGGCCATGCGTTATGACCAGTGGAAGGTCAGCTTCAAAACCATCAAAGGCAACCTGTTCACCGGCGAAGCGTCCAGCACACAGGCTCCAATCGTGACCAACTTGCGGCAGGACCCGTGGGAACGCTACCAGGACGAGTCAATGAATTACGGCAAATGGTGGGGCGATAAGCTGTGGACCATGGTTCCTGCAACCGTAATCGTGAGCCAGTTCTTGGAGACCTTTAAGGAATATCCACCCAGCCAGGCGAGCGGCGGACTTACGGTCACCCAGTTCCTTGAAGCTGTCTCGAAAGGTGCCTCTGGGGCAGGTAAATAGATGCGCAGGCCGTTTTATCGGATGCGGCCTGCGCAGCCTAACAGATCGAAGGAGTGTAGCATCACAAGCCCTTTCACGTTCTTTACGGCTCCAAGTCGTATTGGAATTCATAATTATTGAAAGCCGCAGCGGATACCGATGTGCAAGCACAGTCAACGCGGCCAAAAGTTAAGTGTCTGATGGTCTTGTTGAATCATGCGATTCCGGATTACTTCCCCGCTGCTGAAAAGATTAAGAAATTGAACTGTATTCGTGGCGGGCTGCTGGTTACAGCTTTTCTCTTGTTGTTTCGCAGTTCAACTGCATGTGCCCAGTCGTCGGTTACCGAGTTCTTTCCAGAGGTCGACGCGTACTTCAAACTGAATTCGAATATTCGCTCCGTGTTTCAGGCGAAAGAAACCAGAGAAGGTGGCGATCCGACGCAAGCGGAGATAGGCCCCAGCATCGAATTCTATTTGAAGCCGCTCATCAAGTTGAAAAAGGTTACTGCATTCGATCTAGACGACGCAAAATCGAGACCGCTGGTCTTGGCGATCGGATATCGCTATGTTCCTACTCCCGGGAAGCCGACCGTGAACAGACTGGAGCCCGTCATCACTTCTCATTTTCCAATTGTTGCTCGCATACTAATTTCCGATCGGAACCGGGCAGACCTCGATTGGTCCAGTGGAAACTTCACTTGGCGCTACCGCAACCGTCTGACGCTCGAACGTCGCGTCACCATTCGCTCCTACCATCCCGCACCGTACGCTAGTGCCGAGGTCTTCTACGAAAGCAAATACAGCAAATGGAGCACAACCGCACTTTACTTGGGTTGTCTATTCCCACTGGGCAAGCACATCGAGTTGGATCCGTACTACGAACATGAGAACAACACCGGCAAGGCCCCCAACCAAATAATTAACGCCGCTGGATTTATGCTCAATCTCCATTTTTAGCTTTGACGATAGAGATCAGAGAAGTTTTACCGCGATTCGAATTTCTTAACCTGGTTCGCATGAAACACTGCTCGCGAGCCGGACCTGTCACTTTTGACAATTCCATCCTCATATACAAAGAGGGGAGTATTCGGTTAGCAAATGCCAGACACGGACCTGCTGGTTTGAAACACCAGGACGCCAAGGGCAGGCAACGAACAGTTCCGGAATAATCGAGAACAAGAGAGGAAAAACAGAAATGACATTCCGACTCAGATGTGGACTAGCGGCTCTAATATGCCTTGCCCTGGGCTGCGTTTCGCCATTGTTGGCACAACAGAAGGGGCAATACGTCCCGGGACAGTTCGGTCTTAACGCTGGCGCAATTCCCGACCCTGGGATTACGTATGCGAATCTCGCACTCAATTATTCCGCTAGCACACTTAATGGTCCGAACGGGAATTCCATCAACGGTATAACCGGAACATATGCGTTCTGGGTGGACGAGAACATTTTCTACTATGTCCCGGATCACAAATTCCTGGGCGGGTATTTTATGCCCTATATTGTGCTACCTGTTGCGAATGGTTCTTTGACGGCGAGCGGTCCTCTCGAAATTCCCGAATTCGGTATCAATGGAGGAGGTTTTGGTTTCGCGGATATGTACGTCCAGCCGCTGAATCTGGGTTGGCATCTGAAGCGCGCTGACGTAAACGTCGGATATGGCTTCACCGCCCCGACGGGCCGATACTCTTCCGCTCCCGGAACGACGAATAATATCGGCTCGGGCTACTGGGGCAATAACGTAACGACCAATACTACTTTCTATTTGACGAAGAACAAGGGAACCAGCGCTAACCTATCTACTGTCTGGGAAATTCACGGGCAAAAACCAATCACAAACGCTGTCTCGGGTGCACCCCTCAAAAAGACTCCGGGTCAGGCCTTCACTATTGAGTGGGGAGTCGGGCAGGTTCTTCCTTTGAAGAAGGATTTCAGCAGGCTCTTGCAAATTGGCCTGGTCGCATATGACCAATGGCAGGTTTCCGATAACAGCGGCTCGACTGTTCTCGGCACCCCTGCGAGCGCGCTTCCTTTCTATTCGGTTCATGCGCTTGGTTTTCAGACTAATTTCATTCTGCCGCCTAAGGCGTTGAATTTCTTTTTCAAATTCTACGACGAGTATCGCGCCCTGGCTCGACCCGAAGGACGCACGATCGTGTTCGGTGGTTCTTGGACGCTACGTATTCCAAAGCCGAAAGCAGCTGCAAAGCCGTAGCGGCGTTTTTCCAGAGTTAAGGAGAGCTCCTCGGAATGTGCGGACGCTCCCAAACTTATTCGCGTTTGTGGGGAGATTGCTTGGGGCTTTGAGGGTAGGATCAAAAATGAAAACAATTCTCTTAACTTTTCTTCTCTTCCTTGCGTCCGTTAGCACGGTTTTCGCCCAAGACCTGGGATGGCCCCGCCAAATTACCAAACACTGGCAGCGGTTGGCAAAAGGCTGGCAGCAATGGCAGCTGGAATTCGGTGAACTCGACCAGCGCCGAACAACGCAATACTTCGGGCTATTCGTCTGCGTCGTCGTATCAGCAGCATCCTTCCAGTTCGTCGGGTTCCTCTTACCAGCAACACCCGCAAAGCAGCAGCGAAACGCAGAGCATGCAGCAAGAAGCGCAAAACAGGCAGCGGGGTGAACAATCTAACCAACGCTATCAGCAACAGAGGTCCAGCGGCTGGGGCGGCGAAAGCCGCGGAGGCGGTCGCAGGCGCTGATCGTTGTCGAATACAATCGTCGGAAACAAAGAGATTTCGAAAAGCCAAAGGAGGATTTTAATGAATCGTGCTCTTGCAAGCGTGAACAAGAATCAACCCGAGATCAGTGCCGCTATTCTGATGATCACACAATTGGTACTTGCCGGTGCATTGCTGCTTATCTTGGCGGTGTCAGCGTCAGCTCAAAGTGCTGAAATGCAGCAAAAGCTCGCCGCCGTGAAACAGGCTGCTGCAGAGAATAAGCAGAAACTGCGCCAGTATCAGTGGACAGAAACAACACAGCTCACGCTGAAGGGAGATGCGAAGCCCCCCGCACAAAAATTGTGTCAGTACGGTCCGGATGGCCAGGTTCAGAAGACTCCCATCGGTCCTCCGCCGGAGCAACCCGGCGGTGGCAGAGTAAAGCAGCGAGTAGTTGCGAAGAAAAAAGCAGAGATGACGGATTATATGGATGACGTCAAGGGTCTCCTAACCATGTACGTTCCACCTGACCCACAGAACATGCAACAAGCCTTTCAGGCCGGCAAAGTTTCATTTAATCCTGCGGGAGGCGTCATGAATTTAATCTTCACGGATTATGCTCAGCCCGGCGACCGAATGACCCTCACTTTTGACCCAGCTTCGAAAAAAATAATTGCTTTGAGCGTGGATACCTTTATGGGACAGGCAAAAGATGCGGTCACGCTGCAGGTGCGAATGGCTAGCCTGCCAGATGGGACAAACTATTCGCAGCAGACAGTTCTTAACGCTAGCGCCAAGCAGCTTGTCGTCACCACTACCAATTCAAATTACCAGAGGCTGTAACGCGTAGTAGTGAAAGCTCTGAATCAGAGAGTAGATTGTACCGGTTTTGTCCGCGTCGGTTCGAATTCGATTCAACACATAAATTATTCGATGCCTTGTTCAGTAGGAATTTCACCTAGTGCGTCATATATTGAGCCATCGCTCGAGTCGTCGTTTGGATTAATAGGCGGAGAAACTTCTTTCCCCGTCATGATCCTAGGAGCCCAGTTATGAGAGGAAGACAATCAATCCCTTGGTTGCTGATTGCATCGTTCCTGGTTGTGTGCGGCACGGTGTCAGCCCAGGACACAAACCAGAACAGAACGCTGATCATAAGTGGGCAGTCCGGAAACGTGCCGGTGATCCAAGTGAACGGTCGGTCGTACGTTGATCTTGAGGCTTTAGCACGCGTATCTAATGCCTCCCTCAGTTTTACGGGGAACCACATCGTACTGAGTCTTCCCGGCGGATCTGCAAGCACACCAGTAACAGCGGTGGCTGTACCCGTCCAAGCCTCGAATCCGGGATTTTCAAAAGGCTTTTTGAATGCGGGCATAGAGGAAGCCGCGACTCTCCGGGAATGGCACACCGCTCTCGCGAGTGCCATACAAAATGGATACTCGGTCACGAGCGACGCAGTCAGTCCGTATCGCGCTCAAGCGACTACGAACCTGCGTTTGGCGTCGGCAGCGGTTTCCACCGACTCGGATCGTAAAGCCTATCAGTTATTGAGCAACGAGTTTCAGAACATGGCAAGGTTGAGCGACAAGTACGTCGCTGCGCGTGCCAATCTGACTTATATTTCTCCCGACGCGCTCCAGAACGATAGTTTGAACCAACGATTCGTGGCCTGCGGTCACTCACTAGGAGCCATGGCAGCCAGCGGCCAGTTTGTAGACGACGGTTCGTGCAATTGATTTCAAATTACCATTTAAAAATTAGCAGCCTGACTTCAGTGCTATTCCCACCACTCGCATTGGTGATGCGCCGAGCCGATAAGACATTTAATCGGTCATAGTCCCACTGTTACTTTTGACAGTTACATTCCCACAGCGCGGGGAACACCATAATAAAACCAGCAAAGACATCGTCCGAGGACAGGGCTTTTTCTTCGCCACCTGCATCAGGAGGCCATTATGGAAAGGTCGAGCATGCTTGTTAAACAAACAATTATTGTGATCCTTGCGGTTTGCATGAATATGAGCCTTGCAGGCGGAGCCCCAGCATTCTTTCAGTCGGCAGACTCGGCCGCATCGTCGCCGGAACAACTCGATAAACTTCTTGCTCCGGTCGCGTTGTACCCGGACGCCTTGCTCATGCAAGTTTTAGCGGCTTCGGTGGACTCCCAGGAAGTTCTCGACGGAGGGAACTGGCTGTTGCAGAACAAGACTCTGGATGGAACCCAACTCGACACAGCTGCGAAGAGCGCAGGGTTTGGTCCTGCTATGATCGCCTTATTTCATTTCCCTCAAGTGGTTGACATGATGTGCTCGGAGATTGACTGGACCAAGCAGCTTGGCGCGGCGTTCACTGCGAGCCAGAGCGCGGTTCTCGACTCGGTCCAGCGGCTTCGGCTCCAGGCGAAACAAGCTGGTAATCTGCAAACCACTCCGCAACAAACGGTGGTTACACAACAAGCGGGCACCCAGCAGGTGATCGTCATCCAGCCTGCAAACCCTCAAATAATTTACGTGCCGCAATATAATCCGGTGCAAGTGTATGTTGCGCCCGCGCCTGCACAGCCGGCAACCGGTCTAATCGTTGCATTCGGTGTTGGCGTCGCGGTCGGCGCCATGTTCAGCAGTAACAATTATTATTACCCGCATTGGGGTTACGGTGGCGGAGTGTACTACCGAGGCGGCCCCTGGGTAGTAAATCATTATGTTTACCGTCCCGTTTATGGCCCAAACTATCATCGCGCGACGCTTTACTATCGTCCGCCAAATTATGCGTACGCCTACAACCGGCCGTATCCAGGGAACGTGCACTACAATTCGAGCAACTACTACAACAATTATCGCGGCGGCTCGAACAATCAAAACAAGAGCAACAACACCATTAATCGAAACGTTAGCGGGAATAACGTCACGATCAATACCGGCAGCCAGGTCAACAATCAGGGTAATAAGACACGAAACTCGACTACGAACAGCGGTAACACGCAGTCGAATCAAAGTTGGAAAGGGCAATCGACGTACAACAGCGGAAATAAGAATAATGGAAACTCGGTTAACAACGCGTCGAGGAATCCATCGACAACGAACGCTAGACCTAATTCTTCGGGACAGGCAAATACTCAAGCCGTGAAGCCAGACCGAGGCTATTCGCCTAGCTCGCCCAATTCATCCCATGCGGCATCAACTCAGAAACCGGCCGCTCAAGCGCAAAGCCGGCCAGCAGGCGCATTTGAAGGAGCCGGAAACAACGGCAAATCAGAGAGAAGCGCCAGCCAACGTGGCGCAGCGAGCACGCAGGGAAGAAGGGGAAAACAATGACATTTCAACACACGGTTTGTCTTCACGCATGCAAACTGGCAATGCTTTCGTTGATAGCTCTGTTGGGGCCGGTGACCACGGTGCCGCTGATGGCGCAAGCAATCAGTGGGCAGAAAACTTTCGTTTCATCTTCGGAAGCCGTTCAGGCTTTGGTCACGGCAGCTCGTTCGGGCGATCCCGCCGAACTCGAGCCACTACTCGGGTCGCAAGCGAAGGAGCTAATAGCATCGGGCAATTTGGGCGACGCAAAACAAGTTCTCGCAGACTTCGTTAAGGCTTATGGGCAGAAACATTCGATCTCGGTTGAAGCACAAGGTATTGAATACCTGCAAGTGGGGCCGGGTAACTGGCCCTTCCCGTTTCCGATCGTCCGCGATGGCAAGATGTGGTATTTCGACGTCGATCGTGGCAATGAAGAAATCGTCTATCGTCGAGTCGGCCGGAACGAACTAGGTGCAATTGCCGTCTGTGAAGGCTATGTGCAAAGTCAGATCGAATATGCCTCCCATGGACATGACGGCAATCCAAGTGGCGTTTATGCATCAAGATTTCACAGTGATGCGGGTGAACAGGATGGTCTTTATTGGGGTACGTCGGAAGGTAAACCCGCCAGCCCCATGGGTCCTTTGGTCGCGGACGCGGCGGCCGCAGAGCCACAGCAATCCGGAGCAACCACAACGCCCTATTACGGTTACCTTTATAAGATACTCACCGCGCAGGGGCCGGAAGCCGAGGGAGGCGCGAAGAGCTACATCGTAGATGGAAAACTGACGGGAGGCTTTGCTTTGATTGCCTACCCGGCTCACTACGGTTCAAGCGGCATCATGACTTTCATCGTCAACCAAGACGGTGTCATATATCAGCAGGATCTCGGTGACAACACGGCTGACCTCGCATCTCAGATCACTGCTTACAATCCCGATAGCTCCTGGAATGCGGCTCAAGACTGATTTGCCAAGCGGATTTAGTGAAATTTTCTGATTCTCAAAGCTGTTGGCAGACGTCGTCTGCTAAGGTCAGTTGCGCGAATTAACTCTCCACATTTGAATCTGTCACTTTTGACAATTACATCTGATAACCATTTGGGCGAGCATCGCGAAGCTTGTGACTTCGTCGGAGTGGATCACACTTCGCGCCGCGCGAAACAATCGCGTTAGTCAAACACAAAACTTGTAAGGTCGCGGTGACGTGTCCAAGAAATCGAGGGAGATTACCATGACGCGAAGAGTGAGCATAGTCTGTATTATCTGCTCAGTATTGCTTACAGCGTTTGGAGCGAATGCTCAGCAGAAAAAACCCAACATTCTCGTCATCATGACCGATGACGTCGGCGTTTGGAATATCAGCGCCTATCATCGCGGGATGATGGGGGGCCGAACGCCCAACATCGACCGCATAGCCAACGAAGGGGCGCTTTTCACAGATTACTACGCCCAGCAGAGCTGCACGGCGGGGCGCGCCGCGTTTATTACGGGACAGCATCCCTTCCGTACCGGTCTTTTGACCGTCGGCATGCCCGGTTCGCCTCTTGGCTTGCAGAAAGAAGACCCTACAATCGCCGATCTGCTCAAGCCCCTCGGATACATCAGCGCCCAAATTGGCAAGAACCACCTCGGCGACCGCAACGAATTCCTGCCCACGGTTCACGGATTCGATGAATTTTACGGAAACCTCTACCACCTGAATGCCGAGGAGGAGCCGGAAGACCCGGACTACCCGAAATTACCCGCCTTTCACGAAAAGTTCGGGCCGCGCGGTGTGCTTCGTTGCGTCGCGTTGACTTCTGACAATCCGACACCCGCCGACCCACGATTTGGCGCCTGGGGCAAACAGAAGTGCGAAGACACCGGTCCGCTAACTCGCGAGCGAATGGAGACGGTTGAAGAAGACCTGCTCCAGGTCTCGCTCGATTTCATGGACAAATCCGCGAAAAGCGGAAAGCCATTCTTTCTTTGGCACAACACCACGCGCATGCATGTCTGGACCCGTTTGAGCCCGCAGTGGGAAAACAAGAGCGGTTACGGTCTGTACGCGGACGGGATGATGGAACTGGATTGGGTCGTCGGCCAGCTTCTGAAAAAACTCGATGACCTGGGCATCGCCGACAACACCATTGTTGTGCTGACCTCGGATAATGGCGCCGAAAAGTTTACCTGGCCGGACGGCGGTACCGAGCCTTTTCGCGGAGAAAAGGGCACCACTTGGGAGGGTGGGTTCCGCGTACCTTGCGTGGCTCGCTGGCCCGGCGTCATCAAGCCGAACACCATCATCAACGACATCGCTTCGCATGAAGACTGGGCACCTACTTTCCTCGCCGCAGCTGGTGCGCCGAACGTGAAGCAGCAACTGCTCACAGGTTATCGGTCCGGTGACAAGACCTTCAAAGTTCACCTCGACGCCTATGACATGACCGACGTGCTCTCCGGTAAAGGACCCGGCCAGCGCAAGGAGATTTTCTATTTCGACGATTCAGGAAGCCTGAATGCGTTTCGCTACGGCGACTGGAAAGTCACGTTTGCTACCAAGGATTCCTGGTGGGCCGACGTTGCGAAACCCCGTACCGTGCCACTAGTGATTAACCTTCGGCAGGACCCTTTCGAAGTGACGATGGATTCCCAGTTGTACGCCCGTTGGTATGGAGACAAGCTCTGGGTCATGGTTCCCGCCCAGGCCATCGTAGGACAATTCCTTATGAGCTTCAAAGAATTCCCACAACGGCAGAAATCTGCGTCCGTTAACATTCAACAAGTGCTGGATCAGATGAAGACGCAAACCGACTGATACATGCGCGTCTCGCGTAGCCGAATCTAAACGCAGGGGAAATCAAATGCGGCATGTCGGAGTTCGTCTCGGCGAGGCTCTAAGAACGGCGCTCGCATTATCCCTGGTGCTGCTCGCAACAAGCGCGCGAGCCCATCGTGGAAGGACGGAGCCGCGAAAAAAACGATCATCGCGTTCGTGAAGGATACTACCGAGAAGTCCAGCCCCGAGTATGTCGAACCCAAGGACCGCATCGCCACCTTCGACCAAGATGGCTCACTTTTCTTTGGACCGAGCATCCTTTAATACACGCAAGCTGTGTTCGCGCTCGACCGCTTGACCAAACTCGCTCCGCAGCACCCCGAATGGAAAGAGACCGAACCATTTAAGTCGGTCTTCGCCGGCGACCGCGAAGCGATGGCTAAGTTCACGGATAGAAATTATCACCGTGACGCACGCGGGGATGAGTGCGGCAGAGTTTCAGGTCGCTTGAAAAGAGTGGCTCGCCACCGCCAAAGCTCTCCGCTTGGACCGGCCATACAGCGATCTTGTTTACAAGCCCATATTGGAGGTTATGAGATATCTGCGAGAGAAGGGCTATCGTACATACATCGTCACCGGTGGGGCGGTCAGGCGTTCCTGCGCGTTTACAGCGAACAGGTTTATGGCGTTCCGCCGGCGCAAGTGATTGGGTCGATTGCGCAAACCGGCTTCTATGATTGGAGCGGTAAGCCAGTAATGATGCGGGAGCCGAAAGCGTTTTTCATTGACGGCCCCGGCAAGCAATCGGCATCAATATGTTCATCGGCAAGCGGCCCTACGCGTCCTTTGGAAATGCCGAAGGCGACGCCCCAATGTCGGAATGGACTCAAGCAGGCGATGGCGCTCGGCTGATGATGCTCTTCTTCACGACGATGCGACGCGCGAGTACGCGTATGGGCCGGCCTATGGTATTCCAGACACTCCCGAAGCTGTAATGACCAAACCAAATAAGAACAGTGGATCGTGATAAGCATGAAGGACGACTGGAAGTACGTTTATTCCTTCGAAAAGTATTGATCCATTTTTACATATCTCTGTCTGCCAGTATGAAGGCAGGCGGATGACATGAAAGGTTTTCATTCTACGATCCCGGACGAATGGAGGGACTCAAGCCGCTGGATATAAGTGACCCGCTCGGACGGGTGATTTATCTCGCTCATCCGCAACTGTAAGCACAACCCTCCCACCTGTTACTTTTGACAATTAGCAACCGAGACGAGTTCTGTCATCGTGCAGTCGCCCAGGGTGGAGCCGGTGCATATGAAATGTTCTCGTTCAGGTCGCATCATGATGGCTACTTTACTGGTTCTAGTTGTCTTGGCAGTGTCGGCCTTTGAAATTTACCCGCAGGACCAAACTAAGCGGGAAACAATTCAAGCACAAGCGATGGGGCAGAGTACTTCAGCCGGCAAGCAGTTCAACGTAACCATCTCAATCAATTCTTATTCCACTCCGGATGATCAAAAGACCCTGATTGACGCGTTCACTCAAGGCGGCCAGCGGGCACTCACAAAAGCATTGTCCAAAATGAAATCCAAGGGTCGAGTAGGAGTCACCGGTACTCTGGGCTACAACATCGCATACATCCGAACTTTTCCCGCGGAAAATGGCCGGAAAATTCGTTTGATCACCGATCGCCCTATTCAGTTGGCCGAGGCCCGCGAAAGTACACGTTCGAAGGAGTACGACCTGTCCGCGCTCGAAGTGAATCTTAACAACGACCCCTCAAAAAGTTCCGGAAGCTTGATCATTGGATTGCGAGTGAAAGTAGATAAGGACAATCAGTTGGTTTTCGAGAGTTACGGTTCCGGACCGTGGAAGCTCGTAAACGTAATGGAACGAGATTAGATTTTTTCTCTCTCAGAACTTGGAAAGTCCGAAGGTTGGTCCCGGGCATCTCGCTTTCAGCAGAGTCCGGCGAGTAGGCATCACAATGCGATTCCTTGGAGGAGGGTACAAGATGAAGAAACGAATATCAGTGTGGCTTCCGCTTTTCATGCTTATTGCTTCTTGCCCAGCGGTTCTAGCTCAGGCTAATTCCCAGCCGCAAAAGACAAAAACCCAACCCGCGGATTCGTCCGCTAGCGACACGCAGAAAAAGAATGTTCAAGAATACATCGAACTCTTGCGCAGTAATGTCCGCCAGCAGAAATCGGAAATAATGGGCGCCGTCATGGCGTTGAGCGCTGATGACGCAGCGAAATTCTGGCCTATTTACAGCGAATACGATGCGGAATTGACCAAACTCAACAATCTCAGGGTCCAAAACATTCAAGACTATGCTCAGAATTATACGCAGATGAGTGATGAAAAGGCTGACGAGTTGATTCAGAAGGCCCTCGATTATCAAAGACAACGTTCGGAGCTTCTTGCAAAAACCTACGATCGTATGAAGCAGCCCCTGGGCGCCATCACGGCTGCGCGTTTCCTCCAGGTTGAGCACCAACTACTGCTCATCATCGATCTTCAGATCGCTTCTTCTCTGCCCATCGTTGGAGAAAACTAATGAACGTGACGAAGGAGAGAAAGAATATGAAAAATTCTATTGTCTGCGCCGCCGTTCTGTTGCTCGGCTTCACAGCTCTACAAATAAATTCATTCGGTAAGGTCCCTTCAGCGCGCGTGAATGCGAGCCTTACTCGGCTTGCGGATCCTGCGCAACAAAAGACCAAGGTCACTGTTCCAGCCGGAACACGCATCTTGATTCGCACGATCGATCCAATCGATTCTAGCAAACAGAAAGCCGGGTATCGCTTCACCGCGAGTCTGGAAACGAATCTTCAGGTCGACGACATCGTGGTGGCTCCTAGGGGAACTATGGTTTATGGCCGTTTAGCGGCCGCTCAGTCGGCCGGGCGCATGTCTGGCAGTTCTCAACTCACTCTTGAACTAACCGACATTATGATCAAGGGTACGGCTTATCCGTTACTTACCAGCACTTATGAAGTGAAGGGACAAGGAGAAGGTTCGAAGACGGCAAAGAAAGTTGTCGGTGGCGCAGGCCTTGGCGCACTTATCGGGGGAATCGCAGGAGGCGGAAAAGGTGCCGGGATCGGTGCGCTCGCGGGCGCCGGAGCCGGGACCGCAGTCGCCGCGTCCAAAAAGGGTCAGCAGCTCACTATACCGAGCGAGACTCTGCTCGAATTTCGGCTGCAACAACCGGCACCGCTGCCGGTTTCCTCGTGAATATAGCCGGCATCGAGTTCTGTTGCGCCCGTGTTCCTTGATGTCCCGTAGCAGGCACAGCTCATCATAAAAGCAAATAAGTCTTTCGAGCGATTGCTGAGGTTAGCTCGGATTACTGGACATGCAGGGAGCGAGCGAGGCTTATCAGATTCTGCGGACTCACGCGAATAACGCCTCTACGCGGGCTGTCAATGTCGGCTATGAGAAAAAATGCGATGGACAGAACGAGGGGTAGAACCAGCATATGGATGACACCCGCTTTACGACGGCGCGCACCGTAGCCGAACATCATATTGGCGAAAACAGCGATCGTTATCATTAGTACCCATGCCGCAATCGGAATTCGATTCCACCAGGCAGCCTGCGTGTATCCTTGCGAGTTCAACACGTCGTTCATGCCTGAAAGGGCCAGAGGGAGCACCGGTGTTGTCGGCCGCGCCGCAGCCGGTGCTAGGACAGCGGACCACAGATCATTCTGCAGTTGGGCGGTGGCACGATTGATCTGTCCAAGCCGCTCCTCATTCTGGGATTGGTAGAACAAAATACGTTGATCCAGATAGTCCCTTAGAAGCGCACGCACTCTCGTTGCATCGGCGTCAGGCAATAGGTTTGCTCGCACGTATTCGGTGCTAATCGCGTTAGCCTCTGCCTCCTCGTCGTTCTTGCGCTGATCGTACCGGCTGACCGCCATCGAAAAGGTGAATCCGATAATGAGACCGAGCAATGTTAAGGTAGCGCCGACGACAACATCTAGGTCATGGCGTAAGTCGTCTTCCAGCAGTTGTTGTTTGCGAAACTCAGCACCGAGACGCGCCGAGAGCCACAACACGACGAAAGAAAGGAAGAGAACAAAGTATGGCGAGTTCACGGACTGTTAGTGCTTCATACTAACTAGATTTTGGCCGCGGATCGTACCCAGCTGATCTTGCACAGTCATGTTTCCACTCGTAATGATGCATTAAGACGGGGCATGAAGGCTCCGCTAACATATGCCAGAAAACGGTATCGTTCAATTGTTAAAACTTAAAGGTCTCGGAGTGCAGCTTATTTTCTTGTCGAATTGAATGCCTTCCCGTTTACGCAAATCCGTCGAGCTTCACTCCCTTAGCCGCGAGGTCAGCACCGGTCACCCAGTCCTGGTAGTTTTGACAATGTCAGAACTGCCTTTCGTTTCCTACCATGTTCGGATGACGATCGGCCCTGGAAAACAGCGATGCTTCCGTGCCTATCGCTTTGATTTGAATCCACAAGGGCGCCGAACGGCTGGACCGATAAAAGCTGATTACATGGGACTTGAAACCGGGACTCCACGAAAATCCGAGCGCGTGCGCAAGGCGACGTTCACCGATCTCTTGCTGCTACTTTCGCTTGTCTTTGTAGGATGCTTTTCGCTCAGCATCCCATGCTTGGGTCAGGAAAATCAACAAGTCGACGAATCAACAGCCCGAACGGCTTCTCAGGAGAATTCGCCGAAGCCGCCCGTCCAGGACCAGCAGCCAACTCCACCCGCTCAGGCTAAGGTCGAATCAAAAAAGAAAAAGAAGCATCTCGGTCCGGGAGCGTTTGTAGTTGCGCCTCTTCCAATTTCTAGTCCCGCTATCGGTTCCGGAATTGTCCCAGTTCTTGGATATATCTTCCCGTTCAGTTCGAAGGACAAGGTTTCGCCTCCCTCCACAATAGGAGCGGCAGGTCTTATTACGAATAATGGCAGCCGGGGATTCGCAATAGGGGGACAACTTTTCCTAAAACAAAATACTTATGAAATCACATCCGGATTTGTTCACGGTAACGTCGATTACAATGTCTACGGCAACGGAGTTTTAGCGAATGTCAAACTGCCACTGGTACAAACCGGTGATGCGTTTCTGGGGGAATTCTTGCGCCGCATCGGTTGGAAAATTTTTGTAGGACCTCGCTTTATCACAGGACGTTCCTTTCTCACAGTTAAGCCGAATAATGACAAGAATTTCCCAATCCCTCCCGAAGTCGGGCTTCACACGAATCTAACGTCCGTCGGCGCAAGGTTGACCAGGGACACTAGACCCAACCATTTCTATCCCGTCGCTGGAACTTTTTTCACTTTCACATCGGATTTCTTTTCTCAAGATTTGGGCAGCAAATATTCTTTTCAGTCTTATAGGTCTGCTTTCGACAAATATTGGAGCCTGACTAAAAACCAGGTGATCGCCTATGATGCCAATTTCTGTGGGACCAGCGGGAAGCCGCCCTTCTTTGGTAATTGCATATACGGAACCAATAACGAATTACGTGGATATACTGCCGGCCGCTACTTCACTCGCTACACTCTAGCTACTCAAGTGGAGTATCGACTGGTACTGCCGAAAAGGTTTGGGGCGGTGGTGTTCGGGGGGCTGGGTGGCACGATTCCTGGTGGAAATCAATTACTACAGAGAGTGCAGAATGGCCGTTTCCTGCCCGCCGGCGGCGGCGGATTGCGATTTGAGCTAAGCAAAAAGTATCACGTTAATCTTCGAGCTGATATAGCCCAAGGCGTAGACGGTCACACTTTCGGAATGGGCGTTGGCGAGGCGTTTTGATACAACAGCGCGCTACCGAAGGACGGGAGTCTCACTTCTAAGGCCGTGTCGCCTAAGCCAGTTCTTCAAGAACCCACAACGTTTTGTCATTGTGGAGTAGATCCCGATGTATTCGTCTTCTACCGTGCGGTTCTGTTGATAAGTAGTGCCCGTGTTACTGCAATGTCATCGATAGCAGGAGTCAAAAAATGATCATGCAGATTCTTGCGTTTCCTAGCGTAAGGCGGTCTTTGTTTGTCACCCTGCTCTTGCTATTCATCTGTTGTCCGGCTCGCGCACGACGAAAGGATGTGGTGATCATGAATAACGGCGATCATTTCACAGGAGAAGTAAAGCGGCTGCAAAACGGCTTGTTAATGGTTGAGACAGATTACGTGACGGGACCTATTGCCCTGGATTGGAATCAAGTGGAATCGGTTCAGAGCACAGCGACATTCCAAATCGTGTTGAATAACGGCAAAAGAATAGTCGGCAAATTTGAAAAGGTTTCTAGTGACAAAGCAAAAGAACAAGACTTCCTTATTCACGAAGCCAACGAGGAAGTTGAAGTGCCGTCGCGTTCAATCGCGAAGATAGACGCACAAAAACCTACCTTCTGGCGTCAATTACAAGGTGCCATCGATTTTGGTTATAGCTTCACCAGTGGCAATAGTCAGTCCACTTTTAATGCCGACACAAGCGCGGCGTATCGGACTGCGGCATGGGAGGCTGCGACCTCGTTCGATTCGACGTTTGGCGGTCAGTCGGGAGGATCCAAAACAAATCGCGAAGACTTACAGTCTACGTTCGCCAAGTTTCTGAACAGAAATTCATACGTGTTGGCTTTATCTGATTTCCTTCATAGTAGTCAGCAAGATTTGACCTTGCGCACTACTCTTGGCGGGGCTTATGGACGCTACTTGAAACGGACTACGAACAGCAACTTCTCTTGGCTGGGCGGCATTGTGTACATTCATGAATCCTTCGATACGATCGCCGGCCAACCAACCAATCAAAACATGGAAGCTGTGGTCGGCTTACAATACAATCTGGTCCGCTTCAACTTCGGTGAGTTCGATTCCCAAGTTCTGACTTTTCCAGGGCTGACGGACGCTGGCCGCGTCCGCGTGACCACGAATAATTCCCTCACGATCAAACTAAGAAACAATTTCCATTTGGCCTTCACTTTTTGGGATAACTTCGACAGCAGACCACCCACGACCGCAAAACGTAATGAGCTTGGTCTGAGCACCGGAATCGGCTGGTCTTTTTAAAAGACTGCGCCGTGCGTTCCACCTTTGTGAGCTGCTGATTGGATCCCTAGTCCCATTGCGGCATTAACCTCCTAGGAGATGCTTTCTCCCAGCTAGCGCAAACTCCTCGGAATAGCTAAGACAACTCATTCGAGTTTCGTGGGTTCGAGCATATATATGATCGAACAGCTGACTTTTTACCTCGATTTCGATCCCCAGTAAGTAGAGCCGGGTTGCGCCGGTAAAGGGAAATCCTAACTCCCGATGAGCCCTGACTGAGTCTTCGACGCGTCACTGATGCCAGAAATTTGTCCATAGTTCCCCGCTATTGCAATTCTAGTCCAGGATTCGATTCGACAAGCTAAGGCCGATATCCGACGGGCGCTTCGTGCCCGACGATTAGCATGGCTCCGGTACTGGCGATCACTTGTCTGGTGGCGAGTAAACCGCGCACCCTGAATCCGCGGGGCAGCGGCATCGAGGACGCACTACTTCAGGAACTCAACGACTCCTGTTTCGAGGTTGTACATCGAGCCCGCAATCTTTATGCTGCCGCTGGATTCAAGGTCCCGAAGCACAGAGCTCTTTTCTCGAATGTTGGCGATAGTTAGTGATACATTCTTTCGCGCTACTGCGTCTACGAACGCGTAGTTTTTAGCTGAACGGTCTCCAGTGTATTGAGTGGCTTCAACGGCTGGACGGATTTTCGCCAACAACGCGGTGAGATTGCCAAGCTGCACCCCGTCAATGGCACCCTTGATGGCGCCGCAGGCGGTGTGGCCCATGACAAGCACGACTTTCGAGCCGGCCACCTTGCAAGCGAATTCCATGCTGCCCAATATGTCCTCGTCAGCAACGTTGCCTGCCACACGACCGCTGAAGATATCGCCGATACCAAAGTCGAGAATCAACTCGGCGGGTGCTCGCGAGTCAACACAGCTGAAGACAATCGCGGCAGGATACTGTCCCTTTGCAGTCGCCTTAGCCTCGCGCATGAGATCGCGATGTTGTGGTTTGCCCGACCGGAACCGTTCGTTGCCAGCTTTCATCTGCTGGATGATTTCGTCCGGCGTCATCTTGTCACGCTGTTCCTTGGTGAGGTCTGCGTGGGCCAACGCGCTTCCCAGGCTCGCCTCTACCACACCCACAGCGGTCGCAGCTACGGCAGCCTTGCAAAAGGCCCTGCGGTCAAATCGATCTCTTCCATCGTTTAATTGTTGCATCGCCACACTCCTTCCGTCGGTATTATATAAGCGTATAAGCCCGTAACGCCTCATGAACTTTTAAGGTGGACAGGGTCGCACAGAGGAGCTTCGGGGCTCGCGGGATTGCTCCCGAGTGATCGGCAAGAACGAAGCCGCAACTTGGAAGTGATTCCACCTGATTAGCCGGACATCAACCAAAGCCACTCGAGTGTAGGGGCCGACATTGTTATCGCGCTGGGAAAGGCTTGGAAGAGGAGGAACCGAAGATGAGGAGGTGAAACCTCTTGATGGAGTCCAGCGGGTGCAAGTCCCGTACGGCCAAAGCAAGCATGCAGGCCGGGAGCGAGTGATTCCATTCACCGGGCGACTGGTGAGTGCGAAGCGTAGACAGCAAAGAAGCAGGCCGCGAAGATTCAGCTCCGAAAACCGGCTCATCGCGATGCCGATGCTGCTAACAAGGCGGAAGGCAGCATCCAGACGACCGATACTGCGAGGTCGCGCCGGGGTCGCCCGAGTCACTAGCTCGGGGCATTTTTCCAAAGGGATTCCCCAGGAACCCAGGAGAGCTCGCTATCTCTGCTCGCAATAGCGGAAACGCGGTGGCCAGGGGCGACCGGAGGCGACTGCATACGGATGGACCTAAACGGGCACACAGCTGGAAACGGCGGATACAGCCAAGGAAGACCTACAGCGCGCCGGGTTCTCCTCTACTCGGATGGTGCAGCAACGCTAGCTGTCATTCCAAAGGGTGAAAGTCCTTTTGGCAGAACAGTCCAGTAACTGTCGCATGGACGGCAATTTGTTGCCCGCCATCCGCGAAGCTCTCACCGGCCGTATTTTTCTTTCCGGAAGGGGCGAGTATCAGAACTAAGGGTCTTGTCACGGAACAAGGGTACCTAGGGCTCGCACTGATCAGGATTTAATCTTCGGCGTTCTTACCGGGCTGAAAGCGACCTGTCACTTTTAACAATTACATCTCTGGACCGTCGCAAATAAAGTTCGCATATCGGTGAATCTGGACTGCGACTCAGTTTTGCGCCGTATCTGGCGCAGTGATTTCAGTATGAGTTTTTGACAGATAACCGGAATGGCTTCGTTTCAGAAACTCGCGTGATGGGCTCGTTCACTGATTGCCGTGCCGTTCGGACGAGGCGATCGCTAGAATCCAGGAGAATATGACTCTTCCACTAAAAGCGGTGGCCGTGCTGATGAGCTTCCTTCTCGTCTTGACGACGATTCCCATTGATGCGAGCGCACAGGCCCCTTCTACACCGGCCTCGTCGGCATCGGCCAGCAAGGGGGAGGAGTACGCGCCTCTTACTCCTGACGAACTGGATGGGCTCGTCGCTCCCATTGCCCTTTATCCAGATGCTCTTGTCGCGCAAGTTCTCGGCGCTGCCACTTTTCCGTACGAAATAGTGGATGCAGTTGTCTGGCTCAAGCAAAACTCCTCTTTGACCGGGGAGTCGCTTATGAAGGCAGTCGATAAACAGTCGTGGGATCCGGCGGTGAAGGCCCTAACGCAGTTCCCATCCGTTCTAGACAATCTGGCGAAGAATCTCGCTTGGACCTCGGCGCTTGGCGAAGCTTCCGCTACACAGCAACAGGACGTGATGACCGCCATCCAAAGAATGCGCGCGAAAGCCTACGCGGTAGGTAACTTGAAATCGAGTCCCGAGATCAAGGTTGTGCAGGAAAGCCCGCAGACGATCGTGATACAACCGGCGAATCCTCAGATCGTGTACGTGCCCGTGTACAGCCCGACTGTAGTCTATGGCGCTCCCGTCGTGACACCCGGCTATAGTTCGGCCGATGTAGCTGCTGCCGCTATCCTCTCGTTCGGTCTGGGGATTGCCGTTGGAGCGGCGATTAATGGAGGCTGCTGCGGATGGGGTTGGGGCTACTGGGGCACGAGCTGGCACAGCCACACGATTGTTTACAATCGCAACATTTATGTCGGGAACAGCTATTGGCGCGGCGGCTACTACGGAGGCGGCTATCGGCCCCCCGGCTATGTGCCTCCCCGCTATCCATCACACCGACCTCCGGGCTATCCCGGATATGGCCGGCCGTCCTATCCGTCCAATCGTCCGCCGGCTACCACTCTTCCTGCGAACGGGGGTAGTCGCCCCAACGGAGGCAATCGTCCGCCGGCTAGCACTCTTCCCGCGAACGGGGGTAATCGCCCCAACGCAGGAAATCCAAGCACTCGGCCGAGTGCACCGGGAAACCGTCCGAATCAAACACCATCTCAGCTCCCCGCAACGACTGGGAACACGCGGCCTGGTACAAACGAGGCGCGCGGCTATCAACGTCCGCAGACGTCAAATGCTCCTGCCACGCAGCAGTCGCGTCCTAACGCTCTCTCGGGATCGGGTGGAGGCCGCGCACAAAGCGCTCGCGGAAACCAAAGTCTGGGCGGCGGAAATCGGGGAGGAGGAGCGTCTCGTCGATAGCGACTGACGACGCGAATTCCCGTGAGAACAGAAAACAAAGCTCCGGAACGGTTCAGTGGGAACCATGGAGGAGTTGGGATGACATGCCTGAGGCTTACCGAAACGAACGCCTATCCGCGGTGCATCCGTCTTCTTGCCTTGGCCGCGATCATTATGCTCCCGACGGGATGCCAGAAATCCCAGCCGGCCCCGGCCACAAGCGGACCGAAAACATTCGCTTCGCCGGACGATGCCTCGCGGTCTCTCTATGAAGCTGCAAAAGCAGGGGACAGCAATGCTCTGTTGGCTATTTTCGGACCGGGCGCGACGGAGCTAATCATTTCCGGTGATCCAGTTCAAGACAAAGCGGCCCGCGAGAAATTCGTAGCCAACTACGATGAAATGCATCGCTGGGGGACGCTGACCAACGGTAAGGTCCTCAATATTGGCGCCGAGAACTATCCATTTCCTTTTCCATTGGAGAAGAACGCATCAGGGCAGTGGTATTTTGACAGCGACTCAGCGAAGGAAGAAATTTTAGCTCGCCGTATCGGCGACAACGAGCTGGCTGCGATTGACGTGCTCAACGCCATGGCCGATGCGCAGGCCGATTATTTTAGTCAGACACACGACGGCAGCAACGTGCATCAATATGCCCAGAAAATCGGTAGTGACGAGGGCAAACAGAACGGCCTGTACTGGAAGTCCGCAGATGATCAAGCGGAAAGCCCGCTTGGGCCGCTTGCAGCTAGTGCGAGCGCAGAGGGCTATGGTGGCAATGCCCAACCGGCACCACAGCCATTCCACGGATATTTTTATCGGATCCTCACAAAGCAAGGCAACCACGCTCATGGCGGGACGAAAGACTATGTCGTCAACGGAAACATGACCGGGGGTTTCGCAGTCCTCGCCTATCCCGCCGATTATCGCAATTCGGGAGTGATGACGTTAATCATCAATCAGGATGGTCTAGTGTTTCAAAAAGATCTCGGTGAAAAGACTGCCGAACTTGCCAAGGCCATGAACGAGTTCAATCCTGATGATACTTGGAGTCCTGTCGAATGACTCTGGTCAGACATAAGATTTCAACCACACCGTTTCCACTCCCGGAAGGAGAAGCGTGGAAACTTGCGCGTCTGATAGGCGCGATCGGGACAGCCCTTGCATGAATGAGGTTAGGAGGAAAACATGAAGCGTCTGAAGCATCCTCTCGGGTTGCTGATTGTCCTGGCTCTACTAGGATTTGGGGCGCGGATCGTTTCATCACAAGGAAGTTCCGGCGGGTCGGGTACCGTTCAGGTTCACATGGTGATTACGGACCAGGCGGTTCGCGACGATCGTGAAATCCCGATTCTTCGCCCCGAAAATGTGCAGGTGAGGCAAGGCAATACCCCCCTCAAAATTGACACGGTAATTCCCGCTCGCGGAGACAATGCAGCGCTTCAGTTTTTCGTTTTGATCGACGATACTTGCGACTCAGGTATCGGAAATAGCCTCAACGATCTCCGCGACTTCATCAATGCTCAGCCCGCAACAACCGCTATCGGTGTGGGATATATGTCCAACGCTACAATCCAAATCGCGCAGAACTTCACAGCCGACCACGCTGCGGCGGCCAAAGCGATCCGTTTGCCCCGTGGCACTTTGTCTTCTATGGACAGTCCGTACCTATCGCTCATTAGCCTGATTAAGGGTTGGCCAGAACAGAAAGTGCGTCGCGAGGTTCTTATGGTGAGCGACGGCATCGACCGTTTGCGTGGCGAGAGGATGTCGGACCGTCGAACCGCTCCTGCTCCCGGTCGCGCACCTCGCAGTACGACGTCCAGCATGCCCCTGTCCACTGGTATGACGACGATGAGTCCGGATGTGGATACCGCCAGCGCGGCGGCGCAGCGCTATGGAGTAATCGTTCACGGAATCTACGCTACCGGGGTCGGGCGCGCCGGTCGGAACAGCTGGGAAGCACAGATCGGTCAATCCGGCGTAGCCAAGATCACTGACGAAGCCGGTGGAGAATATTTCTCTCTCGGGACGCAAAGCCTAGTCAGCTTCAAGCCGTACCTAGATCGTCTTCAGAAGATCCTAGACAACCAGTATTATCTGGTGTTCCGAGCCGTCCCAAGGGGCAAAGCCAGTTTGCAGCGCGTCAGAATCTCAACGGACGCTCCGGCTTTCGAAATTGCCGCCGCTGACAATGTTTGGGTTCCCGCAGCCGATGCCGCTCCCACGAAAAAAGACTAGTCGGCGGGATTTTTGGTCTCAGAGTTTCACCGGTCGCGACAATTTACGAAATCTAACCGAGGAGGAGATCTGAATATGAATGCAAGAAAAGGGCCCTGCGTTTTGCTTCTCTGTATCGTGTGTGTACTGATTCCCAGTATCTCGTATGCGCAGGCCACCAGTGATAACCCCAGCGTCACTGCACAGTTGAACGATGCAAAAACGATCGTAGCAAAGATTAAGAAAGACGCTATGCAGATGGAGACTTACACACGAACTGGCGGGCCGAGTTGGAAAACTCATGCTTCAGCCCTTGAGAAAATCAAGGCGGACGTAAATGAATTGCAGCAGAACATGCGAGGTTTGCAATCGCACCGAACCGTTGCCAGCCCCTGGCAGCAGGATGCCATCGATCGCATAACCGCTCTCGCGAATGACTTAGCTACAAACATGAACGCGGCCATCGATCGCCTGAATAAAAGCAAAAACCCCACTACGCCGCCTTACCCTGAGTATCTGAAGGCCAATACGCGAATTGCCACCGATCTCGCGGATGAGATCGATGCTACGATCGATTACGCGCAAAATAAAGCGAAGCTGGACAGCCTAGGTCAACAGTTAGATTCTTCAGCAAAATAACGCAGGAAAAAATTCCTGGGTGAGATCGCCGCGATCGCGCGTGCCGTGTTAGCGAGCACGGTTTAGGGCTCTGTTCTAAATGATCCAGATGCGGGCTCGAAATCGAACCACTCCATTCACGCCATGTGCGTATGCCGTTTTCGGAATCATAGCAATATGTTTCGCATCGGCATGTGCGGGTTACTCCGTTCTTACGCATGAAGCTATTATCGACGCCGCGTGGAAGGACGGCATCGAGCCCGCGCTGTTAAAGCGCTTCCCAAACGCGACCCCCGACGAACTGCTCCAGGCTCATGCGTACGTCTATGGCGGCGCAATTATTCAGGACATGGGTTACTACCCTTTCGGCAACAAATTCTTCAGCGACCTGACGCACTACGTCCGCAGTGGTGATTTCGTACTCGCCTTAATCGAAGAATCCAGAGATCTGAATGAATACGCCTTCGCGCTGGGCGCATTGGCGCACTATGCTGCTGACTCCTCGGGTCATCCGCTTGCGACCAATCGCGCGGTTGCAATCATGTACCCCGAACTAGAGAAGAAATACGGACCGGTCGTTACGTACGAGGATAAGCCTTCGGCCCACATGAAAGTTGAGTTTGGTTTTGACGTGGACCAAGTAGCCAAGGGACATTACGCGCCCAAGGCCTATCATGACTTCATCGGCTTCGAGGTCTCCAAGCCGGTGTTGGAAAGAGCATTCGCAAAAACATATTCAGTCGATATGTCCAGCGTATTTTTTTCCGTGGATCTGGCAATCGGCAGCTATCGCCACGCTGTTTCCACCGTAATTCCACGCACCACCAAAGTAGCGTGGCATCTGAAAAGACGCGAGATTCAGCACAGCGACCCGAGCGAGACCAAGACGAAATTCGTTTACAATATTTCAAATTCCGGATATCGCAAGGATTGGGGCGACATATACGAGAAGCCAGACTTCTTCGCGCGCCTCAAGGCGTTCTTCGTACGCCTGGTGCCCAAAATCGGTCCATTCAAAGCGCTCGCGTTCCATCCGCCCCCGCCAACTATAGAACAGATGTATATGCACAGTTTCAACGAAACACTAGACCATTATCGAGCGATGCTGCTTGCTCAACGGGAAGGCAGATTGCAATTGCCAAATGACAACCTCGATACGGGTGGAATAACGGGACCAGCGGACTACAGACTCACGGATGTAACCTACGCGAGGCTGCTGGACAAGACAACCGGAAAACCTATTTCGGACGCTCTGCGGCTGGACATTCTCGCCTATTACGCTGATCCGGATAAGGCCTTCGTCACAAAGCAGAACCCGGAAGCCTGGCAGAAAGTACTCGATCAACTGAATAGTTTGAAATCGAGTCCGACCTCCGGCGTACCCACCCGCTGATTTCTTCTTTAACACAAGGGTTGAAGGAAATCTTGCAGGTGGGGCGCGGTAAGGTATAGGTTCATAAACAGATTGGAGATGCAGTGACCTCGATTGCATCCAGAACTTGGGACATGCTGCGGCTCATCCGCCGCGGGGGTCCTGCACTCTGCAATATTGCCGTTACGAATTCCTGCAACGCCTCCTGCGATTTCTGCAACTTTTCCCGCGGAAAGGTCGCGTCCCGCGATTTGCGTTGGATTGACGCTGATCGGTTCGGTAGCGCTTTGGACATCCTGTACAAGCGTGACGTTCGCTATGTCAGTTTTTTTGGCGGTGAAACTCTACTCCACCCGCGGCTTGCCGAAATGATCGAGGTGTCTATCAAAAGAGGCATGGGTCCTGCGGTGATCACAAACGGTTGGCTGCTCCCGATGCAGCTCAACCAGCTCGCGGCGGCCGGCCTCAAGACGGTGTACATATCAATCGACGCCGCCGCGATGGCGGACCACGAAGAAAATCGCGGGCTGAAGGGTCTCGGCGAGCGCATCCGCTTGGCCACGGCGCGGATGCCCAGCTTGGGTATGACCGCGCTCGCTCAAGTGACCATGAGTAAATTGATCGGCGACTACCGCGCGCTGGTCCCCTTGCTGCGAGATCTCGGATTTTCCGCCGTCGCATTCTCTTACCCTCAGCAGGCGCGTCTGGGATCTTCTTCCCTCGCCTGGTCGTCTGACTCGCGTCTGGTCAACTTCGAATCCACCGAATTGATCGAAGCCTTCGACGCGGTTGATGATTTGCGCGACTTGTTTCCCGTCAATAATCCGCGAGGTTCGGTCGCCGACATGAAGCAGCATCTGCGTGGTAAGCCGGAGCGCTTCGTTTGTTATGGCGGATACAAAAGTTTCTACATGGATTGGAACTTCGATATGTGGCGCTGCGATGCGTGGGACAAACCCATCTGTTCGGTATGGGAGTTTGGGGAGGCGCCGCCGATTCGCGATGGCTGCACTGCGTGCATAGCCGATTGCTATCGCGATTCCAGCGTCATGCTGCATTTCGCGGTCTCCCTAGGCGATGCCATCGATCGCCTGGGAGAGGGACGCGTGCTCGCCGCATTGCGGACATTGGTTACGGGGAGCAATGTCACATCCCTAAAGGCCGTCATCGAAAACGCAGGCGTCCTCGCCGGACTTGCCAAACGGGGTTGACATTCTCTTTCTATCTGTTGCATATCTTCGAACGGTTAACCCGACCGCCAGGATAAGTCCCCGTTAGTTTTTTTAGTGGATTCCATATCCACTCACGATATTGCATTTTTGCTGTTGGATATTACTGGCTTACAACAACATCTCTACTCGACGACGAATCCGTTCGTGCAGTACAGATTGGCCCACCGATAGCTACATCGCCTATTGCGGTAACGTTCTGTGCGAACGACAACACCAACGCGGATTTCGATTCTGAGCCGAAATAAGAGTAGATAGGGTCGGCGTCGGGCACAGCGGCACAGCCGGCGAAGCGATTGCCATCGATACGGTCGTTTACAGTTCCGGCCAAGAAAACGCCGGCGCCGCTTACGCTTTGGATGGTGTTGCCCGAAATCTCGATATCTTGAAACAGCGGGTAGATTCCCGTGACCTCGTTGGAAACGCCGTCGTAGTTCGACGTTATGTCGGGGAGCATCGAAATGGAGGCCTCCCGGGATGGGTAGTAGTTGGTGCCATCGACACTGCTTTGAAAGAGCTTCGGCACGTAATTGGTTCCAAGAATCGAGTTGTTGCGAATGGCGACGTCCGACACGCCCACGCTTTCACCGAAATAGCTTGAAATGATGGAGGCGATCGCAGTGTTGGTCAGATTTTGAAACGTCGAGTCTTGGATCAGCATGTGGAATCCGCCGAGGAGCATACCCCGTCCGACTTTGTCGTGAATGCTGACACTCGATACGTAGACGCGCGAAGGCGCGTGATTGATGTTGATGGCATGCATGCCGGGAGCCAGCCAATTGAGCGGCGTATTGAGTTGCACGGTAATCGGCTGCACTCCCCACGGGGGCAAGTTAGGCGGGCTGATCGCCTGCACGGTGGACGAACCGAGATATCCGAAAGCCGCATCGAAGAAGGCCAGAGTATCCCCTGTGTTGGGGATTGCATCCCCGCCGCTCATCATGAAGGAATTCGGGGAGTTCACGGCCGTCAAACTGTCCCAGACCACCGTGATATTCATCACGTCGTCGCCTTCATGTTGAAAATCCCCGCCTTCGACCACAATGTCTCCGCCAACGCCCGTAAAGTGCGACCCATCGGCGACCGTGGAAATCGGCCGGCCCTGGCTCGGCTTCTCAATTACATTCTCTAAAGAGAGGCCTCGTCCACGCTGGCCCGCGGTGATTCCCATATAAGGCGAACTGAGAACGGTAGTATTGATGATGCGGATGTCGCTCGAACCGTAGTCATCCTGTATGACCATTCCCCAAAATTCCTGAAAGCGGACCAGAACGGTCCGGTTGGGGTATGGCACGAGTTGTGAGGCTACCCACAGACCGGCTGGGTTGGCTTTCGGATAGAGACTACCCTTCTCGAAAAGCATCGACTGCTGGCTGGGATCTTGCTGGCCGTGGCTTTGTATGCAGGCATAGTCGCAGCCCTGATCGTTCGGCCCGGTATTGAGATAGTCGTCCGCAGCGACCTCATTCTTCTCGCGGTCCCACAAGTTAAAAGCATAAATGTAGGGCGAGAAACCTGGAGGAACGGGCGTATCGGCATCGAGAACAATATGGGCGGAAGCCGTTCCGTCCGGAACGATCGTACCGATAGCAGCGAAAAGAGGTCCGCGCCAAAGGGCGTTCGAATCGACGGGGTTTCCCCAGTCGAGCGTCAGATTCTCAATCACAACCCGCTGACTGTTGTTAATATCGATCCCCGTCACCGGCCCGGTGAAATAAAGAGTGGAACCGTTCCCATCGAAAACGAAATCCTGGACGTTGTTGATCTGCAGCGAGGGCCAGTGATTGAGGACATAATTGAGCGACGGCGGTTGATTCGACGGCAGAACGAGATGGTACGAGCTGTTCGGCGCGAGCCGAACCACATCGCACCCCGCCTGAACTCCGGCAGGAGTTAAGAACGTCGTTAGCGTCTTCCAATCATTGTTGCCGTCGGGAGGCGGCACGTCACAAACGTGAACGCTCGAAGGGAATGGCTCGGAAGGTGAAGTGAACCATTTCGGGGACTTCACGATAACCGTTGTCGGCTTGCCGTTGGCAGCGATGAAGTTCCGGACGACATCATTGGGGGCGGCGGTGACAACGGATGCCTGGGTAGTGGCGACGAGCGCGTTCCACTCTGACGGATCGACCCAAAGAGCTCTGCCGAGCCTGCGCTGGGCTTGTCCCTCGGCGACGTATCGAAAAAGGGTGCGATCGGGAGAAAGCCCGGCCACGTCAGGATAGCGCTCGCGATATTCCTTGATGTTGAAAAATGCCGAGGCTCCGCGGAGTTCGGCGATGCCGTGTTGCAGCCACTGAATCTGCACATCCACCTGGTCCCAAGTGCCGTCACTATAAAGCTGGTTAAGGTCGGGATTGTTGCCGACATCAACGTAGTAATTGAAATCGAAAACGATGGGGTAACTTTCGAAAGCGCCGATACGGCCCTGGTTGAAACCGAAGGTCACAAATTGTCGAATGGCGGAATTGCAGGTCCCGGGAGTTGCGGGTGACAAGCCTAGGTCAGAATAGCGATTCAGATAGTCGGTCGCGTAAAAATTGAACGACCCCCTCAGACAGTGATTTGCTCCGGGACTTGTCCATTGCTGGACCGCATCAGCATCCGTAGAAAGGTTTAGGTCGGGATTAAATTTCCGATAGAACTCGGGATTAAATATACGGGCATCGAGCAGAGGGTTCTTCGATGGCGTCGGTAGCACCGCGTCGCTCAAAACGAGCGGCTCCTGTTTATCCTCGGTTTGTGCCAGGACGGGCGCCACAGGAAAGCGCAAAACGCATGCGAGAAGAAAGGCGAGATAGAAGAGTTTCTTCATAACCGGAACCTAGCACCCCTGTTCGAAATCGGAGCTCCTGGCTATTTTAGTTTGAAATGATTGGGAGAAGCGCCGTGGGCGGTATGTCCCAATAATTACCAACGTAAACCATGCTGCCGGTACCATGGAGGTCCACGCTTTTGCCGGAGCTGTTGGTATTGAACGACGTATTGCCGGTCACCACGACTCTGTTATTGGTAGTACCAACGATCGAGTCGTCGAGGAAGTCGAATACGCAGTTCTGAATAATCGTGCTCCCCATCGTGTTGATTCCAATGTTGATTCCGTGCACGTGGCTATTCGACGGCGAGCCTCTGAGTTGGCTGTTTCGCACCACCAGCGAATTGGTCGCTGCCCTGAAGTCGACCACGTAATAGTTGCGTCCGTCGTTTGCGCGGCCGATAGTGGCGATATCGACGTTATTTATTTCCACAGTGTTGTTGCCAGCGCCCAGCTTCCTAAGCTGCCGTCCGTGCGAAAGTCGTAGATGAAAAGGCCGCTGCCGACACCGAGATTAAAGCAGGGCGTGGGCTCGGTCGGGGTACCGCCGTACACCACGACACTGCATTCCGACATCGATCCCGTGAAGTTGTTCTGGAACGCATACAGCCCGCCTGAGCTTGAGTCAATCAGCGTTCCCATGCCGTCCCAAGCGACATCAAAGATCGATGCACCCAGAAGCGCACCGGAGTCGATGAGAATGCCGTAACGCCAGGAGAAAGTTTCCGTGCTATGCACAACCAGCGTCACGGTTCCTCCCGCCGTTATGTGGAAAAGAGCATTGACGTGGTTGGCCTCGTTGATTGCTGCCTCGCACGCTGCCGAGAAACTGCAAATATTCAAGAGTGGCCCAGGAGTGAAGCGGTTATTGCTGAGCGCCCAGCTGTCCCCGGTATTCGTCAGATTGAAGAGATGATGGTACGCCCACATGGTCGAGTTGGAAATTTTCACATCCCCCGAGCCGCCTCCGGGCGTTGTTGTCATGCCATCGTAGGCGTTGACGATCACGATGTTATTAATCACGCCGTGGTTAAATCCCTTGCCCTTGCCACCGTCGCTGAACAACGGTGGATACGGCCTCGCGCCGCTCGTCTGATTCGGCCAATAAAAGTTGATGCCGGAAATCTGCCATCCGGTTTCCAGTTGAAAAGGAGGCACCGCTTCGCTGGTCAGGAGAATGGTAGTGCCGTAGTCTCCGGTATCGTCCCCTGCTGGAGCTCCCACGCCCATCATGGCGCAGTGGTTGAGCATGACGGTCGCGGCGCCGGTCAAAAGAATTTTTCCCGCGGGAAGCACGAGCCTCGTTCCGGCCGCGTCACATGCTGCGGCTGCTTTGGCAAGGGCGACATCGTCGGAGGTAACGCCGTCGGCGGCGAGGCTCGGGTGAATGTACTTATCGCTATCGAGGGAACTCGAGGCGCTGGCGATATGAGCTGAAATGACAACCAAAGACACAGCGGCTACAGTGATCAGAGCAAAGTGCCTGACAGCCATCTTGCTCACAGTTTTTCTCCCACAGTAGACAGCAGGTCGGTCGTCAGCGGCGAAAAACCGCATCGCCAATGATGCTACCCCTAGTCTAGATTGTTGACGGATAGCGCTCAAGCACTCACTGCTCATCCAGGGCAGAAACTGCCCTGCGGCTAGAACCCCGAGTTCATGGGAGAGTTGCGCGGGTCAAGTCAGTCGTCCGCAGTCTCTTAAGATTCTCCTCCCTCGGAATAGCCGTGCATCTTGAGGTTGGAGGATCCCGTTTCATCCCCAAAACACATGAACCCAGATCCTAATTGAACCAATCTCCTCAATCTCCAACACTCCTGAGGAGTCAATTCTCTAATGCGTTCCTTGCATATTCGAACGATTAGCGGAGTATCCAGCCGACAGTTTTGGAGGCGAGGCGATCAAGTGCAGTGACGGAGAGTTCGAGGTGATCTTCGCGAGTGTCCTCAATCTTGTTGTGGCTAATGCCGCGGAGAGATTGTACGAACATCATGGCCGTGGGAATACCGGCGCGTGAAACTTCGGCAGCGTCGTGCAGTGGGCCGGAAGGCAATCGGTGGAAAGAGCCAGACACTTCGCGAACGGCCTGCTCACAGAGAGCAAGAAGCTCGGTGTGGAACGGGACCGGCTCGATGCTCCAGAGACGCGACCACTCGACAGTGCATTTCTCTTCTTCGGCGAAGCGGTGGCTCGCTTCTTGAGCCTCGCGGTACATCCGGGCCAGGATGCGTGGATCGAGATCGCGCTGGTCGAGCGTGGCTTCACAACGGCCGACGACAGCCGTAGCGATGCCGGGAAAGGTTTTGAGACTACCCACGGTGCAGACCGCGTCTGGATGCCTGCGGGCGATGTCGCGAATCTCGAGCGCGAGCTTTGCCGCGGCTGCAAGAGCGTCGCGGCGGGCGCTCATGGGGGTTGAGCCAGAATGTGCTTCCTGTCCATGAAACGTAATGATGTGGCGCTCGACGCCCTTGGTGCCGAGGACAACGCCGAGAGGAAGATCAAGCCGCTCAAGCACAGGACCTTGTTCGATGTGCAGTTCGATATAGGCGGCGGCGTCCTTGCGTTCCTGTTCGGCTTCCGCGAAGCGATCTATTTCAACGCCGCAGTGGCGGAGAGCGTCCTCCAGCTTGATGCCACTGCGGTCTGTGCGAGCACGATCGGAGGAAATGGAGTGTGTGCCGGCGAACGCCGAGGAACCAAGCAAGCTGCGGCCAAACCGCGCCCCTTCTTCGTCGGCCCAGTCGACGATGCGGATCGTGACGGGCGGCCGGCCGTTGAACTCAGAGGCGAAACGACGAAGGACTTCGAGGGCTGCGAGAATATTCAGCGAACCGTCCAGCCAGCCGCCGTTCGGAACCGAATCCAGATGCCCACCAATGAGAAGGCTTTTTTTCGATGCGCCTCGCAAGGTTGCCCAGTTATTTCCCGCTGAATCGTAGTGATGTTCGACCGGAAGCTCGGCAAGTTTTTTTGCGAACCATTCGCGCGCGCGCAACCAAGTGTCTGTCCAGGCGAGACGTTGGGCGCCGCTGTCATCAGAAGTGAGCTCGCGGAGCTCTTTGAGTTCGTCGACGGCACGTTGGGGACTTAACGGCATCCGTAATCTCGCTTAGAAATGCTTGGGCTCGCGCTTCAAAAAGCGGCCGCGGCCCCGTTCACCCACAAACTTTCCGTCTCGCGCCTGTACCTTGCCGCGTACGGTCACTAGGGACGGTCGCCCTTCTATGGTCATGCCTTCGAAGCCGTTATAGTCGTTGTTGACGTGTTGGGTCTTGACGCTGACCGTGCCGCGATAGTTGGTGTCGAAGACAACGAGATCGGCATCACTGCCGATAGCGATGGTGCCCTTGCGCGGAAAGAGGCCGAAAAGTTTTGCGGCGCGGGTGCTGGCGAAATCTACGAAACGATCGAGACCGATGCGTTTTCGTTTCCCGATGGTGTAGAGCAGATTGACGCGATCCTCGATGCCGGGAATGCCGTTGGGAATGTTTACGAATGAATCTTTGCCGAGGAGCTTCTGGTCGGTGTCGAAAGGGCAGTGATCAGTGCCAACAGTGTCAACGAAACCGAGCGCGAGCGCACTCCAGAGAGTTTCATTATTATATTTGGCACGAAGGGGGGGTGACATGACGTACTTCATGCCTTCAATGCCGGGACGTTCGGCAAACGACTTGTCGAGCAAGAGATGGGGAAGCACGACTTCGACGCTGAGGCGCACACCGCGCTGTTTGGCTGCCAGAGCGGCATTCAGGGCCTTTTCGCAAGAAAGATGAACGACATAGCCAGCGGCACCAGTATTTTCTAGAAAGGTGGCGAAACGGCCGGTACCTTCAGCTTCGACCGATTCGGGGCGGCTAGGCTCATGCCACTCGGGTTCGGTCTTGCCTTCGGCGACGAGTTGCTCCTGGAGGCGGGCCACGAGTTCGGCGTTTTCGCAGTGCGCCGTTACGATCACACCGAGGCGCCCTGCGAGCGCGAGAGTCTGGTACATTTCGCCGTCATCGACGCCGAAGAAATTCTTGTAGGCGAGAAAAATCTTGAAGGAGGAGGTGCCGTCGGCAACAATCTCGCGAAGTTGGGATTCGGTTTCCCGGACGAACTTGGTGACTGACATGTGAAACGCGTAATCACAGGCACTGTTTCCGCTGGCCTTGGATTTCCATAGCTGATAACCGGCGAGTGCGTCGTCATTGCGATTGGGACAACACATTTCGATGTAAGTGGTGGTGCCCCCGATGAGTGCCGCGATGCTGGCGGTCTCGTGAGTATCTTTGGCGTAGGTGGCCATGAAGGGAAGATAGATGTGGACGTGCGGATCGATGAACCCCGGGAAGACGAGCTTGCCAGTTGCGTCGACGATTTCGGTGCCGGGCGGGACGACGAGATTTTTCCCGATCGTCGTGACCGTTTCGTTTTCGGCGTAGACGTCGGCCTGAACGCGCGAGCCGACTGTTACGATCTCTCCATTTCGGATCAGCAAAGCCATCAATTGCTCCTACTCAAGATCAATGGATTTGGATACCCATTTTTTTACGGTATCGCTCCATCTGTTTCCAGTCTTCGGCCACTTCGGGCTGCTTCTGGGTTAGTTCCTCCCAGGTGACCGAGGGCCGCCCCGAAGGGACTTGCAGCATATGAATGCAATTCTCGACCGGGCAAACGTTAAAACAGAGCCGGCAGCCGACGCAATCCTCTTCCCGGACAACGACTGTAGGGCGAGTGGAGATTGCTTCAAGCTTCCCGTTGGAGCTTTGATCGTAAGCGGTCGGGGGACTAGCAATACCGTGTTTGTCGAATAGGTCGATGCACTGGTGGGCTGAGTCGTTGCAGGCGACATAGCAAAGCTCGCAGCGAATGCACTTGTCTTGGTCGATCCGCGCGATGGCCTTGAAGGACAGATCGAAATCTTTGAAGTCGGTGACATGATGAAGGCTTCGACCGACGACCTGGGGGATAGTGGCGAAGCCCTTTTCGTCCATCCAGTTAGAAAGGCCGTCGCATAGATCTTCGACAACGCGGAATCCGTAGTGCATGACGGCAGTGCAGACCTGAAGGCTGCTTGCGCCAAGAAGGAGGAATTCAGCGGCATCGCGCCAGGTGGAGATGCCGCCCATACCGGAGATCGGAAGTCCCGATCCGCGCACAATGGAATCTCGGCCGAGAGCAGCCAGCATGTTAAGCGCGATGGGCTTGACGGCGGGACCGGCGTATCCGCCGTGGCCGCCGCGTCCGCCGATGCTCGGCGTAATTTCCAGCGTCTCCAGGTCGACCCCGATTATGGAGTTAACCGTGTTGATCAAAGAGAGAGCGTTAGCACCCGCAGCGACCGCTGCGCGGGCGGGCATGACAATGTCGGAAATGTTGGGTGTGAGCTTGACGATGACCGGAATCTTGGCAACGTCCATGACCCAGCGAGTGATCTGCTCGCAATATTCAGGGACCTGCCCAACGGCGCTGCCCATACCGCGCTCGCTCATGCCATGAGGACAGCCATAGTTCAGCTCGATTCCATCGGCGCCGGTGTCTTGAATGCGACGGATGACGTCGTGCCACGCGACAGGCTTGGATTCGACCATGGCGGAGACGACGACGGCTCGATCAGGCCATGCGCGTTTGACGTCGGAGATTTCGCGGAGGTTGACCTCAATAGGGCGATCAGAGATTAACTCGACGTTGTTAATGGCGAGCATTTTCTCGTTGCCATAGCGCCAAGCACCATAGCGGTTGGAGACATTCAGGACAGGAGCACCGATAGTCTTCCAGACCGCACCACCCCAGCCGTTTTCAAAAGCGCGATGGATCTGCGCGCCTGAGTTCGTAGGAGGTGCAGAAGCAAGCCAAAAAGGATTGGGCGAGCGGATTCCCGAGAAATTGACACTGAGATCAGCCATGGTTCACCAACCTTTGGTGGATGGAACGAGCGGCAAGTTTGCCATCTTGGACGGCCATAACTGTAGAGGCGGAGCCGCGCGCTCGAATGCAATCGCCTCCTGCAAAAATTCCGGGTGAGCTCGTTTCGAAATCGGAATTTATGTGGATAAAGCCGCCTTCAGTTTTTAGATTGAGAGTAGAAATTAGCGAGGTCTTGTTCTGGCCGATGGCTTTGACGATCTGGTCAGCCCGTAACAGCATGGTGGCCCCAGGAACGGGTTTGGGAAAGGGCCGCCCTGAACAGTCGGGATCACCAAGGGTCATGCGAACGCATTCGAGGGCCTTCACGCCACCGTTTTCGTGATGAACTTTGGTGGGCTGCACAAGGAACCGAAAAGTGACGCCTTCGCGCTTCACGAAATCATACTCGTGCGGGTAGGCGGTCATTTCTTTTTCGGTGCGGCGATAGATCATCGTGACACGTTCAGCGCCGAGGCGACGCGCGAGGGTGGCACAGTCAATGGCGGTGTTGCCGGCGCCAATAACTATCACGTTGCGCCCAACGCGGAGTTGTGAGGGCTCAAGTTTGCTTCGTTCGATGTACTCCAGGCCGTCGAGTACGTATTCTTCCCCGGGAATTTCAAGGGCGCGAGTGTGGCCGAGGCCGATAGCGATGAAGACAGCGTGAAAGTTCTCTTGGAGGTCAGCTACGGTGGGGTCGATGCCAATTTCCTTGCCGATTTCTATGCGCACACCGAGACGCTGGATCATGGCGACTTCGGTAAGGGCGACTTCGATGGGCTCGCGCAGAACAATGATGCCATAGGTGGAAAGTCCGCCGCCAAGTTCGCGCTTTTCGTAGAGCGTGACGGAATGACCGAGCTTCGCGAGCTCCCCTGCGCAGGATAGTCCCGCGGGGCCGGCGCCGACAACTGCCACTTTCTTGCCCGTGGAATTTGCGGGATGGAAGATGTCGATTTTATTGCCCTTGAGGTTGTCCATGGCGTGTCGCTGGAGACGACCGATGGCAATCGGTTTGTGTTCCGAACCGAGAACGCAGGCGCCTTCGCACAATTCTTGGACCGGACAGACGCGCGCACAGGTGGCGCCGAGCAAATTGGACTCGAGAATAGTACGGGCGGACCCCAGTAGATTTCCCGTCGAGATTTTTTTAATGAATTTTGGTATGTCGATATGCGTGGGGCAAGCATGGGTGCAAGGGGCATCGAAACACATAATACAGCGCGCCGATTCTGTTATCGCTTCGTTGACAGTCAGGGGAGGCAGGAGTTCTTGCAGTGCGTGCGGCGAAGGCTTATTGATCAACGAAGGCTCCAGTGGACATTCATACCATAACCAGGGTTGGGTTGGCAGCCAATGAAGACTAGCGGAACTTAGAATCAAGCGACGACCAGTTTCCGTCTCAACCAAACGATTGATCCAACTAGTCGGCAGTGGTCCCGGAGTGCCGCATCAGGAACCAATACAGAGAAGCGGAAACGAGAAAGCCGATAAACCATGCGTAGTCGTAGAGCCAACGGAATAACGGCACGACCAGACCTATAAGCGCTATTAAAATTCCAGCAGCAAGAGCGAGAAGCGCTTTGAAGTTGAAGCCCCGAAAATATTCGTAGCGGCCTCCACGTCGATAGAGTTCGGACAGGTCAAGGGAGCGGTGACGAATAATGTAGTAATCGCAAATCATGATGCCCGTGATAGGACCCAGAAAAGCCGAGCAACCGACTAGCCAGCCGAAAATATAGGAGCTGTAGCTGGTCATGAGTTTCCACGGCATCATGAGGATCCCGACAAAACCAGTTAGGAGGCCGCCGGTGCGGAAGGAGATGAGACTCGGGCGGAGATTTGAGAAATCGTTAGACGGAGAAACTACGTTGGCGGCAACGTTGGTGTTGAGCGTAGCAAGTAGCAGAGCGATCAGGGCGATGAAAGCAACCAGCGGTTGATGGAAGCGGCCGAGCAGAGCGACAGGATCCCAGATGGGCTCGCCAAACAGAATGACTGAAGCAGAGGTGACCGCTACGCCGATGAAGGAATAGAGCGTCATGGCGGTAGGAAGCCCCAAGACTTGACCAACCATTTGTGCGCGCTGGGATTTGGCGTAGCGTGTGAAGTCCGGAATGTTGAGGGCAACCGTAGCCCAAAAGCCAACCATGCCAGTGAGAGAGGGAAAAAACAACCGAAAGAACTCGGCTGCGGAATGGAATTTGCTGGGTGCATGAAGAACCGGACCCATGCCGCCCGCTTTACGCGTAACCCAAAGAAGAAGGACAAACCCGATGATAAGCATAAACGGAGCGCCGAAACCTTCGAGGAACTTGATAGTTTCAATGCCGCGCCAGATGACGAACATGTTGGCACACCAAAAAAAGAAGAAGCAGAAAGAAGAGCAGCCCGGAAGAGTTGCCGCGCCAGGCCAAGTAATGCGCAGCATCGAGTAGATGGCTTGGCCGCCGATCCAGGTTTGGATGCCAAACCAGCCGCAGGCCACAAGGGCGCGTAGGACGGCGGGTACATTGGCCCCGCGAACGCCGAACGAGGCACGTACAAAAACCGGGAAAGGGATGCCATATTTTGCGCCGGCATGCGCGTTAAGAAGCATCGGAATCAGAACGATCAGATTGCCGAGAAGTATGGTGACAATGGCCTGCACCCAGTTCATGCCTACAGCTATGAGGCCTGAGGCCAGCATATACGTCGGAATGCAAACGCTCATGGCCACCCAGAGGGAAGCGTAATTGTAGATACCCCAGGACCGTTTCTCCTGTGGGATGGGAGCGAGATCAGGGTTGTATAAAGACGGATCGGTTTGTGTAAGGGACATTTACTCGCCGAGGCTCGCGTTAGGTGAAGGTAGAGAAGGTAGCGGAAGTGAGCGGAGATTTCCAGCATTCGGAGCTGCCTATGCCAATCTGATCTCTCCTGGCCCGGGCGAACACTTAAACGAGTACTGGGTTTGACTAGGAGCTCGTCGAGTTCGCGAACTCACGTAATCCTGATAAGGCCAAAAAATCCACGATGTTCGAAGCGTCGATCGTCGAGTAGCCGAGCACGCGAGTGCGAGGGTTTTGCCAGGGGGTGGCTCAGTAGAAACTGACTGGACTAGCTCGCCAGCAGAACCGTGCCCATGGTCCCAACCTCCAAGTAAAAGTCATTCTTGGGACCTGCTTCCGCCGCCGATCGGAAAACGAAGTTGATTGCCGGTGCCGGGTGACTGGTGGCAGCTGGAGGGATGGTCGGAAATCGGGCGAATCTTCAATCAGGTCTTTGAAGTAGCACTTCCGTCAATCGGGAGCTAGGCAGCCCGAAGATTTCATGCGAAGTCGCTCTGGGGTTGTAATCCAGGTCCCACCATTAAAATAGAAGAGGCCTGCCGAGCCATTTCGAGCCGCCGCCTGCCGGCCTTGGTTCTATTCGTTACCCCAGAATGTATCGGCATCCTGTCAGCCTTGAGATTTCTCTGTTCTTTGTCATCCGGGCAGAAACAGGGAATTTGCGGCCCAATTTTCTTCGGGTTGTATGCGCTATATTGGAAGAGCAATGCGAGAGGGGTGATCGCCGGCTTGCCACGTTCTTTCTACTGGATAGAGTAAGTCGCGTTCATCCCCGAAAGAGAACGATTTCGCCTAGTAGGACCAGCAATTACGATCTGGGAAGAAGGCGGCTGAAGATTTTCCAACATGAAGTGGGCGCGACGCGTTCGAGGAATGCCAGGAATTTTGCGTCGCTCCCCACCAGGACACGCGGCGAGCGGCGTTCGATGCCCTTCACGATAATTTCGCCGGCGGCTTCGGGCGGCATCCGCAACGCTTTTTTCGCGATGGCTTTGCTCTTCGCGATTTCTTCCGGAGGCATGCCCTTAGGGACTCGAGCGCTATCTGCAATCGAAGTTGCGACGCCGCCTGGGTGAACAACGGTAACCCCGACTTTCGAACCCGCGAGTTCGTGCCGCAGTGAATTCGAAAATCCGCGCACTGCAAACTTGCTTGCCGAGTAGGCGGTTTGTCCCGGCGGCGAAATTATCCCGTAAATGCTCGAAAGATTCACCAGGCGCGCGTCATCGCTTTTTTGCAAAAGGGGCAGAAACGCTCGCGTCATACGAACCATGCCCCAGAAGTTAATCTCGAACAGCCACTCGAAGTCTTCTTCGCTGACCGCTTCGAAGGTGCCGCCGATGGCCACGCCGGCATTGTTGACGAGGATGTCGACCCCGGGATGCGCAGCGATCACAGCTTGTGGAAAGGCTGCGACCGCATGGCGGCCTGCAACGTCAAGGTGATGTTGGGTGATGCGCAGGGCAATTGTCGGGGCGGTCGCGTTTGCCGGATGTGTTCGTGCGGATTGCGCCATATGCGCAGTTTCTGAAAGTCCCGCATCGTTCACGTCAGCGAGTGCAAGGTTGCAGCCGCGGCGAGCGAGCGATATGGCGATGGCGCGGCCGATGCCGCTCGCGGCGCCAGTGATCACTGCCGTGCGGTTCTCGAGGTTCGTTGCGCTAGTCATAATTTCCCGCTCACAAGCAAGCGCAGGCACATTGTCACAATTTCTTCAGGCGCGATGACTCTACTCCAGGTATCGGTCTAAGTCGCGGAGGCTTGCACATAGCCACGCTGAGTGGCGAGATATTCTAAGATTGCGTGGGTTGCTACGCCTGGCTGGTCGGTCTCGAAAATGTGGCTGGCTCGAGGGATCATCATCAGCTGGGCCCCAGGAATACGTTCAGCGATTAAACGGCCGTTTGCGGGTGGAATGAGCAAGTCGGTCTCGCCGTGAATGACCATCGTTGGAGCCGTTATTTGTGCGATACGGCTGTAGGCCTCCCAACCGAGAATCCCTTGTAATTGACTTATGTAGCCCTGCGCAGTGGGATACCACTTCATGCGGATAGCCATATCTTCCTCGATTCGCTGGCGCGGCGTGCCAGGATCGTAGATGAACGGGATGATGGCCTCCTTGGCTTCTTCTGGGGTCATACCTTGGCGCATAAGAATTTCAAGCACTTCCGGTTCCGCCCGCACCGCATGAGGGCCGCCCGCAGCCGTACAGCCCAAAATCAGCGAACGGACGCGCTTCGGATATTGCAGGGCGAATTCCTGCGCAATCATGCCTCCCATCGAAACACCGAATATGTGCGCGCTTGGGACCCCCGCGGCGTCGAGGACCGCTGCTGCATCGGAAGCCATCAATTCGATGGAATAAACGCCAGGGGGTACGTCGCTTTGTCCCACGCCGCGATTATCCAGAGAGATGGTGCGGTAGGTTTGCGCAAGAATAGGCCGGGTGCGATGCCACATGTATGACGGATAGCTCAGGCCCTCGATGAGCAGCAGGGATTCGCCAGAGCCTTGTTCATCCCAGTAAATTTTGGCGCCTTGATTCTCAACAAACGGCATAGATACTCCGATTGGCCGATATATTAGACCGTCTGGCGGGCGTAGGGAAAATCATTGAATCAGATAGTGACCAACAGTTGAACGTTACTAACGCGGTTGGCATTGTATATAATCCGCCTCACCATGCCAAACCAAGAAACGCAGTATCACGTCGCTGACCGAATCGCCACGATTACGCTCAACCGGCCCGATAAACTGAACGCTTGGACAGCAACCATGGAGCACGAAGTGCGCTCTGCGATGGCAGCAGCGGAGAGCGACGAAAACGTCCGGGTGATCATTTTGGCCGGTGCCGGACGCGGATTTTGCGCGGGCGCGGATATATCACTTCTGAGCACGATCGCGGAAAAAGGAATCGGCTCTGCGCAGCTGGTGCAGGCCAGGCAGCGTGACGGCAGGATCAGCGAAGACACGCGATCCGATTTCCAGAGGAAGTACTCCTATTTTCCGGCGCTCACCAAGCCCGTGATTGCGGCCATCAACGGCCCGGTGGTGGGGTTGGGTTTGGTGATTACTTTATATTGCGATTTACGTTTTGCTTCTGATGCGGCGCGCTTTAGTACGGCGTTCGCGCGGCGGGGACTGGTTGCAGAGTACGGAATGGCATGGATGTTGCCGCGTCTGGTGGGACACGCAAACGCGCTGGACCTGCTTTTTTCCGCGAGAATGATCGATGCCGCAGAAGCGTCGAGGATGGGGCTTGTGAATCAGGTCTACCCGCAGGAGACGTTTCATGAGAAGGTGCGGGGATACGCGCTAGATTTGGCGTCCAACGTTAGCCCGCGCTCGTTGCGCGTGATCAAGCGGCAAGTGTACGATGCGATGTTCCAAACACTCGCCGAATCGTTTGAAATCTCCGAGCAGGAAATGCTTGCGAGCCTGAAAAGCGAGGATTTCAAGGAAGGAGTGGCGCACTTTGTCGAAAAGCGTCCGCCGGTTTTCACCGGGAAATAACCGAGATCTATGAGCTTTGAACTCAGCGCCAAGGCCAAGGAACTCCAACGGCGATTGCAGCGATTCATGGCTGCTTACCTGTATCCCAACGAGCAGCGATTCCACGAGGAAGTAGCGCGCGAGCGATGGAAACCAACGAAGATTGTCGAAGAACTCAAGTCGAAGGCGCGGGACGAGGGATTGTGGAATTTGTTCTTGCCGCGAGATCCAAACGGCGCGGGCCTAACGAACCTAGAGTACGCGCCGCTTTGCGAAATTATGGGCCGCAGTCATATGGCGCCAGAAGTATTCAATTGTTCTGCGCCTGACACTGGAAATATGGAAGTGCTGGCGCGTTATGGAACGCTCGAGCAGAAAGAGAAATGGCTGAAGCCGCTCCTCGCCGGCGAAATTCGATCCTGCTTTGCGATGACTGAGCCGGACGTGGCTTCCTCAGATGCCACCAACATCTCGGCGAGCATCGTGCGAGACGGCGAGGATTACCTAATCAACGGACGGAAATGGTGGTCTTCTGGAGCAGGCGATCCGCGGTGCAAGATCGCGATCTTTATGGGCAAGAGCGATCCCGCGGCGCCGGCGCACAAACAGCAATCGATGATCCTGGTTCCGCTCGACACGCCGGGAGTCGCAATCGTCCGGCTTTTAACTGTTTTCGGCTACGACCACGCACCACACGGCCACGCTGAGATTAATTTCGAGAATGTGCGTGTGCCGGCCACAAACATGCTGCTTGGCGAGGGCCGCGGATTCGAGATTGCGCAGGGACGCCTAGGCCCTGGGCGAATTCATCACTGCATGCGTTGCATCGGCATCGCGGAACGCGCGCTGGAAGCCATGTGCAAAAGGGTGGAGTCGAGGGTGGCCTTCGGAAAACCGCTGGCTAAGCAGGGAACGATTCGCGCGGGCATCGCCGAGTCTCGGATGGAAATTGAACAGGCGCGTCTGCTTACGTTGAAGGCGGCATATATGATGGACACGGTCGGGAACAAGGCGGCGCGGGCCGAAATTGCAATGATCAAAGTTGTGGCGCCTAACGTCGCGTTGCGCGTTCTGGATCGGGCGATTCAAGCACACGGTGGCGCCGGAGTATCGCAGGATACTTTTCTGGCTAGTTCCTGGGCCATGGCTCGCACGTTGCGGTTAGCCGACGGACCGGATGAAGTACATGTCGAATCGATCGCCAAATGGGAACTGGCCAAAAATAAAAATACGGAAGGAACATCAGAGCCACGCTAATAGATTTTGATAATCAACGTTCGATGTGGCGAGGAATTCTGATTGGAAGAAATCGATGAGGGCCCTCGTTATCAACGATCTGCAATCGCTGAAAGAACTGGTTGGCCGAGAGATTGGCGTCTCGGAATGGTTTTGTGTTACGTCAGAGCGCGTCGAACGCTTCGCCGAGGCCACCGGAGACCGGCAATGGATTCATCTAGACCGCGAGCGCGCAAGCAAGGAGTCACCCTATGGCGGCACAATCGCTCATGGGTTTCTAACGCTATCTCTGATCAGCCATTTAATGAAAGACGTGATGGAAATACGCAGCGGCGTGCGGCTGGCGGTGAATTACGGGTTGAATCGCGTGCGCTTTCCCGCCGCCGTGCGTACAGATTCCAGGATCCGGGCCCGGGTCACGCTGCTCGCTTTGAAGGAGCTTCCTGACTCCGCGGAAGCTATTTTTATGGTTACGGTGGAGATCGACAAATCCGAGAAGCCTGGATGCGTTGCCGAGTGGATCGTGCGCTACTACCAATAATGAGCCCGACATTTTAATGTGATTTGGGCGAACCAACGCGACGCGAAATATACGTTAGATTTGCCCGGTCTGCGCGGCATATAAAGAAGCGCGCAAGAGCATTCGGACTGTTTCGGGCATGGATGCAAAGCGTTCATCTTTTGTCAGACCTTGGTGATAGCGAAAATAAATTTGTTGAACGATAACGGCCAGTTTGAAGCGCGCGAATGCAAGGTAGAAACCGATTTGGGAAGCATCACATCCGGTTTTCTTAGAATAATAGTGCACGATTTCCGCACGGGTAAGGCTGCCTGGTTCGGTGGTAGGTCCCCAACGATTTTCTTGCAGCTCCTCTGGATCCGTTGCATCCACCCAATAGCTTAATGCAGTGCCCAGATCCGAAAGGGAGTCTCCGATGGTGCACATCTCCCAATCTAGCACTCCCACGATTTTAGTGATCTCACTCGAATCGAGGACGACATTGTCATATTTGTAGTCGTTATGAATCAGCGAGACGGCGTTTGTGGCTGGCGTGTGTTCCTGCATCCGATGAGAAATTTTCTCTACTTCCGGATAATCGTGTGTTTTGGAACCGTAGTAGCGCTCTGTCCATCCGCGGACCTGCCGTTGCAGGTATCCGTCCGGCTTACCAAGATCGGAAAGTCCTGCGGATGCGTAGTCCACACGATGCAGGCGAATGAGATTGTCGATAAACGATTCGCTGAGCCGGAGTGCGGTTGCTGCGGGGAAATCCAAACCGGACGGGAGATGTTTACGAATGATGATGCCGTGGACCGGTTGCATGACATAGAACGGTGCGCCGATCACGGAAGCGTCGTCGCAATAAAGAAGTACTTCCGGAGCCGGAGCATAGACGGAGTGAAGTCTTGAGAGCACGCGGAATTCGCGGCTCATATCGTGGGCGGATTTCACCTTGCTTCCGAGAGGCGGCCGCCGAAGAACCAATTCCTTGGCACCGAGATGCAATGAGTAAGTCAAATTCGAATGGCCGCTGGGAAATTGGCGAATCTCGAGCGTACCTGTTTCGTTAGGGAAGTGACGGCGCAAAAAGGGCTCGAGCTTATTAACATCCAGTTCTTCGCCGGATCGCATGGCCTCTGGATGGTCTAGCAAATCGCTCATAGGAAGCCTCCCCTAGCGGTGAGTCAGCATTGCGAGATCGTCGAGATGCCCGTGGACGTTGAAAGAACTGAGCGTAAACCGGTCTGCGGAGTAAAGAAATTCGCTCCAGGAAGAATTCCGCGACATCCAGCTCACTTGCAAGGTGCTTTCTGGCGACAGTCGCAAAGCACGCTGCATAGAAACTGCGATGGGGCCGCCGGAAGTAAAAATCGCGACGCGTTCGCCGCGCCCGCCGGCAGAGAGAAAGTTCGCGAGACCGGAATTCACTCGTGAGCAAAACTCTAACCAGGTTTCAACACCTTGCACACGAATCGCGCCGCGGACCCACTTACCGATAACGGCCTCGAAAAGCTTTTGAAAGGACACACGTTGCTCCGCCTTGCTAGCGGCGGATTGAAATGTCGCGTGGAGATCCCGAATTTTCGATTCACTTTCAAGCAACTGAGGCAGACTGCGTTTGAACACAGCCTCGCCTTGGTATTCATCGAACTCCGGCAGCACCGGAGACTCTGGAAACTCGAGACCGGCCTCGGAGTAAGCGTCGCTCACGATTTTTAAGGTCTCTTGCTGACGAACGCAGGGGCCGACGCCTGTGCGGTCGAAAACCAAATTGCGCCGCGCCCAATATTCGCCGAGGAGGCGCGCTTGCGCTTCTCCGAGCGCAGACAGCTTGTCATAGTTGTGCTCGAGGAATGAAGCTTGCGCGTGACGGACAAGAAAGAGGATTCCCATGAATCTTTTTTGAGGAAAGGTTAGACTGCCGCCCCTTCTTCCTTGCCGAATTGCGCAAAGGTCTTGCCTTGCTCGGCAAGCCGTTTCAGCAGTGGGGCAGGCCGCCACGTTTCACCATGCTGGCGATGGAATTCCGAGACACGATCGAAGACTTTTTTGAGGCCAACGGTATCGGCATACCACATGGGACCGCCGCGATGCGCGGGAAAACCGTAACCATTCAGATAAATGATGTCGATGTCGGAAGCACGCAGCGCGTAACCTTCTTCCAGAATGCGCGCACCCTCGTTGACTAGTGCATAGATGCAGCGATCGGTGATTTCCTCAGCGGAGATCTTACGCTGCACAATTCCAGCCTCCGTAACCCATTTGCGAACCAGCTCATGGACAACCGGGTCCGGGATTGCCCGCCGCTGGTCGTCATATTTGTACCAACCCGCTTCAGTTTTCTGCCCGAATCGGCCGAGCTCACACAAACGGTCTTCGGCGAAGGGCTGACGAATGCCGGGCACTTCCAAGTGCCGATACTCCTTTCGAATGCGCCAGCCAACATCGAGACCTGCGAGATCGCCGACGGCTAGAGGCCGCATGGCGTTGCCGAAATCGACTAGAGCCTTATCCACGGCTTCAATGCCAGCACCTTCTTCGACCAGGAACTGTGCTTCGCGACGGTAGGGACCAAACATGCGATTGCCGACGAAGCCTCGACAGTTGCCAACGAGCACTCCCACTTTGCCGAGTGTCTTTGAGAGCTGCATGCAAGTGGCAATAACTTCCTTTGAAGTAGCTTTACCACGGACAATCTCCAGCAATCGCATGACATTGGCGGGGCTAAAGAAATGCGTGCCGATGACAAAACCGGGCCGAGAGGTAGAGGCAGCAATCTCGTCGATGCCTAACGTTGAAGTGTTGCTGGCAAGGATCGCGCCTGGCTTGCACACGCGTTCCAGCTCCTTGAAGACTTCCTTCTTAAGAGCCATGCCTTCGAACACAGCTTCGATAACCAAGTCAACATTTGAAAAACCGTCGTAGCTAAGTGTGGGCGTGATGCGGTTGAAGCGTTCATCGGCAGCTTCCTGGGAGAAACGGCCGCGTTTGACGGAATTCGCATAGTTCGATTTGATGGTTGCCAGTCCGCGATCAAGGGCGGCCTGGTCCGCCTCTTTCAGAAGCACGGGAATACCTGCGTTAGCGAGGACCATTGTAATGCCACCACCCATGGTGCCAGCGCCAACAACCGCGGCAGATTTTATGGAAATAGTCGCAGTTTCCTTAGGAATGTCGGGAATTTTGCTGACTTCTCGCTCGCTGAAGAAGACGTGGATGAGCGATTTAGATTGCTCGGAGAACAGACACTCCACGAAAAGCTTTTGCTCTGCCTGGCAACCTTCTTCGAATGACATTTTTGTGGCAGCTTCGATGGAGTCGATGGCAGCCACTGGAGCGAGCAAGCCGCGCTGTTTCTTGGCGACAGTTTCCCGCGCGGACGAGAAAACCGCCGCGTTGTCCGAAGCGTTGCCAAGCTTTTCGTTTCGCTCCCTGGTTTTGGGAGCCGGCTTACCCGCAACTTCGCGCGCGAATGTAACCGCTCCCGCGAGCAGATCGCCTTCGATGACGCGGTCGATAATGCCGAACTTCAGCGCTTCTTCCGCTTTGATGGGGTTGCCGGTAGTGCACATTTCTAGAGCTTTTGCGACTCCTGCGAGCCTGGGAAGACGTTGCGTTCCCGCTGCACCGGGAATAATGCCGAGTTTCACCTCCGGCTGACCGACCTGCGCGGAAGAAACAGCCACGCGATAATGTCCGGCCATCGCCAGTTCCAAACCGCCGCCGAAGGCGGTCCCGTGAATGGCTACGATTACGGGCTTGCTGCCGTCTTCGATCTTCAAGAGCAACGGGAGCAAACCAGCGCCACGCGGTTTGCCCGACGTCATTTTGCCGAATTCCTTAATGTCCGCGCCAGCCACAAAAGTACGTCCGCCGCCGATCAGAACAACGGCTTTGACGCTGTCGTCCTTCGCGATGCGATCAAGCGCTCCGGAAATGCCTTCGGGAACGCCGGGGCTCAGCGCGTTGACCGGCGGATTGTTGATGGTGATGACCGCGACGTCATACTCTTTGGTGAGTTGCACTAGATCATTCATGGAAAAATTCCTCTGGCTTGCGAATTTAGGCGCTTTTCGCGGAAACGCCGCCGGAATCGATCACCAGGGAGGCAATGCGTTCGCGATGAAAGGTGGCGTCTCCGAATGCGGTCTCCGATCCTTTTGCTCGGCGGTAATATAGGTGAATATCGTTTTCCCAGGTAAAGCCCATACCGCCGTGTATCTGTATGCCGCGGTTGCCGACGGTGCGGCCGGCATCACTGGCGTACATTTTAGCGATGGAGACGGCAGTCGCGGCATCGGGCGAGTTTTCTTCCAGCGCCCACCCTGCATAGTACACAGCCGAACGCGCACTCTCGGTTTCCAAATACATATCCGCGCACTGGTGCTGCACGGCCTGAAACATTCCGATAGGTTTGCCAAACTGTTTGCGAGTTTTGGCGTATTCGACAGAGATATCGAGGGTTCGCTGCATGCCACCGACCAGTTCGGCAGCCAACGCTGCAGTGGCGATGTCGAAAGCCCGCGCGAGGTTCGCAGTAGAACCAATTTCCTCGGTCGGAGTTTCGTTGAATTCAATGGCGTAAAGCTTGCGCGTAAGGTCCATGGCACGCATGGGAGAAATCTTCAGGCCACGAGCCTTGGAGTCCGCTACAAACACGCCGTTGCGCGCAATGACAATGATGAAATCGGCGACGGCGGCATCCGAGACAAAGAGTTTTTCTCCAGTGAGCTTCCCATTCGCCACGCTAAGATGTATGTCCCGCGGATTCCAGCTCGCGTTGGATTCCACAATGGCCACCGTGGCGCGAACTTCTCCCCGGCAGATCGGAGCGAGGTATTTGTTCTTGTGAGCCAGTGAAGCTACGGCATCCAAGATAGTTCCCGCCAGCACCACAGTCGAGAAGAACGGTCCAGGCAATAGCGCGCGTCCGGCTTCTTCCATCAGAAGCATTAGTTCAACCTTGCCGAGGCCAACGCCGCCGAGGGTTTCCGGAAAAATAATGCCGGTATAACCTTGGTCGGTAAGCTTGGACCAAAGCGTGGGGTCGTATGCAGTATCCGTTTCCATCAGGCGCCGCATTTCGGCGCTAGGACATTCCCCAGCGAAAAACTTGCGGGCGCTATCCTTCAAAAATTCCTGGCTTTCCGTCAACCCGAATTCCATGGCGTATCCCCTTAGTAGCTTCTGGGCAGTCCGAGAACGAAATGTCCAATGATGTTCCGCTGCACTTCGGAGGTCCCTGCCTCGATGGTATTTCCGCGGGTGCGCAGGTAGCCGTAAGACCAAATCCCTTTATCGACGGCGCGAGGGTCACCGCCTAGCAGTTGACCGTAGGGACCGAGCAGCTCCTGCGCGATTTGTTGGAGGCGCTGGTTGAGCTCGCTCCAGAAAATCTTCTGAATCGAACCCTCCGGGCCAGGCACGCCTGTAGCGGTGATACGGCTGAATGCCCGCATCTGGTTGAAGCGCATGATTTCAATTTCCGCGCTGCACTGCGCGAGCTTCTGGCGGATAAGCGGATCTTGGGCAGCGGGCCGTCCGTTGCGTTGGACGCTTCGAGAAAGTTCAATAAGACGTGTGATGGCGCGCTTGAATATAAGATGCAGGCGAGCGCCATAGGAACCTCGCTCGTACATGAGCGTGCTTACCGCCACATTCCATCCGTCATTTACCTTGCCGAGGACGTTTTCAGTTGGAACGCGAACGTCGCGGAAGAAAATCTCGTTGAATTCCGATTCACCGGTCATCTGACGCAAAGGTCGAACCTCGACCCCGGGCGACTTCATATCGACGAGGAGTACCGAAAGTCCTTTGTGTTTCGCGACAACCGCATCCGTGCGAACCACGAGTTCGCACCAGTCGCCAATCCAGCCGTAGCTGGTCCATACCTTTTGGCCGTTCACGACGTAGTGATCGCCGTCCAATCGGGCTTCCATTTGCAAACCGGCAAGATCGGAGCCGGCGTTAGGTTCGGAAAAGCCCTGGCACCAGATCTCCTCTGCGCTCAAAATTTTTGGGATGTAACGTTTCTTCTGTGCCTCCGTTCCGTAGGCGATGATTGTGGGTCCGATGAGGCCTAAGCCAAGCGAATTGGCCATCGGCGGCGCCTCCACGCGCGCCATTTCTTCCCAAAATATCGCTTGTTCCATCAACGTAGCACCGCGCCCCCCGTACTCCTTGGGCCATGAAACGGCTGCCCAGCGGCCGTCCTGAAGTCTTCGCTGCCAGGCACGAAGATATGGAAACGATTCTTCGATTGGTTTTTCGCGCCATTCGTTCCAGTCCTTCGGCAGGTTGTTGGCGAGCCACGCGCGAAGTTCGTCGCGAAACGCCAACTCCTCTTTTGTTAGGTTTAAATCCATGACCGAGACTCCTTCAGGTTTCTAGGCACCGTTGTGTTCCGGCCTTGTTGTCCGTTGAAAACACATCTGGCAAATTAATCTGGCTTAAGCGCCGGATTTTCGTGTTGGCGAGGCGGAACTCAGGCGCATGGTGTCCTGACCTTGCCAATACTTTTTCCGGATGTCTTTTTTTAGAATTTTTCCAGTGCCGGTCTTAGGCAAACTATCCAAAAATTCGAAAGAACGAGGACACTTGTAGTGTGCCAGGCGCGAACGGCAGAACTCGATGAGTTCGGACTCCGTCGCGACGGCGTTCGGCTTTAAGACCACCAGGGCCTTAGGAACTTCGCCCCATTTTGGGTCAGGGACCGGAATGACCGCGGCTTCCAGGATGGCCGGATGCGCGAGGATGGCTTTTTCAAGCTCAAGGGAAGAAATATTTTCTCCACCGCTCACGATAATATCTTTTTTGCGATCGACGATCAGAACATAACCTTCTTCGTTGAATGTGGCCATGTCCCCGGTGTGGAACCATCCACCGCGTAAAGCTTCGGCGGAAGCTTCCGGTTGGCGCCAGTAACCCTCCATCACCCCATCACTGCGAGCGATGATTTCGCCAATAGCTTTCCCATCGCGCGGCACATCGCGATCATCGGCGTCCACTATTCGTATCTCCGTGCCGGGGAACGCGTAGCCCGTCATCGCTTGGCCGATATAACGCTGTTCGCCTTCCCAGCCCAGATCTGACTTCATGGGGGAAATGGTAAGCGAGGGCGACGTTTCCGTGAGGCCGTAACCCGAAAAGCACTCGCAGCCGATTGCTTCTTCTACCTCCCGAATAAGTGTGGGCGACGATGCGGCGCCGCCGATGACAATCCGTCGAAGGGAATTTAAATCGTAGTTATGGCGCTCTGGGCAGTTCACCAGGGCGGTGGCCATGATGGGAACCAGACTACAGGAGTGAACCTTTTCCTTCTCAATCAGTCGGAACACTTCTTTGGTCTCAAAACGCTGGATCATGACGTGCTTTCCCCCAAGTAGAGTGAGGAAATGCGCGACACCCCAACCATTCGCATGGAAGAGGGGGATGGTGTGAAGTTCGACGGCTCCGTTTTCGATCTGAAATCCCAGGCAGACGTTTAGCGCATGGAGGTAGATGTTTCTGTGCGTTAGCATGACACCTTTTGGATTTGCACTGGTGCCGCTGGTGTAGAAGAGTTCAGCGAGAGCGTTCTCGTCAACGGAGCTGATGTCCGCGCGATGGGGTGTGGCCGCGCTGAGATAAGAATCATAGTTGTGTGGAGCGAGCCAAGAAGCTTCGGGAGAACCATCTAGCTGGACGAAGGTTTTTACGGTGCGAAGGTTCTTGCGAAAAGATTCCGCTAATCCGAGAAACTGCTTTTCAACAAAGAGTATCGTCGAGCCGGAATCATTCAGTATGTAAGCCAGCTCTTCTGACGCGAGCCGGATATTCAGCGGGAGCAGAACAGCGCCTGCTTCAGGAACGCCGTAGTAGGCTTCTAGTAAGCGGTGACAATTCGCGCTGAGGAAAGCGACGCGATCTCCAGCCTGGACGCCGAACTTACGCAAGGCGCCCGCCAAACGGCCGACGCGCTCCGAAAATTGTGCGTAAGTAAAGCGCTCTTGATTGCAGACAACCGCGGTCCTGCCGGGATATTGCTGTTCTGCATAGCGAAGGAAGCGGAGAGGCGTGAGTGGAATATTCATAGCGTGCCTCGCCTGGATTAGGCGGACTGACCTCCATCCACTACCAGGATGTGTCCGGTCACAAAATCGGATGCATCAGAAGCGAGAAAAATGGCCGCGCCTTTTAAATCATGAGGGCCACCCAAGCGGCCCAAAGGTACAGACGCCAACAGCGATTCTTTGTTCCGTTCGATGACTTTTCCCGACATGTCGGTTGGAAACCAACCAGGAGCAATCGCATTAACGTGAATGTTGTGCATGCCCCATTTGCAGGCTAGGTCTTTCGTAAAGGTAATCACGCCACCTTTGCTGGCGCTATAGCCGATGGCGGAGAAATTCGGCGGAGAACCATGCAACCCGGCAACTGAAGCGATGTTGATAATCTTTCCGCGGCGTTGCGGGATCATGACCTTGCCCACGGCTTGAGAAAATAAGAACGTTCCGGTGAGGTTGGTTTCGATCACTTTATTCCACTGCTCGAGTGTCATCGATTCAACCGGCGCACCCCAGGAGGTGCCGGCATTGTTGATCAAGATGTCGATGCGCCCAAATTGTTTGACGGTCGCGTCGACGACCTCTTGAATGCTCACCGGCTCTTTCACATCACAACCGAGCGCGACAACCGGCACGCCCAATCTTTGCAATTCCTCAGAAGCCTGCAGGCAGCGTTCTTTCTTGCGCGCACAAAGAACTAGATTCGCGCCCATTTGAGCGAGCCCTTCGGCCATCTGCCGGCCGAGCCCGACAGAACCGCCGGTGACGATGGCCACGCGGCCGGTTAGATCGAACATCTGTGGGGGCTTCATGGCAGGAATAGGAAACATCCCTCTTAAACAAACGTTAGTTTATATCACATGTTAGCAGCTATCGCTAGTTGACGCGTGGTACTAAGCTGCGACGAACCCACTGGCCTCGAGCGGTCTGAACTGTTGCCGAGCATGATACTCCTTGCTGCCGCCATCGACGTGTCGCTTCAGGGCTGCCGGCAAAAATCGCACGCTTTCCACCGCGGGCTCAGCTGCCCCCGAATATATCTTGATCGCTTCCGCGGCTCCTCTCCTAGATGTGCAAAAGGCGGATAGCCAATCCGGCAAGCACGCCGCCCGTTAAGGTGCCAATGAGCGAAATCGGAGCGTATCCCCAGTCCGAGCCACCCTTGCCCGCGATGGGAAGAATTGCGTGGGCGACCCGCGAGCCGAGATCACGCGCCGGGTTCATGCTGGTGCCTGTGGGCCCGGCTAGAGCGAGAATCAGTCCCCAGACCAACGCAGCAATCAGAACTGGACCAAAACCAGCGGGCAAATTGGCGCGTGTCAGAATGCAAACGGCAACAAACACCAGCAGGGTCGTGGGAATAATTTCGCTGACGAGGTTGGCCACTTTGTTGGGAATGGAGGGGTGGCTGCAGAAACAGCTCAGTTTCATGATCGGACTTGGCGTAGCGGCCCAATGTGGCAGGAAATGTAGCCAGACCAGAGCCGACCCTACGAATGCTCCCAACATTTGAGCGGTGACGTACGGCACGAGCTTCGAAAAATTGCCGGTGGCGACGGCCAAGCCTAGCGTCACAGCAGGATTGATGTGAGCGTCAGCGCTTCCACAGGCTAATGCGGTGAATATTCCCGCCATGGCTGCGACGGCCCAGCCCGTCGAGATCGAAATCCATCCGCCGCCTTCTCCCTTGGAACGTGACAGAACTACGTCGGCGATTACGCCATTGCCCAGCAAAACCAGCACCATGGTGCCCATAAACTCACCGAACATAGGTGATAGCATTCGTTCCTCTCAACCGTCGTTTAAGAATGGGCCAAGGTGAGAATCTAGATCCTAGCGTCCAACGCTGAACTATTCGCTGTGCCTAGTGGCCTAGCGCAAACGCTGTTTCCCGAGAACGCCAGCGTTTCGTTTTTAGGCGACTGCCTACCAGGCCCGAAACCCCTGGGAGCTTGCTGCTTCAGAGTGAGATCGAGAACTGAGTCCCGTTGCGTCCGCGCCTTCGAACAGCGCAAGCTGCCGCCAGTTACCAGCACTCGAAATCGATTTTGCAATCGTGCGACCCTTCATCGAACGGACGTAAGTAGGGAGCTGGAACAAAATCGATAAAGGCCGGCGGTGTAGCAACCACAGTGCTACCGGAAAGATAAACATTGAATTCGGGTCCAAGCGCTGCGGCTGCAGTATTCAGATCGCTCGCATCCCGGTCATGCCATTTTCCCGTATCAATGCGTTCGACCAGCTTTTCAACTGCTGCAATTGTTTCCGCTGGGGTGAAGGCGCAGTGTCCCGCACGATCCACAAAATCCTGGCGTAATAACCGTCCGTTGCCCTCCGATCTGACAACGTTTTTGTAGGCTGACT
>Ga0207015_1017_pt1 | contig 71074 bp, 56 predicted proteins | sample Alteio_BWMinCont_53_FD_153486 | JGI IMG/M metagenome (GOLD analysis project Ga0207015, IMG submission 153486) | Enriched cells from forest soil in Barre Woods Harvard Forest LTER site, Petersham, Massachusetts, United States -... | ecosystem: Environmental > Terrestrial > Soil > Temperate forest >...
GTGCAGGCTGAGGGTCAGCCGCAACGCTATTTTCACAAGCTACAGGCGACAAAAAGCCAAGTCAACGAACCCGGGCGGGCCTGTGAGCAGGCAGTTATCCCCGTTCGGAGGAGGAAACCCAAGGGCGAACATCCGGCGAAGTGTTCCCACACCCACAAACGCCGAGCTCAACAACACAACCTCTGAATTCCCTAGAAAAGAAACGGCTCCGATAGCCTTGCCATCGGAGCCGTCGTGTGTCCAACCTGGCCGCTAAGCGGCAGAAGGGTCATTTAGAACTGCAGCTTCAAGGCAAGCTGAATGACGCGAGAGCTTCCGTCTTGGGTGTCATACACGCCGAACACGGGCGAGCCTACCGTCAGGTTGGTCATCTTGAAATTGGGATGATTGAACACGTTGAAGAACTCTGACCGGAATTGAAGAGCCAACCGTTCATGGATGGGGAATTTCTTCGCCAAGAAGAAATCCCATTGTTGCTGTCGGGGACCGCGAATCACGTTGCGGCCCAAGGTTCCGAAGAATTGGCCCACGTGTGAGCCAGTGCCGGGACCGCCGATGGTGAAGGACTCGCTGCCCGGACCGCCCAAGGTATTCAGCCCGGACACGGAGGTACCGGCCGGGTTTGTCGTTGGAGCACCGAACGATCCAAGATTGAACACTCCGTTGGCGGAGCTCGGTCCAGTGAATTGCTGTGGATCACCGGACTTGAGCGCACCCTTGATGTCACCGATGAGATTCGGGAAGATCGCTGTGTTGCTGAACCCGAAGACGTTCGTGCTCGCGCAAATCGCTCCGCAAAAAATGGTATTCGGCAGCCCGGACTGGAATGTAGTCAGGCCTCCGATCGACCAGTTTCCCAAAGCATGGTGCAGCGCGCCGCTGGTAAACCCGGGAATGAAATATTCGTACGTGACTTGCAGCCGGTGCGTCCGATCGAAATTCGACAACGCTCTTACGGTTGACGTATCCGCATTGTTACCACCGGAATTGCCCAGGTCCTGCGTACCGAGCAGACTTCCGGAATTGTTGTCGATGGACTTTGAATAGGTATACGCACCCTGCAGGAACATGCGAGAAGTGCGGCGGTTCACCGTCAGAATGCCAGCATGGTAGGTCGAGTGGCCGGCTTCGGTGACTTCGTTGAGGCCAGTTGAACTGAAGCCCAGCACCGGTACCCGTGCGTTATTGTCTCGCGAGGACACCGTTGTCAGAACTGTTTGCGGAACGCCGTTGGCGCCTCCGACAGTGATCGGATTGTCCGGATTCGCCAAGCGCGCTTGATTAACCTGGCGGCCATCTAGGAGCTTGACGCCCTGGGAACCGATGTATCCCACTTCGACATTAATTTTCCAGGGTAATTCCCTTTGAACAGTAAGGTTCCAGCTGCCGACGTACGGAGTACGCAGTCCGCGCTCAAAGGGGTTCACCGAAAGTAAAGGACCGCTGAAGGTGGGGCTCCCGGCCGCGCTGAAGCCCGTAAAGTGTGGCGCGGTCGGGAAGATCGGAAACTGTGAGGGAACGGGCAGGTTCGGGAACGGGTTGTTCAACGGCGTACCCGGCGCGACAACGCTGGAAAGCTGGAAGAAAGGCACGGCAGTGATGAGTTGCAGGAGCGTCTGGTTGGAGATGCGAATGTAATACAGTCCGTAGCCGCCTCGCACGGAGGTTTTGCCGTTTCCTTGCACGTCCCAGGCGAATCCGATTCGGGGCGCCCAGTTGTTATGGTCGTTATTGAGTAGCGTCGAATCATCGACTCCGGGAGTTCCCTTGATGGCCCCAAAATTAGCACCTGCTGGAAGAACAAATCCGTTTAGAAGGCCCGGGCCGCCGTTCGCCCGGGTTAGGGAGTCGAGCCGGCTCGGATCGAAATTGCCCAAGCGATCCTTAACATCCGTCGAAGGTCCAAGGTAGTCGTAGCGGACACCAAGGTTGAGTGTGAGCCGCTTGGTGACTTTCCAATCGTCCTGGAAGTACCCCGCTGCGTCACGGGCACGGAATCCGCGGTCTGTAATTCCGGTCCCGACGAACGCCTGCAAGATGTTGCCAGTTAACAGGTCGTCGAAGGTCGAGAAGAAGAGAAATCCTCGCGAAGCAAAGTTATTGAACAGATTGATTTGGTACCGGCGATACTCAAATCCTCCCCGGAAGGTGTGCTTGCCGTGCGTCCAAGCTAGCGTATCGGCATAATGGAAAGTGTTGCTGAAGCTGGCTTGGTCGTTGTTCGTCGAAATACCACCAAATACGGGAACGATATCTCCGGTCAAGAACAGCGGGATTCCTGCGAAGGCCGAGCTATTGAATCGAGACATCCCGATTTGATCAACCGTCGCCGGGTCGACTGCCTTGACGACTTGAGTGACACGGTTGAATCCAAAATGCATTTCGTTAACCAAATTGGAAGTCGCCGTATAAGTCCAACCAAGAGTCAGAAGCCGGTTCTTTTGTGGAGTCGTCTGCCCGCTGCCCAACCCGCCGGCACCTTCTCCTCCGAGTGGATCTATCGTTGAATTGTTCGCGAAAAAGAACTTCACGTACACCCGGCTCTTCAAACCAAAATTATGATCCACATTCGCGTTGAACTGGTCTTCATTGAAGCGCAACGGCTTGGAAATACTGATAGAACCAAACAAAGGATTTCCCTGCGAGTCGACGCAGGTCGCCGGCGCTGGCGGACACGTGCCCCCACTGGGAAACAGCTTGCCGCCAAACTGCCCTGGCAGATTCAGGAAACCTACCGACACGGGGCTGACGCTTCCGGCAGGCAGTTGATACGCCGCCTGTAGAGATGCCGCATCTCGGGTTGCGGGCAGCAGCGGAAATCCCGCTGTAATCGAACTGGCCACTCCGTTGATCTGTCGAGTTCCTTGATATGATCCGAAGAAAAACGTGTCCTGCACTTTCGGAACGCGACCACCAAAATTCCCTCCGAACTGGTTTTGCTTTAGAACGGGCCGTGGCGATCCGTTCCGGTTAAAAAAGAACTGATTGGCATTGAAAGCGTCGTTGCGCAGGAATTCAAATGCTTCGCCATGGTAAACATCGGTACCGCTGCGGGTAATTACGTTGATGTTTCCGCCAGATGTTTTCCCCTGAGACGCATCGTACAAGCTTGTCTGCACGCGGAACTCTTCCAGGGAGTCCGGAGAGGGAATTGGGACGGTGCTGAAATTGTTGCTTCCCAGACTATTGGCATCCGTACCGTTGATTACTAAATTGTTGTTCGTGCCTCTCTGACCGTTGACGAAAACAACTGGCGTGCCGCGTCCGGCCAGAGTGGAATCCGGTAGAGCAGATGCGGTACCGGCGCTCAGTGCCAGTGCGAAAGCAAAGTTCCGAGTCGCCAGAGGGAGATCGTGAATCACGTCGCCGGTGATCACATTGCCCAAAGTCGCGTTGGTCGTATTGACCGTCTGCGCGACATCGGCCGATACGCTGACTTCTGTCGTCACTTGCCCCAGTTCGAGAACCACCCGGAGATTTGTAATATCTGTGATGTTCACCTGCACGTTGGTTACGACGGCCCGACGAAAGCTAGACTGTTCCACTTCTACCTTGTAGCTGCCCGGGGTCACCAACGGGAAAACCACGCTCCCGTCCTCAACTGTCTCCTTACTTACTGGTACCGCCAATGGCGAACTTAGAGTGACCTTGGCCCCCGAGACAGTACCGCCGTTGGGGTCAAGAACGACTACCCGCACGGCTCCTGTCTGCGCCGTGATCTGCGCTGACGCTGAACCGGCAGTCGTTATGAGAAAAAGCCATACCAAGCAGCAAGGTAAAGCGAGTGCGCCAAGTCGAGTCAAACGGAATCTATCGAACCGGGTTACCGCAGACACTTTCCGCAGCATCATAAATTCCCCCCATCATTTCGGTGAGTAGCGAGACTACTCGCCGTAGGATTACGCAATCTCCCGACACACCCATACGGCTCGAAGAAAGCTGTCCAAGTGATTGCTAAATCCCGGTAAACGCCTGCTGAAGACAATACGGCACGCAAGATACCAATTTGTGGCCTACGCTTAACGCCGAACTAAATAGATAAAAGTCAACAAGTTGGGAGTCCAAAATCCACCCATAACGTCGGTGGTAGAGGGACGCTGGTTCACATAACCGTATAAACCGTAGCTAAATTCTATTGAAACCCAAATATAAAGATGGCAAATCGACCGACGGCAAATAGTCAGCTCAGTGGCAGGGGTTGCTGAACGGCGTTTGCGGACCAGCAGCCGGCTTCGCGGACGGGAGAGAAAGAGAAGCGGTGATAGGGGGTGGCGCCAAACTTTTGTAGAGCGTCGAGATGCTCGGGGGTGGCGTAGCCTTTGTGTTGGGCGAGGCCGTATTGGGGATAGACGACGTGCCACTCTTCCATGCGGGTGTCGCGGTGCGTTTTGGCAAGGATAGAGGCGGCGGCGATCGAGACGCTCTTGGTGTCGCCCTTGATTAGGGATTTTTGCTCGACGAGGACGTCCAGGTGCATGGCGTCAAGCAAAAGATAGTCGGGCTGGATGGAGAGTTGCTGCAAGGCGGCGGTCATGGCCTGGCGCGAGGCTTGATAGATGTTCCAGGCATCGATGCGCTGCGCGTCGATTTCGGCTACGGCCCAGGCCAGGGCGTGTTCGCGGATGCGGGGAGCGAGTTCGGCGCGGCGTTCGGGGGAAAGTTTTTTCGAGTCGTCGAGGCCGACGATACGCCGTTTCGGATTGAGGATGACGGCGGCGGCTACGACAGGACCAAACAGGGCGCCGCGGCCGGCTTCATCAAGGCCAGCAATGCGGGTCCAACCTTGTTTGCGTGCTGCGCGCTCGAAACGGGAAGAGCAACAACGCGCCATGATTTCGGGTGACCTCGGAACAAATCCGGGTGCGAGTTTACCACGGGGGGAGTTGGCGACGATGCGCCAGCGCACCCCCGTGACATCATCTGAGTATTCACTCGCTTCGTAAGGCCGTGGTGGGATCGATCCGGGTTGCTCTGCGAGCAGGAAAAAAACTACCGAGTAAGGTCAACGCCGCGAGAAGGAGAGTGGTGGCGGTGAGGACCAGAGGATCGTAGGTGCTGACGCCGTAGAGCAGCCCGTCGTGTTCTTGTGGCACCAGATAGAGCATTCCCCTCAAAAGGCGGCCGAGCGCCAAAGCCAGTGTAAGGCCCAAAACAATTCCTGGAAACAGGAGCCGGCACGATTGAAGCACGATCATGGACGATACGCTGGCGGGTTGCGCGCCGAGAGCCATGCGCACGCCGATTTCCCGGCTGCGCTGCTCTACTCCATAGGACAGCACGCCGTACACGCCGACGGCCGCAAGCAGCAGAGCCGCCGCCGCAAAAGCTGTTGAGAGCAGTAGGTGTAGACGGTTTTCCGAAAGAGATGTGGAGATGATTTGCTCCATGGGCACGACGTCAAAGGGCGGACGCTGTGGGTCGAGCAATGCAGCTTCACGTCGCAGAATAGCGGGCAGGTCCGCGGCATCGCCGCGGGTGCGGACGGCGAGAAACGCCTCGCGGATGGGATTTTGCCGGAACGGGATGTACAGTGCGTCGAACTCGGCCTCGTTCAGCCCGACTTCCTTGGAATTTCCGACGACTCCCACAATTTCATAGACGCCGGTCTTGATTGCGCTGCCATCGGCTACGGAAACCAGCTTGATGGTTCGGCCAATCGGATTCTCGTCGGTGAGAAAATGGCGCGCGAAGTTCAGGTTAATTACGGCAACGCGGGGCGAGGCCGGGACATCCCCCGGCGAAAAGGGTCTGCCGCGAACGACGGGAATACGCAACGCCGAGAAATAGTTAGGTGTGACGGCGCGAACCGGCGTCGTGGGTTCCATGCCCTGGGCGGGCTCAGGCTGGCCGCCGACGGCGAATCCGACCTCATCTGCGGCGAAGAACGGAAGGGTGCTGCCGATTTCCGCCGCTTCCACGTTCGGAAGGGCGCGGATTTTGTCGAGAAAGACGCTGGCATCAAGTATGGTCCGCAAGTGGGTTTCCGGATCGCGCTCCGGCCCTCGCAGGGAAACGCGCATGGTCAGTAGATGATGCGGATCGAATCCGGGAGAGACGCGCTGGAGGCGGACCATGCTGTCAATGAACAGGCCTGCGCCAACAAGCAAGACCATGCACAAGCAGAGCTCGGCCGTGACCAGCACGTTGCGAAGACTTCTTTCTCGCACGCCGCCGGACATTCCTTTTCCAGTGGACTTCAAGGCTTCATTGGGATCGACCCGGCAGGCAAGCCTGGCCGCCGGGATTCCGGCGAAGACGACGGCGAGGAGCGCGGCGACTGCCGCGAATGTAAAGACATAAAAATCGATGCCAATTTCGCGGACCCGCGGGATTTCCATTTCTGGCGCGGAAGCAAAATGGACGAACACCCTGATCCCCCAGTACGCCAGGACGATCCCGCAGATGGAAGCCATCGCCGCGAGCCAGGCGCTTTCCGCCAATGCCTGGCGGATGAGCGTCCAGCGGCTGGCACCCAGAGAAATGCGCAAGGCGAGTTCAGCTCGGCGTCGAAAGGTTCTCGCCAACAAGAGATTGGCAGCGTTCGCGCAAGCGATGACGAATACCACGAGCGCGGCGACGAGAAAAAAGAGCAGTCTCGGCTGATAGTAGTGGGTGGTGATAGTGCGAAAATTTTCCAGCAAGACGCCCCAGCTGGCGTCGGTTTCGGGGAACGCCGCGGCATCACTTCGCGCCAGGCGGCTGAAATCAGATTGCGCCGATGCCGGCGACACGCCTTCGCGCAATCGTCCTATGGTTTGCAAGGCGCGCGTGGACCGGTCTGTAACCAGCGCTGGCGGGAAATCCGCCAGCACGAATACGTCAACGTTCCAGAGATACTCGAACGCGAAGGCTGAAGGAAGAACACCGATGACCGGATGCACATCGTTTTCCAGTTGAATGGTCTTGCCGGAAAGATCGCGCGTGGCGCCGAAGAGACGCTGCCAGCAGGGATAAGTGAGAATCACGCTGGAACGCGAATCGGAGTCGATAGCCCTGCGAAAATCCCTGCCTAGTGAGGGAGTTACGCGCAGAGTTGAAAAAAACTCCTGCGTAACGGGTGCTACGCGGGCACGCTCCAGATTCGTGCCGGCTTTCAGGATGTGTTCTTCGGCCCAGCGATAGCCGGCTAGTTGTTCGAGCGTAGTGTTGTTTTCTCTCCAGCTCAAGAACTCGGGAATGGTGAGCATATCGAGACTTCTGGATTTCGAGGCGCTCTTCGCATAGATCGTCACCAGACGCTCGGACTGAGGATACGGAAACGGCTTCCACAAAATGGACTCAGTGATACTAAAGATCGCGGTGAAAACGCCGAGGCCCAGAGCGAGCGCGAAAACCACGGAGACGGTAAAGGTGGGACTGTTGCGCAGGGAGCGCGCGCCGAAACGCAAATCGCGCCAAGCGCCCTCGATCCAGGACGCGCCGGATTGCTCGCGGTACGCCTCTTTGGTTTGCTCGAGGCCGCCAAATTCGCGGCGCGCGGCTTGGCGGGCTTCTTCTGTGGTCATGCCGCGGCGCACGTTCGCTTCGGTAAGCATCTCCAGATGCGATTGAAGCTCGGCGTCCATCTCTCGCTCCGAGCGCCGGCGCCGGAATGTGCGAACGAGCCGGGACCAGAAAGTACGCAACGGCGACACGTCAGGCTCCTTCGGTGCCCGCGAGCAGTCGGGTAATCACGGCGGCCATGCGCTCCCAACTCTCCGTTTCCGCGGCTAGCTGTTTCTGGCCGGATTTGGTGAGCGAGTAAAATTTCGCTTTGCGATTGTTTTCGGAGAGACCCCACTTGGAGTTGATCCAGCCTTTTTGTTCGAGGCGCAACAATGCAGGGTAGAGTGTGCCTTGATTGAGCTTGAGCAGATCCTCGGAGACTTGCTGGATGCGTACGGCGATGCCGTAGCCGTGCAGCGGCCCCATGGCATGCAGAGTCTTGAGAACGATGAGGTCAAGGGTGCCCTGCAGAACTTCGGCTTTGGACTGCGCCACGTTGGCTCTCCTGTAGTTGATCAACAGGAAGATAGGCAGGTTCCTGTTGATTGTCAACAAGAGAATTGGCAAACAAAAAGGCCCCGGAATCCGGGGCCTCGTAAAGATGATTTGCGGCCGGAAACTCCGCCGCTGGTTAAGACTTGGCGTCGCTGCCAGCCGTAGCGGCGGCCACTTCTTCACGGCCGGCGCGCTTGATGCGGGCAGCCTTGCCGCGCAGCTCGCGCAGGTAATAGAGACGCGCGCGGCGCACTTTGCCTTTGCCGACCACATCAATCGACGCGATCGAAGGCGAGTGCAGCGGGAAGATGCGCTCGACACCGGTGCCGAAACTGACGCGACGCACGGTAAACGTGGCGCTCGACGCGCGGCCTTTCTTGGAAATCACCACGCCTTCAAATGCCTGCAGGCGCTCTTTTTCCTTTTCGCCTTCGCCTTCCTTCAAGCGGACGTTTACGCGGACGGTGTCGCCAGGGCGGAATTCGGGGAGGTCCTTGCGCAGCTGCGCTTCATGCAGTTTACGGATAATTGGATTCATGATCGTATTTCCCGGCAGACCCACTCAGGCGGGGCCAGCACATCAGAGACAAACCCCAATTATAGAGAAATTGTAACAATTTGCCTAGCGCGATTTGAGGTGCTGGAGGCCCGTCTAAGCGCTGGCAGAGGTCACCGCGGCCCGGCGAATGACGCTGTCGGAAAAGCGCTCCATTTCTTCCAATTGCGGGCTGAACTGCAGCAGCACCAGATCTGTGCCGACTTTCTCGAACTTGGCTACTTGCTCGGCCACCTGCTCGGCTGTTCCGACCAGGCCTGAACGCAGACCCCGGTTGGAAACGGAATAGTCCTCGAGGGAAACGCGCTGCTCGAGCTGTGTTCCGGCGAGCCACTGCTGGTAGTTGGCGTAGCCCGCGGCGGACTGCTGAACGTCAGTGATGCGGCGCAGCTCTTGCTGGGCTTCGCGTTCCGTCTCGCGCACGATGGCGTATCCGGCAACACCGAATTTCATCGGCGGCAGGCCTCGGCGCGCGCGGCGTTCGCGCAAATCAGCGATTTTTTCGCCGACGCGCTCGGGAGCGTCTCCGTGCATCAGGTAGGCGTCGCATTTTTCGGCGATGAGCTCTTTCGCCGCGGGAGACTCACCGCCCGCATACAAGGTCGGCCGCGGTTGCGAAACAGGCTTGGGCTGAAGCAAATTGTCCTCGACTCGATAGTATTTGCCAGAGAACGAGAAATGCTCCTGCGACCAGACGCCGTTGAGCACGTCGAGCCATTCACTGGTCCGCGCGTAGCGATCGTCGTGCTGCTCGAACTGCACGCCGTACTTGCGCGCTTCGTCGGCCCACCATGAGGACACCACATTGAGCGTGACGCGCCCGCCGCTGATGTGATCGATATTGGCGGCGGTTTTCGCCAGCAACGCCGGATTATGAAAAGTTGGCCGTACTGCGACCATCAGCTCCAACCGCTCCGTAACCGCCGCCAAAGCCGCCGCCGTGGACCACGCGTCGAGAGACGGAGCTTCCGGGCCCTTGATGTCGTTCAGATTTAGTTCGGCCAGCAATGTCAGATCAAACCCGATTTGCTCGCTGCGCTGCGCCAGTCGCTTGACGTATGGCCAGGTCGGCTCCATGTTTTCGTCCGCCACATTGCGGAGCCACCCACCAAAGACGGGAAGCCAATAGCCGAATCTCATGAGTGCACCCCTGTGACGGCCTGCTTCGCAGAGCCAAGCCCTTCGTGCCTGCGGGCTTCGGCGATGAGGAAATCTGCCAGCCGCGCGTATGGATTGAAGCCGATGACGCGGTCAGGATCGGCGACGAAATTCGAGAGCGCATTCACGTCGTAGTAAAGCTGCCGGCCAGTGCGATCATCGATCACGTACTCAATTCCACCGACTTCGATACCAGAAACTTCCATGATTCGCTCGACGTCTTCGATTACGCGCCGCGGCGGTTCATAGCCCTCGACTTTGAGCCCGTTCTTCGGCGCGTCCACCGGGCAAGCGGTTCGCGAGAGTTCTTCGCCAGTGGTGCTCTGGCAAATGTCGCCCGGGCACAGGTTGTAGCCATCGTTGCCGGTAAGGTGAATTTGAATCGCGTAGAGGTATTGGCCGCCGACCACTTCCACGCGCGTAATAATGTTGTCTCGCGGTGTGAACGCTTCCTGAATCAGGGCCACCGAATCGATTCCGAAATAGAGGCGCTTCTCTTCCACGGCACGGCGCAATTCATCTTTCGAAGTGAACTTCTCGACGCCGGCGCCGCTTCCGCCGATATTCGGCTTGATGACCACGGGATAGCCGATGGCTTCCGCGGCTTCCAGTGCCTGCGAAACGTGGTTGATCACCCGCGCCTTGGGATACGGCAGGCCCAAGCTTTCCAGCACTTGTAACTGGAGCGCCTTGGAAGTTTCGTGGGTGAACGCTCGCGAGCCATTGACCACGCGCACGCCATTCTCTTCAAGATGCGCTAGGTAGTTCAGCGTATAGAAAATCGCGTGGCCAAGTCCGCGCTGCCACGCCGAAGGGCTCATGCGATTAAACAGCAACGAGTATTGGCGCTCTCGAGAAGCAACATCGTACGAATGCTGCCGCGCGTCGATCTTCTTCCAGTTGGCCCCGCGTTCATCCAGTTGCTGAAAGAGTGGCCGGAACCAGTCCGGATGCTCGTAATAGACAGCGATCGGCTTTTCCTGTCCCCCGCCATTTCCATTCGACGATTCGCTCATGCTCCCTCGCTTTTCTTCGCATCAAAAAATGAAAAAGCCGCTCGGCTTAGAGCGGCTGTGAGTTCCTTGCTGGTTTAGAAGTGCGCTAGACCGAAGGACCTCCCATGCCGCTCGACGCGGTACACATACAAACGCAGCATGGACAGGCGCAGGCCGCCGGCGCGCAAACTTGCTGCGCCTTCACGGTTGGCCGGGATTGGATGACACTCTTCAAGATACCTTGATTATACCGCTCTCGATGGCTGCCGCAATTCATTTTGACGCAGCTTCCGTCAATGCCCCTTAGGACTAGCAAAACTCCGGGTTTATTCCAGCCAACCGCCCAGGCAGCATCGAAGCGCCCTGCTAACCGAGCAAATCCGGCCGGTTGCGCCGCGTTTTCGCCAGTGCTTGCTCTTCGCGCCAACTCGCCACTTGCGCGTGGTGGCCGCCGATCAGCACTTCGGGCACCGTCCAACCGCGAAAATCCGCTGGGCGAGTGTAATGGGGAAAATCGAGGCGCACTCCGGCGCTATTCCCTTGCTTGCCGCTGGCCGTCGCCACTTTTCCGGAAGCGCTCGGCATTTCCACCAGCCGCGCGGCAAAGGATTCATTTTGCGAGGACGCTTCGTTGCCCAGCGCTCCCGGCAAAAGTCGGGTCACCGCGTCGATCACCAGCAATGCCGGCAATTCGCCGCCGCTCAAAACGAAATCCCCGATCGACACTTCTTCCGTTGCGAGATGCTCGGCGACGCGCTCATCCACTCCTTCATAGCGTCCGCACAGAAAAATAATTCGCTCGAGTTCCGCATAGCGCCGTGCCGTATTTTGCCCGAATTTCCTGCCTGCCGCGGACATCAGCACAATCGCTGTCCGGGGTTCGAGCGGCACCTTGCCGCGGGCATCGCCTATCCCATGGCCCAGCAGCTTTTCCACGGCCTCAAACAGCGGCTCCGGCTTAAGCACCATGCCTTCACCGCCGCCAAATGGCCGGTCGTCCACCGTGCGATGGCGATCCTTGGTGAATTCCCGCAAATCCTGCACGTGAATCGAAATGATTCCGGTTTCGCGCGCCCGGCGCACGATTCCATGCTCCAGCGGCCCGGCGAAAAACTCAGGGAATATCGTGACCAGATCGAATCGCATGCGAGCCAAGTCTAACCAACATAAAACGCATTTGTCATGGCATGGCGTCATCAGCGAAGCGCCAGCCGCGAGTTATTCCGAATCGTTCAGTTCGCGCAGCCCCTCCGGCAGCCGAACGTCGATGCGCCTGGCTACCGTATCAATCCGAAAACAAATATCTTCCGCGAGCGGAATCAGCAATTCACCGCGCGGCGTTTCCACATGCAATAGCGGCGCGCCAGCTTGCACTTCGCCAAGAAACGCGACATCCGTCACCTTACCGAGCACCAAAGGCGCTTCGGCCAGCGAACAGGGAGACGACGCGACCACCGGCTTGGCTTCGGAGTGCTCGAAAACCGAGCAACCTACCAGGTCTGAAACAAAATACATCCCGTCGGGCAGTTTCACCCGCTCTTCGAACGGCAACAGCACCTCTCGCCCGCGCAGCTGCTCGGCGGCAGAAATCGAGTTCACCCCTGCGAAATGAAAAACCGCCTGGCCCCTATGATTTTGGCTGATCCAAAAGGAAGAAACTTCGTAGGCTTGCGGCTCCCCGCCTCCGGAGGCGGGAGCCAAATACACCTTCTGCACTTCCGACAAGCGCTCGGGGAAGTCCGTCAGCAACTCGACCGCGACCTCGCCCTTGTTTCCGCGCGCCCGCAATATGCGCGCCACGGCCAGCCAGCGATGCTTTGCGTCGCTCAATCTTCCAGAATCTCGAGAGTGTACCGCTTGCGCAATTTCATCCCGGCGGCACCCAGCAGCGTGCGCACGGCTTTCGCCGTCCGGCCCTGGCGCCCGATCACCTTGCCAAGATCTTCCGGATGGACCCGCAGCTCCAGAATGGTCGCTTGCTGCCCGTCCACCGACCTCACTCGCACCTCTTCCGGATGATCCACCAGAGCTCTGGCGATGGCTTCAACCAGCTCCTTCATTAAGCGCCTCCAAAAGCGCAGCCTTGCCGGATCATGGGCCAGGAAAACCTGAAACAGTGATCCTTCCGTTAGACGATCGGATAAGGATCCGCAAAGTCCGGGCGGGAACGAACTACTGAATCTTTTGCTGGCGAATCAGGCTGCGCACGGTGTCGCTGGGTTGCGCGCCCACGCCAAGCCAATGCTTGATGCGCTCGGCATCCAACTTGATCTCCGCGGGCTTCTTTAGCGGATCGTACGTTCCCACCGCTTCCTTGACGCGACCGTCGCGCGGACGAGTGCGCTCGATCACCACCACGCGGTAAAACGGCTTCTTCTTCTTGCCAATCCTAGACAGACGAATCGTTAGCACTAAACCATGCCTCCAGAGCCTTCTATTCTAGCCTGTCCTCCGCCCACCCGGCAATCAAAGACTGCCGGACCGGCTTGGCTCTCCGGGTCACCCGGCGTCCGGGAGATGATCTGTGGCCCTCGCCGCCACAAACCACCAGTCGGACGCTTCGGGGCTTGACTTCCACCCAGCCTCGCCCTATGCTTCTCCTATGGAGGCCATAGATGATTCATAGATTGCGCCTAGACCATTCCTAGGATAATCCCATGCCCACACTCTACGTCGAAAACGTGCCCGCGGACCTCTACTCCGCCCTTCGCGCCCGCGCAAAACTCAACCGCCGTTCTATCGCCGCTGAGGTTCTCTCTCTTCTCGAAGCCAATGTTCCCACGGAAAAGGAACTGCGGCGGCGGCGCGACGTCGTTCGCAAACTCATGAATCTGCGGTCGTCCGTCCCTCCTGTTCCCGGGACCTTTCCTACCGCTGAAGAAATGATTCGCGAGGACCGCGAGCGGTGAGCGCGCCGCGGCCTGCGGTTGTCGTCGACGCCAGCACCGCCGCGAAATGGCTCCCACCCCTTCATGGCGAGCCGCTTGCGCTACAAGCTCAGGAATTACTCCAACGATGGATGCGTGCCGAACTCGACCTCATCGTTCCGGACTTGATGTTCATTGAAGTGGGCAATGCTCTCTGGAAAACTGTCCGCAAGGGCGGGTGCACACGCGCGCAGGCCGCAGCTGCGATGCAGCTCCTCCGGGAACACGAGTTGACCGTCATTCCATCTCAGTCACTGCTGGACGCGGCGTTGCGAATCGCTCTCGATCACAACCGTACCATGTACGACAGCATCTACGTCGCACTCGCCGCCAGTTCCCGCACGCAACTCGTCACCGCGGACGAGAAATTGGCTAGCGCGCTCGCCGGCTACTACCCCGTTCGTTGGTTGGGAACCCTTTAAAGACGCCTGCGCAGAAAGCTTACTTCAGCCGGTTTAGCCCATTAAACGCCGCAGTCTTGTAGCATTCCGCGAGCGTCGGATAGTTGAAAACCGTGTTGATGAAGTACGTCACTTTGCCTTTGAGCAGAAACACCGCTTGCCCGATATGCAGCAATTCCGCGGCGTCCTCGCCAAAAATATGGACGCCCAGCAGTTCCAGCGTCTCGCGATGGAACAGGATCTTTAGCCGGCCGTCGGTGTGTCCGGTAATCTGCCCGCGCGCGATTTCCCGGTAGTACGCCACGCCCACCTCGTACGGCACATCCGCATCCGTCAATTGTTCTTCGGTCTTCCCGATGAACGAGATCTGCGGAATGGTATAAATCCCATACGGATAGCCGGCCGGATCCGACTTCACGTCCAGCCCAAACGCCCGCGCCGCCGAAATCCGCCCTTGCTCCATCGAGACCGACGCCAAGCTTGGAAAGCCGATTACGTCTCCCACAGCAAAGATATGTGGCTGCGAAGTGCGGTAATCCGCATCCACCTTGATTCGCCCGCGGTCATCGGCTTCCAGTCCCGCCGCCGCCAGATTCAAGCTGTCCACGTTTCCCTGACGGCCGATCGCGTAGAGCAATGCGTCGGCGTTGATGCGCTTCTTGCTGACCAGATTCCCGGCGACTTTTCCGTCCGGCAGTTCCTCGACACTTTCCACTTCCTCGTTCAGGCGCAGGGTGGCCCGCTGGTCGCGCATGTGATAGGTCAGCGCCTCGACCATTTCCGTATCCGCGAACTCCAGAAGGCGCGGCCGTTTCTCGACAATGATTACGCGCACGCCCAGCGTGGCGAACATGCACGCATACTCGACACCGATTACGCCGCCGCCCACCACGATCAGCGTGCGTGGTATCTGCGGCATGCTCAGAATCTGGTCGCTGTTAATGATGTTCCGGCCATTGATCGGTACTTTAGGATTCGCGGCCGGCTTGGTGCCCGTGGCCACGACCACGAATTGCGCTTCGAACTCGCCGAAGCCATTGCTGTTCTCCACGCGAATGTGGTGTGGATCGATGAACCGCGCCGTCCCATGAATCAAATCCACGTTGTTGCGCTTGAGCTGGTTCTGCGTCACCCCGACTTCGTTCTCCACCACGTGCTGCACCCGGAAATTCAGGTCCGCCATGGTAACGGTGTCTTTGCTGCTGTGATTCGTACCGTAGAAATTCTTGTCGTAGAAACCCGAAAGATGCAGCACCGCCTCGCGCATGGTCTTGCTCGGGATGGTTCCGGTGTTGATACACACTCCGCCGATGGAACTCTGCTTTTCCACGATGGCTACGCGTTTCCCGGCTTTGGCGCCCTGAATTGCTGCACGCTGCCCGCCCGGGCCGGAGCCAATCACTATCAAATCATACGGCTGCATTCGAGGATTCCTGCGTGTCCGGTTCGGCCGAATGGCCGGAAGTGGGTGTGGTCACGTCGCTAGGAGTATAAACGACCGAAGCCTTTCGCCGAACTCCGTGACGCCCCGGGGTACCGGAAGCAGCATCGCCGCCCCGCTGGGCCACCTGCATCAAATGCTCCTGCACCGAGAAACCGTGCCCGTTGCGGACCGCCTTCGGCCGCGAGTACTTTCCATCGGCGCCCAGGAGCCGGGCTTTGCGCGTATCCGCAAGATACGCGGGGAGGATTTCCGTGCACACTCGATCGCACAAATGCGGGTCCTTGAGTGGAAACACCACCTCCACCCGTTCGTACAAATTCCGTGGCATCCAGTCCGCGCTTCCCAAATAGACTTCCGGCTTCCCGCCATTCTCAAAAAAGAATATCCGGCTGTGCTCCAGAAACCGCCCCACGATGCTTCGCACCCGAATCCGGCTGCTCACCCCGCGAATCCCAGGGACCAGCGTGCACTGCCCGCGCACGATCAAATCAATTTCCACTCCCGCCCGCGACGCCCGGTACAACGCCTGAATCATCGCCGGGTCCACCACCGCGTTCACCTTGGCGATGATTCGCCCAGCTTTGCCTCGTTTCGCGTTCCGGGCTTCTCGATCGATCAACGAAATGAACGTCTTGGCCATGTCGCGCGGCGCTACCAGCAGTGGCTTGTAGTTCGGCTGCTCCGCGTAGGCCGTGAGATAATTGAAGACGTTGTGCACCGCCGCGGTGATTGCGTCATCCCGCGTCAGCAGACTCAAATCCGTGTAGAACCGCGCCGTCGAAGGATTGTAATTCCCCGTCCCCAAATGCGCGTACCGCCGGATTTTCCCATCCGGATCCTGCCGCACGATCAGCGCTAGTTTCGCGTGTGTCTTCAGCCCAGCCACTCCGTGAAATACCTGCACACCCGCTTCTTCGAGGCTCCGCGCCCAGCGAATATTCGACGCCTCGTCGAAGCTCGCTTTCAGCTCCACGACCACCGCCACTTCTTTCTTGGTCGCCGCTTCCAATAACGCGCCGGCAATCGGCGAGTCCGAACTGGTCCGGTACAGCGTCTGCTTGATCGACAGCACCCGTGGATCCCTCGCCGCCGCCTGTAAAAACTCCACGACTGTCTCGTACGAATCATACGGATGGTGCACCAGCACGTCTTGCCGCCGAATCGCTTCGAACATCGAGTCCGCGTCGTGCCCAACGCGCACATGCCGCGGCGCAAACGCGGGATACTTCAAATCCGGCCGCGGCGTCTCTTCGTACAAATGAAATAGCCGCTGCAAGCTCACCGGTCCCGGCACGCGAAACACCAACGACTCATCCAGCTCGAAATTCGACACCAGCCGCTCGACAATCTCCGGGTGCGCTCCCGCTTCAATCTCCAGCCGCACCGCGTCGCCCTTGCGCCGTTGCGCCACTTGCGAGTCGATGGCATCCAGCAAAGTCCGCGCTTCTTCTTCTTCCAGGTACAAATTGCTGTTGCGCGTTACGCGAAATGCCGCTGATGCCAGAATTTCGTATCCCCGGTAGAGTTTTGCCGCGTACGTGGACATGATGTCCTGCAGCATCACGTAGTGCGATCCCTGGCCAGGCGCGGAAACACACAGCAGTCTTGGTAGCGCCCGCGGCACCGTGACCACGCCAAAGTACGGCTTGCCATTTCCGCCCTTCCTCCTGCGGAGCAAAAACGCAATGCACAGCACCTTATTCAGCACATGCGGAAACGGATGCGATGGATCCACCGTCACCGGCGTCAGCATCGGGAACACTCGCCGCTCGTAGAACGTCTTGGCGGTCTGGCTGGCCTTCGCTTCCAGCGAGCTCACCGGCAGCAACTTGATCGACTCCTTCGCCAGCGCCGGCAAGAGCTCCTGGTTGAAGCACTTATACTGCTCGGTCACAAACTGGTGCATCGCCGCGGCCACCTTTTCCAACTCTCCCCCAGCCGTCAACCCGTCCGGGCTCACCTCGCGCGAGCCGTGCTCGATGCGCTGCAAAAAGCTGGACACCCGCACTTCCACGAACTCATCCAGATTGTTTGCCGTAATCGCCAGAAACTTCACCCGTTCCAGCAGCGGATTCCCGGGATCGCGGGCCTCTTCCAGCACTCGCCGGTTAAACTCCAGCCATTCCACATGACGGTTCAAGTAGTAACGCGGGGCATCTAAAGTGTTCTTGGTCATAGGCTTCTCGCGGGGGGACCTGTAATAGCCTACCGTTGTTACAGTCTGATGAACGCGGCGGGTACTCTCGGATTGATTGCAGCGCCGTTCGAATTTCGCAGCCGCACTAGTTCCCACGTTTGCGTGAGGTCTTCCGCCGGCGGCCCAAGGCTGCCACCTTCTTACGTATTTTCTTCACCAATTTGCGCGCCAGTTTTACGTGCGCCTCAAATTCCGTGCCACCACGGTGTTCCGCTCGGCTGCCGCGTGGCTTCCCCGTCTTCTTCGTTTTGCGCTTTCCGCGCCGCCGCCTCTTCATGGCCTCAGGAAAGCCCCGCCAGTTTTCCCAGCCCTTTCATCTTCGCCCGCGCCGCCATCGCGCCATATTGTTTCATCATCGTGCGCATTTGCAGATATTGCTTCAGCACCTGATTCACGTCCTGCACGGAGGTGCCGCTGCCCTTGGCGATGCGCTTCCGCCGCTTGCCATCGATCACGTTGTGGTCGCGCCGCTCCTGGTTGGTCATCGAATTGATGATCGCTTCTACTTGCTTTAGTTTTCCTTCATCCACCTGCGCATCTTTCGGCAGATTCTGCAGCGGCCCCACCTTCGGCAGCATTCCCACCAACTGCTCCAGCGGCCCCATCTTGCGAATTTGCTTCAGCTGATCCCGAAAATCTTCCAGCGTAAACTCTTCCTTCCGCAGTTTGCGTTCCAGCTCCATCGCCGCTTTGCGGTCGACGGTCTGCTCCGCGCGCTCGATCAGCGACATCAAGTCGCCCATGCCCATCACGCGCGACACAATCCGCTCCGGATAAAATCCCTCCAGCGCGTCGTACTTTTCCCCTAATCCGACAAACTTGACTGGCGCGCCAGTCACCTTTCCAATCGAAAGCGCCGCACCGCCACGCGCATCGCCGTCCAGCTTGGTCAAAATCACGCCCGTCAATCCAAGCTGTTTGTGAAATTCTCCCGCCGACCGCACCGCGTCCTGCCCGATCATCGAATCCGCGATAAACAGAATCTCGCTCGGCTGCAATTCCTTCTTCAGCATCCGCAATTCGTTCATCAATTCATCATCGATGTGCAGGCGCCCCGCGGTGTCCACCAGAATCACGTCGCTCGCGGAAAGTTTTGCTTCTTTAATGGCACCGCGCACAATTTCCAGCGGCTTGTCCGTCCCGGCTCCCGGCCACAGTGAAGTTCCCACCGCTTTGGCCACCTGCGCCAGCTGTTCCCGCGCCGCAGGGCGATACACGTCGGTAGAAACCACAATCGGCCGGTGCCCATGTTGCCCCAGCCATTTCGCCAATTTTCCTGTGGTCGTGGTCTTACCGGACCCCTGCAATCCCACAATCATCCACACCGACGGCGGCCGCGAAGCAAACAGCGGCTTGGCATGCTTCCCCAGCAGCACCAGCAACTCATCGCGAACCAGCTTCACCACTTGCTGATCCGGAGAAAGCTGCAGCATCACTTCGCTGCCCAATGCCTTCGACCGCACATTCGCCAGCAACTCATCCACCACGCCAACGGCTACGTCGCCTTCCAACATCGCGTCGCGAATTTCGCTCAACGCAACGTCCAGATGCTCCTCGGTCAGCTTCCCCTGTCCGCGCAGGTTCTTGAACGTCCGCTGCAGTTTCTCTGTCAGGTTCTCGAACATGGTTTCCAGTAACTCCAGCGCCTATTCTATCAGCTACTTGGGGGCCTTATCGCCATCCGCCGCTATGCTCACACCCAGCTCTGCAAGCCGTCCATCCGTGATGGACCGATGCTCGCCCTTGTTTTCATGTGAACGTCTTCTTGTGAAAGGATTGCTATGGCCCGCTTCACCTGCCTTTCCATCGCCGTGCTGCTTTTCGCTTCATGCACTCCCGCGCAGGAACCAAAACTCGTTTCCGTGCTGGACATGCAGGAATTTATCCACGACTGGCAAATCTCCAGACAATTCACGCTGGACGTAGCCAACGCCATGCCCGCCGAACTCTACAATTTCAAGCCCAATCCCGACGAAATGACCTTTGGCGAGCAAATCATCCACATCGCCGCCGCCAACATCTTCCGCTTCCAGCAAATCTCCGGCGTCAAGCCACCCTTCGCCTTCGATCTCGCCAATCTTCCCCCAGCCGACAAACCCACGGCTACAAAGCTCCTCGAACAATCCTTCGACTACGTTCTCGCGGTCCTGCCGTCCATCACCGCCGAGCAACTCCAGCGCACCTGGCACGTCCCATCCTGGAAAGGCCGCACCGATCCCGACGGCCGCGCCATGGTCCTCAACATGTTCGTCCACACCGCCCACCATCGCGCTCAGTGCGAAGTCTACATGCGCGTCAAGGGCATCAAGCCCCCCGACTACACTTTTTAGGGATTGCCAGGCCTCAGCGCGACCGTCCTTCTCGCTGTTCTGGATCGCACCGGCGCTCGATTTGCGCTCTCGGCTGTTCCGGCTAAGCAGGCCGTCCGCTGTGCTGCGAAACGCTCAGTACATTTCCATCCGGATCCTTGAACCACGCCACTTTGTCGCCGTTAGGCGTATTCCAAATCCCCCACTCCTTATCGTCCACGAACGGATATTTCTCGCAGCTCACGCCGCGCTCCTTGAGCCACCGCACTACCGCGGGAACATCCTGCACTTCCCAGCCCAGCACCGTGCCCTGGAACGGCGTGAAATTCGGCACCTTCGAAATACGAATCATGTGTTCGCCGGCTTTCATCACCAGCGCAAACTGGTCCAGGCTCACAAATGCGAATCCCAACTTGCCCTCAAAGAATGCCCGTGCCTTTTCGTAATCCTTGGTCAAAACAAATCCGACCATCCTGCCTGAAGTAAGCATCGCATCCTCCCGCCGCCCACTTGGCACGTGTTCGGCGTTCATCAGGCCCACACAAATAGCACTTGCCACCCGATTCTTCTCTCGCTATTGTGACAACAAATGGCGGAAAAGTGCCACAGCATCCTGCTTGACAAAAAAGGCCGCCCGCTCGCCCAAATCGCCAGAGTTTCCTGCGATTTCCCGGATGGCCACGTCATCCCCGAACATTTTCATCCCGAAGATCAGTTGATTTTCGCTTCGCAGGGCGTCATGACCGTACGCACCGCGCAAGGCATCTGGGTGGTGCCCCCGCTGCGCGCCGTCTGGATTCCTGCGAAGACGCCGCATTCCGTGGCTATGTCCGGCCCGGTTTCCATGCGCACGCTTTACTTTCTTCCGAAACTGGTTCGCGCGCTCCCGGCAAAATGCTCGGTAATGAACGTATCCGCACTCCTCAAGGAACTCATCCTTCACGCCTGCACTTTCCCGCGGCTGAACCACAAGACTCCGTTGCATCGCCGCATCATCGAAATTCTCATCGATCAATTGGCCGCCGCCAATTCCGTCCCGCTGCAACTGCCTCATCCCTTGGACTCGCGCGCCCTGCGCGTGGTGCAAACCTTGCTCGCCGATCCCGCCGATTCGCGGCCGCTCAGAAAACTCGCCCGCGATTGCGGCGCTAGCAAGCGCACCATCGAGCGTATCTTTTGGGCGGAAACAAAAATGACCTTCGGCAAGTGGCGCCAGCAACTTCGCCTGCTCCACGCCCTGCAACGCTTGGCGTCCGGCGAAAAAGTCACCGCCGCCGCACTCGACGCCGGCTACAACAGCGCCAGCGCCTTCATCTCCATGTTCAAGAAACAGCTAGGCGCCACCCCGACCCGCTACTTCCGCCCACCGAGCGCCGGAAACGTAGTGGCGGATCTTTAGATCCGTCAGAACAAACACCCGTACCCAATCCTTGTAGTGCCAGCAATCAACGGAACGCAGAATCCAATTCCGTGTCAAAAAATCACCTTGATTCCGATTTGTGCGGCGAAGGGAATTCCCACCGTGGTGCCCAGGCCAAAGAAGTCGCCCAGCGCGCCGGCCGGCACGCGCAGTTGATTGATGCTGCGGATCGGTTGGCTTTGCGTGCAAGACGCGTTGCGGCAGAACGCCGTCGCGTTTGCGATATCGTTCACCGGAGTCGGCAGCGCCGAAATATCCGGCAAATAGTTGTTCCCCGGATTCTGCCGGTTGAACAAATTGAAAAACTCCGCGAAGGGCCGCAGCGTCGCGCGTTCGCCCAGCGCAATGTTCCGGCTCACCCGGAAATCCACTTGATAAAATGGCCGCCCGCGGAATTGATCCAGGCTGGTCTGCACTCCGTTGATCACCGCGCGATCTTGCGGCACTCCGTCGCCATTCACATCGAACGGCGTAAACATCGTGAACGGCCGCGCACTCTCGAATTGCGATAGCGTCGACGCCTCAATCTTCCACGGCAATTGCAACACTCCGATCAGCACGAACCGCTGTCGGATGTCCTCGCCCGATGGGCCATAGTCTCCCGGTCCAAACGGATTCAGCACGCTCGAAACGCCGTTCACGTAATCCGAAAGTTCCCCGACCGTCGCGCCCCAGGTATTCGCGCGCGACCACACGTAGTTCGCCGTCAGTTCGAATCGCTTGGAAAACCGGTACTGCGCCTGAATCGCCAGTCCGTCGTACACCGAGCGGTTGTCGCTCCGAAACAGCGATACTCCCGGCGCCGCGGCGGGTATCCCAAACCCCGGCGTGTACTCATACCGCCGGTATTGGTGCATCCCCGTCTGGTGCTCGTAGGTCACATTCAGCCGCCAGCCGTTCGCAAACGCGTGCTCGAATCCCGCGCTCGCCGTCAGCGTGTACGGCGTGTGATAGTTCGGATCGATCAGCGCCGGCGTGCTTGTTAAGTTCGCTAGATTGAAGCTGTTCACCGCCGTGAACGCATCCACCCACCCGTTCTGCAGCAAATCCATGAAGTACAGTCCAGCGCCCGCGCGAATCACCGTGCGCGAAGATCCCCCCGGCGCCCAGGCCACGCCAAGCCGCGGCGCAAATGCCTTACGGTAGTCACGCGGAATTCCATTAACCAGATTGCTCCCCGCCGCCTGCAGCGCCGCCAGCGCCGGATTCACGCTCTGGGAATGGCCCGATGCGGTGAACAATCCAAACGTCGTGTCGTACCGCAAACCTGCATTCACCGTAACTGACGGCGTCACTCGCCAGCTGTCTTCCGCATAGAAACCCAATCGCCGCAGGCTCTGCGAAAAGCTGCCGTCGGACGGCCCTGAAGTAGACACCGCCGGACAATCAGGATCCGGCGTATTCGTCGAACACGTCGCCAGCACCCCCGGGTTGCCCACGTAGAAGCTCGGCTCCTGCGGAAAGCTGAACAACGTCTCTTCGTTCGCTGACAAGGCGCCGCGCAGCACCGGCTCGTGAATCAGGTTCACGCCAAAACGCACCGCATGACGGCCCGCTATGTGCGATACATCGTAGCGGAACTGGTATTTCTGCTGGTCCCGCGCCACCGGAAATGCCGTAATCGACGTCGCAAATTGGTTGTCGCCGAAAGTTTCTCGTCCCGACGTGGTCAGAAAGTTCGCCGAGAACGGAAAATCCAGCCCCAGTCCCAGCGTCGAGTTGCGCTCCTTGGTGTGATGAAACCCGCTCGCTTGCACGTTGAGCGAACCGAGCCACGACCCGCTGAATTGATATTGCTGGTTCACCAGCACGTTGTAATAGTTCGAGACCGTTGTCGCCCCCGTCGAAGGCAACGTCCCCTGTTGCAGCAGATCGTTTTGCGTGTGGTTCCGATCCAGCGACCCGCGCACGAACCACTGCAACCGAGAAGATTGCGCCCAGTCCACCCGCGTCGAAAACAGCGTGTCGCGAAACGGCACTCCCACCGCGCTGGGAATCGTTCCAATCGAGCTCACGCCAAAGCGGTTCAGTTCGCCGTTCTCCGCCAGTTGCGCTAGTGCATTGAACTCGCTCAGCGAAAGATCGCTGTACGCCACGCTGGCATTCTCATCGATATATTCATACGACGAGAAAAACCACAACTTCCCCGGCTTAAGCGGCCCGCCGAACGTCGCCACCCCGTCTTGCCGCGAAAACGGCTGCTTCGGATTCGGCTCCGGATTGTCCAGCACGTTCCGCGCGTTCAAGTCTTTTCCGCGATAGTAGTAGGACAAGCTGCCGTGCCAGTCGTCATCGCCCCGCTTCGTCGAAATAATCACGCTGCCGCCGTTGGTGTTGGGCGTATCCGCCCCGTATTGCGCCGTGCGCACCACGAATTCCTGCATCGCTTCCGGAGAATAATTTTGCAGGAACCCGCCGATGTAATCGTCGTTGTTGTTTCCGCCGTCCACGGACAAGTCCACGTTCAGTCCCGAGCTGCCGCCAAACGAAACCGCGGTAATGCGCGCCTTGGTCGGATCCGAAGGCTCCACCGGAGCCGTGAACGGCGCCATAATCGCGATGCTCGCAAAGCTCCGCGCCGCCAGCGGGATCTGCTCCAGGTCTTTCGCCCCAATCACTGTCTTGATCGTATTGCTGGTCGTCTCGACCGGCTGGCTCGTCAGCGATTCTTCCTGCTCCCGAACCCTAACCGACTCCTTGCCAGTCCGCAGTTGCAACCGCAGCAACAATGTCGGCTGCCCGCCCACCGCCACTGCCACCACTGCGCTCTTTCGCGCAAACCCGCCCGCCTCCACCCTAACCTCGTAACTCCCTGGCGGCAGCAGCGCGAATCGCACCTCGCCCCGCGAATCCGTAGTCCCCGTGCGCTCGAATGCCGACTTTTCTTGCGCCAGCGCCACCCGCGCGCCGGGCACTCGCCCTCCGCTGCCGTCTTCCACGGCCACCAGCAGCGAGCCCTGCACATCCTGCCCGCGCACTGCGCCGCTCGCCCCCAGGGCCAACAGCACAGCGCAGATTGTCGGAAGGAGCGCGAAACGATCTGGTTGCTTCATCAGTTGCTTCATCAAGGGATGCCAACACACCAATTAGTGAATTTTAGACGCGTAGTATCCCGCGCTCATTACACCGTGTCGACAATTTTCTTGCGTCGCAAAGAGTCTGAGAAGTGCGTCAACGTTCTCTCCTCAAGTGGATTTCCAACGGGGGCTAGTACTCTCAGCAACCCTTCGACAGAAAATCTCTTATTGACAATCTTATTCCTCATCGAGTATAGCCGTTCGCAACGGGGTGGTCTGAACGGTCTGGTTGCGGTCCTGGCTTTAGCTTGCTTGGGTTCCTGTGGAACCGCTTGTGAGCAAGCACTGTCGGTGGCTGCACAAATTTGCTATTTGCGCGCTTCGCGCTAGACCTCCCCTCTTCGGAGGGATTATGCGAGTGGGGGCAGTCCGTAGTTCATTCCTGTTGGTGTCCGTAGTCCTGTTGTTCTTCTTCCCAGTCCATGCGGCCGCACAATCGGCTACCGCTGGCGCGGTTCTCGGTACCGTCACGGATCCGCAGCAAGCTGCCGTCGTCGGTGCCAAGGTTATCCTGCAAAATCTCAACGTCAACGCAACCCTGGAAACCTCCACCGGCTCCAACGGGCAATACGCTTTCCCCACGGTAGTTCCGGGCACTTACAAAGTCACCACCACGATGAGGGGTTTTCGCACTACTTCCGTCCCGAACTTTGTCGTGGAAGTCGCCAAAAGCTACACCCTCGATATCAAGATGGAGCTTGGCGAAGTCTCCGAGACCGTCGAAGTCGCCGCCGGCGCTCAAGTCGAGCTGCAGACCACCGACGCCACCATCGGCATCGTCTTGCCCACTACCGAGATCGAGCGCTTTCCCGCTCTCACTCGCCAGGTCAACGAGTTGCTCACTCTCCAGCCCGGTGCCACGCCCACCGGCGAAATCACCGGTGCTCGCAACGATCAGAGCAGCTTCATGCTCGATGGCATTGATGTCACTAACAACTCCGTCGGTGGTCTTGGCACCTTTGCCTTTTTGCCTATCGATAGCATCGAGGAATTTCGCGTCAGTGTCGCCAACCCCAACGCTGATTTCGGCCGCGGCGCTGGCGGTCAGGTCTCGCTCCTCAGCCGTTCCGGCACCGATCAGTATCACGGTTCCGCTTACTGGTTTCACCAGAATGACGAGTTGAACGCCAACAGTTGGGATTTCGGTCATACTCCCAGCAAATCGCCGTCGGGATCGCAACTGACGTTCACTCCCAGACCAGAACTGAAGGACAACCGTTTTGGTGGTCGCGTTGGCGGTCCTTTGCCCTTCCCCTGGCACAAGAAGACCTATTTCTTCGCCAACTACGAGGGTCGCCGTTTCCCGGGTTCCACGCCGCAATCTCGCATCGTCCCCACGGACTCGTTGAAGCAAGGCATCCTGAAGTTCCGGGACGCCAGCGGTGCCATCGTCAGCTATAACTTGGCCACCGCAAGTCTCTGTGGAGCCGCCGGCACCGCTGCGTGTGACCCGCGTGGCTTAGGGCTGAGCCCGTCCGTTTCAGCGCTGTGGGCCCTGCTGCCAGGAGGCAATGATCCTACCGTCTCAGGAATCGACGGCCTGAACACCACCGGATACACCACTACGGCGGGCACTCCGCTGACCAATGATTTCTATGACCTGCGTTTCGATCAGGATCTCACCAGCAAGTGGCACGCCGATGTTTCCTTCCGGTATTTCCGGCAGGCGCAAATCAGCGCGTTGCAGTTGGACATCATCAACGGAACGCCAAGCACCACACGCTCTCTGCCCATTCGTCAAAACATGTTGGTCGCTGGTCTGCACGGTCAGCTCACTTCTAACCTTACTTCTTCGTTCCGCTTCGGTTGGGTCCGTGAGCGTGATGCCACCAATCCCGAGCGTCCAAACGTCGTTGCCGCGCAAGAAAAGATTCCTGGAACAGACACTTCCGCCGGCCCCATTGCTCTCGATATCGGCGCTTCCGGCGGCACTCACAGCCTGCTCGATGAACCCATCGACGTGGGCACCCAAGTCGCCCGCAAACAAGCCAACGACGACCGCAACTTCCAATGGAACGCCGACTTTGTTTGGGTTCGTGGCCGCCACACTTTTGAGTTCGGCACCGCCATCCATTACTTGCCGACGCTGCACCTCCGCGACGACAAGGTGGTCGGCGCACTCGGCGCTCTCGTCGCGCAACTCGATGTGTCCACCTTCAGCCTCCCTGGCCTCGACGAACCACGTCCGTGTGGCGGTGGAGTGACCACCACCTGCTTGCAGACTGCCGATCGCTCGCAATGGGATCGGCTCTATGCCGGGACCCTCGGCATCATCGACCAGATCTCCGTTCTGGCGGTTCGCGATGGCGCTTTCAACCCGTTGCCCTTCGGTAGCCAACTCCAATCCGACACCACCCTCTGGGCGCCGGAAATGTACGTCCAGGATGTCTGGCGCGTGAAGCCTTCCGTCACCGTAACACTTGGCCTCAGCTATGGCTGGCAAACCGCTCCCATCGAGCGCCTCGGCCGACAAACCGTCCAAATCGATGCCGGCACCGGCCAACCCATCACGGCCGCGGACTTCCTGAACAAGCGCAAGACTGCTGCCGCCAACGGCCAGATTTTCAATCCTACGTTCGGCTTTGTGCCCATCAAGTCTTTCCATGGCGGCGTTTTCAACGTCGACTACGGAGACGTCGCTCCGCGCGCTGCCGTTGCCTGGACGCCTTCTTACAGCTCCGGCTTGCTTGGTAAGATTCTCGGCCAACGCAAGACCGTCATCCGCTCGGGCTTTGCCATTGTCTACGACCGGCAAAACACCGTGCAGAGTGTGATCGTTCCGTCACTCGGCATCGGCTTTGCGCAAACCCTGAATCTCGCGGCTCCAGCCTGCACCAGCACTGGTGCCGGCGGCCCAGGCTGTATCGCCAACAGCACCAATCCGGCTTCGTCTATTTTCCGCGTTGGAAGAGACGGCACGTTGCCCGTGCCGGCCGTGCCTGCTCAGACCAATCCCGTGGTCCCGAAAGTTACTTTCAACCCCGTCAACGGAAACATCAACTTCCCCGAGGTGTTTTCTTTCCAAGTGGATCCCAACATCAAAGTCGGCCGTAACTACGCCGCAGACCTCAGCGTTCAGCGCGAATTCCCAGGCAACATGCTTCTCGAGGTCGCCTATTCCGGGCGTCTCGGCCGCAGATTGCCGCAGAGCATGAGCCTTGGCCAGTCTCCTATCAATTTCAAGGACCCCGCTTCTGGCCAGACCTTTGCCCAAGCCTACGACGCTGTCGCAACCCAGTTGCGCGCCGGTACTCCGGCTGCGGCCGTCACGCCTCAGCCGTGGTTTGAAAACCAATCGCCGGGCGGTACCGTGGCCTTGGCTACCGCGGCCGGCAGCAATATCTCCAGCGGAAACGTTAGCAGCGTCTTCCGCACCATCGATCAGCGGCGCTTGCTCGCCGGTTTGCCGACTTTCAACAACTACATGGCCCAGGGTATCTTCTACCGTTCCAGCACCGGCGAAGCCAACTATCACGCCATGCTGGTGACGTTGGACAAGCGCACCTCCCACGGCCTAACCCTCACGGCCAACTACACCTTCTCCCATTCCTTGGATCAGCTTGGCGCCATTCAAAACGCCGCCAACCTGATGCCCAACAGCTTCAATCTCGACGCCGAGTACGGTCCTTCCACCTTCGACTTCCGCCACATCTTCAACGGCAAGTACGTTTACAACCTGCCGTTCAAGAGTTCGAATTCCTTCCTCAAGCGCGTGGTCGAGGGCTGGTTCAACTCCGGCATTTTCACCGCCATCAGCGGCCAGCCTCTCACGGCCGCTGAAGGCTCGCAGGTTTGGGGCGGCACTTTGTCCCTCGGCTTCAACACCGGCAAAGTTCCCACCAACACCGACATCATTAATGGTGGCGTTAACAGCGGTGTCACAGGTTCGGGTGGTGTCGGCACAAACAGCGATCCCGCCAAGAAGGGAACCGGACTAAACCTCTTTGCCGATCCGGCGGCTGTCGCCAACAGTTTCCGGCCGGTTCTTTTGGCTTCCGACGGTCGCTCCGGGCGCTCCAATCCGATTCGCGGTCTTGGGCACTGGAACCTGGACACTTCCTTCGGCAAGAACACGGCCATTACCGAGCGTGTCCACGCCATCTTCACGGCGGACTTGTTCAACGCCTTCAATCACCCCATCTTCTGCGACCCCGGAGCTACCAACGGCAACGGCCTCAGCACTTGCGGTGGCAGCTTGTCTTTGGCTAGCAGCGGTCTAACGAACTTTGGGGTTATCTCCAGTCAATTCGTTCCGGCCAACCGTACCAACGGCAGCCGCTGGATTCAGCTGAGCCTGCGCTTCGAGTTCTAGGCGGACGGTTCGGCACTAAACACTTCTGGCTCTCTGCAGGCTGCGATTTTCGCAGGTGCGGAGAGCCAGAAGTTTTTCCAGAAGAAGGAGCCAACACACGCAGTAGTGCTGGTGTGACGTGTGGGGCTGCGGCGGCGTTACACCGGGGTGCCGGTACCTGAGCCGGTACCTAGGCCGGTACCTGGGCCTGGGCTTTTGGCTCAGGCCTGAGAAACTGCCCGGCGCCGGTTCCGCTCGAATTGTGGGCTGCGCCTTACGCTTTGGGAGCCCAGGCCTGGGTGATTAGTGCACTCGAGAAGGCCGGGGGCACCTGCTTGAAGCAGGCGTAGCGGTACAGCGCGGCGTTGAAGATACCTTGTACCGCTGAGCTGATCACCGAGAGCAGCAGGAAGTACACAATCATCAGGGCCATGGCGATCAGGAACGCATAGGCGCTGCCAGTCGCTATACCAAACATGATGGAAGCAATGAACAAGCCGATGCCGGGGAGCGCCAGGACGAAAAAGACCAGGCTGAAGCTGAATCCGCCGACGACTTTTTCTCCCCAAGTCTCTTTGAAGAGTTTGGAGGAGCGCTTGACGGCTTCGATGGGAGTCAGATCCTCGAAGGCCAGGACTGGCACGACGAAGTAGCAGGCCAGAGCCCAAGCCACGCCGATGATGCGCATGACGATGCGGCCAAGGATGCCCATGCGTTCCTCGAGGGACTTGAGAATGACGCCGACAGTGGCAGCGACCAGAGCCCACTGCAGAATGGTGCCTTTGCGGGCCCAGGCGAGTTCGATGCCGTCGCGGAAGGTCCAAGTGCCGCCGACGAGGCGGCTATTGGCGACGCCGACCAGCGCTACGTTGAAGAAAACAATGACGAAATAGTTGGCGACATAGAGCGCGAAGAGGCTTGGATAGAACCAGGGGGACATGGCCGGAGTCCACTTCTCGCCGGATGCCGAAGCAGCGGCCATGGACGGCAGGTTCAGAAACGCGCCGCCGGTGCCGATGATCAGCGTGACCAGCAGACAGGCGGCCGCCGACAGGATCGGAAAGAGCATGAGCTGCTTATCCGACCGCAGAATGCCGAAGCTTTGCTTGACGAGTTCCCAACTGCGCGAAAACTTACCCATCGCACCCTCCTACGATGCTGAGACGTCGGCGAAACCGGGGACACTGTATGCCTGGGGATAAGTGTGTGGCAAGGAAATGTGGAGCGGAATAGGACGCGGGGACAGGTGATTCCAGAATGGAACTGGACGGCAGAACGGGTGTGGCGGATGGAGTGGTGTTGTTGAATATAAGGTAGGCGGCTCCCCCCTCCCCCTGTTTTTTGTAAGTGTTGCGCCTAAAGGGGTTATGGGTGCGTGGTCTGTGGGGCGTGTTCCGTGATCCGTGAAGGGGACGGAATTGTAGGAAATTGAAAAACGCTTTGGGTGACACATTTTTCCACTCAGGGTTTGCAAGTACAAACCCTGACACCCGGGTGTTTTTGTGTACGAGTGGGGAAGTGGTTGAGAGGAAAGGGGATGGGCTTCGTTTTTGTACACAAACGGTGTATACGGGGGAGTGTACCCTTCGCAGCTCTCTTCGAGGCTCAGGGCAAGCAGGGCAGGCGAGCGAGGAGTCAAGGGTGTAGCGTTGGGGAGTTAGAAGGACATCCGGGCGGCGAGGCATAACAGGGGCGGAGAGTATGAGAAACAACATCCGCGAGTTGGCAACATTATAACACATTTCTGGTATTTGTCAAGTAGTATGTAGTAAGTGGCTTGTCTTCTGAGAGATAGAGAAACGAGAGGCGGAGAGGGCGAAGGGGAAGGGCAAAGAATCTCCGCACGCGCTGGAGAATCGTCACGGAGGCGGCGAGCTATGGAAACGTCCCGTCTGTCCCCGAGTTCCCCTGAGTTCCTCGAAAGTGTCGAACCCGTTGCGAGTCCCCTGCGAATTAAATCCGGCCCTTTGCAACGCGGCACCCGCTTGGTCGGGCGTCCCGGCAAAACTGAAAAAGCCTGCGGCGGTTTGGTTCGCTTCCCCAAGTTTCAAGTCTCTCCACCCGGTGCTCATAGGCTCATGCCTTGAGCCAGCCAGAAAAGAAGCAAGAAGCACCCGCCAAGGAGTGCCGCCCACCTGCCCTTTCCCTTCGCTGCCAGGCTGAGAATCACGATCACCACTGACAGATAGTTTCCGACGCGGATACAGAGGAGAGTTGTAGCATTGCCGTTTCGATCTCCTCCCGCCGCCACGTTATGCGCGGCGTAGCCGAGGAAGAGCAAACCGCCGAGAGAGAGCAAGACGAGAACCGCCAACGTCATTCCGCGTCTCCATCCTCCTTCCTCTGCGTCGTTACGGCGTCGAGCCCAATCCTTCCACCCCAGATAGGCCAGCACTCCAAGCCCAATCGCAATCAAAATGATCACGTATGCCATGTAGTGCTTCATTTGCCACACCCGATGTTAAAGTTTGCGCACCAAAAGTGGGACGATCCCACCTTTGCATCCACGTGAAAGTCCCCCGTTGCGGGCGGGTGGCGCATGCATTGCGTTTGGTTTTGAGCGGATCGCCATAGCTTCCTGTTGTTTAAGATTACCATGCGATTATGATATGGAGCCATCCGGGGTGGCCTACCCTTTGCGGTTTTGGCAAAGGGTGGGCCTCTCCGCGCTCTTATGCCCAAACGACTGAAAAGACTGACCGGTCAAGGCGATCTGCATTTCATCACATTTTGTTGCTACCAGAGAAGAGCTTTACTGGGGACGGGCGGGCGCGGAATGCGGCGGTGCAGATCTTGCGCGAGGTTCGCGCGCGATATGGTTTTGCGCTGGTCGGGTACGTGATCATGCCGGAGCATGTGCGTTTGTTGATCGGCGAGTCTGCTGCGGTGAAGCCGGCGAAAATGATTCAAGTGTTCAAGCGGAGACTTTCGCGGCGCAGAAGCAGAGTAAAGAAGGAAAAACCCGCGGAGAGGCCCACCCTTTGCCAAAACCGCAAAGGGTAGGCCACCCCGGAGGTTCTAGCGGCTTAAGGGTGCTCCACCCGCCAAGTCTTACTTCTTCGGCACAAGAAGGGTAGTAACGTCCGAAACTCTTCGAAGTATGATTCGCCCATCCTCCAAGTGCTTGCGGCCAAAACCTTGACCTTGGCCGACCCTAACTCGCTTGTGATCTCGCCAAACAAACACTGGATCAAAACGCCCCTCGAATGTGGCGACGATCCGCATACCATGTTGCCGAGCCCGCTCAAATGTTTGGAAAGATTCATCTTTCAATGCAGTGAAATCTGGACTTGGTTTGAGATCCTGGGGGAGGGCAAGGCCAATGGTCATGTATGAGGTGCACGACTCCTTCGTGGTGCCGGTCGACTCTAAGGTGGGATCGCGATATCCATAAAGGATTGCGCGAACCACAATCATTTTTCCTGCATACTTCTGCGGCTCAGAATATAAATCACAGAATGTTACGTTCGCCGCATCTGCATGCTTTTGTTCTTGCCCCAGGGCCGCACCACTCGTGAGGAGTAGTAGTAGAAAGGCTGCATGACCGCAAGCGGACGGGTGGCCCGGGCTTGTTTTCATTTTTCTTGACATGATGGAACGGTGGGGAGGATAGCATTTCAATAAATTTCGGGGAAGGAAGAGAGGGTTGCGGACTTGGGAATGATTGTGGCAATTGGGGGGTGGAGGTGCATCTATGAGATGCGGGGGTGCGGCGGGGCCTCGCTTTGCGGGTACAGCCGGGAGCTGGGCGCGATTTTTGCTGAGAGGAGCTGAGTTATGCCACTGACTACGGATGCGACAGTATTGGCGTTGAGTGAAGAGGTGTTGAAGGAGTTTGCGGCGCTGTTTGGGAGCCATCCGGGGCTGCGGCCGGCGCACGCGAAGGGGATCTTGCTGAAGGGGAGGTTTACCGGGTCGGCGGAAGGGAAGGCGCTGACGCGGGCGGCGCACGTGCAGCGGGAGTCCGTGCCGGTGGTGGCGCGGCTTTCGGATGCGACGGGGATTCCGACGATACCGGACAACGATGCGCACGCGAATCCGCGGGGAGCGGCAGTGCGGTTCTATCTGGCGGAGCGAGTGCACACGGACATCGTGGCGCACTCGGTGAATGCGTTTCCGGCGAAGAATCCGCGGGAGTTTCTGGAGTTCTTGAAGGCGGTGGGGTCGGGGAATCCTCTGCCGTTTTTGCAGACGCATGCAGCGGCGATGAAGTTCGTGCAGCCGATACCGGTTCCGGCGAGCCTGGCGCGAGAGGAATATTTTGGAATTACGGCGATGAAATTCACGAATCAGGAAGGCGTGAGCCGGTTCGGGCGATTCCGGCTGGTGCCGGACGAAGGAGTGGAGAATCTGGATGAAGCTACAGCGAAAGGAAAGAGCGCGGACTTTTTGTTTGATGAGTTGAAGGAACGGGTAGCGAAGGGGCCGGTGAAGTTCACGGTGGCGGTGCAAGTGGCAAACGACGGCGACGTGGTGAACGACTGCACGAACATTTGGCCGGAAGACCGGAAAATCGTGACACTGGGGAAGATGGAATTGACCGAGTTGGTGCCGAACGACGCGCAGGAGCAGAAGCGTTTGATTTTCGATCCGCTGCCGCGGGTGGAGGGGATCGATCCTTCGGATGATCCTATGCTGGCGTTTCGAGCGGAAGTGTATTTGATGAGCGGGAGGAGGAGGAGAGAGGCGCCGGAGTCGAAGGGAGTTGGGGCGTAGGAGCAGATAGAAGCTAAGAAGGAAGAGGGCACGATAGTATCGTGCCCTTACCGGTTTGTGGCGGACGGAAAGATGGCGGCGTAAAGCCGCCCCTACAAAGGATTAGTGGAAGCCTACGGCGCCGGCGGCTGCGGCGATTAGTTTGTTGGGATCGTAGGCGATGCCATCTTTGAAGACCAGGTGGACGTTTTCGATGTCGGCGATTTTTGTGCCGGGGTCGCCTTTGAGGACGACGAGGTCAGCGCGATGGCCGGATTTGAGAGAGCCGATGCGGTCGGCTTCGCCCAGGAATTGGGCGCCGTTTTGCGTGGCGATGTGAATGGCTTCGAGCGGAGTAAAACCCGCTTCTACGAGGAGCTCGACCTGGCGCTGATCACCGAAGCCGGCGAGCGCGCCGCCGTAGCCGGTGGGATCTTCGCCAGAGAGCAGCAAGCCGCCGGCTTTGACGAAAGCGTATTCGAACTGCATTTCCTTCTTCAGCAGATCGACGCTGGGCCCGGGGCCTTCCGCGATTTTGGCGCGGACGGCGAGATAGTCGGTACGCGAAGGCTCGGAGAGAGCTTGCAGGACGCGCTGCTGCAGCGGCGGGCGATTTTGCTGGAAGGTTTCAAAGATAACCAGTGTGGAGGTTATGGCGACGTGGTGGTCGACGAGAGTGCGAATCATTTTTTGCACCGGCTCGCTGGAGATTTCGACGTTTTCGATGGAAGGATGGTCGTTGGCATCTGGCGGGCATTGGTCGAGCTGCTTGTGCGGATTGAATTCCTGGTCGACGACGACACCGTGCTCGAGATTGTCGATGCCAAGGTCGGCGGCTTCGGTGAAACCGACAGAGCAGAGATGGCCGGTGACTTTGATGCCGCGGGCGTGAGCAGCTTTGATGGCGGCGCCGAGTTCCGCGCGGGTGATGTGCATGTAGGCTTTGAAGGACGTAGCGCCGGTGTCGATCCAATAATTGACGAGGCGAGTGGCTTCCTCCGGGCCGGAGAGTTCGTGGAGCTGTGGGCCGAAAGAACCGAGGCCTTCGAGGTAGGGGCCGGTGATGTGCATTTTGGGGCCGGGCTGCTGGCCGGAGTCGATTAATTTTTTCAGGGCGAGATCGGTGTAAGGCTCGAGGCTGCCCGCGGTGCGGATGCTGGTGACTCCACCGGCGAGATAGAGGCGGGGAAAACTGAAACCCATTTCGTCGTAGAGAGCGGGAGCGCCGGGGACGGGCCCGCTGCCGGAGGCGGCGGGATAGAACATGTGGTCGTGCATGCCAACGAGGCCGGGGATAACGGAGTGGCCGGAGAGGTCAAGAACCTTGGCGCCTTCGGGGATCTTGATCGAGGAGTCCGGGCCGATTTCGCGGATGTTGCCCTGGTCGATGATCAGGGTTTGATTTTCCGCGGCGGGAGCGCCGGTGCCGTCGATGACGCGAACGTGTTGCAGGACGATAACGGGAGCGTCGATGGCAATGAAGGATTTGGTGACAGGAGAGAAGGCGGGCTTATCCTGAGCGCTGAGAGAGGTGGCGAAGCCGGCGGCGATCAGAATTGCTGCGAAGAGGTGGCGCATGAGTTTTCCTTTATTGCAGAGTTCACGGCTTTGGGAAAAAAGGGGAGCGAGATGTCTCGCTCCCCGTGTGGTGGCAAGGGGTAGTGCAACGCCGGACTAGAAGGTGTACTTCAGTCCGAACTGGATCAGGCGGGGAGAGACCGTGGTGGCAGTCACCTGACCGAAGTTGCCAGCGTTGACTTGGGTAATGGCCGTGGAGAATTGCACGGTGGTTTGGGTGGCGAATTGCGGCGTGTTGAAAGTGTTGAAGAACTCGGCGCGGAACTGGATGGTGCCGCTCTCGCTCAGGCCGCCGACTTTGGTGTCCTTAAAGATGGACATGTCCGTGTTGTGTTGGCCGGGACCATAGATGACGCCACGGCCCAAGGTGCCGAAGCCGGTGCCATCGCCCACGGCGTTTTGGCAGGGAGTGAAGACGCCGCCAACGGTCTTGCCAAAAGCGTTCTTATTGAACAAATTGTTGAGGTTGGCTTCGGTGCCGCCGGGCGTGAGGATGTCCTTGACGCTGAAGCCGGGGCAAAGAGTGGCGCCGATAGCGCCGGTTTGCGATAGGCCGAAGATGGTGCCGGCGCTGTTGTCGATAAAGGTGAGCGCCGGACCGGTCTGCAGCACGATGACACCTGATGTACCCCAACCACTCAAGGCCCTGCCGAGAAAGCCCTGATTGCTGTGGTAGTTGGGGAGATTCCAAAGATAGTTGGCAACGAAACGGTGGCGATAGTCAAAGTCCGCCGGGCCGTAACCGCCGCCGGGATTCAGCTGGTCGTTGTAGGCACCGCCGCCGAGGGGAAAGGTGCCCACACCGGTGACGTCGGTAAGCGCTTTGCTGTAAGTATAGGCGGCGCCGAATTGCAGACCGTGGCTCAACCTTTTGGTGAAGAGAGTCTGCAGGCCGTTGTAGTTGGAGTAGCCGATCCAGGAAGCCTGGTTCAAACCGGCGGGCGCAATACCGGCGACAGAAACGCGCTGAGCGGCGTTGGCCACGGTGTTGGTGGTGATTCCGTTTATCGGATTTGACGGGCTGGCGAGCTGTGCCTCGTTGATCTGATTGGTGGTTTCGATGCGGGTGGATTTCGTGCCGACATAACCGACCTGGAAGAACATGGAATTACTGAGGGCGTACTGAACGCTGAAATTCCATTGCTGGGTCATCGGCGCGCGCCAATTGGGATTGATGGAATTGATGGTCAGAGCAGAGCTCGGAGTACGAGGAACGAAGTTGGGGAAGACCTCGTTGGACGGCGGATTGAACGGGTTCTGCAAAGTGGCGAGGTTGTTCAGGGCACCGATGTTGGTTTGGCGCGAGAAGAACGGCGGATTGACGATGAGCTGGAAAGCGTCGTTAACGGGCGGATGGGTGTAGTAAATGCCATAGCCACCGCGAAGGACGACCTTGTCGTTGAAGCGAGCGGGCGTCCACGCGAAACCGACACGAGGACCAAAATTCTTAAGCGCCCAGGCATTGTTGGCGAACGTCGAATTGCCGTTGCGAAGGATGCCGGTGGGCAATGTGCCCTGGAAGTTTGAAGCGGCGACGAATCCGGAGAACGGATTGGCGACGACGTCGTTCGAAGCCCGCTTGGGATCGAAGTTGACGAGCTTGCCCTGGCCGTCGGAAGTCTGGCCGAGGCCTTCCCAGCGGAGGCCAGCGTTGATGGTCAGGTGAGAATTCACCTTGATGTCGTCCTGGGCGAAGCTGTAGAAGCTGCTGACGTGGAACGAGCGAGTGGTGTCACCGCAGAGATCGTCAGAAACGCTGAGGTTGCTGGCGGTGTTGCCATTTTGCGCTGCGCTTCTGCCGAGCAAGAAATCCTCGAACGTCGGTATGAACAAGTCACCGCGAGTAACTTCCTGGTCGGCGGAATCAGCGATGTCTCTTTCCCAGCCGACGCCGGCACGGAAATTGTGGCGGCCGTGGGTCCAGGAAATTTGGTCGGAGGCAGCCCATGCGGTAGGGGCGGTGAACTGGCCGTCGTTGAAATTACCGCTGAGTTCCAGAGAACCGATGGCGATGATGGGCATGAATGGGCTGGTGCAACCGGGAGTTAGGCCGATGGAGGCGTTGGTGATCTGGTTTTCGCTGACGACGCGGCCATAGGCGCGATGATAGGCCAAGCTGGCTTCGTTGATGAGCGTGGGAGAAATGATATAGGTGTCTTTGATGTTGCCGTTCCAGTTTTTGAAGAGGTCAGTAGAGCCCGAACCGGGAACGTTGGAAGAAGTGAAAGCCTGAAACTCGGGCGCGCGAGCGTAGAAATATTTCGCCGCGATGGTGTTCTTGGAACTCATCACATAGTCGACGTTGGCGATGTATTGATCTTCGCTGAACCTGGAAGGAAGACTAAACGATGCCTTCCCTTGGTGCCCGCCTTGCGTGTCAACGGTTTGCGCGGCAGGCGCAGTGGGAATCAAGAAGCTGCCGTTCGCGAGTTTGGTGTTCAGCAAAGCAAGGGCGACCGGATTGATATTTGAGCCGTCGGCTGCGATGGTTCCGCCGTTCGCTCCAGAAAGGCCGCCGAAGGTGGCGCCGAGAGTCGCGGCGGTGCGGGTGGAGGGCAGGACCGGAAGAATCGCGGTGGCTAGCGAGCTGGAGCCCTGGCCGTTAACCTGCCTGGTCCCTTGATAGGAACCGAAATAGAAAAGCTTCTGTTTGAGAATAGGGCCGCCGATGGTGCCGCCGAACTGGTTTTGTTTCAGCTCGGGTCGCGGTGCGCCTTCGGCGTTGAGGAAGAAGTCGTTGGCGTTGAATTTGTTGTTGCGGACGAATTCGAAGAGCGCGCCGTGGATGTGATCGGTGCCGGATTTGGTGACGACGTTGACGTTGGCGCCAGCGCCGCGGCCATAAGAAGCGTCGTAGAGACTGGTTTGCACTTTGAATTCCTGAATGGCGTCGGGACTGGGAATGGAAATGCCGCCGATCGACAGAATGCTGCCGGTGCCTTGCGTTTCCATGTTGCCGACGTCCTGGCCGTCCATCTGGTAGCTGTTGTCCATGATGCGGCCGCCGTTGACAAAGACATCGACGGAGTTCTTGCCGAGGCTGGCGGCGTTGGGAACGGAACCGGAAACGCCGGGCTGCAAGTCAAGAATCTGCGTGTAATTGCGGCTGCTGAGCGGAAGAGCGGGAACGGTTTTGTCGTTGACGACGCCACCGTTAGCGGCGCTATCGGTCTGCAGGACGACCGCGGTAGCTTCGACGGTGACGCTCTGACTGGCTTCACCGAGCTGGAGCTTGATGTTGGCAGTGGCGGTGGTGGCGACTTCAACGATGACGTTGGTGTTGGTTTGCGTTTTGAAACCAGGCGCCGCGACGGTGACGGAATAATTCCCCGGCGGCAGCAGCGGGACAACGTAGTCGCCGTCAGGACCGGTGCGCACGGTTCGGACCACGCCGGTGGCGTCGTTCTTCACGGTAACGACGGCGTCCGGGACGGAACCTTTGGTCGGGTCGATGACGGTTCCAGCGATTTGGCCGGTGGCGGCGGTTTGCGCCGAGGCCGCTGAACCGGCTAGCAGAAATAAAAACGCGGACAGAAACACAGACACTAAAACCTTACTTCGATACCCCACATCACACCTCCCCCAAAAAATAAGCGATGAGAGCCCCGTCCCTCATGCGCCGCGCGCGCGCCGAGCTAGGAACACGAGCGCGTAACGTTTGTTACACCGGGAGGTTTGGACTGTCAAGGAAATAATTTGGAACGCGATTCCGCATTGTGGAACAGCTATACGGCAGCTACTTGGCGGGAGGTCAAACAGGCGGCGACGGATAACAAGGGTATGACGGAAACAACCGGCGCAGGGTTACAGAAAAGATTGGCGGAAAAGCGAAGCTAGGAGGCCGCTGACTTTCCGTAGTCGGAGGCGAAGCCGAGCTTTTGCGACAAGTCCGCGCCAGCCTGCAGGAGGGCGGCTTTGAACAGCGCGCGTCTTTGCGCGGTCATCTTGTGCTTGAACATGGACAGACTCATGGCCGCGACGATGCGCGCGGAGAAATCACGAACGGGAACGGCTATACAGCGCAGGCCGGGCATATATTCCTCGTTGTCAGAGGCGACGCCTTCTCTGCGGATGGCGGCCATTTGGGCGACCAGATCGTCAAGGGAAGCGCAGGTCTGCGGAGTGAGGCGTTCCAATCTTCGGTGGTTCTTGTACAGCATGCGAACTTCGGCGTCAGTGAGACCCGCGAGCAGGGCTTTGCCGAGTGCGGTGCAATGCGCGGGAGCGCGATGGCCCATGCCGAAACTGATGCGCACGGGATCCTTGCTCTCCTCGCGGGAAACGTAAACGACTTCGGTGCCTTCGAGAATGGCGAGGTGGCTGGCTTCCTTGCAATTGTTGGTGAGCTGCTCGAGGGTAGAGACGCCGAACGTGAGCAAGGGCGATTGATAGTTCAACTGCTCGCCGAGTTTGGCGACGCGGCTACCGAGAACGTAGCGGGCGGTAGGCGGGTCGAAGACGGCGTATCCCGCGGCTTCCAAGGTGGCAACGAGACGATGCACGGTGCTTTTGGGAGCGCCGAGCGCGGAACTCAGATCGGTGATACCGAGACCACCGGGACGGTCGCCGAGAGCGTCCAGAATGCGCAGCGCTTTGATGAGCGACTTAACGGGGCGATGACGGCTGCGAGATGAGGGGTTGTATTTCGCGGGCATAAAGCCTTCCGGAACCAGCGACTATCGATCGCTCGCCGCCACGAGTGATTGACTCGTTCGCGAAGCGAAAAATTCCAGCGCGAACCGCGAGGGAATCTTCCGCAAATGGCGCGCCAAAAAACGCCGATACTCTAGCGCAATCGGATTGCTTCGGCAAATCGGCGGTATAGCGCCGGCGAAGCGGCTCGAAAAATTCGCGACGGTTCCGCGAAAGCGATTCCCGCGTTGATCGAGCTAATGTTCTTAGACGCATGGGCCGTGCAAAGAGCGAGACGAAGGAAGAAAGTTCAGAGTAAGCCTTCGCGAAGTGCGCTCAGGGCAGATGCGAGTTGAACCAGGCGAGCATGCGCTGAGTGACGTCGCGCTGGTGTTTGGTGCTGGAGAACATGTGGCCTTCGTGGTCGTAAACGACCAGTTGCGTTTCGACGCCGAGAGTTTCGAGGGCATGCCAGAATTCGTAGGATTGCGGAGTGGGGCATTCGCCATCGGAGTCGCCGACGACGACAAGCGTAGGTGTTTTCACTTTTTTGATGAAAGTGATGGGAGCGCTTTTTGCGTAGACTTCGGGATCGTCGTAGACCGATTTGCCGAAGAACGGAATCATCCACTGATCAATGTCGTTTTCGCCGTAGTAGCTCTGCCAATTCATGATGCCGGCACCGGCGACGGCGGCTTTGAAGCGGCTGGTCTGCGTAACACCCCACATGGTCATGTAGCCGCCGTAGCTCCAACCGAAGAGGCCGAGGCGATTGGGGTCGACAGGGGCGATGCGGAGAACTTCGTCGACGCCTTCGAGAATGTCCTTGAAGTCGCCGTAGCCGAAATCCCTGACGTTGCCGCGAGTGAAGACTTCGCCCTGGCCGTAGCTGCCGCGAGGATTGGGTTGAAAGACGAAGTAGCCGGAGGCAGAGAGAGGCAAGGCGTAATCGTGGGTGCTGGGCCAGTCCGAAAGAATGGCATAGCTGGGACCGCCGTGGACGCTGACGACCATGGGATATTTTTTTGTGGAGTCGAAATCTTTGGGATAAATCAACCAGCCCTGGACTTCGCGGCCGTCGGTTTTCCAGGCGATGCTTTTGGCTTCGCCCCAACTGGGTTTAACTCCGGCGTTGCGGACCGTGAGTTGTTTCCATTCGCCGAGCGGGCCGGCCCAGAGTTCGGGAGCGGAGCTGAAGCTGGTTCGGATGACGGCGGAAGTTTTTCCGTCACTAGCAACGGAGAGCGTGGGCCCCCATCCTCCAGCGTTGACTCGCTCGGGACCGCGCCAGAGTTGGTCGGCTTTGTGAGTGGTGGGATCGAGAAGCGCGATCGCCGAATCGCCTCCGGCATATTCGGCCAGGAGAATTCTTCCCTGTTTGGTCCACGCAAACCAACTGGGCGAAGTCTTGCTGTTGGGCGTGAGATTTTCGGCTTCGCCGCCCGATGAAGAGATGGAATGGATGTCGCCGCCGGTGAGGCCTTCGTCGCTCATCAGCCCTTCAATGAATGCGATTTTGCTGCCGTCCGGCGACCACTGCGGCTGAGCGATTTGCAGTTTCGGCTTGTAAATGGATTTCATGAGGCCGGTGGCGGCGTCGAGGGTGGAAAGTTGGGCGAGCCACCAGTTGTTGTCGCCATTGCCGAGCGCAGAGGAGACGACGAAACGCTTGCCGTCTGGCGACCAATCGTATTCGTAGATGTACGTGTCGGCGGGAGAGATTTGGCGAAGTTTACCGGTTGCGAGCTCGATCACCGCAAGACGCTGCTCGTAGAAAGCGTCCTTGATTTCGCCAGTGGGATGCTCTTCGGCAACCAGTGGCCCCGCGGTTTTGAGCATATTTTCCGTGAAGAGAATGGCGATGGATCTACCATCGGGAGACCAAGCAGGGGCTTGCAGGAAGCCTTTGACGCTGGTGAGCTTGCGAGCGGGACCACCGGCCACGGCTGTGACGTAGAGTTGGAGCTGGCCGCGCTTTTCGGCGTCGGAAAGAAATGCGATTTGCTTGCTGTCGGGTGACCAGGCGACGCTGCCTTCCGCGTGAATGGAGTCGTAGGCGCCTGCCGCGATACGGCGGGGATGTACGGCGGGACCCGTAGTGTCGGCGCCAAAGATGGTGGTGTCTCCAGTGGGCGCGCCGCTCTTGGAGATTACGGTTTCGACCCAGGCGACTCTTTTTCCGTCAGGCGAGATGGCGGCTTGCTCGAAGCGGCGGGTGCGGAAGAGCGTGTTGAGCGCTGCGTCGGCGGGACTGGACGGCGGCCTTTGCGCTGCTTTGAGGCGAGCTTCAACTTGTTTTGTATTGGCGGGCTTTTCTTGCGAAGAAACATTTGTTGCTGCAGCAATCGCTACGGCAAAGAAAAACGATGCGACGCGCATCGACTGGCTCATTTTGATCCTCTCGTCCTGGCTGGAGCACAGTAAGGTAACGTCTGTGGGGGCCGAGCCGCAATGGATATGTAAGAGATACTGCGACTTGGTTGACCAAGGTGTCGCCTTAAGGCGGCGTTTTTCTGAACTGGGGCGCAGCAGTGCTGCGCCCCTACGAGGAGCACTCGAAAGGAAGAATTCGGAGTAGAATCCGTGGCGATTCGCTCTGTGGAGGCGCCCGTGATTGATCGTCGGAATTTTTTGTCTTCGTTTGCTGCGGTCGCTGGCAGCATGCCGCTGTCGGCAAAATTGCTCGCGCTGGACGAGCAAACTCCGCAATTGCCGGATGATGCGCTGTACGCTTCGAACGAAGAAGCCTACTGGAGCGAGCTGCGCAAGCAATATCTGATTCCAGACGACGAAGTGTATTTGAACAACGGGACGGTGGGATCGTCGCCGAAGCCGGTCTTGCACGCGATCGTGGAGGCGTATCACGACACGGAAAGAATGGCGCAGGCTGATCCGGAGGATTACCCGATCTGGGGATACGCAGCGTGGAATGAGTTTCGCGATCCGCTGGCGGCGTTTGTGGGATGCCAGCGGGATGAGATCGCGCTGGTGCGCAACGCGACCGAGGCCAATAGCTATATTGCGAACGGCGTGGATTTGAAAGCCGGGGATGAGGTGCTGACGACCGATCAGGAGCATCCGGGCGGCGAGCATCCGTGGAATTTGCGGGCCAAGCGGTACGGGATTGTGGTGAAGAAGATTACGCTGCCGCGCCCGGTGCCGAATGCCGCAGCGGTGTTGAATCTGGTGAATGATGCGATTACGCCGAAGACGCGGGTACTGTTCTTCAGCCACATTACGACGGTGACCGGAGTGGTGCTGCCGGTGAAAGAGCTGTGCGCGCTGGCGCGGTCGAAGGGCATTTTGTCGGCGGTGGACGGCGCGCACGTGCCGGGGATGATGCGGTTCAATTTGCATGAGCTGGGATGCGATATGTATTCGTCGAGTCCGCACAAGTGGCTGCAAGCGACCAAGGGCAGCGGATTTTTGTATGTGCGGGACGAAGTGATCGACCGCTTGTGGAACACCATTGCTACCGAGGGCTGGGACGACACGAAGATTCGCGCGGAACGCTTTCAACGGATTGGCAGTTCGAACGTTCCGGCGCTGCATGGCTTGCGAGCATCGATTGCGTTGGCGAATCAGATCGGAATGGAGCGGATCGAGCGGCGGCACCGGCAGATGGCCGACTATATTCTGAAGCAAATGATGGACCGCGGCGCGCAATCGTGGACTTCGCCGGACCCGGCGCTGCGCTGCGGGATCGTGACGGTAAACGTACCGCCGATCGAGCGCCTGCCGATGGAAAAATGGATGTGGAGCGCGAAGAAAATCCGCATTCGCGGTGGCGAGCCTTCAAAGTTGCGGCTGTCGACGCCGTACTACTTGCTGCGCAAGGATATTGACCGGTTTTTGGCGGCGTTTGACGAGTATCGTTCTTCGCATCACGCCTAGCGAAAAGGATCGCACTCCGGGCCCGCCCGGCGCTCCTTAGTGATTCTCCGTCGCGGGGGATGCGGATCTGAATCTCTGAATCAGCAGAACCAGCGGTGCGCCGATCAGCACGAACCAGCCGAGAGCAGTGAAACAATCAGTGAACGCGAGAAACGTGGCCTGCCGCTGCAAAAGATCGAATGCTTGCGCCTGGGCGTGGACGACGGCATCGGCATGAGAGAAACCGTGCGTCGAAAAATAAGCGGTGAGATTGTTGAGGAGCTGGCGATAGCGCTCGTCGAACGGAGTGGAATGGGCGACGAGAATGGATTGATGGAATTGCGAGCGGCGCGCCAGCAGCGTGGTGACGAAGGCAATGCCGAAACTGCCGCCCTGATTGCGAAAGAGATTGGTGAGACTGGAAGCTTTGTTGTTCTTGCTTTTGGGCAAGTTGGAATAGGCGAGTTGGCTCACCGGAACGAATAGAGTTGCGATTCCGAGGCCTTGCAAGGCGCGCGCCCAGGCTTCATGGGCATAATCTGTGGTCAGGGTGAAGCTGGCGAAGTACCACATGGCTGACGCGAAGATGATGTAGCCGAAAGCGATCAGCCGTTTGACGCCGACTTTGGGGAGAATGCGCACTACGACCGGCGCCAGCATCACGATAACGAACGCGCCCGGACCCAGAACGAGGCCGGCATCGGTGGCGGTGTAGCCGAAGAGGCGCTGCAGCATCTGCGGGATGAGCACCGTGGAGCCGTACAGAGTGAAGCCAAACAAAAAATAGAAAATGTTGGCGAGAGCGAAATTGCGGTCCGCGAGGAGACGAATCTCGACGACCGGATCAGGATGATGCCACTCCCAAAAGATGGCGAAGACCAACGCGATCATGGAAATCGCGAAAAATACCACGATGAAGTTGCTCTCGAACCAATCTTCGGTCTGGCCGCGATCGAGGACGACTTCCAAGCACGCGAAGGCCATGGCGACGGAGAAGATGCCCCAGCCATCGATCTTCAGCCGGCCGTCTTTGCGTGCGGCTTGAACTTCGCGGGTGAATTCCGGCGGGTCCGAGAGCAAACGGCTGGTGAGAATCAGCGAAATGATGCCGATGGGAATGTTGATGAAGAACACCCAGCGCCAGGTCCAGTGATCGGTGATCCAGCCGCCGAGGGGCGGGCCGATGGCCGGAGCGGTGACGATAGCCATGCTGTAGAGCGCGAACGCGGCGGCGCGCTTGGCGGGCGGGAAAGTGTCCACCAGGATGGCCTGCTCCACCGGGGCCAACCCGCCGCCGCCGACTCCCTGCAAAACGCGAAAGAAGATCAGCGCACCGAGGCTGGGCGCGAAGCCGCAGAGCAGCGAACTGACGGTGAAGAGTGCCACGCAAATCATGTAGTAGCGCTTGCGCCCGAAGAGCCGGCTGAGCCAGGCGGAGAGCGGCAAAACGACGGCGTTGGAGACCAGATAGCTGGTGAGTACCCAAGTGCTTTCGTCGGCGCTGACTGCGAGCCCGCCGGCGATGTGCGGAAGCGCGACGTTGGCGATAGCGGTGTCGAGCAGTTCCATGAAGGTAGCCAGGGTGACGGTGATGGCGATGAGCCACGGGTTAAAGGCCACGCGGGGAGCGGGGAGGCTGAGGGCCGAGGCTGGAGTGAGAGTCTCGCTCATGGTTGCCTGTTCGGGTTAGATGCACAAGAGACCGTTCGGTCTCATTTATTCTATGCTATCCTTGAATAAGCGACCGGTCGGTCTCTATGAACTGGACAGGACCGGGCTGGTTTGGGCCAAGGGAGCTGGTTTTATGACCAAGGGAGAACACACCCGGCGAGAGATCGTCCGCAAAGCTGCACCGCTCTTCAATCAAAAAGGCTACGAGGGCACCTCGCTGGCCGATCTGATGAAGGCCACTGGCCTGCAGAAGGGCGGCATCTATCGGCACTTCTCGGGCAAACAGGAACTGGCCGGCGAAGCGTTCGATTACGCGTGGGACCAGGCGGTCAGCGGCAGGCTGGACGGTGTTGCGGAGGTAGAGAACGCCGTGGACCGCTTGAAGAAGGTGGTTGGAAATTTTGTGGAGCGGCGAGCCGGATTGGTGCCGGGAGGATGCCCGCTAATGAACACGGCGGTCGAAGCCGACGACGGAAACAAAGTGTTGCGGGCGCGGGCTCGCAAGGCGCTGCAAAACTGGACCCGGCGGCTATGTAACATCACCGCCGAAGGCATCAAAAAAGAGGAGATTGATGCGGGGGTCAACCCGTTAGAATTGGCGCAGCTGATTATCGGTTCTTTGGAAGGCGCTCTGCTGATCAGCCGTCTGCAAAACGATGACCAACCGCTGCGTAGAGCTTGCGAGCATCTGGAGAAGTACCTGGAGCAAGGCGTTCGCGCGAAGAACGCGACGGCTCGATGAAATAAAACGCTTCGCGGCCGAGCTTTTCATGGCTCTCGGCCTAGTCGTCTGCATAGCGTCCTGCGCGCCGGCCGCAAGCGCCCAGGAAGAGTTTTCGCGGTTTGAAGTCGGCGGCCAATTTGCGGCGTTTCGTGCGGTCGCCGACCCACAAGCCAATGTTTCGTTCTTTCCGGGCTTGGGCTTACGATTCGCCTATAACTTCAACCGGCGGCTGGCGTTCGAAGCTGAAGTCGATGGCGTTCCGCAAGGCGTGCCACCAACAATTCTGACCCAGGGCGGCAAGGCAGTCTCCGCAGTGTTTGGCACGCGGGCAAAAGTGCTGCAATCGCGGCATTTTGCAGTGTTCGGGCTGCTGCGGCCCGGGCTGCTGCATTTCACTGGCGTGGGCGACACCAAGAACACTGTGGTGGAGTTTCATCCGCACACCTTCTTAACGCTGAACCTGGGTGGCGGCGTGGAATACTATCCGGCGCCGCGCTGGATTCTGCGCTTCGACATCACCGGAAATCCTTACCGGATTCCAAATAGTTTTGAGCAGGTCATTGCACTCCCCAGCGGAAATCCCGTCAAACTGGGACTTCCCGGCGAAGTGAACGACCAGTTCCGGCTCACGTTTGGCGTGGCCTATCGCCTGGGCAAGCTCCGAGAAAACCCCAGAGAAAGCCCGGTTTCCGGCAAATGGGAATTCGGGCCGCAGTTCACCACCACATTTATGCAGCGCCGAGCCAGCGCCACGGGTGTTCAGACCGAGCCGGGCGCGGGTGGATTTCTTTCCTATCAAATTTTCCGGTTTCTCTATGCCGATGGCGCGGTGACTTATTATCCGCGCGGATCGGAAGCGGGATTTCAAGATGGCGGAACGCTCTTGCAGGGCGTCTTCGGCTTGAAGGGCGGAATCCGCCGCGACCATCTGGGATTGTTCGGAAAATTGCGGCCGGGACTCGTGCGCTCGTCGAATGTGGTTACTGGATTCCAGCAGGTGACTGTCGGCGGCGTTCCAGAAATTCGCGAAACTCTAGATACGTATCACACCTTCGCCGTGGATTTCGGCGGCGTGATCGAAGTCTACGCCACCAAGCGGCAGCTGATTCGCTTCGACCTCGGCGACACCCATCTCTACTATCACACCACGCTGATCAACAACGGCGATGGCACGGTGACGACGCTGCCCGGCGGAACGCGCCAACACTCTATCCAAATGAGCGTGGCCTACGCCTGGCGATTCTAGCGCCCCAGCCAGGCAGCGCGCTTTCCTTGACCCTCCGCTTGCGGCTCGCATAAACTATTTAATTCCAGAACAACCGCTGCATCGGTTGTGGATACGCAAGGGGGATTGCTTTGCCAAAGCGCACTTATCAACCGCGGAAGCGCCGGCGTGCCAAGACGCACGGATTCCGCGCGCGCATGAAATCCGTTGGAGGCCGCAAGGTTCTTGCGGCGCGCCGCAAGAAGGGCCGCCATCGCCTCACGCCCGAGTGAGGGGCGGCTGAGCTTTCCGCGCGAAGCCCGGCTGGTGCGGCGCGGCGAGTTTGACGCGGTGTATCGCGCGGGGAAGCGGCGATCGAATCCTCACTTCACGGTGTTCTGCCGGGCAAACGATTTGCCTACCAGCCGCTTCGGATTCAGCATCAAGAAAACGCTGGGCGGCGCGGTGTTGCGCAATCGCATACGGCGGCGCGTCCGCGAGATCATTCGCCTTCACCGGCAGGAGTTACCCGCAGGATGGGACATCGTCATTCACCCGAAGGGCAACGTGGCGCGCAGTGCGTTTGCGACGCTGACCAGCGAGTTGTTGCGTCTGCTGCAGAATCTGTAGCCGCCGGCGGAGTCAGCCACGGACCAGCGGTGAAAGCTGCACTCCTGGCGTTGCGTATCTATAAGTCGTACCTATCGATTCTATTCGCGGGAAGCTGCCGCTTCGAGCCGACGTGTTCGCGCTACGCTTACGAAGCCATCGAACGGTTTGGCGTGTTCCGGGGCGTGTGGCTCGGAACAAAGCGCTTGCTTCGCTGCCATCCGCTTTCGCGAAAATTTGGATACGACCCGGTTCCGGAAACCTGGCGGCCGGAAACTCGTGAAGAAGTTCCGCCGCATTCGCCGGAATCCGGCGCCGTGCAGACTGAGGCACATTCGTGAACGATTTTCAGAAGAAGCCCAAATTCACCCCGGAATTGAGAATCCTGGTTGCTTCGCTGCTTTCCATGGGGGTCATCTTGATTTGGGTGCGATTTTTTGCGCCCAAGCCTCCAGTGCTTCCGCCGCAGACGACTCCGCCGGCACAATCAGCGCCAGCTACTGCCGGTGGCCCCGCTGCATCACAACCGTCCAGTTCCGCCGCGCAAAAACCTCCCACTGGTGGCGGTTCATCCTCACCTTCGGTCGTTGCAGCGGCAACTACCGTGCCTCGAAAGGCCGGAGAGCAAGAAATCTCTATCTTCGCGGAAAATGATCTATATCGCGTGGAGTTTTCGAATCGCGGCGGCGTGGTCAAGAGCTGGCAACTCAAGAAATACAAAGACGACAACAAACCGCAGCGAGTTCTCGACGTTGTTCATCCGCAGAGTTCGGAACAATTGGGCGCGTGGCCCTTTGCTCTGGTGCTGGACGACCCCGAATCCGAACGGACGGTGAACAGCGCCCTTTACGCGATCGATCCGGCGGGCCAGGCCGGCTGCTCCGGAACCGTGACCGAGGGTCCGGCGGTCACCGTGGATGGCGCCAAGACTTCTTGGCATTTTCCGGCGCCATCGGCGTTTTGCCTTTCCTGGAGCGACGGTCACCTCGAAGTCACAAAACGCTTCAGCTTCGACCACAGTTACGTGGTGCGTGTCGATACCTCAGTGAAGTTGAATGGCCGTCCGATCACGGCGGGACTCGCGTGGCTGGGCGGATTTGGCGATTTGACAGTCACCAATCCGGCGCCGTTCGAGACGGTGGAGGCTTATTACACTGAAAGCGGCAAGATCAACTCTGTGCCGCACAAGAAGCTCGATGGGCTGGACAAATGGGCTCCGGGCCTTTGGCAAGGCGGCAAGGATTTCACCGGAATTCAGGATCGCTACTTTACGGTGGCGTTTCTGCCGGCAAACGGAACGGCTCCCGGCACGCTGGAAACGCGTTATTGGAAGACTGCCTTCAACTACAAAGATAAGACCAGCGGGCAGGACACTTCTGAACCGGTCGCGCAGATTGCCACGGCTACCAAGGAGCAGCCCACCGAGCTGCGGGTCTACGTTGGCCCGAAAGACTACGACGACCTGAAGAAAATGAACCCGCCGCTCAACGGGCTGGTCAATTTCGGGTGGCTCGAATTTATCGCCGATCCGCTATTCCACGGTCTGAAATGGATTCATAAGTACGTTCCCAATTGGGGATGGGCCATCGTTGTGCTGACGCTGGTCGTCAACATGCTCCTTTTCCCGCTGCGCATTTCCAGCTACAAAACGACGCTGAAAATGCAGCGCGTAGCTCCGGAAATCAAAGCGATTCAGGACCGCTTCAAGAAATACAAGTTCAACGATCCGAAAAAACAGGAAATGAATAAGGAAGTGATGGCTGTCTACCAGCGGGAAGGCATCAATCCCGTCGGCGGGTGCTTCCAGATGTTCCTGCAGATGCCCATCTGGTTCGGGCTGAATACCACGCTACGTTACGCCATCGAGCTGCGGCACGCCGGGTGGTTTGGCTGGATCACGGATCTTTCTTCGCGCGATCCTTTCTATATTCTGCCGGTAATGATGGGCGCTTCGATGTATCTCGTCTCGAAGATGACTCCGATTACCACTACCGACCCGCAGCAGCAAATGATGATGAAAATCATGCCCATTACCATGGCCGGCATTTTTATTGTTTCTCCGATTTCCAGCGGCCTCGCAGTGTATATTCTCACCAGCAGTTTGGTGGGCATCCTCCAACAGTGGTATTTGAACCGCACGCATCCACTTCCGCCTGCTGCTCCGGCCAAGCCGGTACGCGCGAAGAAATAGCAGCGCATTTCGCGTCGCCGTTGCATCAAAGAGCTGTTGCATCAAAGAAATGTTGCGCGAGGAAAGGGAGTCGCCTAGACCCATGCCGCCGGAACTGATTCGCGACGGAAAACTCGACCGTGCTGCGGCTGCGGACGCGCTGCGGGTTTTTCTTGAGGAGAGCATCCGCCTGGCCGGCTTTGAATTGAAGGTTAACGTGCGCAGTGTTGCGCCGGGCGAAGATGGCGGCGCGGAAGTACTGGCGGACCTTGACGGGCGGGACAAAGAGATTCTCCTGGAGCGCAGCGGTGAAGTCTTGAAAGCCATCGAACATCTGGCCTTTCGGGCGCTGCGGCTCGAACCGGCCTGGCATGAACGAATTCACATCGATTGCGGCGGCTACCGCGCGCTGCGCTTTGAAGAATTGCGCATGACGGCTCGCGTGGCAGCCGAGCGCGTGCAGACTTCACGCCAGCCTTTTCGATTGAATCCCATGTCTTCGCGCGAACGGCGCATCGTGCATCTCGCTCTGAAGGATATGCCGGGAGTGCGCACCGAAAGCGTCGGCACGGGCGAAGAGCGGCAAGTAGTTATCCATCCGGCGAACGGCGCGGCGGATGCGCGGTCCCCTCGATAATTCAGTCCTTCAACCATCCTTGCGACACAACTTTTCCTGAAGTATCGAAGCGCACTCGGTACGTGAACGAGGCTGGGCGGTTGCGGCGCACCTGCGGAAAGCGCAAATCGGAAATCTCCACAACGGCGACCGGACCTTCCTGGTGGAAGCGCACCACCGGGAAGCGCGCGAACCACAATACTTTTTGCACTTCAGGAAGTTGCCTGGCCTCTTCGATGAAGCGGTTGTCGCGAGCGTCCGGGAAATATTTGTATTCGATCGCATCGAGCGTGGATGGAGTTGCACTTGCGGCCGTTTGCTCAAACCCTGGCTTCTCCGCCAGGTCGGTGCGGTATTCGTAGACGCCGTGGGGCGTGCGAATGAGCCCATCCCAATGCCAAAGGGAAGGCGGCAATGGCAAAGCACCCAGCGCGCTCACCTCGAAATGTTCGAAGGCTGCAAATTGCTGCACCCGTTGCATCGCCACGTGATGCGCATAGCTGGCGAGTGCCAGATAGACGCACGCTGCAAGAAAGCCGGCGCGGCTCCATGCGGCATAGCTGATGCTCGCGCCCCAGGTGCCACCGGTCGGAATGAGGAACAGCGCGGCAAGCAGAACCGTTGCCACTAAAATCGTCGGAGTGGTTATCGGCGCGCCGACACTTCGCAACAGAATCGACACAACAAACGGCGCCGGAACAAAAATCGCGCACAGCAGCAGCATCCGCCGCGTGGCCCTTTCGCGATTGGCATTCACCCAGGCTGCCAGTTGCGGTAACAGCAAAATTCCCGTGAAAGTGAGGTCGATGATGAAAATGACGTCCCAAGCTGGACGCGACCATCGCACCGGCGACCAGATCATCGTGCCAAACGACGTGACTAGATCCAGAAGAATGTGGCTGAGGATTCCGATGGCGTAAATTCCCGCAAGTGCCTGGAACGATGGCGACTCCCATTTCTTTTCTTGCGCGAGCGCTCTGGTAATGGCCGCGAGTACCAGCGCCCAGATCGGCAAACACAGCAACGAATGCGTGATGCTGCGGTGCCAGGTCAGAATCAGCATCGGATCCTTCGAAAACATGTCGCGAAACACATCCGCATCCGGAAAGATAGCGCCCAGCATCAGTGCCCAGGTAACAATGCGCTGCTTGGTGATCTGGCCTTTGGTCACCAAGTCCTGACCGCGGAACAATGCTTTGCTTATCAGCGCGCCTGCGATGCCGTGGGTTATTGTGTCCATACGAAATAGTTTAGCGGAGAGGGGGCAACGGTCAGCGAACAGAGAGCAGCGGAGAACTCTTGCTGATTACGCGGCCGACTTGGCGGGCTGGCACATTGTGGCGTTGCAGCGCATCGAGTGCCGCTTGCGCGTGTGCAGAATCAATGGAGATGAGCAGGCCGCCCGAGGTTTGGGGATCGAAGAGCAGATCCTGATATTCGCTCGGGACGCCAGGTGCGAAAGCGGCGCAGTCCGAGATAAAAGCGCGATTGTTTTTTAGGCCGCCGGAAAGGTGGCCCTCTCGAGCGGCTTCCACGGCGCCGGGGAAATAAGCGAACGCGGTGTGGTCGATTTCCAAAGAAACGGGTGTGCTGTCATTGGCAGGGTCGCCGAGGGCCATTTCGCGTGCATGGCCTAAGAAGCTGAAGCCGGTCACATCGGTTACCGCGTGGATCGGGCTTGCGGCTCCGGCCTTCTCTTCCACCTCGTGCAGCGCGGCTGCGGCATCGCAATTCAGTGTAGTCATCGCAGCAACAGCGGCGCTCAGTGATTCTGCGGAAGCGCGATTGTTTTTCAGTGCCGTGGTAATCACGCCGGTGCCCAACGGCTTGGTGAAAAGTAAGACGTCGCCGGCGCGCGCGCCGACATTTCGCCAAACTCGCTGTGGATCGATCATCCCCGTCACCGCATAGCCAAACAGCATGTCTTCATTGCGAATCGAGTGCCCGCCGATAACGCTGCACTTGGCCTCGCTCATTTTGGCCAAGCCGCCGCGAATGATTTCTTCGAGAATCGCCGGATCCGCTTTTTCTGGAAAGCCGACAATTGAGAGCGATGAAATCGGCCGCCCGCCCATGGCGTAAACATCGCTTAGCGCATTGGCCGCGGCAATCTGCCCAAATAGAAAGGGATCGTCGACAATCGGCGTGAAGAAGTCGACCGTCTGAACCAGCGCGAGGTTTTCACCGATCCGGTAGATTCCGGCATCATCATTGGTGTCGAACCCTACCAGCACATTGGGATCGGATTGCCGCGGCAGCTTGCGCAGGATTCCGTCGAGTGTTGCAGGATTGAGTTTTGCAGCGCAACCGGCGGCTTTCGCCATCGCGGTCAGTTTTACGGGCTCAGCCAAACCGGCACCTCGTGAGTGGAACAGCCATTATAGAGATGTCGCGCGATTCCTGTAGTAACATCGCTACCGATCATCGCGATTGCCGTCGGCCGCTTTTTCGTCGAGGCCCTGCCTTGGTGCGAACGTGGGTTAAGCGCAACTGCACTTCCGAGCAGTATTCCAGCGCCGACGAATCGAGTACGATGATGAAATTCTGTGGTGAGCTGGACCATGCTAGGCTCGTCTGCGGCGGTTCGCGCCACTTTGCCGGGCTCGAACACTCAAGTTCTAGTACCGAGAGGTCTGCCGACAGCTACTGAAGCAAGAAGGAACACTATTTACTTATATGCCAACAGCGCCCCCAGCCGCTCTGTCGTCCGAGACTATCCGTCGCGCGCTCGGCGAATTTCAACTCGCCGCCAGCGATCGACAAGTCCAGCAAATTCAACAATATATAAGCGTATTGCTGGCGTGGAACGAAAAAATCAATCTCACCGCGATTCGTGACCCACTAGAGATACTACATCGTCATTTTTGCGAGAGCATGTGGGCCGCTCCGGCCGTCCCTGTGGAAAACGGTCGGCTGGCCGACGTTGGCTCCGGAGGGGGTTTCCCGGGGTTACCCCTCAAAATCATCCGTCCAGAGCTGCAAGTCTTTTTGATTGAGTCAAATATAAAGAAAGCGACCTTTCTGGCCGAGGTCATTCGCGAACTGGGACTAGTCGATGCCCGCGTCCTGGTCAACCGATACCAGGAACTCACCGAGGAAGTCGCGCCGCTGGACATCGTCTGTTCCCGCGCTTTGGGGGACTTTCAGCCCTTTCTGGAGTGGGCGGCTTCAGACCGCGTTGCCGCATCGCAAGTCGTCCTGTGGGTAGGGGCTCGGGACGTCGAGGAGATTACGAAGATCGTCACCTGGAATTGGCGGGAGCCGCTTCCAGTTCCGAATTCCCTGCGCCGGCTCCTCTTGGTAGGTACGAAAAAGGTCCGAAGTGTCGGCCCATCGACTTGAAACCAAACGAGTTGTGCTGCTTCCCTGGGACTCCGAAGATTGGCTTGCCTTCAAGCCCATCGCCACGGATCCGCAGGTCATGCGCTACGTCTCCGAGGGCGGACAGTCTTGGACCGATGCGCAAATCGCAGAATTCGTCGAACGCCAGCGGAATCACTATCGCGAGCGCGGGTTTTGCCTCTGGAAAATGCTCTCCCGCGATTCCGAGGAGGTGGTCGGTTTTTGTGGGTTACAGCCGCTGACCGGAACCCCGGAAATCGAGATCGGCTGGTGGTTGTTACCGGGGTTGTGGGGTCAGGGAATCGCCACCCAAGCCGCTGCAGCGGCATTGGCGGACGCGTTCGGCCGATCCGGCCTTGACCGGGTGGTCGCGGTCGCGCAAAAGGAGAACCGCGCCTCGACTCGCGTTATGGAGAAGATCGGAATGCAGCATGAACGCGAAACCACGCACCGAGGTTTCCGCGTTGTCCTGTATTCGGTTGAGAGGAAAGCTGGTTAAGTTATTGCGCCGAGGGATTGGCCCGGATTTGGACTGATAGCACCAATTGATGTTCCACGTGGAACAAAGGCGTGAATCGCATTTCTCGAGGAGCAACAGGCGACTAATTGTTTCACGTGAAACATACAGAGAGGTTCGACGAAGCGCGAGCGAAGCAGCTAAGAGAACTGGCCCGTGTTGCCTGGTGCGGATTTGTTCCACGTGGAACAAATACTGCCCTTGAATCCAGGTCTATGCCCCCTCCGTGTTCCACGTGGAACAATTCGCGAAATCCACAAGCTCAACAGTGTTCCACGTGAAACAACTTGCATCCTACGCGGCGCTTTGCTAGATTTTCGCCCGGTGAGGGTGCTGATTGGCTCGAATTATCGCAGTTGCAAACCAAAAAGGCGGCGTAGGTAAGACCACCACGGCGGTAAACTTGGCCGCCTGCCTAGGTGCCGCCGAACAGCCCACTCTACTCGTCGACTGCGACTCTCAAGCCAATGCCACCGCCGCCATCGGCTTTCCCAAGGATCCCGCACGCAGAACTCTCTACCATGCGCTCATCCTCAACGAACCTTTCGACAAGATCGTCCAGAAGTCGCAAGTAGATCGCTTGGATGTCGTCCCCGCCGACAAAAACCTTGCCGGGGCAGCAGTCGAGCTGGTCACCTCCGAAAATCGCGAATATCGCCTGCAAGCCTTACTGGAATCCGTGCAGGATCGCTACAAATTCATCCTCCTCGACTGCCCCCCAGCCCTCGACCTTCTCACTCTAAACGCCTTGGTAGCCGCAAACGCTGTCCTTGTTCCCATCCAGTGCGAGTATCTCGCGCTAGAAGGCGTATCCGAGCTCCTCGACACTCTAATGCGCATCCGCCGCACGCTTAACCCTAAGCTCGAAATCGAGGGCATCCTGCTCACCATGTTCGACGAGCGCACTACGCTGTCCCGCCAGGTAGCCACCGATTTGCGCAGTTTCTTCGGCACGCAAGTCTTTCAAAGCGTCATTTCGCGAAATGTGCGCCTAGCCGAAGCGCCTAGTTTCGGAAAACCGATCATTTTTTACGATATTCATAGCAAAGGGGCGGAAGGCTACACTCAACTCGCCCAGGAGGTCATCGCCAATGCCGAGAAACGCGCTGGGACGGGGGCTAGGAGCGCTCATTCGGGAGCCTGAGCCACCGCAGGCCCCAGCTGCACCACAATCATCTACTTCTCACGCCGTTACGCCAAGCGGCGCTGCCGTAGCGCCCGCTCGCGAAAACACTATCAACATGGGCCCCCAACAAGTCGATATCGACCTAATTGAGCCCAGCCCCTATCAGCCGCGCACCCGGTTTCGCGAAGAAGCCTTGGATGAACTGGCGCGCTCGATTCAATCCAGCGGAATCATCCAGCCTCTCGTCGTCCGGCCCATCGGCAATCGCTATCAGCTGATCGCCGGTGAACGCCGTTGGCGAGCGTCGCAACGCGCCGGCCTGCAAAAAGTCTCCGTAATCGTCCGCCAGGTTCCCGACGAGCTAGCTCTCGAGATGACCCTCGTCGAAAACATCCAGCGCGAAGACCTGAACGCCATGGAAGCCGCCCGCGCTTTCGCGCGGCTGATGGACGAGTTCCAGTTGACCCAGGAGGCGGTAGCCGAGCGCACCGGCAAAGAGCGAGCCACCGTAGCCAACGCCATTCGCCTCCTAAAACTCGAGCCGCTCATCCAGGATTGGATCGAAGAAGGAAAACTCACCGCGGGACACGGCCGCGCACTCTTAGCCGTAGCCGATCCGCAGTTGCGCATGCGCTACGCTCAGCGCGCATCACGCGGCGGCCTCACCGTCCGGCAAATCGAGCGCCTGGCCTCCCGTCGCGCACGCGGCAACAGCTCTCCTGCAACCGAACCCCACGTTGACGCAAACATTCGCGCGGCTCTCGACGAACTGCAGCGACATCTCGGAACCAAAGTCCTGCTGCGCAGCAAGACCAAGCTGCGTCCCGGCCAACTCGTCGTCGAATACTACGACGACGCTCAGCTCATGGGCATCTACGATCGCCTCATGAACTAGTCCACAACGCACGCTTCAAGCGAACGCACACTGCCCGTTTGTCCAGTCACATCATTCGACAACTCGCAACAGCTGCGTCGTTGACTTGCGCATTCCGGCCGCTAAAGTAGAAGAGTCCACGGGGGTGGTGGTATGGCTTTCAAGTGGTTGGGTTCCTCGAACAACGGAGGGTCCAGCGAGGAATGGACAGGCTTCATCGATCAGGGAGTGACGCTGGAAGGCACGCTCCAGCTCACCGGCACGTTCCGCATCGACGGCAACGTCAAAGGCAATATCATTTCCGAGCAGACCGTGATCCTCGGCGATTCCGCAAAGGTCGAAGGTCAAATAGAAGGAAACCGCGTAGTGATTTCCGGGCGCTTCGACGGCGTTATCTTCGCCAAAGGCCGAGTCGAGATTCAAGCCAAAGGCGTGGTCACCGGTGAAGTTCATTCGCCTTGCATGGTGATCGACCCGGGCGGAATCTTCGATGGCCGTTGCCACATGCTTGCATCCTCAGATAGTGCCGCTACCGTCACCATCCCCATCCGTGCTGTAAGCCAGGCGTAGCAGCGACGCTGCAGAACCAGCCTCAGTCAAGCACTCGAAATTGCATCAGCAATGGATCCGGAAAGATTCTCCGCCCCTTCACCAATACTTCTCGCGCCTCCCGTTTCTGTCCCTGCGCCTGGTAAATCAGCGCCAGCGAAATATAAGTCTTGGGATCAGCCTCCGGAAAGTAGCGAATCACAAATCGCAAATTGTCCACGGCACCAGCCATATCACCCGTCACGCGCTGGAGTTCACCCAAGTCGCGGTGACAAAGAAAGCTGTACGGTTCGATCTCTAAACCCTACTGCAGCGGTTGCGTAGCCTCCTGAAGCTTCGCCGCACGCAAATGCAGATCCCCCAGAACGCACCAATCCGCGGCGCTGCTCGACCCTGCCACGATTCTCCGTTGAAGCGCGATTCCAGTCGTCCAGTCATCCGCCTCTCGCGCCAACTCCACCCGCTAGGTCGAACGGATTCAGCTTCAAGTAATCGTCCAGTCGTGTCTGAGCCTGTATCACCGACCCATTCTCATGCTCCGCGACTGCTAACCAATATACAGCCCGTGAATGGTTATCGGACCCTCGGGATGAGCGTCTGCTTCGGAGTTTCTCGAACTGCCCAACGCCAGAACGCCCGCTGCCAGATTGAGAAGCACGGCCGCACCGACCGTCAGCCTCAGTCCAATCCCTGGCAGCAGCACGAACCCGGCAGCGAGTGTGCCCACAACCGCGCCAAACGTATTCACGGCATAGAAGCGGCCGAGCTTTACGCCCAATTCTCCGGCCGTGCGCGTGACGCCGCGAATCAGGATTGGGAAGCTGGCGCCCATCAAAACCGTGGGAAGCAACAGCACGAGGGCAGCGCTCGTGACTCGCAACAACAGCAAACCGAAATGCCAACCCGCAGCGACAGAATAGGTGTGCAGGTAAATCGTGCGCACCAGCGCGCCTCCCGCGATCGAGAGCGCACCCGAGCCCGTGATACCCATCTCGATCCACGCGTACAGCCGAATCACGTCGCGAGAACTGTCGGCGCGTTTTCCCAGCCAGGCGCTGCCCAGCGCCAGCCCGCCCATGAACACCGCAAGGACCGTGCCCAGCGCGTAAGCCGAGTATCCGAACAGCAACGCCAGCAATTTCGTCCAGGCCAGCTGATAAATCAGCGCGGCTGCGCCGGAAAGAAAGAAGCACAGAAGTAGCCGGCGGACGGACTTGTCCACAGCGGCGCGGGGGTTGGGGACAGCAGCGCGAAGCGAAGCGGAGGATGCGGCGGCGGAAAATTCTTGCGTTCCACCGCGTACGCGGTCTTGCATGACCTGTTACGACTTTACGGCGTGATTCTGCGAAATGCCCAGTCCTTCCTGGGTCCATGCGCCCCAGAAGTAATCCTCGCCTTAGGCCAGCTTTGCGAATTTCTCGGGAACCAGCCGATCAGACAAAAACTGGTATTCTGACGGTTGCAAACACATCGCGCGAAGAACCAGGAAGGAACGCCACGTATGAACATTTTGGTAGTCGGCGGCGGCGGCAGAGAACACGCTTTGATTTGGAAGTTGCGACAAAGTCCGCGCGTGGAAAAGCTCTGGTGTGCGCCGGGAAATGGCGGCGTCGCCGCGGATGCCGAGTGTTTGCCAGTTGAAGCGGGAGATGTTGACGGGCTGGTGGCTCTGGCCGAGAGAATCCAGCCGGATCTCACGGTCGTCGGGCCCGAAATCGCTCTCGCCAACGGCCTGACCGATGCCTTTCGCGCGCGCAACTGGCCGATTGTTGGACCTTCCCAGCAGGCCGCCCAGCTCGAAGCCAGCAAAATCTTCAGCAAAGAGTTTTTGTTGCGGCACGAAATCCCCACCGCCAAAATGTACGGCGCCTTTGACTCGGCCCCCGAAGCTCTGCGTGTTCTCGACCAGGTATCCTGGCCTCTGGTCATCAAGGCCGATGGACTCTGCGCGGGAAAAGGAGTCTGCCTGGCCGCCAATCCCGCCGAAGCCAAAGACTTCATCGAGGGCACGCTGCTGCGCGATCAACTCGGGCCGGGTGGTCGCAAGATTCTGCTGGAAGAAACCCTCGCTGGCGACGAACTGTCATTTATCCTGGTCACCGATGGCCACTCCTACGCTCCCCTTGTCCCCACACGCGACCACAAGCGCGTCTTCGACGGCAACCTTGGTCCAAATACCGGCGGCATGGGTGCCTACTCCACCGACGACCTACTGACCGCGCCGATGCGCCAAACCATCTTGTCCACTATTGTCGAACCGACCCTGCAGGGCCTCGCCGACGACAACATTCGCTACCAGGGCTTCTTGTACATCGGGCTGATGTTGACGCCTGACGGTCCCAAGGTGCTCGAATTTAATTGCCGATTGGGCGATCCGGAAACGCAAGCCATTGTGGCCCGCATGGACTTCGATTTGGCAGAGGTGCTAGCAGACGTTGCTGCCGACCGTCTAATTCCCGAGAAGCTGAAGTGGAAACCCGGAGCCAGTGTCTGCGTTGTATTGGTATCCGGCGGGTATCCGGGGAGGTTCGCAACGGGCAAGGTTATTCACGGATTAACCGGTGTTAGTGATTTAACTGGTGTAATGGCGTTTGTCGCTGGTGCGGCCCTTCATCCCGACCACTCTCTCGCCACCAGTGGTGGCCGCGTACTCGGCATCACTGCCGCCGCTCCGACACTGCAAGCCGCCTTACGCCACGTTTACGATGCCGCTCACAAAGTTCACTTTGACGGCGTCCACTACCGCAAGGACATCGGCGCCCACGATCAGCAACCGCTAGCCGCGAAAGGATAGGTCCAGAAGCATGGCAACGATACGGCACTTGTTTCGAGCCCCAAAGCGACGCTTGCCCATGGAAGAATTGTGGGAAGCCCACTTGGTCGCCGATGCTGGCATCGAAGGCTGCGCCCACGCCCGGCCCGGCAGCAAACGCCAAGTCCTGCTGGTCGATTGCGAAACCTTGGAAGCCATGAACCTCCCACCCGGAAGTATTCGCGAGAACATCACCACCGAGGGCTTGGCCGTCAACAGCTTGCCGCCCGGCCAGCGTCTGCGCATCGGCGAAAGCCTGCTGGAAATCAGCCTGGTCTGCACTCCCTGCGATCAAATGGAAAGGCTGCGCCCGGGATTGCGCCGCGAAATTCGCGGACGCCGCGGCATGCTCTGCCGCGTGCTCGAAGGCGGAGTGGTTCGCGCGGGCGACCGCATCGAAAAAGTCGCCAGCGAGCGGGCAACTTTGGTATCGCGTTAGGATTGCGGCTTCGGGCTGCGCCGTAAGCTGGGCGCCTCGGGCGGCTGGTTTTTATCCCTCTTCACTTTCTCGACCGGCTCATCCGGAGCCACAATCCACTCGAAACCGCGCTGCTCTTCCATCTTCCCCAGCACAAACCGCGCATCCCCGGCGATCAAAGGCAACACCGCTCGAAGAAAATCCGCCGAATCGATAGCGACGGCCTTCTGCGCCTGCCCTTTCTCGATGTTCTCCATCACTTTCGCGAATTTCGGCTCGTTCGAACGAAATCGTGCCATCCGGGGATCATTTCCCTGAATCAAGTCCAGTAGCGTCGCGCCCTTGGCATCCGTCGGATACCGCGTCTCCACCAGTTTGCGTGGCTCGTGTTTTCCCGGCGGATAAAGCTGCGTAAATCGCGGACGCAATATCCGCGTCTGCCAGAAATCGCCGCGCGTCGCAATTTCCTCCTGCTCGATGTTGTATTCAATCGTCCAGACTTCCGGCCCGTAGTCGCTCGGCGCATAACCGATGACCACCACCTCAAAAAGGGGAAGGTCGGCGGGAAAGTCCAGTTTGTGATGCAGCCGCGCCACCAGCGGCCGAAGCTTCTCCAGAAAACCGATCCCGATGGTTTCCAGGTCCGGCTCCGCCTCTCCCGCGTAGGCCTCATAGCGAGGGTCCTTGCCGCTAATACGCGGAAGATCGCGATCCATCCGCACCGGTTTCGGCTCCGCGGGGCTTTGCCACTCCGTGGCGCCCAGAATCACGCCGATGTGCGTCCTGTCCAATTCCATCACCCGCGGCGGATTCGAGCGCGTCTCAATCGGTTGATCGATGGCCGCGAAAAGCACCTCGTCTTTCGCTACGTGCACGATCACCCGCCCGCCAGCGAGACTTGCGACAATCTCGCCTTCGCGCTCCTGCTGACCTGCTGCGCCAGCGGCAAGCCCAGCCAGCGCCGCGCTCATCAGCAACCACCGCACTCCGCAATACGCAGAAAGTCTCAAGGGCCTCACTTTGCCGCAACAGCCTTGGCCGCGGCCTTCGCCTGCAGCAACAATGTATCTAAAGCAGCGCGATCCAGGAAGACTCCTTCGCGCACCACCGCGCGGATCTTCGAAGTGTTCGCGATATCCTCCAGCGGATTCGCATCCAACAAAACTAAATCCGCGTGCGCTCCCACCGCAATCGTGCCAAATTCCTTCTCCCGCGCCAAGAATCGCGCCGCATCCCGCGTAGCCGCTCGCAACGCCTCCAACGGCGTATAGCCGTTGCTCACCAAAAGTTGCAATTCCGCGTGCAAGCTCGACCCGGGAAACACAAATCGATCCAGCGAATCGCTCCCCGCCAGCGTGGCCACGCCAGCCCGATGCATGTCCCGAGTTAGCTTCTCGTCATTCGCAAATTGCCGTGTCCACCATTGTTGATCCGCCTCCGCAGCCTGATTCTCCGCCAGCCGCGGATCCCACTGTCTGCGCAACGCTTCCGGCACAAACTCCAGCCCGGGATCCGCAGCCTGCTGTTCCGCCGTCAGTTTCGAAGGCGTCTGCACCGAAATCGACTTCAGCGTAGGCACCACCCACGTCCCATTTTTCTTGAAGCGCGCCCACAACTCCGCCGCCTTCTCCGCGCTATAACTATCCGCGGCATCCACCAACGCCTTCGCCGAAGCCACAGCATCGCGATTCGCCCGCGCCTGTAGCGCCGCCTCGCGCAGCTCCTTCTCGCGGCTCGAGCAATCGTAAGCCAGCCCGCTGTACACGATATGTTCGATGCTGTGCATCCCCGCATCGGAAGCTTCGCCCGCCGTCACCACCGCCGGCACATGCCCCACGAACGAAATTCCCTGCTTCTTTGCCTCCTCCGCCACCGCAAAAAACGCCTCCCGCGAGGGCATTCCAATAATCTTGATGAAGTCCGCCCCGCGCCCCTTCAACTCCCGCACCGCCTGCCGCGCTTCCTCGGCATTCGCCACCGGATATTGCTCGGCGTTTTTCTTCCCGCGCGGCACCAGCATCGGGCCGCCTGCCACAATATGCGGCCCTATCAACGTCCCTGCTTCAATCTCGCGCCTCCAACTCAACAGCGCCTCCAGATCCCCGCCCATGTCGCGCACGCCAACAATTCCGTAAGCAATCAACTCCGGCAAAATCACCTGCCTGCTCCACGCCGGGTCCGCGCTGATCCCCGCAATGTGCACATGCATGTCCCACAATCCCGGTATCAAATATTTTCCGTGCGCGTCAATCACCCGCGCATCTTTCGGCACGCGCACCGTCCCTGCCGGCCCCACCGCCGCAATCCGTCCGCCTGCAACCACCACCGTCTGATCCGCCTGCGCTGCCCGTCCCGACGCATCAATCACCGTCACATGCGCAAGCGCCAGCGTGCCCGCACTCTGCGCCCCAGCACCCATCGGACTGACACCCAGCAGCACCGCACACACCGCCGCCACCAACACGCCCAATCCCGCCTTCATTTTCCCCTCGATTCGCAACGCAGCCCCGTCCGGCGTCGCACACTAACACAGACGGCCCTCAGCCACGTTCGCGAGCACCCCCAATAGTTCAGAATCCGCCCCGCTTCCGGTAAAATAGAGCCATACAACTACACAGGTGAAAGCCATGGGTTTGCAGAAACCAAAAAGCATTACGCACAACGGCAAGCGTCTCTCCGACATTCTCTCCGCTCACGAGCGTTTCTTCCTCGGCAAAGAGGGCGGCGAACGCGCCGACCTCACCGGCGCCAACCTCTCTCACGCCGATTTGCAAAGCGTCAATCTCAGCGGCGCCATTCTCCGCAATGCCAATCTCGAAGGCTCCGACCTCCGCCGCGCCAAGCTCCCGCACACCGATTTCTCCGGAGCCAATCTGAGCAAAGCCGATCTCCGCAATACTGACATGACCGAAGCCGTTCTTCCCGGCGCCAATCTCAGCGAAGCCCAGGCCAGCGGCGTCGAATTTTTCCGTTGCGATCTTTCCAACGTCAATTTCCAGCGCGCCCACCTTCGCAACGTCAATTTGCGCGCCGCCAACGTCAACGGCGCCAAATTCACGGGCGCCGATATGGGCATCGCCATTCTTCGCGAAACCGATCTTTCCGGCGCGGACCTTTCCGGCGTGGACCTTTCCACCGCGCTGCTGCCCCGCGGCTACGCGGCCAAGCAATCCGCTTGAAGTACTCTTGCTGGTCCGGTGTCAACGGTTGTTGATGCCAAACCGCCGCATCGCGTGCTAGCCTCTCGGTAAAGCGGCTAAAGGTGCCAAAAAGCCGCCGAGGGCCGGTTCCAGAAACCCGTGGCTACACCCACAGCACAACTCGGCCGTTCCGATGTGCGCGAACGCGTGCTCTTCACCATTCGCGCGCTGCTTGAAGAACTCGGCAGCCACGGCGCCCTCACGGTGCTCGCAAACACCGCTCAACTCGACCGCGACCTCGGCCTCGGCAGTCTCGAGCGCGTCGAACTGCTCTCCCGCCTCGAAAAAGAATTTGGCGTGCGGCTCGCCGATCGCGTCGTAGCCGAGGCCAACACTCCCGAAGACTTGGCCGCCGCCATTTTCGGCGCGCCCACCGCGGCAGCCGAGGACCAATCCGAAGTCTCCGGCCTGCGCGCCGCTGCCACCTCTAACCAACTCCATCGCCAAGCCGCCGAGCAAGGCATCGCCACCGCCGAAACTCTCCTCGACGTCCTCCGCCACCGCGCAGCGCATGACACCGATCGCCCGCATCTCCTCATCACCGAAGACAGCGGCCAAAGCTTCACGCTGACTTTCGGCGATCTCTACGCCGCCGCACAGCGCTGCGCCGCCGAACTCGCTCGCCGCGGCGTTCCTGCCGGGGGACGCGTCGCGCTAATGCTTCCCACCTCCCGCGAATTTTTCGTCTCCTACGCAGGAATTCTTCTGGCCGGCGCAGTTCCCGTCCCCATCTATCCGCCATTTCGCGCCGATCGCATCGAGGAATATGCCTCGCGCCAATCCGCCATCCTCAAAAACGCCGAAGTCTGCCTCTTGCTCACCTTCCGTCAGGCCGAATCCGTAGCCAAGCTCCTCAAGCCTCGCGTTCCTTCGCTTGCCAATGTTGCCGACGCCGGCAAGCTCATCGAATCCGCCGACAAAGCTCCTCCGTTAGCTCCCGGCGTCCCGGCTCTGCATCTCGCCGGCGGCCGCTCGCCGAAATCCACCGACATTGCTCTTCTGCAATACACCTCCGGCTCCACCGGCGATCCCAAGGGCGTAGTCCTCACCCACGCCAATCTCCTCGCCAACATGCGCGCCATTGGCGGAGCCGTGCAACTCACTCGCGATGACATCGGCATCAGCTGGCTCCCGCTCTATCACGATATGGGCCTCATCGGTGCCTGGCTCACTCTGCTCCTTCACGGCACGCCGCTCAACGTGATGTCCCCGCTCGCTTTCCTCACCCGCCCCGAGCGCTGGCTCTGGTCCTTCCACAAACATCGCGGCACCATCGCCGCCGCTCCGAACTTCGCCTACGAGCTCTGCGTCCGCAAAATCGCCGATAAAGACATCGAGGGTTTGGATCTCAGCTCCTGGCGCGCCGCGCTCAACGGCGCTGAACCCGTCAATCCAGAAACGCTTGAGCGCTTCGAGCAGCGTTTCGCGCGCTACGGTTTTCGCCGCACCGCGCAGTTGCCCGTCTACGGTCTCGCCGAAGCCTCGCTCGGCGTCACCATACCCCCGCTCAATCGCGGCCCGCTCGTCGATCGCGTCGATCGCGAGATTTTCACTTCGCAAGGCCGCGCCATCCCCGCCAGTTCCGCAGACACCATGGCCATTTCTTTTGTCTCCTCCGGCGTTCCGTTGCCGCGCCACGAAGTTCGCCTCGTCGATGAAAATTCCGTCGAGGTTCCCGACCGCACTGAAGGTTTTCTCTGGTTCCGCGGTCCTTCCGCCACCACTGGCTACTACCGCAATGCCGAAGCCACCGAGAAACTTTTCCCGCTCGGCCCAGCGCAAAGTCCCGATGAATACGCCTGGGTCAATTCCGGAGACCGCGCCTATCGCGCCGAAGGCGAAATCTATGTCACCGGCCGCGTCAAGGACATCATCATCAAAGGCGGCCGCAATCTCTATCCCCATGAAGTCGAAGATCTCGCCGCCCGCGTCGAAGGCATTCGCAAAGGCTGCATCGTTGCCTTCGGCATGAAAGACGAGGCCAGCGGTACCGAAAAACTCGTCGTCGTTGCGGAAGTCCGCGGCGGCGAAGCCGCCGCCCGCGCGAAAATCGCCGCCGCCGTCACCGAACAAATCTCTCAGGGCCTGGGCCTTCCTCCCGACCGCGTCGAACTGATTCCCCCCGGCAGCATTCCCAAAACTTCCAGCGGCAAACTCCGCCGCGAAGAAACCAAGCAACTCTATCTAGCCGGTACGCTCTCCGCCGGCAAACCCCCGGCCTGGGTGCAAATCCTCAAGTTGGGTGTAAGTGGCGCATCTCGAGGCGGTGCCAAATCCATTGTTTCCGGCTTGCGTCGCGCCTTCGAGGCTCTCTACGGCGCCTATTTCCTCGTCGTCTTCCTGCTTTGGATTATCCCCACCTGCGCCGGCGTCCGCTTGTTCAAGGATCACCGCGCTGCCGGACGCTACACTTCCGCCGCTCTCAAATTTCTCTTCGCGCTACTCTTCATCCGCGTCCGCGTCATCGGCAAGGAATATATGGACACGCCCGGCGGAAAAATCTACGCCGCGAACCACGCCAGTTACTTCGACGTCGTCGTGCTCATGGAAGCTCTGGGAGTTCCCTACCGCTTCATCGCCAAAAACGAAGTTCACAAAATGCCCTTCATCGGCACTTTTCTCCGCAAAGGCGGCCATCTCTCTTTCGATCGCAACAACGCGCAATCCCGCCTGCGTCAAACGCTCGAGATGGAGGACTATCTCCGCCAGGGCGAGGCCATTTTCATTTTCCCCGAAGGCACCTTCACCTCGGAAGAAGGTCTGCGCCTCTTTCAGCTCGGCGCTTTCAAAGCTTCCATCGACACCGGCGTCCCCGTCATTCCCGTTTCCATCGCCGGCGCCCGCAAAGTCCTGCGCGACGGCAGCTACTTGCCCCGGCACAGCTCCATCACCATCACGCTCTCCCCGCCGATTTATCCGCGCCCCGAGCAAAACGCCGAAGCCGACTGGCAGGAAGTCATCCGTCTCCGCGACACCACCCGCGAAGTCATCGGCCGCCATATCGGCGAACCCGTCCTATAACGCTGCCTCGATTCCCACTTAACGGCGCAGCACCGCTGCGCCCCATCTCGGCAATACGTAAAACGTGCGCCGCGACTCTCCTCAACCAAGCAAAAAAATCCCGTTCCAACAACAAATCGCACCAATCCAACGTTACAAATCTACCCACCAAATTTCTATCTTCCCTGCAACCGCTGCCGCTTGCCTCGCATCTTTATTCTGTAACAAAAATAAATAGAACCGCGGATCGTTGCCTTCCTGCCTAAGGCACACCGCCAGAGCGGCCACGCCGGATTTCCGCGGGCTCGCGAGCAGTAACCAAATCACAGGAGGCTGTAATGAAGGGTAAGCTCGTAGTGTCTCTGCTTGCGTTGTTGACGTGTTTCGGTGGAGTGGCCCACGCTCAGGACAACTCCAAAGTTGATATCTTCGCCGGATATTCGTACCTGCGTTTTAATCCCAGCACCGCCGGCGTCAGTAGCTTCAGCACCAACGGCGGCAGCGCTTCCATCTCTTACAACGCCACGCACTGGCTTAGCGGCGTAGCCGATTTCGGCGCCTATCACAGCGGCAACATCCTCAATAGCGGAGCCGACGGCACGCTCTCTACCTATCTCTTCGGCCCGCGCGTCAGCTACCGTCACTATGAGCGCATAACTCCGTTCGCTCAGGTCCTGTTCGGCGTAGCCCATGCCAGCGCCAGCATCGCCGGCGCCAGTGCCTCCGATAACGCCTTCGCCATGTCCGTAGGCGGTGGCGTGGACGTCGGCATCAGCCGCCACCTCGCCGTCCGCCCAGTTCAACTCGACTATCTGCTTACCCGCTTCAACGAAGGCGCGAACGGCGCCCAATCCCAAAACAATCTCCGCGTCTCCACCGGCGTAGTCTTCCGCTTCTAGCCCCGTAGGGGCGCAGCACCGCTGCGCCCCATTCAGGCAAGACGTAAACCGTCTCGCGCATTCGTCATCGATGTTGGTTGCATGGTGCAGGCAGAAGGGCCACGCGGCAGGCGTGGCCCTTCGCACCATTTTCAGATGCGACTCGCCTTAGTGCGCCAGCGTATAAATCACCGTGATCGTCGTATCCACCCGCACCGGCTGGTTGTTCAAATACGTCGGCTTATACCGCCACTGCGAAACCGCCGCTTTGGCCGATTCATAGAAGACGATATCTCCACTCACTACCTGCAACTCCTGGATCGTCCCGTCGATACCGATGATTGCATGCAATTCCACCCGCCCTTCGCGCCGCATCTGTATTGCCAGCCTTGGATACACCGGTTCCACGCGCTGCCTCAGCATCGCCGGATCAAGATGCGTCACATGCACGATTGGCGGAGTCTCCGGCACCACGTCCGGTCTTCGAGGGCCCGAGTTCCTTCCCCCGATGTCGATGCACCCGGTGCACGGCGCACCCTCAGGGCCAGGTCCAGCGCCTTCAGGCGTAATCGGATCTTCTGGCCCTTCGTAGCCGCCATTGGTCGGCGGCGTTGGCGCATTCAGGATCGGATAGCTCACCGTGAAGTGGTGGTCTTGGATCCCGCGTGTTCCTCGCGCCCGCTGAATTTGGCCTCCAACGTGACGATAAGGGGGTAGCGGCATTGGCGTCGCCAGCACAATTCGCTCGCCCTTCCCAAACAGCGGCAGCAAAATCACCGCCGCCAGCACCAGCGCTTGCACCGTAATCGAAATCGCCAGCGCCCGCCGCTTCACCCGCCGTTCCCGCCGCCGCTGTTCCGCATCGCCTCCTACAAAACATCCACCTAAAGCTCCAAATTCTTCGCGCTCGCTTCGTTCTTCCACGGACATCGCACACCTCCACACTCAATCACTCAGGAATTTCCGCGAGTAGGATTTTGCGGCGCAAGCTTTCTGGGGTTGCTCTAAAACTCAGAAAGCCCGCGCCGCGCTCGCAGGGATGTGAGGGGTTGCGCGCGTCCTCACTCCGTTGGACACCACCAACCCGCACAAGTTCCCGCCCGTCACACCAGCATTTCGCGCCGCGCTCCACCGTGCCTCAATCGACACACCGGCCGTCTTCCCCTCTTGACTTTCCATTAGTACCAGCGTATAGTAGCTAACTAGGGAACACTGCGTTCTACTCCAAGCGCCCCGCCAAGTCCGGGCGTTTTTCTTTTGCCTTACAGTGGGACAGGCACTCTTGCCTGTCCTCCGACGACCCCGGTTACGCGTGAATCTCGGCCGTCGCCGGATCGAGGTCTAAGCAAGAAGGGGTGGCGTCACAAAGCTGACAGGTGACTACGGGTGCCAGAGTGCCCCGAACCCGAGTTCACTGCGAATCGCAAACTCAAGACACGCACCGTAACCCCTTTAGAATGAACACTTGTAGACGAACTCCGTGTTTTGACCGAAATTGACCGAAGTTGTCGTTCAGTAACTCTATTAGAATCAACACTTACAGACTTCGTGCCTGTAACCCCTTTATCCGCAACACTTACAAAATGAGGGGGAGGGGGTGCCCCGTCCGCCCGTGCGCGCTTCTCGCCCACCAGGTCGAAGAATAAACCCCTGCAAATCAAATATTTACGTGCTCTCTTGCGAAAACACCGGGATGACCACGGCAGCGATCTCCTCTGCGTTACATAGACCGCCGCGCTTTGTATCGGGCACCCCCTCTATCGCATCTCATGCCTGTGGACGTGGATCTCAGGAGGCAACCCATGGAAAGGCGCATTTTGGAAGCTGTTGGCGTGCGCCGCACTGGCTGGGCGGCTCTGGACCGCGATCCGCAGCAGGACAAGGTAGAGTTCGTCTGTCCCCACTGCGGCGCGCGCGACCAGAAAAACGCTCGCCGCGAACGCACGCTGTATCGTTTCACGGATGGTTTTTTGCAGGACCTGCAAGGCGAAGTCACCGTGTGCCACGCTTGCAAGCAGCAGTTGCGCGTGGTGCCTATCGTCATGCTGCACGATCAAGACGAAACCCGGCGCTTCCAAGCGATCTTTGCAGAAGAAGAAGTTCCCGCAGCTAGCTAAATCGCCAAGCCCGTCAGCCGCCCGTCAGCCTAAAGAAAAAGGCGCTCCAACTTTGTCGGAGCGCCTTTTTTCTTTACCTCTTGATTTCTTTACTGCAGATGCCTACCGCTTACCGGTAGCGCCAGCAGTGAAACCGCTCGTCCCAGTAGCGATGATGCACGAACACCGGCCCGTAGTAACGCGGTCCATAGTAATAGCGCGGACCAACGTAGCGCGGACCATAAAATCCACCGCCCACTACCACGCGCCCGCGAAAATGTTCGCGAAACTCTGGATTTGCGGAGGCATTCGATGGCGTCAACGCCAGCAGTCCTCCCAAAGCGATCGTCGCCAGCGCCGCTTTTCCTGCCACCGACTTGAAGATTCGTGAAAACAATTTCATGACAACCTCCCAGGAGCAGCCTCCCAGTTCCTTCTAGCGCTTGCTTCCTACCCTATCAAACACCCTGGCGTATGAAAGGTTGCGGCCCGTGGGAAAAGGTGCTGTGGGAAAAGGTGCTGTGGGAAACGTGCCCGTGGGAAAGGTGAAATATCCTTTGTCTTCGCGGGGTTTGATGGCAAGAAAAAAGGCGCGGCAAAAATACGCCGCGCCCTGATTCGTGCGTTTGTCTTTTAGGCTTTAGTGGCGGTCGTGATCGTGGTCGTGTTCATCCCAGTCGCGTTCGCTGCGCCACCGCCGGCCGTCTTCATCCCACCACCGGTGGTTGCGCTCCCAACACCGTTCCCGCGCCTCGATCAACTCGTGCCGTTCGTGCGCGGCTTGCGGGCTGTCCCACCCGTATCGGCGAGCCGCTTTGTGCAGGTCGTGATCCGCCCGGCGGACCCGCTTTTGGCAGTCATCCGCCCGGGCGCCTGGCGCAGCGCCAAGAAAGAGCAATCCTGCCAACGCCGTGGCCGCCAGCGTCGCTTTGCCCAAGGCCAAGCCTGTTATGCGGTTTCCCATTTTTCCTCCTCGCTTCCTGGACTTAAATCATACGAGTCTACCGCCGCCTGCACGCGGGGCAACATACCGCTTCCACCGTAGAAGCGTGGCTGCATGCCTGTACATGTTTGTCTTGCTAAAACGGGATTCAGATTAGTAGGTCTGCAGGAAAGGGTCCACTTCCATGTGGTACTTCTCGAGATTCGCTCGTAACACCTCGAAAGCCTCATCCACAGTGTCCGCGAACTGCAGCAGCTTGTATTCGTCCAGATTGATCATTCCCCACCGCTCCATAGCCCGCAAATTCAGCACTTCATTCCAATACTTTCTCCCGTAAATCAGAATCAAGTTGTGCTTGGGGAGTTTGCCCGTCTGCAGCAGCGTCATCATTTCCCAAAGCTCGTCCATGGTCCCAAATCCGCCCGGAAAAACGATCAGTGCTTTGGCAATCTGCGCGAACCACAATTTGCGCATGAAGAAATAATGGAAGTTCAGGCTCAACTCTGGACTGATGTACGGATTCGAGAATTGCTCGTGCGGCAGTTCGATCGATAGTCCGATGGATTTTCCGCCCGCCTCGTACGCTCCGCGATTCGCAGCCTCCATAATTCCCGGCCCGCCTCCCGAACACACCACAAAACGCCGCGGCCGCGGCCCCAGCGAGCTGGCCCACGACGTAATCTTGTGCGCCAGCTCCCGCGCTTCTTCGTAATACCGCGACATTTCCAGCGCGCTCTTCGCTTGCCGCAGCGCCATGCGGTGTTCCGTCCTCTTCTCTTTCGATAGCCGCGC
>Ga0207015_1018_pt1 | contig 70731 bp, 67 predicted proteins | sample Alteio_BWMinCont_53_FD_153486 | JGI IMG/M metagenome (GOLD analysis project Ga0207015, IMG submission 153486) | Enriched cells from forest soil in Barre Woods Harvard Forest LTER site, Petersham, Massachusetts, United States -... | ecosystem: Environmental > Terrestrial > Soil > Temperate forest >...
GCCACGGAACGCGAGCTGACCACCACCGAAATCGGCGAAATGATCATGCACCGGCTGAAAAAACTGGACAAGGTCGCTTACGTGCGCTTCGCGAGTGTGTACATGGATTTCAAAGACGTCCAGGAATTCATGAGCGAGCTGAAGAATTTGCTCAAGGACCGTGCCAAGAAGTAAGAGGGACTGGTTGGTTGATCAGCGGCGTCAGACGCGCGATTTCTGTGCCGATTGTTCAAAACCGACGAATTTCTTGTCCCACACGGCGGCGATCAGTTTCAGCTGCGCGCCCTCGTAGATATAGCGGTTATCGGGCCGGTTGACCTCGCTCGAGTCGCCGTCGGTCTTGAAGACTTCGCACCGAAAAATCGGTTTGGAGCCTTGGTCGAAAAGCGCGAGAACGTTGGGAACGAGAATCATATTGGCGCGGCCACTCTTCCTTAAGCTTTTGCTCTGGTGCAACCAGTGTTCTTATTTCAAGGGCGAACCACGGTGATTGATTTCAGCATCCGCACCCAGCGCGCTACGGCCGCAGTTCTTCTTTCTCATGCTCGGCCATTTCCTTCAATTGCCCCAGCGACAACCCTTGATGAATCAGCAGCGGAACACCAACCAGCGTGCTCGCGGCAAAAGTGATCAGCCAAAGGACGATCGCCGCGGCCGTGGCAAGCTCCGGTTCTACCCCAAAGACCTTGGTGAACACAAGAATGGACGCCAATTGCGAACCGCCGCCGATACCCGGCAACTGCACCACCGAACCGACCAGCGTGAATGCCATGATCAGCATGGCGTCGCCCAAATTGAGTTGGCCCAGCCGGCTGCCAAAAGCACGCGCCACCCACAGATACACGATGAGAACGAGAAACCAATGGGTAGCCGAATAGAAAGTAGCCAGCGCCAGGTCACCCCAAGTGCGAACCGTTTGTACCCCGCGCGCAAAGCCCAGAATTATTTTCGCGATACGCGTCTTCCAATTGTGCGCTGCCAGCCAGGCGCCCAAGCTTTTCTCCAGCATGGCTGTTCCCCGGACGCGCAGAAAAATCAGGAAAGCGATCGCTCCTAGAACGACGACCCCCAATATCGCGCCGGCCGCCTGGAACGCTGGTACGAATTTAGCGGCGCTTTCGTCAACGCCGTGACGCGATTCAATGAGGAGCAATCCCAACGCCGCAACGACTAAGGTGGAAGCGGTGTCCAGGATGCGCTCGACTAGATAGATACCGAAAAGGTCGGCAATTGGGAGCTGCTCTTTGCGCGACAACAGTAGGACCCGCACCGGCTCGCCGGGCCGCCCGAGCAGAAAGACCGCCGCAAAACCGGCCAGTGTCATTGCATAGATCTGCCAGAAACGCGATGGCCCCAGATTGCGCTGCAAAACCTGCCACCGTAGCGCGCGGATGGCGTAACACACGTAGATGGCCACTACCGACAGTCCCAGCAGCAGCGGATCGGCTCGGCGGATCGCCCGCAGCGAATTCGCGACGAAATCTCCGGAATGCATGAGGCTGCTCGACCGGTACAGAACGAACCCGACGACCGCGAGCAACAGCAGAATGACCAGCAGTTTCCGTGAAGACTTCTGCATGAGCTTGCCAGCCTACTGGCCGCGCGGGACATCGTCAAGGCGCGGTGCCAATGCCCGACCGACGTCGAGGGACACGACACCTTCAGGCAATCAGAGAATGCCGAGCAAGGGCCGAGTTCGGTCGTGGACCTGCTCCAATAAAGCAGCCGAGATTCTCCCAATTCTCTTGCAGTTGCGTTGGCGCCAGTCCACGCTCTTCAACTGGTCGGCCAAAACGACGCCTTTCAGGGTGTGCGTCGTTCCGAGCGGTACTTCAAACGGATAGCCCTTTGCGTGACTAGTGATCGGACAGGCTACGGCGAGGCCGGCTTTTTCATTGTAAACACGAGGAGAAAGGATCAGTGCGGGCCGGCGGCCGGCTTGCTCGTGCCCGGTTTGCGGTGAAAAGTCGAGCCAGACCAGGTCGCCGAAGTCCGGTACGTATTCCTTTGCTACCACAGCTCTTTGCCTACGGCTTCGCCCCACTCGATCGAGGCATGGAGATTCTCTGCGCTAATTCCGCGAACGAGTTCCTGAAGCGAGAGCTTGCGTTTGGGCCGACGAAGGTTAACCCCGCCTCCCGGCTCGACGGAGAATTCCAGGTCATCCCCCTCCCTGAGGCTGGCAGCCTCAGCGACGGCCTTGGGTATGCGGACTGCCAAGCTATTGCCCCATTTGGCCAATTGAGATTTCAAGGCATCCTCCTGTATACACAAAGTATATACAGGGCAAGTCCGGTGGGCAAGTTTTTGATGAAGGCGGGCGTTGTCCTTGTGTTGGGGAAGTGTATCCCAGTAAGATGCGCCCAGCGGCGGTCAGCAGTTAGTGCGCAAACCCAAGGGAACTTTTTACAGGCACTTTTCGTTCCATTGTATGGCAGGCCGAGATGCAAGCCGCCCAGGGATTGCATCGGTCGACCGCCAGCGGCTGTTGTCGTGTCATGAGCCGTTGGCAGTCACACGTAACCTGAGCCGCAGCGCTGGCACCCGGGTTTCAGGGTTTGTACTTACAAATCCTGAGCTTAACCGGGTTTCAGGGTTTGTAGTTACAAACCCTGAGCTTAGAGGGTTTCAGGGTTTGTACTTGCAAACCCTGAGCTAATATGGTCCACGCAGCGGTTTCGAGGCTCTTGAGCGTTGGAGCAGGATGCCCAACTGGTCCAGCAATGCCTCCAGGGCGACGGTTCGGCCTGGGAGGAACTTGTGCGCCGTCACACGCGCCGCATCTTCAACATTTGCTACCGGTTCACCGGCAACCGCACGGAGTCCGAAGACTTGTCGCAGGACGTGTTCTTGCGCGTCTATCGCACGCTGGCCAGCTACCGGTCGGCCCACGGCGGATTCGCCACCTGGATGACCAGTGTGACCCGCAACTTGCTGATCGATCATTACCGGCGGACCAAGCGGGACCGTGCCACGGATTCATTGGACGACAAAATGGCTATCGTTGAAAACAAGGAATCGGCAGGGCGTAGGCCTGACGAACAGGCGTTGCTGGGAGAGCTGAGCGGCCAGGTGCAGGCGGGCCTCACCAAGTTGTCCCCGGAACTCCGCGAAGCGGTGATCCTCCGAGACTTACAGCAACTTGAATACATCGAAATACAAAGGATTTTGGCCGTGCCAGAAGGCACCGTAAAATCGAGAATTAACCGCGGGCGCATCGAGCTGGCCCGCGTGTTGCAGCAAATGGGGGTGCGACCGTCATGACACCCAAAATGAATTGGATCTGTGACCAAACCGAAGCGCGCCTCAGCGATTACATCGACGATTTGCTGACCGCCGAGGAACGCGCGGCCTTTGTCGCGCATGTGCCCACTTGCGAACGCTGCGGCCCGCTGTTTGCCAGCGTGGCTCATCTGGTCACCAATCTGCATTCCATCGCCGAAGTGGAAGCGCCGCCCCGGCTGGTCTACGCCATTCTCAACCAGACCCTCGGCCCGCGCGAAACCGTCACCGGATGGCCAGCCCTGCGCCGCTGGTTCCGCGGACTCGCCACCATGCGCTTTGCTTACGGCGCGCTGTCTCTCGCCGCGACTTTCCTGGTTCTGCTGACCGCCTCCGGATTCAACTTCCGCCATCCCAAAATGGCCGATTTGAAGCCGGTGACCATTTACCGCAAAGCCGACGCTCAGGCACATTTGGTGTACGCGCGCGGAACGAAATTCTTCAGCGATCTGCGTGTGGTCAACGAAATTCAGTCCCGGCTGCGCGAAAACGTTCAAACACCCGTCAATTCGGAAGACACCTTGCCGCAGAACGTCCCCGGAAAAGAGCCCGGCTCGACCGACGGCAGCAAACCAGGACCGCGCCAACAAAATCGCGCCGATGGAATTTACCGCAACCTGGAAGTCCTGGCAGATGAGCTGCCGGTCTTCACAGGAGTGTATGGCGGAAGGAGAACTCGATGAAGTGTGCCGTCCATCCGGAGGTGGAGGCCGTCGGCTACTGCCGCAACTGCGGCAAGCCGATGTGTGGGGCATGCGTGCGCCCAGTGCGTGACGCGCTGTACTGCGAGGATTGCCTGGCGCGACTCATGGGTGTTCCGGCGCCGGCACCGGCTCAACCGCCTGTGACCACGGCAATGCCCGGATACCTGGATCCACTTGCCGGTGAAGCTGCGCCGATCATCCCGGCTGCACCCGGACAGCTCGCCCCTGCCGGCGGAGGCAACCCCGCAGTAGCGTTTATCCTCGGTTTTTTCCCAGGCCTCGGCGCGGTTTACAACGGCGAGTACAACAAAGCGCTGATTCATATCGTGGTTTTTGCTGCGATGATCGTTGGACTAAGCAGCGGTTTGGATGCGGGCCCAACCGTAGCGCTGAGCCTGTTGCTCGCAGGCTTCGTTTTCTATATGGCTTTCGACGCCATGCGCACCGCCCAGGCTCGCCGCGGCGGCACCGTTATCGTGGACCCGCTGGAATCCTGGAGCAAGGAGCGCCCCATCGGCCCGATCATCCTGATCACCGCAGGCGGGCTGCTGCTGCTCAATAACTTTGACTGGTTCCCTTTCTGGCGCATGACTCGTGCCTGGCCCCTGATTCTCATCGTGGTCGGCATCATCATGTTTCGTAACCGCATGGGACGCCAGCAGTAGCGCCATGACGGACATGGAGGAATAAGCAGCATGGCCGATCCCAATCGCATCCGCTGTACGTGCCCGCGCTGTACCATTCGCGGGCTGATGTGGCCGGCGGTCATCATCACCATCGGATTGTTGCTGCTGCTCGACCAGATGCGCGGCGGTTTCTTGGATTTCAGCAATACTTGGCCGGTGATTCTCCTGGTCATCGGCGGCGTCAGCCTGGCCTCCGCGCTCGCACCAATGACCGGCCACCTCGCTCCGGTGTCGCCCGTTCGCGGTGTGCCTCCTATCGTCCCGCCGGGTGCGGCGCCTATCGTGCCGCCCGGCACTCCCGGCGCTCCTCCCGCTTGGCAGCCACCGCAAAACAGGCAGGGCCAGTAAAACTCCATGGCGCGCCTTCGTCCACGCAGCGGCAGCACATTTTCCGGACTCCTGCTCATCACCATCGGCATACTGATCCTGCTGCACAACTATCGCGGAGTCGACCTCGCGGGCGTCTTTCGCCATTGGTGGCCGCTCTTTTTGATTGTCTGGGGTCTGGTCAAGCTCTACGAGCGCACTGCTGGCAGCGACTCCGGCGATCCCGGCACTGCCCGGGTGAGCGCCGGCGAAGTCTTTCTGGTTCTCGGAATGTTCATGCTCGTTGGCCTCGTCGTCGCAGCGGACCGCACCAAAGAGTATTTCGGCGACAAAGGTATCCACGTAAACGTTGGGGATTGGGGCGATGCGCACTCCTTCGATCTCGACGCCGCCTCCAAAACCGTCCCCACTAACGCGCGCATCACCATTCGCGCCGCCCGCGGCGATATCACCGTGCGCACCGGCGATACTTCGGAAATCCGCGCCTCCGGAACCGCCAAGATTCATTCCTGGGACGAGTCCGACGCCGAAAAGCTGTCCAAGAAAGTTTCCATCGAGATTGTACAAAACGGCGATGGCTACGAAATTCATCCGGCTGGAGCCGCCGACAACAACTCAAAAGTGGCCGTGGACATGGACATTATCGTACCCAGCAAAGCCACCGTCTCCGTACGCAGCGAAAAAGGCAGCGTCAGCGTCTCGGACATGTCCACGACGGTCAACATCACCTCCAAGAATGGCGACATCGAAGTTCGCGATACCGCCGGCGACGTCAGCATCGACATTGGCCGCGGCGACGTCACCGTTTCGGACACCAAGGGCGACGTCAAGGTTTCTGGCAGCGGCGGCGAAGTGGCCGTCACCTCCGCGACCGGCGGCTTGACCCTGAACGGCGAATTCGTCGGCCCCATTCGCGCTGACAAAGTCGCCAAAGGCGTGCGCTTCCTCTCTCACCGCACCGACCTGACTTTGACCCAGCTTGCAGGACACATGGAAACTGGCTCCGGAAACGTCACCATCACCGACGCCTCCGGCAATCTCACCCTGCACACCAGTCGCAACGACATTTCCATCGAGAACGTCACCGGCAAACTGAAAATCGAAAATCGCGACGGTGATGTTTCCGTGCGCTTCTCCACTCTGCCCAAGGAAGACATCGAAATCACCAATGCCTCCGCGCCGATTTCCCTGAGCCTGCCCAGCAACTCCAGCTTCGAGATTCTCGCCGACTGTCGTTCCAGCAATATCGACAGCGAGTTCGAAGCCAGCACCCTCACCAAGACCACCAGCAACTCCGGCGATTCCCATCTGGAAGGCAAATACGGCCCATCCCGCGGCCCCAAAATCACCCTGAAGACCAGCTACGGCGCCATCGCGATTACCAAAACGTCGTAACACAACCTTCCGGACGCATTCTTGCTCTAAAATGAGCAGATGCGATTCCCTTCCTCCGTCCGGCTCTTTGCGCTCCTCGTTTTAGCTACCGTGGCGGCGTTTGCTCACGCAGCAACGCAATCCGATTCGCAGCAATCTGCAATTCGCGCGCAGTTCCTGCACCAGCTGGTCGCTGCCGCCATCGAGCGCACCCATCACGTCGTGCGCTACGATCCCGCCTACGTCCGCATCCCTTATCCCAACGGCGATGTTCCCGCCGACAGCGGCGTCTGCACCGACGAAATCATCCGCTCCTACCGCGCCGTCGGCGTCGATCTGCAAAAAGAAGTCCACGAAGACATGCAGCAGAACTTTTCCGCCTACCCCCGCAAGTGGCACTGGATGCTCACCGTCGCCGACGCCAGCATCGACCACCGCCGCGTCCCGAATCTGATGGTCTTCTTCAGCCGTAAAGGCCAAGCCCTCAAAATCTCCAGCGATTCCGCTGACTATTCGCCCGGCGATCTGGTCACCTGGGATCTCGGCGGCAACGTCCCGCACATCGGCATCCTCATCGACCAGAAATCCCCGCAATCCGGCCGCTACCTCATCGTCCACAACATCGGCCAAGGCCCCAAAATGGAAGACGTCCTCTTCCATTGGAAAATCACCGGCCACTACCGCTACTTCGGCCCCTCTGTGTAGGGTCCGGCTTCCGCTCGCCCTGACGCAGGAAGGGAGGCGGACCTTCGGTTGACGCATCGCCGAGAGAACTATCTCGTCAGTCCAGCTCTTCGACACCGCCGGCCACCACGTCCTCAAAAAATAATCAATTTCTCAGGCAACCCGTTTCCCCTGCAAGAAATCCCATCTGCAACGTTCTGTATTTCAGAAGTTATCGAAGGTAAAAATATGAGACACGTACCGGCTCTTCTTCCCCACGGAAAGCCCGTGGACGGGTGTCAGGGTTTGTACTTGCAAACCCTGATCCGATCAATGTCTGTTTTGTCGCTGCTGGCGCTGCTGCTTCTGCCCGCAATCCCCACGCACGCACAGGACAAAGACTCCTCGCGCTCGCCTGGCTGGGTGGTCCTACCCATTGACGAGTACCGCACTCTCCACGCCAGAGCCTTTCCTCCGGACCACGAGCCCGAACCCCCGCCAGTCGACGCTATGCTCACCCGCGTCGATTACGATCTGCGCGTCAACGGCGACTTCGCCTCCGGCCACGCCAAGCTCACCATCGACGTCCTCAAAGATGGCTGGGTGCGCGTGCCCATTCCCTCCGGCCTGCTCGTGCGCGAAGCCCGTCTCGACGGCAAACTCGTCTCCCTCGTCTCCAACATTTCCGGCAAAGCCGGCTCGCTTACCGCCGTCCTATATCATCCGGGCCGCGCCATCCTCGCCCTCGATATCGCCCTACCCATCGCCGCCAACGCTGGTGAAGAAAGCTTTGCCCTACCGTCCTCTTCCTCCGGCGTCACGCGCGCCGCTGTCGAGATTCCCCGCAATGGTGTAGACATACGCCTGACCGGTGGCCTGCTCTCCGATCACGCTGAAACCCCCGCCTCCAGCAAGTGGACCGTCTTCGCCCGCGGCAACGAACCGCTCACCTTTACCTGGCATCGCAAAATCGAAGATCACCGCATGGAGCAACCTCTGCGACTGCGCGGCTCGCTCACCCAGTGGCTCGGCCTGGGCGAAGACTCCACCGCCGTCTCCGCCGAAGTCAGCCTCGAAGTCGTGCAAGGCGCCGCCCGCGAAGCCCGCATCCACGTGCCGCCGCAAGTCACCATCAATCAAGTGCAAGGCGCAACCGTCGCCGATTGGGAGATGAAATCTGGCGAACTTGCCGTCACCTTTCTCGAACCGGTCGAACAGTCCGCGCGTTTCGTCATCACCGGCGAAGTGCGCCTGCCCCGCGATGGCCAGATCGATGTTCCACTGCTCCGCTTGCTCAATGCCGAGCGCGAAACCGGCGGCGTCGCCGTCGATGTTCTCGGCGCTGGTGAAATCACCAACCAAAAGCCGCAAGGCCTCGAAAATGCCGACGCCAGCGACCTCGGCGATCTGGTCACCAGCCGCCAATCGCCGTCCATGGTTGCGTTTCGCTTCCGTCCCGGCGATGCCAGCCTCACCCGCGCTCTCGGCGTCAATATCGCCCGCTACGATCAGCAAGCCGTCCTCATGGCCAACGTCGAAGAAGCTCGCTACCGCGTGCTCATCAGCAAAGAAGGCAAGACGCTGGTGCAAGCCCGCTACGCCGTCCGCAACAATCAGCGTAACTTTGTGAAAGTTACTCTGCCCGTCGGCGCCGTGCTCTGGAGCGCCTCGCTCGCCGGCCGTCCCATTCGCCCGGGGCAATCTACCGACGGCAGCTTGCTCCTTCCTCTTGAAAAATCCCGCGGCGGTGAAGAAGCTCCCGAGTTCGCTGTCGAAATCGTCTATTTCAGTCCCGGCGCGAATTGGAACGACAGAGGCAAGTCCAAGCTCACCCTTCCCGCTCTCGATCTGCCCGTCTCTCGCACCGGACTACTCGTCTACTATCCGCCGCTCTTCAAAGTGAACAACGAGCCCGGCGGTTCTTTCCGCACGGAAACCTACGTCGAGCCGTCTTCGTCGGTCCTGAACGCCCGCGATGAATCTACGGGCGGTGGAGCTGGTGTCGCCACTAGCTTAGCTGCGGCCGGAGTAGTGTTCGGCATGCCCGCTGCTCCGCCGCCGCCACCGCCCTCGGCGAAACCCGATCCCGCGCGCGATGACAAAGACCTTAAAGGTCAATCCGCAACCAACGCCCTTCTCGACAAATATCGCTCCGCCACCTACGTCGGCCGCGCCACAGGCGTTCTTCCCATTCATGTTTCCTTCCCAGCGTTCGGTCCCTCCGTCTATCTCGTCTCCGAACTAACCAGCGAAAACCAGGCTCCCTCCACCGATCTCAACTACCAGCAAGACAAGAAAGGCGGCTCCAGATGAAATCCCCGGCGCAACGCATCCTGCTCGCCCTGCTCTGCACCTCCGCGGTCGCAGCCTCGGCGCAAGAAAGAATGATCGCCCCAACGCCTCCCGCGCCCGGCAACGTCACTCTGTCGCTCGACGAATACAACCGCCTCACGGCCCTTGCCAACAAGCCGCCGAAAAAAACCGATGCCCCGCCGATGAACTACGTCGTCAAACGCGCCGACGTGAAACTCAACGTCACGAACAGCATTGTTCTCGGCACCGTGCAACTCGAAGGCGAAACCTACACCAAGGCCGCCATCAAAGTTCCCCTGGTCACCGGCATGACCGTGCTTGACGCACGTCTCGACGGCAAACCGTTGCCCTTGCAATCCGAAGGTCCCGCACACACCGCCGTACTTCCCGGCGCCGCGGATTTCGCCGTCACCGTCGAAGCCGGTCTGCCCCTGGCCATCGACGCTGGCCGCGCTTCCTTCAACTTGCCGGTTCCCGCCGCAGGCAGCGCCCGCCTCGAGTTAGTCGTTCCCGGCGATCACGCCAACGTCCGCGTCTCCGCCGGACTTATTACCAAGCGCACTTCCGTCAACGGGCAGACCACCGTTGAAGCCACGCTCGTTCCCGGTCAGCCCACCACCATTTGGTGGACCACTCGCGAAGTCACCGCTCCTGCGGTCCCGCGCGAAGTGCGTTTCCTCTCTGACGTCAAAACCCTCGTCTCCGTCAGCGAATCCGATCTGCGCATCGCCGCTCTGGTGGACATCACCGTAGTGCAAGGCGAGCCTTCGCAATTCACTCTGGCCCTTCCCGCGGGCTATGAACTCACCAGCGCCACCGGCGCATCACTCGATTCCAGCGAAGTGCAATCCGGGTCCCTCATTCTCAAACTTCTCCCAGGCAATCAGAAGAGCCATGAATTCCTGATCTCCCTCGAAAAATCCATCAGCGACACAAAGACGGACGTTCCCTTCCTCACTTTCAAAGACACTCAGCGCGAAACCGGCGAAATCCTCGTCGAAGGCGGCGGCACCATCGAACTCACCGCCAAGGAATCCGGCGGCCTCAAGCGCATGGACGTCAAAGAAGTGAATCCTTATCTCCGCTCGCTCACCCGTTTCCCGATGCAAGCAGCCTTTCGCTACCACCGCCAGCCATCCGAATCCCCGAGTCTCGCGCTCGATTGGGTGCGCTTCCCGGACAGCAGCGTCCTCGCCGCCATCGCCGAACACGCCGTCATTACCACGCTAGTCACTTCCGAAGGCAAATCGCTCACTGAAGTGAAGCTCACCGTCCGCAATCAGGCGCAACCATTTCTTAAGGTCGCTCTCCCGCAGGGCGTAAGCATTCTCTCCGCCGAAGTCGCCGGTGAAAAAGTGAAACCCGTGCAAGGCGCTGACGGCAATCGCGTTCCGCTGCTGCGTCCCGGCTTCCGCCCCAATGGCCCGTACGAAGTCTCTTTCGTCTTCATGCACTCCGGCGCGCCTTTCGCCAAAAAAGGCGGCTCGGAAATTTCTCTGCCCAAAATGGACGTCCCCATCAATCTCCTGCAGTGGGAAGTCTTTCTCCCCGAACAATACAAAGTGAAAGATTTCGGCGGTGACGCCATCGCCGCCAATCTCGTCCCGGCCAGTTCATTTGGCGTCGACGGAGCGGGAGATTTCAACGCTTACGTCTTCACCAAATCCGGCGCCAACACCTACCCGCTAAGCCTGTTGACCGGGCAAATCGGCGGCTACGTTCTCGACCCCAGCGGCGCGACCGTCCCGAATGCACAAGTCACCGTCCAACAACTGGATTACGGTGTCACCCGCACCGCAACGACTGACTCCAACGGCAAGTGGGTCGTCTCCAGCATTCCCTCCGGCCGCGTAAAGGTCACCCTAGCCGGCAACGGCTTCCGCCCAACCGTTCGCGAAGGCAGCTACGAAGCCGATCGCCCCGCGGAGATGGACGCCGCCCTGCAACTCGGCGCCGCAATGGAAACGGTCACTGTCGAGGCATCGGTCCTCCCGCTCAATACTTCCATGGCGGATATCGGGCGCAACTACGATAAGAAAGCAGCCAAGCAGCAGGCACAGCGCGAAGAAATGGCCCCCTCTTCCAACGTCACCATCTTCCAGCGCAAAGTCGCCGGCGTTCTGCCCGTCGCCGTCGACGTTCCCCACGCCGGCAATTCCTATCGCTTCGTGCGTCCGCTGGTCCTCGACGAAGAAACCAAACTAACCTTCGCCTACAAAACCAAATAGCGTCGTGCGCCTACAAAAGGCCGCAGTTAACGCGCGGCCTTTCCTCGATCCATGACGGAGGGTGCCCCACCTCGGTTTGTGAGGGTGGGTCTTGGGTTTTCTTCTCAGGGTTTTCTTCTTTTGGTTTTTCTGCGGGGTCCCCACACGCCGGTTTCACGTGTGGGGTTTTTCGTACTGTTCAGCTTCGATGGATCAACTTCTCCGTGGCCAACGATACGTCTTAATTCGCCGGAACGTGTCGCACCGGCTTCGCTTCCGACCCCGGCCCGGGCTCCGGCGCCGGCTTCGGCATCTCTTCCGCCTTGAACCGCGGCACCATCTGCTCCGCCATCGCCAGCGCGTACACCGCGGACGCAATCTCCACCGCGCCTTCTCTCACGTCCTCTTCATAGATGCGCTCGTAGGTGTCCAGATTGGTGTGATGCGTGTACGATCCATAGTCAAACGCATCCTGCGCCAATCCAATTCCCGGCAGTCCCGCATTGTTGAACGAAGTGCTGTCCGTCCCGCCGGTCCTCCGGCTGTCGCTGGCCACCGCGCCCATGAATCCCCACTCCGCAAACGGCGCCATCGCCTCGCGCACCATGCCCGCCGCCGGCGCCGGGCCAAACACTCCCGCCCCGCGCGGCTTCCCCGTGCCTGAATCGATGTTGAAATACGCATCCAGCTTCGCGTACTCCGGCTTCGGGCTCTCGAAGCTCCCAAAATGCTGCTGCACGTACGCCAGCGAACCGAGCAATCCTTCTTCTTCCCCGCTCCACAGCGCAATGCGAATCGTCCGCCGCGGTTTCACGTGCAGCGCCGCCAGAATTCGCACTGCCTCCAGCATCATCGACGAGCCGATGCCGTTATCCGTAGCGCCCGTCGCGTCGTGCCACGAATCGTAGTGCCCCCCGAGCATCACGATCTCGTCTTTCTTGTCCGTGCCAGGAATTTCTGCAATCGCGTTGTACGCCGTCGTCCCCTCCGGATATTGCTTGTTCTGAATATTCACGCGTAGCGTTACCGCCGTCCCATCGTCCATAATTCGCGAGATGCGCCCGTAATCTTCATTGCGCATCACCAGCGTCGGCACAGCTCGCGTCCAGTCAAACGTGTTGTTCCCCTGCGCGATGATGATCCCGTGCGCTCGCCCCGCATCGTTCACCCGTACCAGCGCTCCGTTGTCCACCAGAAACTGATCCACATGCCGCGACACTTCCCCGCGCGTCAACTGCCCTTCCGGCAGCTTGGGCTGCTCCGGAAAACGGAACGGACGCGGATTCTTCGCATCAAACCGCGCCTTCCATTCCTCTTCGGCACGCCGCATCGCCGCTGGATTCATCTCCTCGGCCACTTCCACGTGCTTGCCCACAAACACAATCGCGCAGCGCACTTTCTGCTTCACTGAATTCAGATATGCGTCCAGCTCCGCCTGTGTCGGCTGCTTCGGCTCCGCCGGCTTGGCCTTTTCCGGCATCGGCGCCGCAGCCCATTTCGGTTCCGGCGGAGGCGGTGGGCCACCGAAAAAATTGAATCCGCCGCCGCGCGGCGGAGCCAATCCCGGCGGATCGAGCTGCACCACTTGCGCAGTCACCATACCCTTAGTGTTCGGCGTCCACGCCAGCGGCTTCACCATCAATTGCCCATGGAACGGCGCCACGGCTTCCGCCAGCAACTCCATATTTTCCCAGCCCGGCACCGGCGTCGCCGCACTCGAGGGCTGAAATGTCCACGGCTCCAGATGCGCGTTCGCCAATCCCCATGACGTCATCGTCGCCACCGCCCAATCATCCGCCGCCTTCAAATTCGGCGTGCCGGTAACGCGCGGCCCATACACATCCGCCACCTCATGAATGATCCACATAATCTTGGAGTTGTTCGTCTCTTCCGCCCGAATCTTGGCGTACACGTCGGCCACACCCGGAGCCTGCGCAGGCACCGGCATCGCCATCAGCAGCAGCACACACAGCACCGCGCACATCGTCACACCCAGCACCACGCCACAAAGTTTCGCCACGATAGACTCCACCATCCCAAAAATTTTGAACTAAGCCGCAACCAACGCCCGCCAATATACGCCCACCACCGCCGCACCGCGAGGCTTTACTCCCGCAATCGCTCTCGTAGGGTCCGCCTTCTGAGGCGGACCTTCGGTGTAAGTCCCACTCAGACGTATGACCCGTCCCACACTCGCAACATCAATCTTCTCTCCAAATAAATGATGCTTTCTTGCGTTGCATCCGATATGCGAAACACCAATACTCTGCTCATGCCAATATCGATCTCACACTGCGTACGTCGTTATTTCTCTCGAGCGCCGCTCGCCGTCCTTTTCCTTCTCGCCGTCTCGCCGGCGCGTTCGCAAACCACCAATTACGAATTCAACGATTCTCATTTCCACTTGACCAACAACATTCAGGAAGGCCCCTCCATCCAGGACTTCCTGAAAATGATGGATGGCAAAGCCGGCCGCGTAGCCCTATTCGGCATGCCCCTCCAGCAACAGTGGTCCTACCGCATCGACGGCGACCGCGCTCCCGGCTACTATCTCCACTCCGACGCTCCGCTCTACTACTACTCCTTCACCGACGCCTGGATCGCGATGGCCTACAAATCCCTCTCCCGCGACCAGCAAGCCCGCTTCGATCCCATGATCACCGGCTTCAGCCCATCGGACATGTATGCCGCCGATCACATTCGCCGGGTTCTGCAAACCTTTCCCGGCGTCTTCAACGGCATCGGCGAGCTCATCATTCACAAAGAATTCGTCTCCGGTAAAATTCCCGGCCAAGTCGCCAGCCTCACGGACCCAGCGCTCGACCGCATTTTCGATTTCTGCGCGGAAACCGGTCTCATTGTTTTGCTGCACAACGATATCGACATTCCCTTCGCCGCCGCAGTCGCCAAAGACCTGTCCGAGCCCGCTTATCTCAGCCAGCTCAAGGCTCTGTTCAAGCGCCATCCCAACACCACGATTATCTGGGCGCACACCGGCCTCGGCCGCGTCGTTGCGCCCCGCAAGGATCACCTCGCCATGGTCGACGCCATCCTCCGCGATCCCGATTTCCGCCACGTCTCCGTCGATATTTCCTGGGACGAAACTGCCAAATACATCGTCGCTACTCCCGAAACCACCAAACAGTGGGCCGACCTGATCCAGCGCTACCCGGACCGCTTCCTCTACGGCAGCGATTCCGCCGCTCCCGCCGACCAATCCAAATACCTCAACACCTTTAATATGTACGCCCCGCTGTGGAAGTCCCTCGACGTTGAAACTTCCCGCAAAGTCCGTCTCGCCAACTACGAACGCCTCTTCGACCAGGCCCGCCAAAAAGTCCGCGCCTGGGAGAGCACGCACGTCCCGAAGTCGTAGCGCAGTTCGTAGCGCGAGGCGTCAGCCTCGCGTTCCGGTTCTCCGCCGGTGGGGCGAGGCGTAGCCTCACATCTTTGTAGGGGCGGCTTTACGCCGCCTTCGTAGCTCCGGCTTCCAACCGGCTCCGGTCCGACCGTGCAACATTCCGCGTCGCGCGGGCGTACAGTAGGGTAAGGAATCCCGCGCCATGCAACCCATGCACCTCTCTCCCCTCATCGTTTTCCACATCTGCGCTGGGACCATCGGCATGCTCTCCGGTATCGTATCTCTGTGTTTCCGCAAGGGTTCTCGCGGGCATCGCCTCGCTGGAACCGTCTTCTTCATCTCTATGCTGGGCTTGTCCATCAGCGGCGCGACCATCGGATTGATGCGAAATCAAATCACCAATTTCCTCGCCGGCACTCTCACGTTCTACCTGGTGGTCACCGCTTGGTCCACCGCGCGCCGCGCCGACGGGCAAACCTACCGTCTGGATCGGCTAGCTCCGCTAGTGGTCCTCGCGCTCGTGGCCACTTACGCAACCTACGGCATCCAGGCGCTGGCCAGTCCGACCGGGTTGAAATTCGGCTATCCCGCTCCGCTTTACTTTATTTTTGGCACCGTGGCGCTGCTGTGCACCGTGGGCGACATTCGCATGCTCGCGCGCGGCGGCGTTTTCGGCACGCAGCGCATCGCCCGGCATCTTTGGCGCATGTGCTTCGCCATGTTCATCGCCGCCGGGTCGTTCTACCCCGGCCAGCGGCGCTTCTTCCCCGAATCCGTCCAGAAAACCAACCTGCTGTACTTCCCGGTCCTCTTCGCTATCGTCATGCTCATCTTCTGGCCCATCCGCGTCCGTTTCGCCAACGCCTACAAGCGCGCCTGATCCTCGGGCTTCCTCGGGCCGCACACAGCCCGCGTCTCCATTGCCGCGAACGCGCCCTTCGCCTAGAGTGTCCCATCGCCTGCGTTTGCCAAGGAGACTGCCCATGCAATCAGACCCAACGCGGTGTTCAGAATGTGGCGGCGAAATGGAGCTCGGGTTCCTTCCTGATATCACCGGGGCCGGACCGTTGCAACAAATGTGGGTCCGAGGACCGGTGGAGGAGAAATGGATTGGCGGCGTCAAAACGAAGGGAGCCCTGCCAGTAGAAACGCACCGCTGCAAGAACTGTGGCCTGCTGAAGTCGTACGCGAGGTGAGTGGCTTATCTCCGCGCCTCGGCTGCCATCGCCGACATGGAATCTGCCCGGGCGGGTGGCAAAGAGCCTTAGAGTCTTGATCAGCTCCTGGGCCTGCCTGTTGCGGTCTTTGTGTTCCAAGGGCCGGTCCCTCTTCTCTCCGGCGATTGTCGGCCCCCCTGCACACTCTACCCGTTTCTTTTCTTCATCTTCCGCAAATCCCGTTCGAATGTCACCCTCCAGCTAGTTCCATAACTAGTACCGTTCAATAAACTACTTGACAAATACACACTATTCATGGTAAAATAAAACGTGTTTGACCAGCAAAATCTGCCTCCGAACCCGCCATCTCCCACTCTCCCGGGAGGGCACGGCTTCAGCCGTGCCATAAGCCACCCCAAACGATCCTCGTACCTTAGTTCTCCGCATCCGCGCTGTGCTTTTCAGCGCGCGTGCGGAGACTCTCTTCCTCTTTCGCCTCGCTCTTTTGCGTCTTTCTGCACTTCGCTGCAAAAGAGCGCAACGCAACCGCCCCAATTTCAATCACTTGCCGCCTCTTTGCAAAATCCAGGGGATGACGTGCAAAACGCCTCTCCAAAATCAACGAAAGGTAGTCTCAAAATGAATCCGCAAACGAACCAGGCCAACTCACCGGCCCAAAATTCATCCTTCGGTCAAACCACTGCCCGCTGCATTCATCGCACTCCCAGCGGTCGCCGTTGTGGCGCCGAAGCCGTCGATCCGCAAGCCAGTTTCTGCCGCCGCCACCTCTTCGGTTCCACCCGCCGCTATCCCGATCCCTCCCTCGCCACCGATCTCCTCGGCGATCTCACCGAGTTCCAATCCGCCGCCCAAGTCAACCAGTTCCTCTCCCGTCTCCTGCTCCTCCTCGCCCAGGACCGCCTCTCCCCGCGCCGCGGCGCCGTCATGGCCTACACCTGCAACCTTCTCCTCCGCTCCCTCCACGCGATCAACATCGAAAACAAAATCGCCGCCGACGCCCCCCAACAAATCGTCATCGATCTCCCGCGCCCTCTCCGCCAGGGTTTTCAACGCACGCCGCCCTCACCGGTCGCTCCGGCTACATCCGCTCGCAACCCCGAGCCCGGTGTATTCTTTACTCCGGGCGAGAGCGCCGCTGTGCCGTCAGATCCGCAGCAATCTGCTGGGAGAGAAAATGAAATTCACCATCAGCCACATTCGCGCGCTTTCGGGGAACGACATTTCCGTGAAAGTAGAAGCGGAGAACGACCAGAGCATTCAGTCCGTGCTCACCCGGCTCGACGGCTTCCAGATTGCCAACGACGTGTTGGCCAGCCCGAGCGATGTGTACGAGCGAGCCTTCAAAGGCACCGGCACTGCTGGGATCGGAAACGAACACACACTCATCGTCACCGTCGAACTGGAAGACGGCAACACCCACAGCGCAACGTCCATCTGGACTGATCCGTCCTAGCGCATGCGCATTCATCCACTCGACTTGGCAATCGTCGTCGGGTATTTGCTTGGCGTGACGGCGCTGGGCGTTTGGTTTCGGCGCGGGCAGCAGAGCGCCGGGGATTATTTTCTGGGCGGGCGGACGACGCCTTGGTGGGCGCTGGCGTTTTCCATCGTGGCGACGGAAACTTCGACGCTGACGATTATCGGGACGCCGGCGATTGCCTACGCGGGGAATCTGGCGTTTCTGCAACTGGTGTTCGGGTACGTGATCGGGCGCGCGGTGATCGTGCTGGTGCTGCTGCCGGGATATTTTCGCGGGGAATATTTCACGGCGTACGCGCTGATCGAAAAAAGATTTGGTCCGCGGATGCGCGCGATTGCCGCGAGCACGTTTCTGGTCACACGGGCGATTGCGGAAGGCGTGCGCGTTTCGGCGATTGCGCTGGTGGTCAGCGTGGTTCTGGGCACATCGGAACGCGCTGCCGTGGTGCTGGTGATCGCGCTGACGGTGCTGTACACCTTTGAAGGCGGAATGAAAGCGGTCATCTGGACGGACGTGGCACAACTGCTGCTGTATCTGACGGGAAGCGCGGTGACGTTCTTCGTGCTGCTGCACAAAATTCCCGGCGGATGGAACGAAGTGACGCAAGTGGCCGCGGCCGCGGGCAACAAATTGCAAGTGCTGGATTTCTCGTTTGCGTGGGCGACGAAGTATACGTTCTGGTCCGGCGTGATCGGCGGGACATTTCTGACCATGGCCACGCACGGAACGGATCAGACCATCGTGCAGAAGCTGCTGGCCGCGAAGAATGAACGCGACAGCGGCAAAGCGTTGGTGGCCAGCGGGGTGATCGTGCTGGTGCAGTTCACGGTGTTCCTGCTGATTGGCGTGCTGCTGTTTGTGTTCGCGCAACACGCGCCGCTGCTTGCTGCGGGCGATCGCACCGACAAAATACTGCCGCTGTTTCTGGTGCGCGAGATGCCGCCGGGGCTGGCGGGTTTGCTGCTGGCTTCGATTCTGGCGGTGGCCATGTCCAACGCCAGCGGGTCGCTGAATTCGCTGGCGGCGTCCAGCGTGCTGGATTTTGCGACGCTGCGCGGGCGCGCCGCCGCCGAGCCGGCGAAACTGTTGCGCGTAGCGCGGCGCATGACGCTTGCTTGGGGATTGGTGCTGATGGCGTTTGGACTGGTGAAGTGGGGGCCGCTGCTGGAAACGGGGCTGACGGTAGCGTCGATTCCGTTCGGGTGCTTGCTAGGATTATTTTTGCTGGGCACGTTCGACCGGCGAGCGACCGCGAGCGGAGCGCTGGCTGGAATGATCGCTGGGCTGGCGGCTATTTTGTGGATTTACAAGTTTACAAGCGTGGCGTTTACGTGGTTCTTCATGATTGGGGCGCTGGTGACGTTGGCAGTCGGAGCGATGGCCAGCCGGGTGGCTGGGAAAAATCGCGAGGCGAAGGCTTTGCAATCGTAGGGGCACGATATATCGTGCCCTCTGCCGTATGACGCGGGACGACACAAGAACGGGCAATACGCTGGGCGAATAGCGCGAGGCAGGCGAATGGCGGAACTGGAAAGCGGCGGGGGAAAACGGCTGGAGTTGATCCGCGGGCTCGGGGCGTGGGCTTCGGGGGCGATCGTCGTGGGGACGATGATCGGGACGGGCATTTTTCTGAAGCCGGCGGAAATGGCGCGCGAAGGCAAGGCCGTTTCGGTGGTGTTTGCCGCGTGGATTGTCGGAGCGGTTCTTTCGATTTTCGGGGCGCTTTCCTTCGCTGAACTGGGCGCGATGATTCCGGAAGCCGGCGGCGAATATGCGTATCTAAGGCGGGCTTTTGGGCCGGTGTATGGATTTTTGTTTGGCTGGATGCATTCGATTGTGGGGCGTCCGAGTTCGCTGGCGTCGATCGGCGCGGGAATGATGCGCTTTTTCAGTTTTCTGGTGCCGTCGATCGCGGCTCCGCTGTTCACGGTGCACATTGCCATTCCTGGGCTGACTGGATGGATCAAGCCTTACGATTTTGTTTTTACCTGGGCGCAGCCGCTGGCGGTGTTGTGGATCGCGGTGATGACCGCTATCAATTATCTCGGCGTGAAGCTGGGCGGCGCGGTGCAGGTGTTTCTGACGGCGATCAAAATCACTTCGGTGATGATCGTGATCGGCGTGGCGTTTTTTGCTGCGAATGCTTCGAAAAGCGGGAGCATCCAGCCGTTTTGGCCAGCGGCAGGATTAGGTGCAGGGGCGATTTTCGGCGCGTTTCTGGCGGCGTTGGCGGCCGCGCTATGGGCTTACGACGGATGGGAAGATTTGAATCTGGTCGGCTCGGAAGTGGAGCAACCGGAGAAGAATTTTCCGCGCGCGCTGGTGGGCGGCGTCGCACTCGTAGCCGTTATTTATCTGCTGTTCAGTGCGGCCTGCCTGCAAGTGCTGCCATTCTCTAGCGTGGCGGCTTCGCGGCATATCGCTTCGGACGTGGTGGAACACGTGATCGGGCGCGGCGCGGCGCTGTGGATCACGATTGCCATGGTGATTTCAGCGCTGGGGTCGATGAACTCGTCGGTGCTGAGCGGTGCGCGGCCCTCGTATGCGATGGCGCGCGACGGAATATTTTTCAAAATTGTCGACGGCATTCATCCGAAATACCGGACGCCCGGACGGGCGTTGATCTGGCAGTGCACTTTGGCGAGCTTGATGGCGCTTTCCGGCACGTTTGAGGAGCTGACTAATCTTTTTATTTTTGCGGGATGGATTTTCTACGGCGCCGCGGTGGTGGCTTTGTTCCGATTGCGTAAGACCGAGCCCAACGCGCCGCGCCCCTATCGTTGCTGGGGCTATCCGTGGGTGCCGGGCTTATTCGTGGCGGGCGCCTTTGCGCTCACCCTGAATATTTGGATCGACCGGCCTGGCCGTTCCTCGCTCGGATTGCTGCTGATTTTGGCGGGATTGCCGTTTTATCGGTGGTGGAACGCTCGGCGACGCGCGGAGCCGGCGGCTTAGCATGCAAGAGTTGAACATCGGGCGCGACTCGACCGTGGCGCTCCCGCCACCGAAAAAGAATCGCACCCTGACTCGAGTCCTCGTGCCATTCGCGGTGATCGGGGGATTCGTAGTTCTGTGTTTGTTGGTTGTCGTCGTCCGATTCTATCGAGCCCATCCCTACGAAGACTTCAGAGCGTTTTCCACTCCGAGCGGCTCGATGTGTCCGACGATTTGTGAGCATGATCGCCTGATCGCTGCCACGGATGCGTATGAAAAAGTAGGGCCGCGCCGCGGGGACCTCATCATCTTCAAATCTCAGCTCAGCGGAGCGCTGTTCACCAAGCGCATTATCGGCGTGGGAGGCGATACCGTCAGCCGGAGCGTGGACGGGGCCATTTTGGTCAACGGGAAGAGAGTCGAGTTGCCGCCGCTGTGCGGCAAGCCACGAGCGAGCCCAGTGGCCACTTCGTCCCTCCGTTTTGAACGGGTTACTGTGCCTGCGAATTCATTTTTCGTTGTCGGCGACAATCTGGAGAATAGCTATGACAGTCGAATCGAGGGGTTCGGATTCGTGGCGAGCGATTCGATCCGAGCGAAGCCACTTGTTCTTTATTGGTCGCCGGATCGGTCGCGAATCGGTTGCGACCTGAGATAAGCGGTGAGGACCTTCAGGCGGAAGCGGCTGACGCAGTGCGAGTCTCGCCGCTGTGCATTGGAGTGACGGCGTGCTCGGCTTCGGCGCTTACTTCGACATTGGGATGGAACAGCTTGGCTAGCGCTTCAATTCCGGTAATCAGGCGCGGGCCGGGGCGCGAGAAATAACTGTTGGCTTCCAGGGCGTAAACGCGATTTTCGCGGACGGCCGGAATATCTTCCCAGGCTCTGGGCAGCGGCAAGCATTGGCATTCCTGGCGAGCTTGTTCGGCATCGTAGCCGCAGCAGGCCACCAGCAGAACGTCCGGAGCGGCTTTAATCACGTCCTTCGGAGAGACGCGGAAGGACGGAGTGCGCGGGCTGCCAAAAACATCTTCGCCGCCGGCGCGATGAATCATTTCGGGAACCCAGTGTCCGCCTACGTAAAACGGTTCCAGCCATTCGAGTAACGCGACGCGGGGGCGGTGCGACGCGCTGATGCCGTGCAGTTGCTGTTCCAGCGCGCCCAAGCGTGCGCCAATCTGCTTGACCAAGGCTTCGGCGGCCGGGCCGTGCGCGGTCTCTTCCCCGACCCACAAAATATCGCGCCACACATCGCCCAAATCCTGGGGATTCAGGCAGAGCACTTCCGGGCGCTTCTCGAATCGCGAGAGCGCCGAGGCCAAATCATCCGGCGAGGCGGCGCAAACGTGGCAGAGGTCCTGCGTGACGATTAGATCCGGCTCGAGTTCTTCGAGGGCTTGCGCATCGACGGCATACAAACTTTCGCCGCGGCTGACAAAGGAGCGAACCATGCGGTCGATTTCGCCGGGAGGAGTGTTGTGCGGAATGCGCGACTGAATGACCACGCGCTTGGTGCGCGCCTGCGGGGGAAAATCGCACTCGTGGGAGACGCCGACAATTTCGCGGTCAAAACCGAGGGCAAAGAGGATTTCCGTGGCCGAGGGTAATAGTGACACGATACGCATTACCGCAATCTATCACAATTTTCCGCGTTTTCCACAGGGCGAGCGAAAAAAAAAAGGCGCACGCTTTGGTGTTGGATGGGCTGGCCAGGCTAACGCAAGCTACGTCTTGTCGCCATGAATTGGTCTGCCGAGATCACGGCGCCAGGCGTACGTCGAATTCGATTTTGACTTCGTCTTTGACGCGGACGCCGGCTTTTCCGGGGGGTTTGATTCCGAAGTCGGTGAGTTTGACAATGGCTTCGCCGGTGTAGCGCGCGTCCTTGAGCGCCACTCGCACGGTTACGGGGCGCGACTGTCCTCGCAGCGTCAGATTGCCGTGCAGCGTCCATCCAGCCTGCCCCGCAGGATTCGCTGCGGTAGACTTGAAAACGATGTCCGGATGGGCTTCACTATCGAGGACTTCGGGTCCCAGCATAGTTTTCTGGACTTCGGCGCGATCGCTCTCGGAGTCATCCTTGTCCGTGACGCGCAGGGCTCGCGCATCCACGTGGACTTCGACCGCGGGATGCGCGCCGGTATCGGCGGTGCCGCTCTTGATGGGTGCGCGCACTTCGTGCTCATGGCCGAATGCTGAGAACATGCCGGCTTTGCCTACGTGGATGGTTAACGCGGACTTCTCAGTGTCGATGCTGCGTTGCTGTGCGGCCGCGCCGAACGCACAGAGCAAACTTACTGCCGCTACGAATGCGCTTCGCTTCATTCGCTGACCTCTCCGCTCGAATTTCCGTTCTTGCTTGCCAACAATCCCACTATACCGCTGCGCTAGGAATGTTGTGCGCCGATGCTTCGCGGCTGCAAATGTTGACCAGCCGGCGGGACGCTTTCTTTGTTAATTTCCGGTCAAGATTTGTTCCCCGTCCAGTCGATCGGCCTCATCGCGTATCCGCATCGAGTATGAAGGTCTATCATGGCGCTTTTCTTGTTACACTCGTCACGGTTGCAAAGCCATCCAGGAAATGCGGTACCGAGTCATGGCCACAGTTTCCCCGGTAGTTGCCAAGCTTCCTCTGAAACCTCCACCCGGCCCTAAGGGCCACTTTCTGCTGGGCAATCTTGCGGCAGTCTCGCGGGACTGGCTGGGCTTCTATTCGCGATGCGCCAAAGAGTATGGCGACGTGGTGGGGCTGCGCTATCTGCACGTGCCGATTTGTTTGCTGCTGCATCCTCGGGATATTGAATACGTGCTGGTGACTAATCCGGGGAATTTCACGAAGTCCGCCGACTATCGCGCTTTGGCGCGCGTCCTGGGCAACGGCCTGCTCACCAACGAAGGCAAGCCGTGGCAACACCAGCGCAGCCTGATCCAGCCAGCATTCCGCCGGGAGAATATTTTGGCTTACGCGCAGGTGATGACGCGGGCTACGAGCCGGATGCTGGCGTCGTGGACGGACCGCGGCTCGCGCAACATTCATGAAGATATGATGGCGCTTACGCTCGACATCGTGGCGCAATGCCTTTTTGGCGCGGCGGTGGCTGGCGGGTCCGAACGCGTCGCGGAACGCGTTGGCAAAGCCATGGAAGCGGTGACCGACCGGTTTATGACCGATGCCAGCCAGGCGCTGCTGTTGCCTTTCGATCTTCCGGATTTTCTGGCACCCGCGCGGCGTGACGCGATCGCGGACCTGAACAAGATTATCAACGGCATTATTCGCGAGCGGCGCGGTTCGTCGGAGCGTCGCGGCGATTTGCTGGACACGCTGCTGCAGGTGCGCGACGCGGATGGCCATCCGATGAGCGATGCGCAACTGCGCGACGAAGTGATGACGCTGTTTCTAGCTGGCCATGAAACCACGGCTATCGCGCTGTCCTGGACTTGCTATCTGCTGGCGCAGCATCCGGAGATCGAGGCGCTGCTGGTGAAAGAATTGCAAACGGTGCTGGGTGATCGTGAGCCTACGCACGATGACCTTCCGCGCCTGCGTTACACCGATATGGTAATCAAGGAGTCCATGCGGCTGTATCCCGCCGTCTGGGGCATCGGGCGGCGTGCCATCACGGATTGCGAAATCGGCGGCTTCCGGGTTGCTGCCGGCACGAACATCTTCATCTTCCAATCGCTGACGCAGCGGGACCCGCGCTTCTTCGCCAATCCCAACGAATTCGAACCCGAGCGCTGGCGCGAAGATCCGGTCCGCGCGGGGAAAATCCCCCGCTTCGCCTACTTCCCGTTCGGCGGTGGCCCGAGAGTCTGTGTCGGAGCAGCCTTCGCCATGCTGGAAGCCACGCTGCTCCTGGCTATGATCCAGCAGAAACTCCATCTGGACCTAGTTCCCGGACACGAAGTAAAGCCCCTAGCCTCGGTAACGCTGCGCCCCAAACACGGGATTCGCGTAACCGCCCACCGACGCGCACTCTCCGCCTAGCTAGCAACTTATTTGTAGAGGAAGTATTTGCGGCGGAGGGCGTCGAAGGCGGCTAGGTCGCTGGACCAGCTGGCGACGATTTGCTCGGGCGGGGCGCCAGACTGGAGCTGGCGAATGGTTTCGTCATTGCTAACGAGCAAGACAATCTTCGCGACATCAAAATCTTTTGGGTAGCGCTTTTGGAGCAGGGCAGCGATTTCGATGCCGATGCGCATGGAACGCACGGCGGTGCGGTCGGTAATGCGCATACTCACTCCGCCGCAGCGATTGCCGGCGTACAGCCCAGAAACCGGAACGAAGGGATGCGCATTGAAGCGAACACCGGGCAAATGGCGCGCATTCAGCGCTTCCGCGATTTCTTCGCCATTCAGCCAGGGTGCGCCGAATTCCTCGAATGGGGCTTCGGTGCCTCGGCCCACGGAAACGCCGGCGTTCTGCAGAATTTCGATACCCGGATACAGGATGGCGCCCTTGGGCGTGCGCAAATTTGGCGACGGTGGCACCCAGCGAATTCCCGTGCTCTCAAAGAAATAATTGCGATGCCAGTTTTTCATGGCGATGACGTGCAGATCGCATTCGATGTGATTCTCCGCGTTGAAAAACTGGGCGAGCTCGCCAATGGTCAAGCCGTAGCGCACTGGCAGCGGCATGTAAGAAAGCCAGCCGGTTTTGTCGGCATCGAGCATGGGGCCTTCGACGACGTCCCCATTGATGGGATTGGGGCGGTCCAGAACGAAGAAGGCGATGTGGCGTTTGGCGGCTTCTTCCATGCAGTAAGCGAGCGTAGAGGTGTAAGTGTAGAAACGCACGCCGGCGTCTTGCACATCGAAAACCAGCGCGTCGATGCCTTCGAGCATGGCGTCGGTCGGGCGGCGGCCATCGCCGAACAGGCTGTAGACCGGCAAGCCAGTCGAAGGATCCTTAGTCGAGGAGAGCTTTTCGTCGGCGCGGCCGGCCAGGCCATGCTCCGGGCTGAACAACGCAACCAGTTGCACACCCGGGGCGCGTGCCAGCAAGTCGATGGTGGTTTTGTCCTGGGCGTCAAAGCCAGTGTGATTGGTGATCAGGCCGACATGCTTGCCGCGCAGCGGCGCGAATTTCTGGGCTTCGAGGACATCGAGGCCGGTCTGCACGCGCGCGGCATGCGAGCCGTGCTTTTTGCCCTTCTGGTTGGCGCGAAGCGCCGGGCTGCACACGACTGCAATCAACAAGCAAACGGCAAAAGAGAATGCAACGCCTCGGGAAACCCTGGCTGGCAATTTCATCACGCCCCTGTAACTGCACCGGTGGAACTGCGATAGTATTTTGGAACGTTTCGGCGCCAGTTGCGTTGTGACCGCAAAGTGCGTGTGCTACATATAAACGCAGAACTCGGGCGTCACGTTGGGAGAATGTGAACGCATGCCAAGATGCCGCGCCCGCTTTCTGCTGCTGATTCCCTGCTCGATTCTCATCATCTTTATGGCCTATAACGCGCGAAGCCAAAGCCGCCCGTCTGCTGCGAAGAAGATTAGTTCTCCCGCGACAGCGGCTGGCGTAAAGAAATTGCCGCCGGCGGCCAAGCAATGGGTGGAGTCGACGCTGCGCAAGATGACCGTCGACGAAAAAATCGGCCAGCTTCTTTTCACCACCTATCACGGAAGCTTCACTGCGACGGATTCTGCGGCTTACCACCAGATCGTGCACGACGTGAAAGACCTGCACGTCGGCGGGTTCATCGTGGTCACGCAAATGTCGCCGCTGGGCATCGTCAAGAGCCAGGTGTATCCCACCGCGATTCTGGCAAACCAGTTGCAGGCCGCGTCCAAGTTGCCGTTGTTGATCGGCGCCGACTTCGAACGCGGAACGGCCATGCGCCTGGACGAAGGCACCTCCTTTCCAACAGCGATGGCGCTGGCGGCAGCCGGTGATCCGCACGACGCTTACACCATGGGCAAGATCACCGCGCTGGAAGCGCGCGCTGCCGGCGTGCACTGGATTTACGCGCCGGACGCCGACGTGAACAACAATCCCAACAATCCAATTATCAACACCCGCTCGTTTGGAGAAGATCCCGCGCGGGTCGCGGATTTCGTCAGGCAGTTCGTGCGGGGCGTCGAAGAAAACGGCGGACTGGCCACGGCCAAGCATTTTCCAGGACACGGCGATACCGCGTCCGATTCGCACCTCGATCTGCCGGTGATTCACGCGGACAAGCAGCGCCTCGAGGATTTGGAGTTGGTTCCGTTTCGAGCGGCGATCGCGGCCGGCGTAAGCAGCGTGATGACCGCGCACTTGTCGATTCCGTCGCTGGAGCCGGACCCCAATACGCCGGCAACGCTCTCCGCCAATATTTTGACGGGGTTGCTGCGCAACGAACTGAAGTATGAAGGCCTGGTCATTACCGATGCGATGGACATGGGCGGAATCACCGTGCGGTACGCGCCGGGGGAGGCTGCGGTACGCGCGGTGTTGGCGGGGGCGGACGCGTTGCTGATGCCGCCGGTGCCAGATGCAGCGTTCGAGGCGTTGCAGCAAGCGGTGAAGAGCAAGCGCATTTCGCGCGAGCGGCTGGATGCTTCCGTGCGGCGCATCCTGGAAGCGAAAGCGCGCCTGGGGCTCAACAAGACTCGCCTGGTGGATGTGAATGGATTGAATGCGAAGATTGGCAGCACGGCCTGGCAGGACGAAGCGCAGCAAATCTCCGATCGCGGCGTCACGCTGCTCCGCGACACGGCGAAGCGATTGCCACTGGATCTGGCGAAGCCTTCGCGAGCGCTGTTGCTAGCGTTTTATGCCGATCCGGAGCCATATCCCGGCGAAGACCTCGAGAAACAACTGAAGACGCGCTTCGATTCGGTGACGACCTTGCGCGCGGACACACGCTTTGTGAGCGCGAGCAATCTGCAATTGCCGCCGGCGGATTCCTACGACGTAGCGATTCTCGCTTTGTTTGTGCGAGTCAGCGACCGCAAAGGCAACGTCGACGTGCCGGCGGAACAAATCGCGCTGGCGCAGCAGTTGTACAAAGCGGGGAAGCCGGTGATTACCGCGGCGTTTGGCAGTCCTTATTTGATCGAGCGTTTTCCGGAAGCGGAGACGTGGATTGCGGCGTTCGGCATCAGCGACGTGGCGCAGATTTCCATGGCGCGGGCGATTTTCGGGGAGATTCCGGTGCGCGGGCACTTGCCCGTGACCATTCCCGGAGTGAATTTGAAGGCGGGATTCGGAATGGAGTTGCCGGTAAGGCCCCTGAAGCTGCAAGCGATGGACGTGCGCGGCGAAGCAAAATTGCAACTGGCGTTCGACGTAGTCGAAAAAGCGATCGCGGATAGAGCGTTTCCCGGAGCGACCCTGGCGATTGGTTGCCGAGGGAAAGTCTCGGTGCACGCGTTTGGGAAGCTCAGCTACGAGGCGAACGCTCCGCTGGTGAAACCGGACACGATGTACGACATCGCGTCGCTGACGAAGGTGTTGGTAACCACAACGCTGGTCGCGAAACTGGCGGAAGGCGACTTCGCCGTGCCGCTAGATTTGGATGCCAAGGTCGAACGCTATTTGCCGGAGTGGGCGTCCGGCGCGGAGCCGCAGAAGGGCTTGAAAGATTTGCTCCAGGAAAACCCGGCGGCTCGCGATTGGCGGCACCGCGTGACGGTGCGTCATTTGATGACCCACACGTCCGGGCTGCCCGCGTTCAAGGAATACTGGCGCGACTCAAGTTCAGACGCGAGCGCCAAGCGGTCGACAGGAAAAGCCGATACGTTGGCACGGATTTTTGCCGAGCCGCTGGAGAGCGAGCCGGGAAGCAAGATGGTGTACTCCGATCTCGGAATCATATTGATGGCGGAAATCATCGAGCGGTTGACTGGACGCACGCTGGACGATCTCGGAAAGAATTACGTATTCGGTCCGCTGGAGATGAAGGACACCATGTACCGCCCGCCGAAAAAACTGTGGCCAGCGATTGCGCCGACGGAGATCGATAACAATTTGCGGCACCGGCTGGTGCAAGGCGAAGTACACGACGAAAACGCGTTTACGATTGGCGGCGTTTCGGGCCATGCCGGCGTGTTCAGCACGGCTCCGGATCTTGCGGCGTTTTGCCAGATGATGCTGAATGGCGGCGTGTACGCCAATGAACGCATGCTGCGGCGCGCTACCGTGGCACAATTCACGGCGCCACAATCGCTGGCTGGCGGCACGCGCACGCTGGGCTGGGTGGTGCCAACCGAAGGCAGTTCCAGCGGCCACTATTTTTCGCCGCACAGCTTCGGTCACACCGGCTTCACCGGCACTTCCATCTGGATCGATCCGGACCACCAGGTTTTTGTGGTGCTGCTAACCAACCGCGTGCACCCCACCCGCGAGAACCAGCAGATCGCGCAGGTCCGGCCAGCGCTGCACGATGCCGTGATGCAAGCACTGGGATTGGCGACCGAATCCTCCGCCAGCGCGTCACGCAAAGCGAAGAGCAAAGGCTAGCGGCTCCCCGGGCTGGCTAACGTCGGCGCGGTCCGCCGGCGAACGCATTTGGCACTACTTCGGGAAAAACTTGTCTACCGTGGCGAGGATGGTCGGCCACAAGCGAGGCAGGTTTGCGCGCACCGGGTCCATGCGAGCTAGAACCTGCTCCCGCGACAAATTGGGGGTGCGCCAAGTGCCTCCACCGGCGGCCCTGTTCTGCAGGAAGGGCTGGACGCGATCCACGGCGTTGGCGAAGCGGGACTCCGGCGTGACGGCTTGTTCGAATTCCTGCCACAAGGCGCGCAGTTCCGGCGCTATGTCCGTTGGCAGCAGGCCGAAGATCCGGTCAGCGGCTCGCTTCTCGCGTTCTTCCTTGGTGGCGTTTCCGGCGACGTCGTAGGCGAAGGTGTCGCCCGCATCGATTTCCACCACGTCATGCACCGCGAGCATGCGGAGGACCTTGGCCATGTTCACGGGAGACGCGGCGTACTCCTCCAGAACCATCGCGGTTAGCGCGAGATGCCAAGAATGTTCGGCGGAGTTTTCCTGGCGGGAGCTGTCGGTCAGCGTGGTGCGGCGCAGTACATTCTTTAGCTTGTCGGCTTCGACCAGAAAGGCCAGCTGTTGGCCGATGCGCGGTGTTGATTCCGGTTCCATTGGGTGACTCGGCCTCGCGAAACGGGAGAAGTGCCCGTTCTACGGAAACAGAAAGCGCCAGCAAGATGCTGGCGCCACACGTAATGGTCACAAAATATTGCTGAAAATAATCTTAGGCCTATCGGCAGCTTTGTCAAAGAAAATGTGATCCTCCCGCGCAGCTGAAGCTGCAAATTTTTGAGGCGAGAGCGCTACCTTGCTTGCTGGAGATCGAGCACGGCTTGGGCCAGATCGGCTGGGCGGCCCAGGTCGCGCCAGTAATACTGGTCGGCGCGAAAGGCGAGGATTTTTTGGTTTTGCGCGGAGAGGCGAAGGTAGACGGGGATGATGGAGAAGATGCCGTCTTCGATGAGCATGGGCAGAAGGCGGGGAGAGATTGCGTGGATGCCGGAGAAGGCCAGGGCGTGAAGCGGAGCGGTTGTACTCGAGGGATGAAGTGATGGCAGGGCCTGTGGAGCACCGGCAGGAGTGCCTGTGCTACTGGGGACGAGTTCGGGCGTGCCGCCCGAGCCAGAGCGGCGGCCGGCAAGGTGGAGTTGGTCGTTGAACAAGAGGTAGCGGGAGGTTTCGCGGTCTTGCACCGCTAGCGTAGCCAAGGCTTGGTTTTGCTGGTGGAATTTCAGCAGGGCCGCTAAATCAATGGTGCTGATTACGTCCACATTGTGGAGCAAAAAGGGTTCGTCCAGTTGCGCGGCCTTCTCAAGGAAAAACCAAGCCGCCTTTTTCAGACCGCCGCCGGTGTCCAGGAGCACGTCTTCGCGAGAGATTTCGATGCGCAGGCCAAAATTATTCTGGGTCTTCAGGTAGTCGACGACCATTTCCGCGTGGTGATGCACGTTGATGATGATTTCGCTTACGCCGAAAGTCTTCAGGCGAGTGATAGTGATTTCCAGCAGCGCGCGGCCATTGATTTCGACCAGGGCTTTGGGGCGATCGTTGGTGAGCGGGCGGAGGCGCGTGCCGAGGCCGGCGGCGAGAATCATGGCTTTCATGAGTACGCCGTGGCGGGGAGGGTTGGACGATTAGCATTGGAATCGAAGAGAGATTCCGCTCTTCGCGGGCCGACCGGTTCGCAGGAGCGAACCGGAAAGAGAAAAATCGGCCTGCTTCGTTCGGAATGACACGACGATGTCACGTTTGCGCCCTCGCCATTGGTGTTTCGGTGTGCAGGTTTTCCAGTCCGAGGTGGCGCACGACAACTTCCAGGCCAGGCTTGGCGCGTAGGCGCTTGGCCATTTGTTCGGCGAGATAGACCGAGCGATGTTGGCCGCCGGTGCAGCCGAAGGAGACCATGAGATTTTTGAAGCCACGCTGTTGATAGCTGGCGATACTGGCATCCACTAGAGAAAGCGCGCTGGCCATGAACTGATGCACCGTTTCCTGCTGATTCAAGTAGTCGATCACCGGCGCGTCTTTTCCGGTGAGCGACTTGAAGCGCTCTTCGCGGCCGGGATTGGGCAAGCTGCGCCCGTCGAAGACGAAGCCGCCGCCGTTGCCCGATTCGTCTCTGGGCACGCCTTGATGGAAGGAAAAGCTGCAGATGCGCACGACGAGATTGTCGGCGTCCGAAGCGACACTTTGCAGTTTTTCGGAAGCCAGCATGCTGCGGAACGCGCCCAGCAACGTCGGCAGTTCGATGGGCAGCGTGACGTTGTGCAGCAGCCAGCGCAGATTCTTTAGCGCGTAGGGCACGGATTGCAGGAAATGTGCTTTGCGCTCATAGAAGCCGCGGAAACCGTAAGCGCCGAGCGCTTGCAGGAGACGCACATAGACATACGCGTAGTAGTAGCGGAGAAACGCTTCCCGGTCGACATGAATGTGGTTGCCGAGCGCTTCCAGATAGTGGTCAAGGAGTGCTTGACGGAGCGCGGGCGGCAAATCAGCTTTGGCGTCGAAGAGCAGCGAAGCGATGTCGTATTGCAGCGCGCCTTTTCGGCCGCCTTGGTAGTCGACGAAATAGGGCTTTCCGTCACGCAGGAGAATGTTGCGGGACTGGAAGTCGCGATAGAGAAAATAATCGCGCGGCGCTTCGAGGAGGAAATCAGTCAACCGGCTGAAATCGTCTTCGAGGGCTTGTTCGCTGAATGGAATGCCTGCCAAGCGCAGAAAATAGTATTTGAAATAGTTGAGGTCCCAGGCGATGGATTGGCGGTCGAAACTGGAGATGGGGTAACAAAGCTTGTAGTTGAGGTCTCGCCCGGCTTCGATTTGAAAGCGCGGCAGCACTTCGACAACTTTGCGATAGGCGTCGATGGCCTGCGGTGCGATGGTTTCGGCGTGGCGATTCTTCGAGAGAAACTGGAAGAGCGTGGTGTCGCCGAGGTCTTCTTCGAGATACGCGCCCTGGCTCAGATCTTCGCCGTAGATCTCCGGGACGGGCAGCCCGTGGCGGCGGAAATGCCGCGAGAATTCGAGGAACGCAGCGTTTTCTTCGCGCACTCCGTAGAGGATGCCGATGGCCGTGGATTTTTCATTGGCCAGGCGAATAATCTTGCGCCCTGAGCCACCTAGTTCGCCCTGCAGCGGGTGGACGTGCGTGGCTGGGGAGCCGAAGTGCTTCCCGAAAAGTGTCTTGAGAACGTCGATGGACATACTGCTTCTAACATAGCCGATTTCTGGCGAAGACAATTGGGCGACGAAGAGCGGCTGTGCCTAGCATCGCATAGCCGGGATGGGTGCGGTTTGGGAGGTTGGAGCGAACGGATATAATTGTTGGATGCCCTCACAGAAGAAGGACCGCCGGATGACCGAGGCACGGCTGGCGGCTTCGCGGAATCTGGATCGCATGACAGCGAGCCAGATTGTGCGGTTGATGAATCGCGAGGATCGCAACGTGGCGGTCGCCGTGGGGCGCGAATTGCCAGCGATTGCGCGGGCTGTCGATGCGATTGTGGCGGCGATGAGCGGCGGCGGGCGATTGTTTTATGTTGGCGCGGGATCCAGCGGGCGCATGGCGGTGCTGGATGCCGCGGAATGTCCTCCAACGTTTGGGATTTCGCCGAAGCGGATGGTGGCATTGATTGCCGGTGGACGGCGCGCGGTGACTGGCGCGGTGGAAGGCGCGGAGGATTCGGTGTCGAACGGCGCACGGGATTTGCGTTTACAAAAATTGACGCAACGCGATGTCGTCGTGGGGATCGCTGCGAGCGGAACCACGCCCTACGTGTTGGGCGCGCTGGGGTACGCCCGTAAGCGTGGGGCGGCGACCGTCGCACTCACGTCGAACCGCGCGACGCCAATGGCCCAGCTGGCGCGAATTGTGATTGCCCCTGGGATTGGCGCGGAAGTGCTGACCGGTTCGACGCGGCTGAAGGCTGGCAGCGCGCAAAAAATGGTGCTGAACATGCTCAGTACCGCGGTGATGGCGCGGCTTGGGCATGTCTATGAAAACCTGATGATCGATGCCGAGATGACCAATCAGAAGCTTTGGGGGCGCTCGCTGCGGATTCTGGCCGATGCCAGCGGCGCGGATGTGTCTGCCGCAGGACACGCTCTGCGGGCCTCCGGACACAACATGCGCGTGGCACTAGTAATGCTGAAACGAAAAGTGAGAGCCAGCGAAGCGAAGAAGTTGCTGACGCACGCGAATGGCAACTTGCGTGCCGCACTAGGAGAGTAGCAGGTCTGGGTAATGGCGCACCTTGGTGCGCCATTATGGCAATCACGGAAGCACAAGGCACGAATGGACAAATTTCGAATTCGCGGCGGCAAAGCACTCCGGGGCACGGTCTCGGTTAGCGGCGCGAAAAATTCCGCGCTGCCCGCCATGGCTGCGGCGTTGCTCACCGCAGACCGCGTCACGCTGCACAACATTCCCAAAGTGCGCGACCTGGTCACCATGAGCCGCTTGCTGGCGTTCATGGACGCAAAAGTTTCCGTGACGGAAGTTCCCGCCAGCGACTACGTGATTGAAGCGCCAAAACTGAATCACACCGAAGCGCCCTACGAATTGGTGAAAACCATGCGTGCCTCGATTCTGACGCTGGGCCCGCTGATGGCGCGCGTGGGCGTGGCGCGGGTTTCGTTGCCGGGAGGCTGCGCGATTGGCGCACGCCCGGTGGACTTGCATTTGAAAGCGCTGGAGCAGATGGGTGCGGAAATCATCACTTCGCACGGATACATCGAGGCCCGCGCGCCGCAAGGCGGGCGGCTGCGCGGCGCGCATATCGTCTTCGAGAAAATCACCGTGACGGGCACGGAAAATATTCTGATGGCAGCGGTGCTCGCGGACGGCGAGACGGTTCTCGAAAACGCCGCGCGCGAGCCGGAAGTGACGGACCTGGTTGTTATGCTGCGAAAAATGGGCGCGCAAATCTGCGGTGATGGCACGTCCACGTTGCGGATTCGCGGCGTCGCGGAACTGCACGGCACCGAACACAGCGTAATTTCTGATCGCATCGAAGCCGGAACCTTCCTGGTGGCAGGCGCAATTACCGCCGGCGATATGACCGTCAAGAATTGCGCGCCCGAGCATTTGGGCGCGGTGATCGCCAAGATGCAACAGGCTGGCGTGAAGATTGACGTGGTGGACAAAACCACGCTGCGGGTGCGCGGCGCCGATCGCCTGGTGGCAGCCGATATGACCACCGAGGAATACCCCGGCTTCGCCACCGACATGCAAGCACAGTACATGGCGCTGGCCACGCAAGCCGCAGGCACCTCTGCCATCACCGAAACCATTTTCGAGAATCGTTTCATGCACGCCAGCGAAATGATCCGCATGGGTGCAAACATCTCGATCGACGGAAAGCACGCTGTAGTCCGCGGCCCCGCGGCCCTCTCCGGCACAACGGTGCAAGCCTCAGACCTGCGCGCCAGCGCAGGCCTGGTTCTGGCCGGTCTCGTCGCCAGCGGTGAAACCATCATCGATCGCGTCTACCACATCGACCGCGGCTACCAAGGCATCGTAGAGAAGCTGCAAGCCCTGGGCGCCGACATCGAACGCGTGCACGCTCCCGTCAGCTAGGCGCACGAGATCAATCACGGCGTCCTTAGTCCGTTCTCTTCGGAGGCTTGTTCTGGATGAATCCCTATTGGATAGAAGCAGGCGAGTGGCGTCTGGCAATTCTGCCGAGACCGCGGGGCAGAGACTGGTTACCGGACGATATCGCGGCGGCGCACCGCGCCGGTGTGGACATTATCGTCTCCGCGCTGACGGACGCCGAGATGCGAGAGCTCGGTCTAGTCGAGGAACCGGATTGCTGCGCTCGGTCCGGCATCGAGTACTTCTCTTTCCCCATCGAAGACAGGTCACTCCCGGCTTCTGCGACTGATTTGGTTAATTTTCTGGATCGACTGCAGGCGAAGTTGCAACAGGGCAAGAGCGTCGCGATCCACTGCCGAGCAGGAATCGGGCGGTCATCCATGTTGTGCGCTTGTCTCTTGTCCATGCAAGGTCTTTCCGCCGACGCCGCGTTTCAGAAAATTCAGTTAGCTCGGGGATGCGCCGTTCCGGACACGCCGGAACAGCGGGAATGGGTTTTGTCATTCGTCTCAGAACTCCGCGGCCGATAGGCACGCAAGCAGAATTCAACTCCGTCCGGGTATAGTGGGGGCATGACTCGCTTGCCTATCGTGATTTTCGCCGCACTATTTTTGCCGGGGACGCCCGCGGTCAAGCAACCCCTCATCGTGCTTCCAAATGCCCACTACGCGGTCCATGAACAAATTCGCGCCCGCATCGAAAATATGAACGATCAGCCCATCTCGATTTGCGTTGAGTACGGCCAGTGGTCGATGAAGGATGGCAAACTGGAAACGACTCCTTTGCCGTTCATCGTGCAACGGAAGCTCGGGTCGAAGTGGAGCGCGTTGCTTATCGGTCCAGACGTCGGAAGTAACAGGCATTCGAGGGTGCTAGACCCAAAGGAGTCGGCGGAGTTCCCTTTCCGTCTAAACGACGGAGGAGATATACGTCTCGTCCTGGAATACTGGCCGGGATCGAAGGGCGATTGGATCTGCGGCCCCGATCCAAAAGGCGGCAAGCGAGCAACATCAACAACCTTTCTCGTCCGGTAGACTTGTCTCAACTTGGAGACGATCCCTTTCAGGGTTGCAGGAGGCCGAGCACGGCGCCCGGAAGTTTGGTAGAATGCGCGGCACGATTCGGGAGGCGCGGCTGGGGCCGCGCCGCACTGAGGAGACCGGCCATGGCTAACGCGGAACTGCTGAACAAGATTGATGCGTTGATTGCTGAGAAGAGCCTGCTGAAGCATGTGTTCTATCAGGACTGGCAGGCGGGCAAGTTGAGCCGGGAGTCGCTGCAGCTCTACGCCGCGCAGTATTACCGGCACGTGGAGGCGTTCCCCAAGCATCTGCGGGTATTGGCAGCACGCACCGAAGGGCCGCTCCGCGCCATCGTGCAAGAGAATCTGGCCGAGGAGGAGAATCCAGCGGGCTCGCATCCCAAACTCTGGCGCGATTTTGCAGCGGCCGTCGGTGTCAACGAAGACGATATCGCGTATTGCCCATCCCTTCCCGGAACGCAAGCCGTGGTGCAAACCTTTCGCGAGATTTGCGGAGACCACCCAGTGGCGGAAGCGGTCGCCGCGCTGTACGCCTACGAATCGCAAGTGCCGGAAATCGCCACCACAAAAATGGACGGGCTAAAGAAGTTTTATGGCGTCAACAACGCAGAAGGCCTGGCATATTTCGCGGTTCACGAAGAAGCCGATAAAGCGCATCGCGCCGCCTGGCGCAACTGGCTCGAAGAACACGCCAACGGCAACGACGAGGAAATCCTCGCCACCACCAACGAAGCCCTCGACGCTCTCTGGGGCGCGCTGGACGCTGTCCATTGCGTCAAAGCCGCAGCAAAAAACTGAAAGCAATTGTAACCGCGGTCTACAGACCGCGGGCCTTTCACCGGATCCAGGAAAAAAGCCCCCGAATCGAATCGGGCGCCTTTTCTTTTGCTCGGTGATGAAGGATAGTCACCCGAGCGAGGGGGTCCGAAATGGAACGTGAGACTCATGCGGTATCAAGGCGGAGCGCGCTCAAATTTCTCGGGGCAGCCGGCGGCACTCTAGCGCTAGCCCACTGGACACACGCAGAGCGAGCAACGGCGCCATCTCCAGACGACGCGAAACCACTCGAAACCTTCACCGGGCCGGCCGCCAATCCGCACTGGAATTCCATCGGTCCGTATGTCGCGGAGCCGCAAAAAGCCCCACTCATCCTGCTGACCGACCGGCCGGTGCAACTGGAAACGCCGCGCCATTATTTCCGAACGGCCTTCACGCCCAACGAAGCGTTTTACGTGCGCTGGCATCTCGCGGAAATACCCAATGCCGTGGACCTGACGGAGTGGAAGTTGCGCATCGAGGGCAATGTCAACAAACCGCTGGCGTTCAGCCTCACCGACCTGCTGCAGAAATTCAAACCCGCGTCGGTGGCCGCAGTCAATCAATGTTCCGGCAACAGCAGAAGCCGCCTGCAGCCGCGCGTCCCCGGCGGACAATGGGGCAACGGTGCGATGGGCAACGCGCTATGGACCGGTGTGCGGCTGCGCGAACTGCTGGACGCAGCCGGCGTGAAGAGCGGATCGCTGCAAGTGCAGTTTGAAGGCTTGGATACCGGCGCGGGCCCGAAGGGTTTCGGTTCGAGCCGCTTCCAGAAATCGCTGGACCTGGCCAACCCGGTGGTCGATGAAACTGTGGTGGCCTACCTGATGAACGGCGAGGCTCTGCCTATGCTGAACGGTTTTCCGGTGCGCCTGGTGGTTCCCGGCTATTTCGCCACGTACTGGACCAAGTCTCTCTCCTGGATTCGGGTGCTGGATACGCCTGACGATAATTTCTGGATGAAGACCGCCTACCGAATTCCGGACACGCCGCGCGGCACCACGACGCCGGAGGACCTGAAAGCCGGAAAAGTGAAGACCATCCCCATCGAACGCATGCCGGTGCGCTCATTTCTAGTTTCTCCGGACGGCAGCTCGAAAATTCCGGCGGGATTGGGCGTAACCCTCAGCGGCATCGCCTTCAGTGGATACGGCAAAGTCGTCAAAGTGGACGTTTCCGATGACGGCGGGAGCCATTGGCACGCGGCGGAACTCGGCGAGGATCACGGACCGTACTCGTTCCGAGGCTGGCAAACCTCGTGGACGCCAAAGACGCCGGGAAAGTACGTAATCGCCACGCGCGCCACGGATGAAAAAGGAAATGTGCAACCGGACGAGCCGGTCTGGAACGCCGGCGGCTATCTGTGGAACAGAATCGAGAAACAAGAACTGGTCGCGGGCAGCGCGAACGGAGGCGGGCGATGATCGCGAAACGTTGGAAGATCGGGCTGCTGTTGATCGGAACGGCGACGCTCCTCGCCGGCGGGATGCTTTACGCGCAGCTACGCAGCGGATCGTACGGGTCCAGGAACGCTGTGAGCATTCCGCAGCAGCCAGTGCCGGAATTCTCTGCCGATGGAAAATACGACGCCGGAGCCTATCCGTCGTTCACTCCCGAACTGGCCCCCGGAGACGGCAAAGTGGAAGTGCAGAGTTTTTGCGCTACCTGCCACAGCACTCGCTACATCATCATGCAACCACCGCTGCCCGGAGCCACCTGGGACGCGGAAGTGACCAAGATGATCAAAGTGTACGGCGCACCGATTCCCGAAGCGACGGCCAAACGCATCACCGCCTACCTGCAAGAGCACTACGCACCGGAGAATCGCAAGGAATAGCCGGCGCGGCGATCCGAATACGATGAATGCAAAAGCCCCCGAAGACTCTCGGGGGCTTTGCGCATTCAGTGTACGGCTGGCGTTATTCTTGCGAGCCGGACTCGTCGCCGCTGCCGTTGCCGCCATCGTGCTGCGAAGCCGGGGGTTGAGCAGCGCTACCTGCCGCGGCTTTGGCCTGCTTCTCGCGCGCTTCCTTGATCAAAGCTTTGCGCGACAACCGCACTTTGTTGCCTTCAATCGAAAGCACTTTGACCAGCACCTGGTCGCCCAGCTTCAGCTCGTCGCGAACGTCGCGAATGCGATGCTCGGAGATTTCGCTGATGTGCAGCAAGCCATCCGTACCCGGGAAAAGCTCGACGAACGCGCCGAACTCCGCCAGCCGAACGACTTTGCCGAGGTAGGTCTTGCCGATTTCCGCCGAAGCCGTAACGTCGCGCACCATCGCCAGCGCCGCATCGCCACCCGCGCCGCTGGTCGAGAAAATGTGCACCGTGCCGTCTTCCAGCACGTCAATCTTCACGCCAGTCTGCTCGATGATGGACTTGATCTTCTTCCCACCCGGCCCGATCAAATCGCGAATCTTGTCGGTGGGAATGCTCAGCTTGTACAGCCGCGGAGCGTACGCGGAAATACTCGTCCGCGCGGTGCTCAGCGTCTTTTCCATGATGTCCAGAATTTCCAGCCGCGCCTTCTTGGCCTGCGCCAAAGCCTCGCGCATTACCGAAACGCTGATGTTCGTGACCTTGATATCCATCTGCAGCGCGGTGATACCCGCCCGCGTGCCCGCGACTTTGAAGTCCATATCGCCGTAGTGATCTTCCGCTCCGGCAATGTCCGTCAAAATCGAGTACTTCCCTTTTTCGCCCATCACCAGGCCCATGGCGATTCCCGCGCATGGAGCCTTGAGCGGAGCGCCCGCATCCATCAACGCCAGCGAACCGCCGCAAACCGTGGCCATTGACGACGAACCGTTGGACTCGAGAATGTCCGAGACCAAACGCATCGCGTACGGAAACTCCGTATCCGGCGGAAGCAAATTCACCAGCGCGCGTTCAGCCAACGCACCGTGGCCAATTTCACGACGGCCCGGTCCGCGTACCGGTTTCACTTCGCCAACGCTGAACGGCGGAAAATTGTAGTGCAACATGAACCGCTTGAAGGTGTCCTGCGCGAACAGCAGGTCCAGCCGCTGCATATCTTCCTTGGTGCCCAGGGTCAGGGTGGCCAGCGCTTGCGTTTCGCCGCGCGTAAACAACGCCGAACCGTGCACGCGAGGCAGCAAGCCCACTTCGCAGGTAATCTGCCGGACCTGATCGAAGGCACGTCCATCCGGACGCCGCCGCGCATTCAGCACTTCATCGCGGAAAATATCTTCGCGCAGCTTCTCAAACGCCCGTTTGGTCAGCGTGCGCTTCTCGTCCATTTCCTTCTTGGGCTCTTCCGGAATGGCCTTGAGAATTTCGTCCTTCAACGCGTCGACCAGGTGATAGCTTTCCTTCTTCGGATGCTTCTGCGTATCCAGGGCATCTTTCAGCTTGGCCCCAAGCGTCTTCTTCAGATTCTCGAAAATCGCCTTGTCAAACGGGAACGGCTCGACCGTAACCTTCTTGGGCTTGATCTGCGCGTGCAGCTCTTTGATGGCCGCAACAATCTTCTTCACATGCGCGTGACCAAATTCCAGCGCATCCGCAACCGCTTCCTCGGAAACCTCGAAGGCTCCCGATTCCACCATCACGATGCCGTCTTCGGTCCCGGCCACCACGATGTTCAGCAAACTGGTCTTCTGCTCGGCGATCGAAGGATTGGCAACCAACTGCCCATTGATCAACCCGACGCGAACCGCAGCTATAGGATCGTTGAACGGCAGGTCCGAGCAATAGGCCGCAGCCGAAGCTCCCGTCACGGCAACGACGTCCGGATCGTTTTCGCTATCCGCCGACAAAACCATCGACATGATCTGAGTCTCGTTGCGCCAGGACTCCGGGAACAACGGCCGCATCGGCCGGTCGGTCAGCCGAGAAGTCAAAATCTCTTTCTCGCTAGGCCGGCCTTCGCGCTTGAAAAATCCTCCAGGAATCTTTCCCGCGGAGTAGGTATTCTCGCGATAGTCCACGGTCAGCGGCAGAAAGTCCCGGTCGTTCGGCTTCGACGCCATGCAAGCCGTCACCAGCACCACGGTGTCGCCGTAGCGCGCGGTAATCGATCCGTTCGCCTGCTTGGCAATTTTTCCAGACTCCAGCGTCAGCGTGCGTCCGCCGATTTCCACCGACACCTGATAAGGCGCGGGCGTGTGATTGTTTTCAGACATGAATCATTTCCTTTGAGCTCCCCGTTCGCGGAGAGCCTTCGCGCAAAGAATGTGCCAGGCCGGCTGCCAGCCGATGCGCTGTAATCCCCTGCTTTATCCCCTGCATTTGTGCGAAAAGAGAGGCGAGATCAGAGACGAACAAATCGCGCCGAACCAGTACACACCACCAGTGAATCCGGCTAAACTCCAGCCCGATGCCCCTTCATTTCACCCACGGCCACAACTCGGCCAATGGACAGACTCCTCGTGGAATTTGTCATTTGGTGAAAACGCAGTAGATAGCGTATTTCGGAACTACTTGCGCAGGCTAAGCCGATCCACAATCTCGCGGTACCGATCCGGGTCGCGGCGGTTGAGATAGTCCAGCAATCTCCGGCGCTTGTTGACCATCATGATCAATCCGCGCCGCGACGCATGGTCCTTCACGTGGCCCTTGAGATGCGTCGTCAGGTAGTTGATCCGCTCGCTCAATAGCGCGATTTGCACTTCGGGCGAGCCCGTATCCTTCACGTGGCTCCGGAACTGTTCGATCAACACGGCTTTCGGTGCGCTCAAGTGCCCTCTCCGTCGTTCCCTAAATATTCCTCTTCTCTTCGACTCATTCAGGCTAACACAATCCCTCGAAACGTGTAAAGGAGTCCAACACCCTGAAACGTTCGCTTCATCCGCGAATGCGATAGCCGCTTTTGCGCACCGTGAGAATATGTTGCGGCGCAGACGGGTTCTCCTCGAGCTTCCGGCGCAGCTCGGCGATGTGCGTATCTACGGTTCGCGTCACCACCGCCGCCGAGTACCCCCACACCTCACGTAACAACCGCAGACGTGAAACCACCGCGCCTCGCGCCTTGAGCAGAGATAGCAGCAAATCGAACTCTTTCGGCGCCAGCTCGATGCTCTCCGCGCCTCGGCGCACCGCGCGCGCCGCAACGTCGACCTCGACCCTGCCAAACCGAAAAATCTCCCCGCCGTCGCCCTGGCCGCCGTTGCGCCCACCCTGCGTTCGCCGCAGCAACGCTTCCACTCGGGCCAGCAACTCCAGCAGCCCGAATGGCTTGGTCACGTAATCATCGGCGCCGAATCGCAATCCGCGCACCTTGTCGCTCTCTTCCCCGCGCGCGGTCAAGACCAGGATCGGAGTTGCGTGCCCTTTCTCCCGCAGCGTTCGCAAAACCCGGAAGCCATCCATTTCCGGAAGCATCAGATCCAGTATCACCAGGTCCGGATGGGTCGTTTCAAACGTTGCCAGTCCCGCCTTGCCATCCTTGGCCGTGACTACCTCATATCCCTCAATCTCGAAATTGTTGCGCAGGCCAAAAGCCAAGTCCTCGTTGTCTTCGACCACCAGGATGCGAGTCACCGTGCGCCCTCCGCAGCCGGCGTGCTCGGCGCAAGTGGCAACTCCACAACAAAGCGTGCTCCCTTGCCGCTGCCATTCTCCACGTGGCACCGGCCGTCATGCCGCAACACCAAATCCCGCACCACAGAAAGTCCTATGCCCGTCCCGGCGGTCGCCGATTCCCGGTCGCGCTTCAATCGGTAAAAGCGCTCAAACACCCGCCGCCTCTCCGCTACCGGGATGCCCGGACCTTCGTCTTCCACAAACACCACCGCCTTGCCGTCGCGAGCTTCCAGCCCAAGCAAAATGCGCTGCTGATTGGGTCCGTACTTCACTCCGTTGTCCAGCAAATTCAAAACGATCTGGCGAATGGCGTCCGCATCGACCTCCGCCGCAATGCCCTCGGCTAGCCGGGGTTCGATTTGCACCGGTGACCCGTTCAGCGAGGCCGCAAAATCATCCGCGATCTCCGCGAGCAACGGCGCCAGCTCGCGCCGCGTGCGCACCAGCGACGAGACTTTTCTGTCGCTCCGCGAGAACTGCAGAATATTCTCCACCAGCTGCCCCAGCCGCCGCGCTTCGCGATCGATGATTTCCAGAGAGCGGCGATGTTCCTGGTCCGAGCGGACGCGCTCGAGCAGCAGCGTCTCTGTGAACATGCGGATTTGCGTCAGCGGCGTGCGCAGTTCGTGCGAGACGCTGGCTACGAACTCGTCGCGCAGCCTTTGCAGCGCCGTCTCGCGGCGCAATTGCAGGATGGCCGCAACGATCAGTGCAACGTTCAGCGCCAACAACCCCAGAAAAAATGGCAAGCGCGACCGTGGCAACCCGCCAATAATCACCGCATCCCCCACCTGCGGGTCGAGCGCCGCAATCACCGTATAGCCCGAAAAGATGCCTTGATACGTGTCGCCAAACGCCTTCGTCGCGCTCAGCCCTCCCGCCACCGGCGCGCCCAGCTGCACCAACTGCGAGCCGGCCGGGTCCCGCACGCTCACCTGCACCATGGCGTTGGTGACTTTTCCGTGCCCAAGCGTAGGCGGCAACAGCGGTTGCCGCTCCAGCACGGTTTTCATCCACGCGCCGAGCGCCGCCATGTCAGTCTCAAATCCGCCGAACACTTCCTGTCCGGCGGGCGTTTGCGCCGATCCGACCACAAAGCTATGCACAGAGCCCTGGTCGACCAGAGTCAATTTCTTGAATGGCCCCGCCCGGCGAGAAGCCGCCATCTCGGCGATTTGCGCTTGCAACCATTGCGCGATTCGCGGTGGTGGCGCATCGCCGGCAAACGAGAGTCCTCCGCCCTTGCCAGGTTCGATTCGAAAATAGCTTTTCGCCAGCCTGGCGGCGTTGCGGAGCCCGGGCTCCTGCGCGGACGCGAACGCGCCCTTGATATCGGCGATATCAGCCGGGAGCTTCGCTGAACGCTGCGCTTCGCGGAGCACAGCCGTCTCCAGCACGTAGTACCCGTAATATCCGACATCGGCGCTCGTTCGCCGGATTACTTCGTCCGCCACCAGCGACGAGTAGTCGCGAAGCACGCTTTCCGCCGCGGCACGCTGGTACCAGCCGGCCACGTAAGCTTGTGCCGTCAGCAGGCCTGCCGTCACCAGGCTGACCAGCAGCAGTGCCACGATCAGCGTTGTTCGGGTATTTCTCGAGTTCCAGGACAAAGCGAACGCCTTCGAGAGCCGCGAGTATAGCACGCGAGTTTGCGCTGTTTCCGCGCCACCGGCGCTGTCCGCAAAAGCTTGCACATCGCTGACACTTCCCGGACCAAAGCCGCACCGTAAATTTGTGCGACCACCACCCTACGCCGCTTCTCCGCCTCTAACATGCCTTCAACATTCGCGTCTTCTCTGCCTTCTTGAGAGGCAAGACGTGTGGAGGCCGCATGCCTGGCAAGGGTTCAGCAGTACGCGCATCGCTATCGCTCATCGCCGCCGTCGCCGGTTTGTGCTTCGCCATCTCCGCCAACGCTCAGGTACCTGAGAAATTCACCAATCTTCAGTACTTTGAGAAAACCATCCAGCGCGACGATCTGATCCAGGTCATGCGCGGCTTTTCCTTCAGCCTCGGGGTTCGCTGCGAATATTGTCACGCCGCAAAGGGCGGCAATTCGCTCGACAAAATGGATTTCGCCTCCGACGAGAAAGACGCGAAGAAAATCGCCCGCAACATGCTGCGCATGGTCGATTCCATCAATCAGGAGTACATCGCGAAACTCGCGAGCCAGACCCAGAATCGCGTCGCCTGCGTGACTTGCCACCACGGCCTCGGCAAACCCAAGGGCATTGCTCCGACACTTTCTGAAACGTTGGAAACCAAAGGCCTTTCGGACGCCATCGCCCAGTACAAAGACCTGCGCAAGCAATACTACGGCGGCGCACAATACGACTTCAGCGAAACGCCCCTGAATCAATTGAGCGAAGGCTTGACCCACAACGGCAAAACCAAAGAAGCCGTCGCCATCATGGAAATGAACGCCGAACTGAACCCACCAATCTCCGGCTGGGGCAGCAGCGTCCTCGCTCTGGCCTACATGGCCAACAAGGACTTTGACAAAGCGAAAGTCGAGTTTCAGAAGATGGTCGACAAGAACCCGGAAAACGCTTGGGCAAAAAAACAGCTTGAGGAGCTAAGCCAGAAGCCCCATTGATTCTCCCCCAGAAGCCGTTTACCCCAACGGCCCGGACGCGGGCGTGGCAGCGCCCGCATTCCCTCGCACCTTCTCGACTCACCTTGGCGCCGCTGAGCCGTCAGTCCAACCAAGAACCCTGGTAAGGCAACCTGCAGGCAACCACCAGCCGGCTTGGGGTTGCCATCCCGCCAGAAATTCGGTTCAATGCCAAGGTCTTCACTGAGGAGGATTCATGCAAAAGCGATTGCTATTTCTAGGAGTCGGGTCTCTCGCGCTGGTGGTCGCAGCGGCCGCAGCTTTGCGCCCGCAAAACCCGCCCGCCAGCCCACCGGCCAAAGCCTCTTGCGATCTCGGCGCCGGCAAAAGCATCACCATCGACTATTCCAGCCCGCGCGCAAAAGGCCGCAAAATCTTTGACGGCCTGGTTCCCTACGGAAAAGTGTGGCGCGCCGGAGCCAACTCCGCCACCACCTTCGTCACGACTGCCGACCTCAAAGTCGGCGGCACCGATGTCCCCGCCGGCAGCTACACCATTTTCGCGATTCCGGAAGCCGACAAATGGACTCTCATCATCAGCAAAAAAACTGGGGAATGGGGCACCAACTATCCAGGTCCCTCCGAGGATCTCGCCCGCATCCCGATGAAAGTTTCCGCCACCTCCGCGGCTGTCGAGAATTTCACCATCGCTCTCGACAAATCCGCCAACGGCTGCACGCTGCACATGGACTGGGAAAAGACCAGCGCCTCCGCAGACGTCGTCAAGAAGTAGCGCATCATTTTCGCGCAGGCCTCGTAACACCGCCATCTTGGCGGTCCGCTCTCCTCTGCCGGTCCGCTCACCGTGAGGCCGGCGCGGGTTTTGACTTTCCCTGCTCTTTTTAGGGCCTGCCTTCCAAGGCTGGCCCTCTTTTTCTGCCACCCAGTCGCAGACGCTACCGAATCGCCGAAACATAGCGTCAGGCTTTAGCCGGGCAGCCCCAGCCTTTCTCCCCGCTCTCCTCGCTTGCTCCCTTGCGTCTCACTACCCGTGCCACCAGCGATTTCAAACAGCCGTCTTCTCTCTCATTGTCTGACGGTCTCCGTTCTCTTGATCGGTTTGGGGTTAACGCCTCGCGCTGCCGCCAACCAACTCCATTTCCAGTTCATCGGCAACGAAGCCTTTCTCATCACCGACGGCAAAACATCTCTCTTCAGCGACTTTCCCTACATCCCGGGAGCTTTCGGCTACATGAACTATGATTTCGCCACCGCCGCCCAAGGCGTTGAAAACGGCCTCTGCCTCATCACTCACGGTCACGCCGACCACTTCGATGCCAAACTTTTCGCTGCCACGAAATTTGCCGTCATCGCTCCGCCCGCAGTGCTGGCCAGCCTCGATACCCCTCGCAAGATTCCCTTCGCGCAAGAAATGTCTTACCGCGGAATTCGCGTGCGCGCGCTTCCCACCCCGCACGGAGATATCCAGCACTACTCCTATCTTGTCTTGTGGCACGGCAGAAAACTTTACTTTGCGGGGGACACCGATGATATCGACCAGTTGGCCCGCCAAACTGGCCTCGACGTCGCGTTTGTAACCCCCTGGCAGCTTCGCGCCATGAAGGAGCACGGCAAGCACATCGCTGCTCGCCGAGTCGTGATTTATCACCATCAAGTGGATGAGGCCGTCCCGCTCTACCAGGACCGCCTGGTCCTGCAACAAGGCGAAAGCTTCGATCTGCCCTTTCTGCCCTCGGAACGTTAGCTGCCGGACGGCACCTTTGCGCCGGAATCCGGCAGATGCGCGATGAAGTCATCCAGCGTCTTGTTGAACCGCTCCGCGTCATCCACAAACAGTGCGTGCCTGGCCTCCTCGAACACCTCGATCCGCGCCGAAGGCACAGCCGCCTTCACCGGGTCCGCCGCTCGCGTCTTGAGCCGCGCTTCGCAGACCACCAGCACCGGACGGTCCAGCTTCCGCATCGCCGGCGTGTAGTCCGCGCGCGTCAGCGCGCTCACATGCGCCGCCACCGCGCTGTCCACCGGCGTCTTCAACGACGCCTCTACCAGCCGCTCGATATACTCCTGTGTCTGTGGCTTGCGGTACATGCTCTTTACAAAGCTCTCCGTAAACTCCCGGCGGTTCGTCTGCATCTGCGTGTACAGCCCCAGCATCGCCTCCACCAGTTGCGGCTCTCTTTTGTCCCACGCGAATCCATCCACCAGGACGTAGCCGCTCACTGCTTCCCCGCCGAACTGCTCCGCATACGTCAGCAGCTCCGGCACCGCCAGCGACCATCCCACCAGTACCGCAGGCGCCAGATGCAGCTGCTCCACAAGCTCTTTTACGTCCTTGGCCCGCCGTTGCGTGCTGTTCCCTTCCGTGCCTGAGTTCGATTCGCCCTGCGACCGCGGATCGAGCGCCACTACGTGGAACAGCTCGCTGAAGTGCCGGATCTGCGGCTCCCAAATCCATCCCGGCATCGTCCATCCCGGTACAAACACAATGGCCGGCCCCTTCCCAGCCTCAACGTAATGCAGTTTCGCTCCGTCGCTCGTCGTAAAGAATCCGCTCTTCGTCTCCGCGGCATTCGCCGAACCGGAAGCCGCGCAAACGCACAACAATAAAAGTGTAACCAACAGGATCCACGGCCCGAAGACCCGATCCGTTCCCTTACGCCGCATGCGCCACCTCGCTCATCAACGCCAGCAAATTCGCCTCGCTATCCCGAAAAAACGTCATCCACAAATCATGCTTGGGCATCCGCGCCAGCAGGTGCGGCGTATCCTCAAACTTGGCCCCCGCCGCCTTCAAGCGTTCGTACGTCGCTTGAATGTCCCCCACCTGAAAATACACAATCGAGCTCGGATGATCGAACTCCGCCTTCTCCGGCTTATCCAGCATCAGCCGCACTCCTCCGCAATCGAAAAACGATAGCTGCCCGGCGCGGAACAAATGCGGCAATCCCAGAACGTCGCGGTAGAATGCCGTCGCGCGGTCCACGTCATGTGCGTTGATGGCGATCTGACCGATACGCGAGAGCGCGGTATTTTGTGAAATGGTCATGGGCCTTTGCCTCCAGGAGAAGAGTTGTTAGCATAGCTAACTATATTCTATGACCGAAAGCAAGCACAATTTATCTCCGCCCCACGACCCCATCCAGATCGCCGACAAACTTCATTCCGCGGCGATCCATCTGCTCCGCCGCGTCCGCGCGCGCGATTCCATCAGCGGAATCGGCCCAGCTCAGCTTTCTGCGCTCTCTGTTTTGGTTTTTGGCGGGCCGCGTTCCCTCGGCGAACTTGCCGAAGCCGAGCAAGTCCGTCCGCCGACCATGAGCCGCATCGTCACCGGCCTCGTCCGTTCAGGCTTGGTCCGCCGCAAGCCCACCGACGATAAACGCCGCCACCGCCTCGAGCCCACCGCCAAAGGCACGAGGATCCTGCGGGAAGGAAGGCAACGCCGCGTCGAACTTCTCGCCCAAGTGCTCCAAGCCTTTGATCCGCAAGAACTTCAGCAAGCTGCCCAATCGGCCGAATTCCTGCAAACTCTAGTCCGCAAACTCTGACCGTAAATCATCGAAACTTGTCACCGCGTGCCTGTGCTCGGGCGGTCGACTAGCCCAATAAGTGGGTCCGACCGAGAGCGGACCGGCCAGTCCTAGCAAAGGGACTTACCACAACAGGTCAGAGAGAATAAGTCTGAGGGTGACCCAGCACTTGGGCTGTAGGCGGTTAGCTCGCGACTATCAGCTGTTTTTGGGCCGCGCCAGCGCCAGGAACTCGTCGCGCGTCTGCTTGTTATGCCGGAACGCGCCCAGCATGGCGCTGGTCACCGCCTGGCCATGCTGCTTCTCCACGCCGCGCATCTGCATGCACAAATGCCGCGCTTCAATGATTACGCCGACACCTTGCGGCGCCAGCTTCTCTTCCAGCGCCACGGCGATCTGGCTGGTCATGCGCTCCTGAATCTGCAGCCGCCGCGCGAACATATTCACCAGGCGCGCTATTTTGCTCAGGCCCAACACCCGCTTCTCCGGCAGATAGGCCACATGCGCTTTGCCGAAAAACGGCAGCAAGTGATGCTCGCACAAGCTGAAAAACTCGATGTCCTTCACCACCACCATCTCGTCGTACGTCACGCTGAACGTGGCCCCGTTAAAGACGTGATCGAGGTTCTGGTGGTAGCCGCTGGTCAGGTACTTCAGCGCTTTCTCGAAACGCTCTGGCGTCTTGCGCAATCCTTCGCGGTTCGGGTCTTCGCCCACCAGCTTGATGATTTCCCGCATGTGGCAGGCGATGGTCTTGGCATCCAGCTCTTTCGTTTCGTTCAAAAGGATTTCTTCGGTCGGCTTGGTCATAGTCGCTGGCCCTCGCTATTTTCTCCGGCGTACTCGAAGCTGTTGTTCGTCGTCTCTTGAACGCGAACCCGCTCCAGTTTTGCCTTGGGAAAAACTTTCAATCGCTGGTAAATCTCCATGCACAAATTCTCGGTGGTCGGCACGGTCTTGCGAAACGCCGCAACATCTTCGTTCAGCGACTGGTGATCGAACGGCTCCAGTACTTCCCTTTCCACAAAGCCGTCCAGGTCCGAAAGATTCGCAATCATCCCCGTCGCCGGGTCCACTGGTCCCGATACGCTGACTTCCAGAATGTAGTTATGCCCGTGCCCATAGGGATTGTTGCACTTCCCGTAGATCCGGTCGTTCTCCGCCTCGCTGAACCGCGCGTTGTGCAAGCGATGCGAAGCCGCAAAGCGGTAGCGCCGCCCCAGTTCGACTTTCACGGAATCCGCCATCAGCGCCCCGCTTCATTAGATGCGCCAGCGCCGTCCCGGTAGCAGTCGGCAAACAAGTCCGGCGTCTCGTAGAGACGCACTCGATGCAGCTTGCCCTGGGTAATCTTTGGCTCCAGCAAGTCCCAAATCACCCGGGCGATGTTCTCGCACGTCGGAATTTTGCCCGCCAGCTCCGGCACCTCTTTATTCAGAAAGCGGTGATCCATCCGTTGCATCACTTCGCGCTCCAGAATCGCCTTCAAATCCTTCAAATCCAACACCATGCCGGTCGCCGGATCCGGCTCCCCGGCCACGGTCACTTCCAACGTGTAATTGTGCCCGTGCCCATGCGGGTTGTTGCACTTCCCAAAAACGCGCCGGTTCTCTTCCGGCGAAAACGCCGGATTGTGGTACACGTGCGAAGCCGAAAACTCAATCCTTCGCGTCAACAACACCATGCTCGCCCTCTGATCCCCCAAAACTACTTGCCCGAAGCTTGCGGCACTTCCATTTCATACTGCCGCCCCTTCCACACCACGCGGCCCTTCGCATGCGCCCGATACGACGCCAACAGCACGCCCACATACAGCGCCACTCCCGGCAAATAATAAGTGATGAACGAAAACGGGTATCCGTTACGAACTAAATCCGCCCCGTAAGATAGCTGCCGGGCCAGCAGCAACAGCACGCACAGAAACAGCGCCCAGGGCACTTTGATACCAACCAACAGCACCAGCAAAATCATCCATGGCACTGAAGCATCCAACTCGCTCAGTACCGAGCGCGGCGTCCCGCCCATCAAGCGATAGAGATTCTTCTTCCAGCCTTCCCACATCGCCGCGAACGATCGATACATCCGCACGCGCACCACTCCCCGCCCGGAACCAAACCAGATGCGCGATCCGCCGCGTTTGACCAGACGCGCCAAGGCAACATCTTCCAGAATCTCGCCGGCCAAGCTGGCGTGCCCGCCGATCGTTTCGTACCGATCGCGGCGAATCATCAGGTACTGCCCGTTCGCGGCGGCCGCCGGATTCTTTTCGTCGTTCACCGCCTCAAACGAATACACTTTCGCGAGCCGGCAATAGACAAACGGAATCAGCGCTCGCTCATACCAGCGCTGGGTAATCTGCTCCGGAGAAAAGGAAACCAGCGCCGCGCCAGTCTCGGCAGCCTTCGCCAATGCCTGCGCTGTTGATCCCGCGAGGTGCTCGGCATCGGCATCCGTGAACAGCAACCACTCGCCTTTAGCCTCGCGCGCGCCGACCGAAACCGCATGATTCTTGCCCACCCAGCCTTCCGGCGGACCGTCCGTCTCCAACAATTTCACTTTGGGGTTGCGCGCCGCGATGTCGCGAACGATCTGCGCAGTCCGGTCCGTCGACTGGTCGTTGACCACAATCACTTCGTTGATCTCCGGCTGCGCCGCCAGCGACTCCACGCAGACAGCGATGACCTCTTCTTCATTCCGCGCCGGTACGATTGCCGAAACTAGCCCCGAAACGGGCGCCGCAGTGCTCGCGGACAGAGCGCCGGAGACACTGGCAGAAGTTGCGATTGGCGTGTGATTGTCAGCCATAAGTGGCGGGAGAGGACCGATTTCCGATCCCGTGCGGATGCGTTAGTATAGCATTCTAACTATGCAGCGGAATCTTCCTCGCAAGCTGGCCATTTGGGCCGGCGTCGCCTTCTTCGCGGGCGTGCTGGTGGTCTTCGCCCTGCCCAGCTACCGCCAGGGGGAGCCGTCCATCGCTGGTACCACCGCAGAGAATTTCGCGCTCACCTTCGATGGCAAGCAACAGCATCTATCGGATTTGCGCGGCACCGTGGTGGTGCTGAATTTTTGGGCCAGTTGGTGTCCGCCCTGCAAAGATGAAACGCCCGCGCTCAACAAACTCCAGCAACACATTCAATCCCGCAACGCAATTATTCTCGGCGTAAGTGCCGACGAAGATCCCGAAGCTTACGTAAGATTTTTGCAGAGCGAAAAAGTCGCCTTCCCTACCTATCGCGATCCCAGCACCAAAGGCAGCGCCTCCGGAATCGCCCGCACCTACGGCACTTCGTTTTATCCCGAAACCTACGTGATCGACCGCAAAGGCAAAATCGCCCGCAAATTCGTGGGCTTCCAGCAGTGGGATTCTGCGGACATGCTGGCTTACTTTGACTCCCTGCTCAACCAGTCCTAGTTCGCGCTTACGGCAGTTGAAAAACCGCAAGAATCGAGAAGCATCCCCTGGCACGCCTGGCGTACGCTCCAGCTCGATCGTCACTTTCATTGGAGGAAATATGCCAGGCATCAACAAAATCGCCACCATCACTATCGCCGTGGTGGATCAGGATGAAGCGCTCAAGTGGTTCACCGAAAAGCTCGGCTACGAAAAGCGCATGGATCTGTCAGCGCCCGGAATCCGCTGGCTGACCATCGCGCCCAAGAAACAAACGGAAGTGCAGTTTCTGCTGGCGTCGTGGTTTCCAGATCTGGTGGGCAAGAATGCCACATGCGTCGCTGAGACAGAAAACTGTCAGGCTACTTGCGAAGAATTGAAAGGCCGTGGCGTCAAGTTCACCCAAACACCGCAGGATCGTCCTTACGGGATCGAAGCGGTGTTTCAAGACCTGTGTGGAAATAATTACGCGCTGCTGCAACCCAAGCCGATGTAAGCAGAGCGGACCTATTCAAGGCGTGCGGTTTTCAGGCGGAGGGCGTTGGCGATGACGGAAACGGAGCTGAAGCTCATGGCGGCGCTGGCCAGCATGGGGCTGAGCAGCCAACCGAAAAGGGGGAAGAAAACGCCGGCAGCGACGGGAATGCCGATAATGTTGTAGAGGAAGGCAAAAGCCAGATTCTGGCGAATGTTTTTCACGGTGGCGCGGCTCAATTTTCGCGCCCGGAGGATGCCGCGCAAATCGCCCTTGAGCAGAGTGATTCCGGCGCTTTCGATGGCCACGTCAGTGCCGGTGCCCATGGCGATTCCAACGTCCGCGGCAGCCAGAGCTGGTGCATCGTTCACGCCGTCTCCGGCCATCGCTACGATGCGGCCTTCTTTTTTCAGGCGCTGGACGATTTCGGCTTTCTGATCGGGCTGCACTTCCGCTTGAACTTCGTCGATGCCGAGTTGCTTGGCGACGAATTCCGCCGGCGATTTAAGGTCACCCGTCAACATGACCAGGCGAAGGCGATCCTGCCGCAGTTGGCGCAGCGCCTCCGGTGTGGTGGTCTTGATTTGATCGCCGAGCGCGATGGCGCCTGCAAGCTGCCCGTTGACCGCGACAAAGACGTAACTGGGAGCGAATGGGCCGGACATCCCGGAATCGAGGCTGCCCAGTTTTTCGCCAGTCGATCCGCGAACGCCTTGCTGTTCCAGAAATTTGCGACTGCCGACAAGTACGATTTCTCCGTTTACGCGCCCCTCGACTCCTCCGCCCGGGGCCGCGCGAAAATCCTCGACTGGAGCCAGAGCCACGCTGCTTTCTCGGGCGGCCGTCACGATCGCGCGCGCGAGTGGGTGCTCGCTGGCTTGTTCAACGCTTGCCGAGAGCCATAGTAGAGTGTCTTTGCCAAATCCACCGCCTTCGAAAATTGCCGTGCGAAGAACGAGCGGCTTGCCTTGGGTGAGCGTGCCGGTTTTGTCGACGACGAGGGTGTCGACTTTGGCCAGGGCTTCGAGGGCTTCGGCGTTGCGAACGAGCACGCCCGCGTGGGCGCCGCGCCCGACGGCGACCATGATGGACATGGGTGTGGCCAGGCCAAGGGCGCACGGACAGGCGATGATGAGCACGGAGACGGCGGCGACGAGAGCGTGAGCGAAGCGCGGCTCGGGGCCGGCGAGCATCCAGCCGACAAAGGCGAGTACGGCGACCAGCACCACCGTGGGGACGAAGTACGCCGCGACTTGGTCCGCGAGGCGCTGCATGGGTGCGCGGCTGCGTTGCGATTCACTGACCAGTTTGACGATTTGCGCGAGCGTGGTTTCGCTGCCCACGCGTTGGGCTTGCATCACAAAGCTGCCGCTGGTGTTGAGTGTTCCGCCGGTGACTTTGTCGTTGGCCGCTTTCTCAACCGGCATCGGTTCACCGGTGACCATGGATTCGTCGACGGCGCTGGCGCCTGCGAGGACCATGCCATCAACGGGAACGCGTTCGCCCGGGCGCACCCGCAAGTGGTTGCCAACTTTCACGGAATCGAGCGCAACATCGCGCTCGGAGCCATCACTTGCGAGCAGATGGGCTTGCTGCGGCGCCAGATTCAACAGCGCGCGAATCGCGCCGCTGGTTTTCTGGCGCGCACAGAGTTCCAGCACCTGACCGAGAAGCACCAGCGTTGTGATTACAGCGGCGGCCTCGAAATAGACTGGGGCCGCGCCGTCCATCGCGCTCATGGTTGCTGGGAAGAGCTGCGGGAACAGCACCGCGACCACACTATCGAGATACGCCGCGGCGGTGCCCAGACCGATGAGCGTAAACATGTTAGGGCTGCGATGAACCAGCGATTGCCAGAAGCGCACGAAAAAGGGCCAGCCCCCCCATAGGACGACCGGAGTCGCGAGAGCCAGCTCAATCCAATTCTTGATGCTCGGCGAGAATGGCCAGTGAAGCCAATTCCCGGCCATAGCTAAGATGAGCAGCGGCGCGGAAAGCGCGGTGCTCACCCTGAGGCGGCGCAGCATGGAATCGTATTCGGGATCGGCTTCGACTTCGGCGAAGACGTCCATAGGTTCGAGGGCCATGCCACATTTCGGGCAGGTGCCGGGGCCGATTTGGATGATTTCCGGGTGCATTGGGCAGGTGTAGCGGACGCCGGGTTTTGCGGCGGGCTGCGCAGGGACTGAATCGCTGGAAGGAGCGTGGCGGTGCGAACCGGACTCCATTGTCGTGGTACCCGGCGCGGCGAGAAATTTTTTCGGATCAGCTGAAAAACGCTCGGCGCAGCGTTTGGAGCAGAAGAAATAGGTCTTGCCGGCGTGCTCGACCCGGGCGGCGGCTTTTGCCGCGTCGACGGTCATGCCGCAGACCGGGTCCTTTTGTCTTGGTTGGCCTGGGAGAACCGGGAGTGATGTTTCGTTTGGTTTTGGTGATTGCATTTTTGTTTTTCCTGACGAACGGTGTTATCGGTCTGAGATCTTGCTGAGATGGGGCGCAGCAGTGCTGCGCCCTTACCGGAATCGCCTCATCGCAGGTGCTTGTAGATCAATTCCAGCAATTCTTCGTACATTTGCTCGGATTCGGCGGGTTTGCCGCTTTTCAGGGCTTGGGCGGCGCAGTGGCGCAGGTGATTTTTCATCAGGTTGCGGGCGACGCCGCGCAAGGCTTCCTGCGCCGAGGCAATTTGCGTGATGATGTCCGCGCAATAGCGGTCGTCATCGACCATCTTCTGCAAGCCGCGGATCTGCCCTTCGATGCGCCGCAGCCGGTGGCGATTCCCTTCCTTGATTTCCGGGTCGACGGCCACGGCTTTGCGGCCTTGGCCATCGCTGCACGCGCAAGCGACCGGCAGCGGCGTTCTCGTTATATGTTTGTCGGCTGACTTGCGGGCCATACCGTCATACCCTCCACCCCTATTTATACCCCTACCCCCTATATTTGTCAAGACCAGCGCGCCGCGGTTTCGGCTGGCGCGGCTAGCTGCGCCACTACAAGGAACTGATCGCGGTGCTGCGGGCTGGCGGAGGCTGGTATAATGCCCGCCTATGACCCTTGTCCAAGTCACTTACGAATTGCACAATCCGCTCAGCGATGACCAACTGCGCGACCTCGGTCTGTTCGCCAATACCTACGGCTTGCGGAGCTTCCACTACGACGAATCAAAAAACGCGCTTTCTTTCGAGTACGACGCTTCGCGCCTGCGCGAAACGCAGGTCGAACACGTCCTCGGCCAGGCGAAAATCGCCATCAAAGCTAGAGTCAACTAGGCGGGTGGCAGTTATGCGAATTGTTCTGCTGCTGCTAGTCGCCGCAACCACGGCGAGGACTGCGTTACCGCAATGCGAAGATAAGAAAAGCACCGCGGACCAAATGGAGTGTCTTGGGCCGGCCCTGAAGAAAGCAGACGCGGAGCTCAATCACGTTTATCAGAAAAAACTCAAGCAACTTCCTGCGGAAAACGCAGGGCGACTTCGCAAAGCGCAGCGTGCTTGGCTGGCCTATCGCGACGCCCAGTGCAACGCGGCGCAGGAGCGTTATGTCGGCGGCTCGATCGCACCGGTAGTGTTTGTGCAATGCCGTCTGACGCTCACGCAAAGCAGAACGAAGGAAATCGAAGAGACGTACACGCCACTCCATTAACGCCCCTTGCAAAGGCCGCTGCTTGCCGAAGTTCCGGTCTGCAACTACAATTCGCGGGTCTGTTGGGGCTGGGGAGATTCGCTCACCTGTTTTCGCAACGTCTAAGGGGCATCCGATGAAATCGCTACGCCGCCGCGTTCGCGCGGCCCTTTCCGTGGTGTCTGTGCTCGCGGCGCTCATGTTGAGTTTTCCGGCCGCGGGGCAATCGCAAACGACGCCGCCGAAATATCCGGAGTATCCGAGCGAAACGCCGGCGCAATTGAAGCCGGCGACGGACAGCTTCGACTACGTGAAGACCGACGTGATGATTGCCATGCGCGACGGCGTGAAGCTGCACACGGTGATCATCGTGCCGAAAGGCGCAAGCCACGCACCGATTCTGCTGACGCGCACGCCGTATAACGCGACGGACCTGACCAGCCATCTCGCCAGCGCGCACCTTGGGCCGATGCTGTACGGCTATGACAACGCAGTAGACGTGATCGTGCCGGGCGGGTACATCCGCGTGGTGCAAGACGTGCGCGGGAAATACGGCTCGGAAGGCGATTACGTGATGAACCGGCCGCTGCACGGGCCACAGAATCCGACGCCGGTGGATCATTCGACGGACACCTACGACACCATCGACTGGCTGGTGAAAAATATTCCGGAGTCCAACGGCAAAGTGGGGATCATCGGAATTTCCTACGACGGATTTACGCCGCTGATGGCGCTGGTGAATCCGCATCCGGCGCTGAAAGTTTCCGTACCCATGAATCCGATGGTGGACGGCTGGATGGGCGACGATTGGTTCCACAATGGCGCGTTTCGCCAGCAGAATCTGCCGTACATCTACGAGCAAGCCGCCACGCGGGACAACAGTGCGAAGTGGTGGCGCAATCATCTGGACGATTACGACCTCTATATGGAGGCGACTTCGGCGGGCGAGTTGGGACGGCGGCACGGCGTTGAACAAGTGGGCTTCTGGCGCAAGATTCTGGAGCATCCGAGCTACGACGCGTTCTGGCGCGACCAGGCGATGGACAAGATTCTGGCGGCGCGGCCCTTGAAAGTGCCGATGATGATCGTGGCCAGCCTGTGGGATCAGGAAGATATTTACGGCGCGCTGGCGCTATACAAAGCGGTGAAGCCGAAAGATATCGGCAACGACAAAGTGTTTCTGGTGATGGGGCCTTGGCATCACGGGCAGGAAATCGAAGAAGCCAGCACGCTGGGCGCGCTGAAATTCGGCAGCGCTACCGGCACTTATTTTATGCGCGAAATTCTGGCGCCGTTCCTCGCGCATTACTTGAAAGACGATGCTCCGAAATCCGACGTGCCGCCGGTTTCGGCTTTCGAGACCGGAACGAATACCTGGCGCAAGCTGAATTCGTGGCCTGCGGGCTGCGCCGGCGGTTGTGCGCCGAAAGCTACGCCACTGTATTTAAGCGCGGGCTTGAAGCTGAGTTTTTCCGCGCCGAAAAGCGGCGACGCGGCGTTTGATGAATACATTTCCGATCCGGCCAAGCCCGTTCCCTATCGTGCGCGGCCTTCGCAGCAAGTGGGCTACGATCACGGCCTGACCTGGCCGCTGTGGCTGGTGGACGATCAGCGTGAGCAATCGGGGCGACCGGATGTGCTGGTATTTACGAGCGACGTGCTGACCGCGCCGACGAAAATCAGCGGGCAGCCGGTTGCCAATCTGATCGCTTCGACGAGCGGCACCGATTCCGACTGGGTGGTCAAGCTGATCGATGTGTATCCGCCGGAAGTAGCGGGCGATGCACAGATGGGTGGCTATCAATTGATGATTGCCGCGGATATTTTCCGCGGACGGTATCGCGAAAGCCTGGAGAAGGCGACGGCGATTGCGGCGGATCAACCGCTCCTCTACAAATTCGCGTTGCCGACGGCGAATCACGTTTTTCTGCCGGGGCATCGCATCATGGTCCAAATCCAGTCGAGCTGGTTCCCGTTGTACGACCGCAATCCGCAAACGTTTGTGCCGAGCATTTTCTGGGCCCAGCCGGGGGACTATCGCAAAGCGACGCAGCGCGTGTATCACGCGCCGGGACAAGCCAGCTTTATCGAACTGCCGCTGGTGACTGCGCCTTAATCGAACGCCCACATGGCTATTCGTGTCTCAGCGCGATCATCGGATCGACCCGCATGGCGCGACGCGCGGGGACGTAAGCGGCGAGCACCGCAACAACTGCGAGACCTGCCGCGACCGCAGAAAACGTAGCCGGATCGCTGGCCGAAACGCCGAAAAGCATGTGCTTGGCAAGGCGTGCCGCGGCCAACGCGCACGGAACGCCAAACGCCAGACCGACAAGCGTGAGCGTCAGCGTCTCGCGCAAAATCATTTGCAAAATCGAGGAGCGCGAAGATCCCAGAGCGACACGGATGCCAATCTCTCGCGTACGGCAGGAAACCGAATAGGAAATCACGCCGAAAATTCCGACGGCAGCCAACACCAGGGCCATGCCCGCAAATGTGCCCAGCAGAAATGTGCGGAACCTGGGCTGCTCGACGGAGGCGTGCAGAAGTTCCGACATGGTCGTGACGTCGGTCACCGGCAAGTCCTTGTCGATTTTATGAACGTCGGCGCGCAGCGTGGAAGCCACGCTGGACGCGCTCAGAGTGCTCTTGACCACCACCGCGCCGCCCCAAAACGGCGCTTGCGCGAAGGGCACATACATCATCGGCTCGGGGGCCTGGCCCAGATCCATATCGCGCACGTCGGCCACGATTCCGACGATTTCGCGCGCCCCGGCGCTGTCCAGCGGAAATCCAAAGATGAGCCGCTGGCCAAGCGGATCCTGGTTCGGAAAATAACGGCGTGCCAGCGCCTCGCTGATCAACGTGACGCGCGGCGACGCTATGACGTCATGCGCATTGAATTCGCGTCCGGCGAGCAAACGAATGCTCATCACACGAAAATATTCCGGGCTGACTGAAACGTAGTCCGCCAATCGCGATGATCCGGCGGACAAGGGCGGACTGCCGACAATCTCGAACCCCAGATTGATTTTGCCTTGTGCAATCGGGACCGGGACCACGAAAGCGGAATCGCGCATGCCGGGTTCCGCCTGGATAGAATCGAGCAATTCGCTGGAGAAGGCCGCCCACTGGCGCGGGCTGGAATACTGAAATTGCGGCAGCGAAATATCGGCTTTGACGATGTGCGTGGCGTCGAAACCGGGGCTCATGGATACGAGATTGGAAAAGCTGCGGAGGAGCAGGCCTGCAGCCACCAGCAAGACCATAGCCAGAGCAATCTCTCCCGCAGCGAGGAAGCCGCGGGCGCGGCGTTGACTGCTACTTTCACCGGAACGGCCGCCTTCGCGCAAACTCGACTGCACATTGGAATCCGCCGCGAAAAACGCCGGTGCCAAACCGAAGCCGCAACTGGCAAGAATGGAAAGCAGCAGCGCAAATCCCAGAACGAAATAGTCGACGCGAATCTCGCTGGTGCGCGGCAGATCGGCCGGCAGAAGCGAGCTGAGACTGGTCACGCCCCAGTAGGCCAGGGCGATTCCTAACAGACCGCCGAGCAGGCCAAGCACCGCGGTTTCGCTGAGCAATTGGCGAACGATACGGCTGCGTCCGGCGCCTAACGCCGAACGCACGGCCATTTCCCTGGCGCGCGAAGTGGCACGCGTGAGCAGCAAGTTGGCGATATTGGCGCAAGCGATCAGCAGTACCAGGCCGACCGCGCCCAGCAACACCAGCAGCGACGGCTTTACATCGCCGACGATCATCTGTTGCAGCGGCAACGTGTGGATGGTCCAGCCGGCGTTTTCCGCGGGAAATTCTTTGGCGAGCCGCGCGCTGATGGCGGCCAGCTCGGCTTGCACTTGCGCTGGCGAAACGCCCGGCCGCAATCGTCCGATCACTCGCAGCCAATGGCCACCGCGCCGCGGGAGCCAACTCCCGAACAGCGGATCTTGCGGCAGCGGGATCCACGCCTGTGCATTGGAGGTGAGCGCCGGATAACGAAACGCCGCCGGCATGATGCCCACAACCGTGAAAGCGCGCTTATCAAGATTGATGGAGCTCCCGATGATCTTGGGATCGGCGCCGAATGAGGCGCGCCACAGATTCTCGCTGAGCATCACGACCGGCGGAGCGCCGGGTTTGCCGTCGTCTGGAAAAAATACCCGGCCGGCTAAAGGCTTTTGTTCCAGAAGCGAGAAAAGCTCCGGCGTTACCACGGAAGTGTCCACGATCGCAGGCTCGCCGCTGCCAGTCAGCGTGAGTTGATGAAACTGGGTTACGGCCAGCTCACTGAAAATGTGACTTTGCGCGCGCAGGTCGGCAAAGTTGGCGTAGGAGATGCCGGTGCCCGCGATGCCTTCCTGCGAATTTGCCGCGAACACGTTGACGAGCTGCTCGGAGTGCGCGTACGGCAGCGGCTTCAGCACGACCGCGTAAACCACGCTGAAAATCGCCGTATTCGCCCCAATCCCCAGCGCCAGCGTGAGCACCGCGACGGCGGTGAATCCGGGATTTTTGCGAAGCATGCGCAAAGCAAACCGCACATCCTGCAAAAATGTTTCGAGCAACGGCAAGCCTTGCAGTTCGCGGTTGGTTTCTCTGAGCTGCGTAACACCGCCCAGGCGCATTCGCGCCGCGCGTTGCGCTTCTTCGCGCGCCATGCCGCGCCGCATGTTTTCTTCGGTCAGCAATTCGAGATGGCTGGTCATCTCGAGCTCGAAATCCTGATCCACGGCGCGCGGCGAAAGCCAAGCGCGAATTCGTGAAATAAACGCGGCGAGTGTGGCAAAAGCCCGGGCCAGCATCGCCTATCCCCGCTCCGCGATCCGCAGCACGCGGCCAATCACGCCGGAGATGCGTTCCCAATTCTGCGCTTCGGTGTCCAGCTGCTTTTTTCCGGTTTTGGTAATCGAATAGAATTTCGCTTTGCGATTGTTGTCCGAGGTACCCCAGGCCCCGGAAATCCAACGCTTCTGCATGAGCCGCACCAGTGACGCGTAAATGGTGCCCTGATTGATCTGCAGCGCGTCTTCGCTGATTTGTTCGATACGCCGCGCAATGCCATAGCCATGCAGCGGTCCCATGGCGTCCAGCGTCTTTAACACCATGAGGTCCAGCGTTCCCTGCAAAATGTCCGATTTGTCGGTCATGCCTAGCTCCTGTGGCCTGCACACAGGAGTATCCACCCGCTCCTGTGGCATGTCAACAGAAAAGCGCCGCTCTCAATCCCCGCACTGCCCTTTGCTCCTCCAACTCCCGAGGAACCAGCGCTAGTTGCCGCACCAGCCAGACCTCGACGCAGGCCCATTTGGAGTGCGGCGGCTCGACCCCGCTTTTGCACTCGATCCATAACTCAGGCGCTTTATCCCGAGATCACTTCGCACGAGGATTCTGTGGCAAGGCTACAGGCAAGTTTCCACACAAAAAAATGGGGCCCCCGCTTGGGACCGGGAGCCCCGGAAGGCGCGTTTCAGTTGCCAGTGTCGTTTTCACACCAGCGCGTGGGGTCATCCATCCTAGCTTCCCTCTCAGAGGCAGGTGGGACGATCCGTGAAAAGTGCCGAGCAAGCCCCTTCCCCCTCGCTCGACTCTCTACCCGTATCGCCATATGAAACGCGCCCAACGACTCCCCTATATGCACGAGCCGAGCCAACGGTTGCGGGACTGGCCCCTAAAGCTAAACTATTATCTTTGTTATCTTTACGTTGACGATGCTGGCAACAACCCGCACCAAATCCGGCCTCCCGGACCACTTTGGAACCGGTGCAAAACGCTTTCGGGAAGCAGTTCCCCAAGAACCGTCCCCACGCCTACTCAGTTCCAGGACCACGGTCCCAATTTCCGTGGCGTTCCAGCGCTATAGGTTTTCTTCCGCCTCCGGGCGGAAACTTGGCTCATGCACCGGCCTTTTACCAGCCCCTTCCGGCGCACGGCAGTTCGGCGCTCGCCGTTCGCGCTTCTTCTTATGTTGACCGCATGCTGCACTCTGTTCGCCAATACTCCCGGCCGCCTGCGAGGCGTGCCGGCCGGCGGGTGCTACTGCTGCTGCAGCGAATCGCACGCGCACAGCGGCTGCGCGAAAATGTGCGAACTTCCCAAATACGCCAACCGCTGGTGGGCTACAACCTGCGCCAAGCCGCACCTGCAAAAGCCCGCCGACGACTCCAACGCTGGCCCGCACCTGCATCACCCCGACCACGCCGAACACGCCCAGTTGCAAAACTGAGCGGCCCGCTGGAATCCCCAGAAACAATCGCTCAACTGCTGCGTTTATTACATACCTTTCGCTTCTACCTATGCTGTGCTAGGATTCGGGCGTTATAGGTAGAAGCGCAAGGCATGTTCCGGGAGCGCTGGCCATGACCGCCAAATCCGATCTTCCGCAAGGTACTCTGGACCTGCTCATCCTGAAAATCGTGGCTCTCGGCCCCGTGCACGGATACGCCATCGCCCAACGCATGGAGCACGTCTCGCGCAGCGTCCTGCAGGTTCCGCAGGGCTCGCTGTACCCGGCTCTGCATCGTCTCGAGAATCGCGGACTCCTCGCTGCCGACTGGAAACAGTCCGATACCGGCCGCGAAGCCAAGTTCTATCGCCTCACTCGCAAAGGGCGCAGCAAACTCGAGGCCGAAGCCGCCAGTTGGGATCGCTTGACCGAAGCCATCGGGTTGATTCTGAAGCTCTCTTCCGGAGGTGCGGAATGAACTGGTGGCAGCGCCTCCTGCGCCGCAACAAAATGGAACAGCAACTCGAAAAAGAATTGCGCTTCCACCTGGAAGCGCATGTGGCCGAGTTGATTGCCGGCGGGCTCGATCCGGTGGAAGCGCGACGTCAAGCACGCCAGCGACTCGGTGGGCCGGAGCAGGTCAAGGAGGAGTGCCGCGACGCACGCGGCACGCGTTGGCTCGAGGACTTCGGGCACGATTGCCACTACGCGCTGCGCACTCTTCGCCAGCGTCCCGGTTTTTCCGCCGTTGCGTTGCTCACGCTCGCTCTCGGCATCGGCGCCACCACCGTCATGTTCAGCGTGGTCAACGGCGTCCTGCTCAAGCCACTGCCCTTCTCCGGTCCTTCGCAACTCGTCGCCGTGCACGGCCAGTCCGATAACTGGAATGCCCAAGCCTTCGGCCAGCAAAATCTCGCCTATCCTGATTTCCTGGATTGCAGCCGCCAGGCCCGCTCGGTGTCCCTGTCCGGCTGGCTCCTGAATGGCGCGATGCTCAACGCGCCAGGTACTCCGGAGTACGTAGACCTGCGCGAAGTCTCTTCACAAGTCTTTGCGGTGTTGGGTATCACTCCGCTGCACGGCCGCTTCTTCCTGCCCGACGAAGACCGGCCCGGAACCGCGCCCGTGGTGGTGCTCGGCTACGGATTCTGGCAGCGCCGCTTTGCCGGCCATCCGTCCGTGGTGGGCACGTCCATCGTTCTCGATGGCAAGAGTTATAGCGTCGTCGGCATCGCTCCGGCCAGCTTCCGCCTGGTTCAGAGCGAGCCCGATGTGATGACACCGCTCGGACAAGACACCGCCGCGTTTCTGCGGGGCCGGCAGGCCCACCCGATTACCACGGTCGGCCGCCTGCAGCCCGGTGCCACCATTAGCCAGGCACAACAGGAGCTTGCGCTGCTCGGGCGCAATTTAGCGGTGCAGTACCCAGATACAAATGGCAGCCGCTCGTTCCTGATGGAACCGCTGCGCCCTCGCGTGGGCGGCGTTGGTTCCACTCTATGGCTGCTCCTTGGCGCGGTCGGTATCGTTCTGCTCATCGCTTGTGCCAACGTGGCCGGTCTTTTTCTCGCGCGAGCCGTTTCTCGAGAGCGCGAATTGGCCATGCGCGTCGCTCTCGGCGCCAGCCGCGGAAGGCTCGTCCGCCAGTGTCTTACGGAAAGCTCGGTACTCGCCGTGTTTGGAGGCGTCCTGGGAGTGTTGCTGGCCTCGGCCGGTTTGGGTCCGTTTGTCGCGCTGTGGCCGGGCAGTCTCCCGCGCGCCGACGCCATAGCATTGGACACAAATGTCTTGCTCTTCGCGCTTGGCGCTTCGTTGGTGAGCGGTCTGCTCTTTGGCCTGGCACCCGCTTTGCGCGCCCCGTTCCGCGACTTGGAGCAAAAGCTTCGGCCCGGCGGGCGGACGATAGCAGGTGGGTCGCGCCGTTTGCACGGTGCTTTCGTGGTTTCGGAAGTAGCGCTGGCTATCGTCTTGTTGGTCGCCGCGGGTTTGCTGGGACGCACGCTGCTGCGTCTTTCTTCCCTCGAACCAGGCCTCGACGTTCGCAATGTCTTGATTGCACGCATGGCCCTTTCGCCGTCGACTCTCGCGAATCCCAACCGTATGCGCGCCGCCTGGCAAGATGTTCTCAATCGCGCGCGGCGTGTTCCCGGCGTCCAATCCGTCGCGCTGGTCGACACGGTCCCCATGCGCGAAGGCAACAATCAACTCAGCTATTGGAATAGCGCGGCGCTCCCGCCGGAGAATCAGCGGCCCTTCGCGCTGGCCTCCAGCGTGACTCCCGATTATTTGAGTGTGATGGGTATGCCGTTGCGCCAGGGGCGATTCTTTGACGAACACGATCGCCTGACTAGCGAACCCGTCGTGGTGATTGACGAGGTCTTGGCTCAGCAATCGTTTGGCGGCGAAAACCCAGAAGGAAAACATCTGTGGATTCCGGATATGGCTGCCCAGCCGATGCGCATCGTTGGAGTCGTGGGCCACGTTCGCCATTGGGGACTTGCCGGCGACGACCAGGCGCAAGTGCGCGCTCAGCTCTACTATCCTTTTGCCCAGGTGCCGGACAGCTTCATGCGTCGCTGGTCGGAACTCATCTCCGTCGCCGCGCGCACCTCTACTCCTCCCTTGGGGCTGGTCGAATCACTCCGCGGCGAGTTGCGTGGAACCACCGGCGATCAAGTTCTGTATGAACCGCACTCCATGGAAGAACTGGTGCATGGAACGCTGGCGCCTGAGCGATTCCTTCTCGTGCTGTTCGGCGTGTTCGCCACGCTGGCCATGGCGCTGGCGTGCATCGGCATCTACGGCGTGCTCGCCTATCTAACTGGCCAACGCGTACCGGAAATGGGCCTGCGCATGGCCCTCGGCGCCTCGGAGTCCAGCGTGCAATGGCTGGTGCTGCGCCAGAGCCTGCGGATGGTTGCGCTCGGTGTCGCCATCGGCACCGCTGCCGCCCTGGCCGTCGCTCGCATCCTGGTGCGCAACGTCGAAGGCATGCGTTCCGTGGACTTATCCACATTTGTTTTGGTGATCCCGGTTCTTGTCCTGGCGGCACTCCTCGCTAGCTGGCTCCCCGCCTACCGCGCCGGCCGCGTGGACCCAGTCACCGCCCTCCGCCAGGAATAGCGGGCCCTCTAGCACGAAACTTCGGACTCGATTGACTCATAGCAATGAGTCTGATAGACTCATGCTATGAGTAAGCGCCTGCAAGTGATCCTGAAGGATCCGGAATACCGCGAGATTCAGCGCGTAGCCCGTTCACGCCGTATGTCGATCGCCGAGTGGGTCCGGCAAGCGCTGGCGCTGGCTCGTCGGGGCGAGCCTGGAGCGGGCGTGAGCAAGAAGCTGGAAGCAATCCGCTCCGCAGCGCAATATGACTACCCCGTAAGCGATATCGAGGAAATGTTGGCCGAAATCGAGAGCGGTTTCGCATCCAGCTCGGCCCCGTGATTCTGGTCGACTCAAATATTCCGATGTATCTGATAGGCGCTGCCCACCCTCACAAGAGTGATGCGCGGCGACTGCTGGAACAGGCAGTCAGCAACCGCGAACGCCTGGTTGCGGACGCCGAGGTTCTCCAGGAAATTCTCCATCGCTACGCCGCCATCGGTCGCCGCGACGCCATCCAGCCGGCGTTCGATGCGTTGCTCGGCATCGTAGACCAGGTGCTGGCTGTCGACCAATCCACGGTGGAACGCGCGAAGCAGATCGTTCTGGGATATCACCAGCTGTCTGCGCGCGACGCCGTCCATCTCGCGGTCATGCAGCAGCACGGCATCGACCGCATCATGACCTTCGATTCCGGATTTGACGGATTCCCAGGAATTACCCGGCTGTCCTAGCAGCAGACGCGCTTAGAGCCGTCGCGATCTGCCCTTTCAGCGATGCGAAACTTCGACCTGAACGGTCGAAGTAGGCACCTGACCAGGGCGTTCACCCAGCAATTGCGCCAGAATTTCCGGAATCTCGAAAATCGCGCGATTGTTGAGCGCGCCCACGTTCTTGCGAAATTCCGCGAGCCGCGCCGGCTCCAGCATTTGCTTCGCCCCGGTCACCACGTCCTTAAAGCTATCCAGCACGATCCCCACGCGCTTTTCTTCCACCCACTGCGCGTTGTAGCGCTCCTGCGGCAGCGTCCACGCATTGCATTCGATTAACACCGGAAGTTTCCGCACCATAGCTTCCGCAATGCTGCCCGGCCCCGGCTTGCCGATCAGAAAATCCGCCGCCCGCATCAAGCGGTGAATTTCTTTCGTGAAGCCAATGATATTCACCGGCATCTTCCAGGGTCGCGCGCGCAGTTTCCCCGCCAGCTGATCATTCCGCCCGCAAATCAGAATCAACTGCAACGGCAAGCCCGCGGCGTCCAGCCTTTCAGTGATGTCGTACATCACTTTCGAGCCATGCCCGCCAAACAAGACAATTGCCGTCGTCAGATCGGCGCGCAATCTCATCTCGCGGCGAAGCGCCACCGGATCGACCGCCTCCTCCGCATAAAAATCCGGCCGCAGAATCATTCCCGACGTCGCAAAAACATGCGCATCATCGTGTCCAAACGCCCGCGCCTGCTCCACCGCCTTTTCCGTTCCCGCAATCACGTACTGTTCGCCGATTGGCTGGACGGCCGGCTCGATCCAAAACCGCGGCGGGAAATCCGCCAGATCCGTAATCAGCGTGACAAACGGTCTGCCGGGGTATACCTTCCCCCAACTCTCCGCAATCTCCCGATTAAAATGCGGAATCACCGAAACCAACAAGTCCGCCGGATTCCCACGCCAATACTCTTCCAGCAACCGCACCATCGGCCCATGAAACAGCCGAATCGTCGCCTGCAGCACCCGCAGCAGTTGCGTGGTCCCCAAGGTCCAGCCATTCTGCAGTATAGTGTTGTACTGCTGTTGGATCCGAATCCCGGTCAGCTTCCGCAGCACATCCAGCCGGTCGGTAAGGTCCTGGAACTGGACCAGATTCACGTCCCAATCGCGCTTTTGCTGCAGGGCCATGGTCTGCAGCGCGACGGCGGCGTTGCGGTGCCCACCCCCCGCGTCATGGTACACAACGTGAATTTTCTTCATAGCCGGATTCTGCCATACGCCTGACCTTCGCCGCACAGAGCACACTCCATGCCATGTGGATAACTTACTAAACCCATTGTGTTCAAGCAGTTCCATGGGCACATTCACGCACAATTTTCGGTCGCTTCACAGACTGTTCATATCCCCCAGCCAAAATATGGCCATGCGTTGCGACCTTCACGTCCACTCCATCGCTTCCGGAATGTTCAACGTACCCGGCCTGGACCGGCTTTGCCGCGAGTCCTACAACGAGCCCGCGGCGGTGTATACCCGGCTCAAGGGCCTTGGCATGTCCATCGTCACCATCACAGACCATGACTCGATTGAAGTGGCCGAGTCTCTGCGCCAGTACCGGGACTTCTTCCTCAGCGAGGAAGTAACAGTACGCATGCCCAGCGGCACCGAACTGCACCTCGGCGTCTACGGCATCAGTGAACGTGATCATGCCGAAATTCAGCGCCGCCGCAACGATTTTATAGCGCTCCTGATGTACCTCACCGAGCGTAAGCTGTTCTTCAGCTGCAACCATGTCTTTTCCGGTCTCACCGGCCGTCGTGAAGCCGACGATTTCTCCTGGTTCGCCTCTTACGTTCCGGCGTTTGAGACGCGCAACGGCCAGATGTGGCCGGAGGCGAATGCCGGCGCAGCGCGGTTGGCCGCGCGGCTCGGAAAAATCGCCATTGCGGGCAGCGACTCGCACACCATCGCCGGAGTCGGGCTGACGCACACGGAAGTGCCCGGCGCGCGCACCGTCGAGGAGTTTTTCGCCGGCTTGCGCACCGGCCGCGGACGCGTGCACGGCCGCGGCGGCAGCTACTGGAATCTGACCGCGGATGTGTATCGCATCATCCTGGGCATGTTGCAAGAAAAGCCCTGGACCCTGGCGCTGACGCCGCTCGCCGTGCTGGTTCCGGCGTTCACCGCGGGCCACTGGATGAATGAGATTCGCTTCTGCAAAAAGTGGACCGCGGCTCTCGAGCGCGAGCAGCGCAATCCGCGAATGCTCTGGGATGTCGATTCGCGGCAGTTCGAAGCCAGCATGGCCAGCTGAGTTTTTCTAGCAGCGAAGCTTTGCAGGCGCAGCGACGTAAACCATGCGAAACGCCACGGCAAGCGCCAGAGTGGCAGTTCGCATCTAAGAGTGAGACGCCAGAAGCACGGTTGGCTCGCAGTCCCGACCGTCGAAACGAGGTACGCGATGGCAGTCGCACGCAACCTCTGGGCACATATCGAACGCCGCGATCATCGTGTCATGCGGCGGATGAACCGTTGGCGCGCGCCCCGCTGGATTCGCTTGTGGATGATTATCGCCACGCGCATGGGCGATGGCTGGATTTGGTACGGCCTCGGCGTGATGTTGCTGTTGTTCGGCGGCGTCACGCGATTTGCCGCAGTTGGTTCGGCAGGACTTGCCGCCATCGTCGGCATCTTCGTGTTCAAAACGCTCAAGCGCCTCAGCCAGCGCCCGCGTCCCTGCCAACTCGAGCCGCACTGCTGGGCCACTATCTTGCCTCCCGATCAGTTTTCGTTTCCTTCCGGCCACACCATGACCGCGTTTTCCATCGCGCTGGTCATCAGCTTCTTCTATCCGCATCTCGAAGGACCGCTGTTCCTCCTGGCCGTCAGCATCGCCGTCTCCCGCGTCGTGCTGGGCATGCATTTTCTCAGCGACGTACTCGCCGGCGTCGTCCTCGGCGTAGCCCTGGGCTGCGGCGCCATCACCACCTTCGCCTCCCTGGGCTGGATCTAGAACGCGATCCCGAATCTAGCTATTTCTTCCCCGTAGGAAAGGCTGGCGCAGATTCCTGTGCCAGCTCTCCTTATAACAGGCTGCGTTGCGACCGGCGCTTGGGCTTAGCGCGCTTAGCGCGCAGCAGCGGCCTCGGCCGCGAGGATCGGCGCCCAGAAAGCACAGTGGTGCGCCGTGGCGAAGTTGGTTTCCTGGGCCGGAGTCGGCGCAACCAGCGATTGGAAGTTCCCTTCAGCGGCGACGAACGCTTGCCACGTCGGCAAGCCAGAACTGTTCGGCGTCCCGAACTTGGCGAAATTGGTCCAGTAGTGTTGCATTGCGCTGGACAGTTGTAGCTGCGCGACGCTCAGCGGCGGCCGCGGCACTGTGGTCGGCAACTTGAAAAGATACTGAAGCTCGGACGCGTGGGCTGTGCCGTATGGGAAGGTCACCGGAGGCAGGAAGTCCTGCGGGGCATTCTCGTCGTTAAACTCATAGGTCGAGAGCGGGACGAATTGCGTGAGCGATTCGTCCGCGGCGAGCGCCGGGCAGGCGAACACTACATCGGTCCCGGCTGCAGCAAAGGCCAAATCGGCGGATGGAAAAGTCGCCAGCGGATACTGGGTGGCTACCAGGGGCGCCAGCGGCCCTAACAGCGTGGCCAGCGCCGCCTCATACGCGGTTTCATTATTCGCAATGGGATGGCCAAGCAGATCGAAGTCCAGCGCCGTGAACAACCGCCATTCGTCATGATTGCTTCCCTGCATGACCGGCACGTGGTGGAACTGGCCAGTCGCAAGCGCCGTGCCCAACGAGAGCGGCAGGAACTCCCCGTCAATATTGGGCGTGTAACCTGCAAAGTTCTCGTGGGCGAGGATCGTGGCCACTGGCAGGGCACGCAAGCAGGCTGCCGTCTGGCTTGAACAGCCGGTCGCCGTAGCAAACGAGGTGCCGGAGGCTTCGGCGGCCGCCAGCGATTGCGTATTCAGGTTGTAAGCACCGCTTTCCACAATGGCTTGGTGGAATAGGCCCCGCGCCGGCGGCGACACCAGCTGCGAAAAAACGCTCAGTCCTCCAGCCGATTGTCCGAAAATGGTGACGTTGAAAGGATCGCCACCGAAAAAGAAGATGTTGTCGCGGACCCAGCGCAGAGCGGCTTGTTGATCCATCAGCCCGTAATTCCCTGCCGAATTGGCATCGCTGTCGCGATCGTGATCCGGGTCAGTGTTCTCTGCTGCAAAAGCGGGATGTGCCAGAAAGCCTAATGCGCCAAGACGATAGTTGATGGTGACCACGATCACGCCGTCTTGCACCAACGCTGTGGGATCGTAGTCGTCGCTTTCGCCGGACACCAGCGCGCCTCCGTGGATCCACACCATAACCGGACGCGGTCGATCGAAGAAGTTGTGCTCGCCTCCAGGTGCGAAGACATTCAGAAACAGGCAATCTTCCGTGACGCTCAAAGCGCCGAACGGCGATCCGGGCTGCGGGCAGTGGTTGGCAAAATGCCTGGCGTCGCGCGGCGCAAACCACGGGGAGTGCCGTACCGGTGGACGCCAACGCAGATTGCCCACTGGCGCCGCGGCGTAGGGAATGCCCAGGAACTCATGAATGCCCGCCGAGGTGACCGCACCGCGCACCGGACCATTAATGGTAAACGCAATGGGATCGCGCCCCTGCGCCAAAAGGGTCGCGGGCACAAGCGCTAGCACCACCACGAATAAGGCCAATCGCATCAGGCAAAATCTCGGTTCGTGTCGAACGATCATTCTTTCCTCCCTAAACGGGAGAACCACGGCAAGATCTTGCGAAGGAACCGCGGGCGCGAGCGCTCCTTGAACGGTGTACGCGAGGACTAGGACACCCGTGAGCCACGTCCGTGCCGGTTTCCAGCAATCCCTTGGAGGCCCCCTAATTTCCCCAATCATCCGCGACCTACGACCCGCCGCGAGACTGAATTGCGTGTGTCTAATTCATTTGTTTGTTACTGTCAAATCAAATTTTGGCGAAGGGCAATTACCGGCCCGCCGCTCCAAGTGTCCTAAATCGTTCTTTCCCCATTCCTACAATCATCCGTGTATTGCCCCCAACCGTCTCCGCGGCTAACCTGGCTGCCAATGAACGCC
>Ga0207015_1015_pt1 | contig 70062 bp, 52 predicted proteins | sample Alteio_BWMinCont_53_FD_153486 | JGI IMG/M metagenome (GOLD analysis project Ga0207015, IMG submission 153486) | Enriched cells from forest soil in Barre Woods Harvard Forest LTER site, Petersham, Massachusetts, United States -... | ecosystem: Environmental > Terrestrial > Soil > Temperate forest >...
GGTGCCGTGGAAGGGGATCCGCTGATGCGGCCGTTCGCACATTCGCCGGCGATCTACGCGGCGTTGCAAGTGGGGCCTGTTTTGTTGGACGTGCTGGCGCGCCACATGCAGCGCAGCCAATATAATTGTGAACGGCGTACCTGGTGGGTGCCGCAAACAGCAAGTACGGGGATGTCGATTTTCGCGGGGGTTCACAATATGAATCTGAAGACCCATCCATAAATTTCGATTAGCGAGTTTGTAGCAATCTTTCTCTGGCGGGAAAGATCAGCAAAGGACACCCGATTTCTCTCTCCCGGGTGTCCTTTTTGTTTTGCGGATTACTTGGAGAAGCCGGCGGCTGCGCGCGCTGCCGCTGGAGTAGAGCCGGCCAGGCGTTTTTCGGTCCAATCTGCAGCGCGGCGCGAAGCTTCCACTGCCGCGTAGACCAGGGACTCCGGCCCCACGGAATCGGTGTTGGCAAAAACCACGCGTTCGAGCGGCTGGTTCGCCGCCGGCATTACTTTGGTAAAGATTCCGGGAGCCGACAGAAACATTGGGTGGCCTCGGCGGTAGACCTGTACTTCGATCGGATCGGGAGAGAATTCCGGCAGAAGCTTTTGAAAATCGTGCAAAACATTCTGTGCGATTTTCTGGCAACCCGAGATTTGCAGAAGTTTGTCGCGGTGTAATTCCGACACCGGCGTGTAAAACGTGAGGATATTGTTTTTTTGTTTGTAGCCTGGCTGCGTTTGCATTACCCAATCCGCGACGACTACATCGCAAAACGTAGTGCCGGGGCACCAAGTATCGTACGCGCGGTTGTACACAGGCTTGTCGTAGATCATGTTGATTACGAGATAAGGGCAATAGCGGAACGACCTCATCGCCTCGGTTTGATCGTCGGAGAGGTCCGATACGATTCTTGAGGTGATGAACTTCGGCGTAGCCATTACTACGAATTTTGCGGCGACCGTATGCAACGCGTTGTTTTGAAAGTAAGTGATGTGAACTTCGGTTTTCTGCGGGTCCACCGAAACGATTGTGGCGCCGGCGATCATCCTGTCGACTGATTTCACTTGAAGAGATTGGGCGAGCTTTTGTGCCAGGGTAGCGTTTCCGCCGGGCAGCGTGATGCGCGAATCGTGTTCGGCTTCTCCTGCCATGTCTTTTAGCTCATCCAAGGCGACCATGGTGGAGGTGTCGTCCGAGGTCGCGCCGTAATTGGACGGGCCATAGGTGTCCCACCACAGCTTTACTTCCGGTGCGTAGGATTTTAGATATTTTGAGAGCGGAGTATTGTCGAATTGTTCCTGGTTCTTGTCGTTGGCCAGTACCAGCATGTCTTTTCGGAACTTTTTGAAGCTTTCGCGCACCGAAGCGGAGTAAGGAAGTTCGTCAAGACCGGCGCCCCAGGTGTCGGCCACCCATTTACCATTCACGATTGTTGGATCGGCGCAATTGATTGGTATCGGCGCCAGCCCTAATTCGCGCGCGAGATGATCGCTGGCGGTGCCGGTGTAGTCGAAAGCAGAACCGGTGCAGAACGGCTGACCTTGATACTCTTCCATCGTTGCATTGCCACCCCAGTGCGCTTCTTTTTCCAGGAGCAGGAAATCGTGAGCCCGCAAGAAATAGGCCGCACTCAGGCCGCCAATGCCCCCGCCGACGATCACAACGTCGTAGCGTTTAGAAATTGGAGGCTTCGCAAATGTGTGGCCGTCGCGGACTTGATGGCAGATTTCGAAATGGTCGCCGTCAACTTGCGGAGCAGGGGAATCTTCTGCGGCAAGGAGCGATACATCCACCGGGCACCCCGCGGCCATGGAGCCAACCACGATAAACTTCAGGAAATCCCTTCGACTATCGGTCATTATGTTTCTCCTTCGAGAGATGAAGGCAACAAGGCTGTCGCCGTTTGGACATCTCCTGCGAGTTGTGTGCGCGTGCGCAGCCGGTACCAGATAAGTATTGTGGCGATGGAGAACAAAAGGATCAGGGTGGAGATGGCGTTTATTTCGGGCGTGATTCCACGGCGCAGGCGCGACCAGATTTCAAGCGGCAGAGTGTTGTCACGCCCAATCAGGAAAAAAGTGACGGCGATTTCGTCGAGCGAGAGCGTAAAAATTAGGAGAGCTGCGGCAATCAGCGAGACACGGAGGTTTGGAAACGTGATGCGCCAGAAAGTTTTCCAATGATTTGCGCCCAAGTCCAAGGAGGCTTCTTCCTGCGCGCGATCCATTTTCTGGAGTCCAGCGAAAATCTCTGTGGTAGCGACAGAAATCAGTGCTGTGCCATGGCCCAGGATCACCGTAACCAAGCTCAGCTTCATGCCCACACCGACGAAAAGCATCAGCAGCGATAGCCCAGTAATAATTCCCGGGAGAATTAATGGCAGGAGAACGAGACGCCGGAACAGGGCTTTTCCGGGAAATTGCGCGCGATCTAGCGCCAGCGCGGCGGGCAAGCCAAGACCGAGCGCGATGGCGACGGCCAGGGCTGCGACGATCACGCTGTTAAGCACAGTATCCCAAAGGGACGCGTCGGCAAAAAGCTGACGATACCAGTCCAGGGTCCAGCCGGACGGGGGAAATCCTCCGACACCGGAACCATTGAATGAATACACAATCAAAACGACGATTGGAAAATACAGGAAGAGATAGGCGAACAACGCGTAAGCGCCGAGAAACGGAGAGCGCGAGGACTGGGATGTGCCGCTCATGAAATTGTGAACCTTTTTTCCAGGCGTTCGGTGGCCAACAGAAGCGTGACTACCAGCAGAAGCATGCAAAACGAAATTGCCGCGCCGAGCGGCCAGTTATAAGCAGCGCCAAACAAGCTGACCACAATGTTGGAAATCATGACGCCGCTGGGACCGCCCACAAGAAGAGGAGCCAGAAAATCTCCCAGCGTAAGGACAAACGCGAACGTGGCCCCCGCCAGGATTCCGGGCAGCGAGAGCGGCAGGATCACGCGGAGAAACGTGGAGAAAGGAGACGCTCCAAGATCGTGCGAAGCTTCCACCAGGTTGCGCGGAACATGTTCGAGCGAAGCGTAAATCGGCAGGAATGTGAACGGCGTGTAGATGTGCGTGAGTGTGAGTATGACGGCGAAGGGGCTGTAGAGAAAAAACTCAACGGGCCGATGTGTGATGTGAAGATACTGAAGAAATCCGTTCAGCACACCATCGCTTCCAAGAATAGTTTTCCAGGCGTACCCGCGCACCAGATAACTGGCCCACAACGGAATAATCACGAGTTGGTAGAGCAGATCTTTGCGCTTTGCCGCGTGGAACGAAAGGTAATAGGCGAGCGGATAGCCGAGCAGCAGAGCCAGCAAAGTTACCGCGCCGGCAATTCTGATCGAACGGAGCAATACAGTTAGATAGAGCGGGTTGCGAAATAGCTGCGCGTAATTCTGCAGGTTCCAATTGTGCACGATCGTTTGCAGCGGCGAAACAGACCAGAAGCTGTAGCAGAAAAGAATCGCATACGGCGCCGTGAGGAAAAATGTGACCCACAAAAGGGGCGGGATAGTGACGGCGGATTTGTATGCGCGAGAATACATATTTTATGTGTCGCTGCTTTCGAGCACGCGAACCGCATCGCTGGCGTTGAACTCGAACTTCTGCCGGCCGGTTAGAGAGCCGGGACTGGGAACGCGCGCGCGTATTAGGTACGAATTGCCGCAATCGATTTCGAGCAAGTCCATGGCGCCGCCAAAAGTTTGATTTTTGATTTGGCCTTGAAACTGGGCAGTCGCTCCCGAGGATGCGGCAGGTTGAGCACTCAAAGCGAGACGTATGGATTCAGGCCGCAGAGAAAACGTGGCTGGACCGGGAGGCTCTGATGACGGCCACGCGATCGGTCCAGTGGTGGCGGTTCCTTCGCGAACTTCGGCGCGCAGCAGATTTGTTTGACCGATGAATTGGGCGGCGTACGCCGTTTTCGGACATCCGTAGATTTCGCGCGGCTCGGCAACTTGTTCGAGCCTTCCGGCGCGCAAGAGCGCGATGCGATCGGAAAGCGCCATGGCTTCTTCCTGGTCATGGGTGACAAAAATAAAAGTGATGCCCACCTCGCGCTGCAGCGACTTCAATTCAATCTGCATCTGGCGACGCAGATTGGCGTCAAGCGCTGAAAGAGGCTCGTCGAGCAGCAGAACGCGAGGCCGATTCACGAGCGCACGGGCCAGGGCGACGCGCTGTTGCTGTCCACCGCTCAATCGCGAGGGAGCCGAACGCTCAAATTCGCTGATCTTTACCATGGCCAGCGCTTGCCTGACGCGGGCAGGGATTTCGTCACGTGGAACTAACTTCGCTCGAAGCCCGTAGGCGACGTTGTCAAAAACGGAAAGATGCGGAAAAATCGCATAACTTTGAAATACGGTGTTTACTTGCCGCCGGTAGGCGGGAATTTTGTCGAGACGTTCGCCGCCCATCCAGATTTCACCGCCATCTAGTTGTTCAAAGCCGGCAATCAAGCGAAGCAGAGTAGTTTTTCCGGAGCCACTTTCACCGAGAATCGTGAGGAATTCGCCGGAAGCTACTTCCAGTGAAATTCCGCGGAGAACTGGACGCTTAGCAAATTGTTTTTCAACTTTTCGGATGGAAAGAAGCGCCTCGGAAGGAGCGCGTTTGTCTGATGCCGATGAAGAGGCGGCACTCAAGAACGATCACCGCAAAAATATCTGTAGCTGAAAGGCGCCGGGACGGCAGCCGAAAGTCTGCAGGCGGCGCCGTGACGCTTGGAAAACCTAGAAATCACTGGGCTGCCTTCACTTCATTCCAAATTTCGTTGTACTTGTCGCGACGCGGATATTGCTGCCAGAAATAAATGTGCGTCATGTATTCATCCACGTGATCGAGGTGCAGAGACTTTTTCTGATCGTCGCTCATAAACTGGGAAGACTGTGGATTGGCGGGGTCGTAACCTGTGACGTCTGCGACGAGTTTCTGCGTCTTGGCTTCAGTCATGTATTCCAGAAAATCTGTGGCCAGTTCTTTATTCTCGCTCGCCGAGGTGATCATCAGATGGTCGATCCATCCGGTCGTATTTTCTTTGGGAATCGTTTCGCCGATGGGGAATCCAACCTTGCGCAGGTTATTGGTCATTAGGGGCCAACCCATTCCGGCAACAATTTCGTGATTCTCGAATAGGTTGGTAAGTTCGCCGCCGGTGGCCCACACTTTTCGGATATTTGCTTTCAGCTCGATGAGTTTCTTCTTAACGTTTTCGAGCTCCTGGTCGGTCAGGTTGTAAAGGTGGCTCGGATCTGGTTTATCGTAGCCGAGAACCTGCGCGGCCAGGCAGATGGTAGAAAGGTCATCCCACACGGAAATTTTCCCTTTTAGGCTCGGATCCCAGAGCACCGACCAACTGTCCGGCGGAGTTTTGAAATATGTGGTGTCGTACAGCAGGGGATTCGGACCCCACACGAATGGCACGCCATAAACCTTACCGTTAACACGGACCAACGGGGCGTCCCGCAGCCGCGCAGACAGCTGCGAATACGAAGGAAGTTTTGAAAGATCGAGCGGCGCGGCCAAGCCTGCGACGGCGATGGAGGTGACCACGTCGCTCGACGGAGAAATCACATCGTAATTGCTCGCACTGCCTCCTCGAAGTTTTGCCACTAGTTCGTCGCTGGTGCCCATGTATGCGGCCGTAATTTTGCAGTGATGCGATTCTTCGAACGGACGCACGAATAGAGGATCGGCGTACCCTTCCCATACCAGCAAACTCAGCGTGGGCATTTTCTTCGAGCATCCCGCCGCGGCGGAAATCAGAGCGGCGGCGATCGACAAGATCGTAATTGACTGTTTTTTCATGACTATGAGTCTGCTTCCTTCGATCTCCTCGACCCGTGCAAATTCCGATCATCGCCGACTTAAAATGTTGGCGGCGTGTTCACCCACAGCACCAACGTTTCTTTGTTCCCGGGGTTCTTCCAGTGATGTTCGTTGCTGCTTTCGAAATAAAAACTATCTCCTTCGTCGAGCGTGTGCTTTTCCCCGCCGTCCAACTCGATTTCCAGCGAGCCGCGCAGGATATAAAGAAATTCCTCGCCCTCGTGCGCGTAGGATTCTCCGCTGCCGGCTGATGGGGCGATGCGAAACAGGTGCGGCTCCATCATGGTGGTGGCGCCCCAGGAGAGAAGCTCCATGCGCACGCCGGGGCCAGCTTCCAGAACTTTTCTATCCGACGGTCGTACGCGTCCTGGATTGGCGTCGGACGGATTAAAGAGAGAAAGAATATTTACACGGTAAAAGCGGGCGAGGCGGCGCAGCGTGGCGACGGACGCGGTCATCTGACTGCGTTCCAGCGCGCTCAGAAACCCAACGGAGACATTGGCTGCGCGGGCCACTTGCGAAAGCGAGGCTTTGCGTTCCAGTCGCAAACGCCGCAGACGCGGACCGACCGGGTTGGCCTTCGGGCGGCTACTCGTTTGCGGCAACATTTTCTGGGTCTTCAGCAGATGGACGATGGCCGGGGCGTTCATTCCACGCGCGCGCCGGAGGAACTGGGCACGTTTCAAGATGCGAAGGTCGGCGGACGTGTACATACGATAGCGGCTGCGAGTGCGGACAGGCGAAACCAGTCCGAGATTTTCCCAGGAACGAAGAATGGACGGCGAAATTCCCACAATTCGCGCGACGTCACCAATGCGCAATTGACCGTTGGCGCGCGCTTTCTTAGGCGAACGCTTGTGAGGCGGAGTCAACTCAATTTTCCCTTGACAACCCGTGGGCCATCTTCTAAGGTTCCCGGATTATAGTAAGGTTTTTTCCAAAGCTGCAACCGAAAAAAGTTGGGTGAGGCGTCTCGGGGGGTCGGTGGCGCCAGCTTTTCCTAGAGGAGCGGCGATGACTTCGAAAGCATGGGCGCGGGTGTGTCTATTTGTGTTTGTGGCGTTACTTTCGAACAGAACGGCTAGGGCCCAAACCAACGGAACGATTCGCGGGACGGTCGTGGATCAAACCGGCGCGGTAGTGCCGGGCACCGTGGTCACTGTGACTCTGTCCGGAACGGACACGACGCGATCGGCTACAGCGGACAAAGATGGTGCTTTCGATATCCCTGAACTAGCGGTAGGGAACTACAACCTCACGGCCGACGCCAAAGGCTTCAAGAAGTTTGTCTCGAGAGATATTCCCGTTACCATCGGCCACGTAATTCTCGTCACAGTAAACCTTCAGCTTGGCGGTTCCACAGAAACGGTAACAGTGGAGGCCAACGCCGCGCAGGTAGAGACGACCAGCACCCAACTCGGCGCGGTTATGACGGATACATCCATTCGCGAGCTGCCTCTAAATCAGCGGAACGCGTACGCGTTGTTGCAGCTTCAACCCGGCGTGCAATCACAGCTCGGCGCTGACCTTTTCTACGGCAGCGACAATCCCGGTGTAGTTTCGGTGAATGGTGGTCGCGGACGTTCCAACAACTACATGGTGAACGGCGGAGACGGCAACGACATTTTCGTCAATGGTCCGGCGATTCAGCCTTCGCCTGATGCCATTGAAGAGTTCCGCGTGATCACGAATACTTTCGACGCGGAATATGGACGGAACTCGGGATCAGTCGTCAACGTGGTCACGAAATCCGGGACCAATAGCGTCCATGGCGACTTCTACGAATTCCTTCGCAACCAGGCGCTCAACACCAAGGGATATTTCGATCCGCGCGTGCCGGATTACAAACAGAATCAGTTCGGAGCCACCATTGGCGGGCCGATCAAAAAAGATAAAACATTCATCTTTGGTTCATACGAAGGGAACCGGCTGATTCAAGGAATCCCTTCTGGGAACGTATTTTTGCCAACTTCGGACGAAGCTGGCGGAAACTTTGGAGGCCCACTCGGCGGCACGCTGAACGATCAATACTTCGCAAACATCCTCGGGAACCGCACGACGGGCAGCACCACCGGCACGACTTGCAATTCGGCCGCGATGGCCGAGCAAGCGGCAAACCTTGTGCCTGTAATCGGTGTCACAGGCGCCGTTGGAAGTTCCTACGCAAACATTTTTCCGAACGGCGTGGTTCCCACGGAATGCTTTGATCCCACCGCTGTGGCCCTTTACAAGAATTACGTTGCGCCGTTCGGAACTGGTCAACTGCAAACAATTCCAAATTTGCACCAGCGCGATGACCAGTTCACGATTCGCTTTGATCACAAGATCACTCAATTTCAGCAGTTCAGCGCTTATTACTATTTTGACGATAACGATCACACTCAGCCGTTCGCTTTTTTTCAAGCTGCAGGCGCAAACGTTCCCGGCTTCGGCTCCGCTTTCAAAACCCGCGTGCAGCAATGGAACCTAAGCCACACATGGACGATCGGTTCCACCGCGATCAACGAATTCCGATTCAATTATTTTCGTGAGGCGCAGCGGACTCTGAACCATCCGCTTAGTACGTTCGCGAGTGTGCAAGATACTTGTGTAACCATCGCTCCCTCCAATTGCTTCGCTGATCCGACCCTCCCTGCCGGCGCAGGCATTACCACCAATCTACCGGGGAGGGTAGGCGTTCCTTACCTCAGCGTTTCAGGCGGCTTTGCCATCGGTAACAATTCGGAAGGCGAGTTGCCGCAAGTGGGCAATACCTTCCAGTGGACGGACAACTACACAAAGATTCTCGGAAAGCACACCACGAAATTCGGCGTGGACGTTCGCCGCGAGCGCTTCGATCAATTCCTCTACTACAACATAAACGGCTTGTTCACCTTCGATAACACTGCTTCAGGCGACGCGCCATCCGGGCCTAGCGATGCTTATCCGGCGTATTTCCTGGGCACCCCGGTGACCTATTCGCAAGGCGCAGCGCAGGGCGAAAATATTCGTAACACCAACTTCTACTTGTTCGCTCAAGACAGTTACAAAATAAAACCGAACCTCACCTTGAATTACGGGCTGCGCTGGGAGCTCAATACCCCGTACTACGATACTGGCAATCGACTCCAAACGTTTCGGCCGGGCCAGTTGACCACCCAATATCCCTGCTTTACCTACACCGCTGGATCCATCGCCTCAGGGATTCCGCCGGGCGATTGCAGCGAGGGCAGTCCAAACAACTCGGTAAATCCAGTGGGCCTGGTATTCCCCGGCGACAAAGGAGTCCCCCGCGGTTTGACCTCAACCGATTACAAGGGTTTTGCTCCGCGCATCGGTTTAGCCTGGAGCCCAGGGTGGACGGACGGTTGGCTTGCGAAGCTGACGGGAGGCCCGGGCAACTCGAGTATTCGAATGGGATGGGGACTTTTCTACAATCCCATCGAACAGTTGGTGCTCGAGCAATTCAGCGCTGAGCCGCCGTTCGGCGGAAGCTCGTCGTTGTCGACGCCGCTGCTTAATACGCCTTTTATTTCTCAACAGGGTGTCCAGTCGCCGAATCCGTTCAGCGGTGTGATCAACCAGACTCCCACTACGCCGTGTCCTGCTGCGGGAGGCCCTCCTGGTTGCGTTGACTGGGCTTCATTCCGGCCCATCCTGTTGTTCGGGGAATTTGCCCCGCATCTGAAAACGCAATACGCCGAGCAATACAACCTCACCATCGAGCGTCAAGTGTCGAAATCGATGGTCGCGCGCGTGGCTTATGTCGGCACGCAAGCTCACCATCTTTTGGCGTCGCACGACATCAATTACGGCCACGCTGAAACCTGTCTTGAATTGAACGAAATAGCCGCGGGCAGTTGCGGAACTTTTGGTTCTGACAGTTCCTATTTTGTTCCGGCGGGTACGGTAATTCCGACTTACAACGGCCCAATAGGAGGGCCGCCGACTACTTGCAGCGGTCTATTTTTGCCCTACAACGCCGGGGCGGGAGGGAATTGCCTTCCGGCCGGAACGGTTGTAGGTGCGAGCGGGGTTACGCTTGTCGGTTTGCGGAAATATTCCTCGCCCAACTGTCAGCCTCTCACCGGAACCGGGTGCCCGCCAGACGGCGTGCCTGTCTTCAGTAATATTTTTGCGGAAGATACCATAGCCAACTCGAATTACAACGGGTTGCAGTTGTCCCTGGACAGGAGCTTCTCTCACGGGTTGCTTTTCTCGGCTTCCTACACGTTCAGCAAAGCCATCGATCAAGGCGCATCTTTCGAGAACGAGTTGGATCCGCTGAATTTCAACTTTACGCGCGGGCTGTCGTTATTGAGCGCCAAGAACCGATTTGTTTTTAGTCCCTATTGGGAAATTCCTGCCCCGAAATACGAAGGCTTTAAGGGCAAGACGGTGGACGGATGGGGCGTGTCCGCGATTATCACTTATCAGAGCGGGTTCCCGATTCGCATGCAGAACCAGGACGACTCGGAGCTGATGAGCAGCATCTTTTTTGAGAGCGCAAACACTCCTACCATGATAGCGCCCAATCAACGCGTGAACCCAAAGGTTCCGCAGAATTTCGGCTTCGGTTCCGGAAACTATTATTTCAATCCGAATAACTACACCGATGGAACCGTGGACCCGTCATTGCTGGGTGTATTTGGCAATACGCCGCACTCGCTGTGCTGCGGGCCGCCCATCAGCAATACGGATTTGGTGATTTCGAAGAAGACTCCGATTAATGATCGTTGGAACACCGAGTTTCGCGCGGAGTTCTACAATGCGTGGAATCACACGCAATTCAACAACCCGGACGGTAATTTTTCCAATTCAACCTTCGGTCAAATTTTAAAGACACGCGAGGATCCGCGTGTGATGCAGTTCGGGTTGAAGTTTCTGTTCTGAGAAGTTCCGCATGGTTTTGCAGAGCGAGAGTGTCGCCTGGTCGGCGCTCTCGCTTTGTTGCGTAGAGGCAAGTTAAACGAGCGTGATTTCGCGGAGCGGGAAACGCTGTGAAAATATTTGTTCTGGGCGCTGGGATGATGGGGCGCGCGGTTGTTTACGACCTGGGCCGCGCTCGGGACGTAAAAGCCATTGCTGTGGCGGATTTCGATCGTGATCGCGCCCGAGAAGTCGCGCGCGCGTTCGGCCACGGCAAAACTCGCGCACATTTTGCGGACGTGCGAGACACGCAACATCTTGCAAAGCTCGCGCACGGCTACGATGTTTTGTTGAACTGCACACAATACAATTGGAATCTCGAGGTGATGCGCGCAGCACTCGCCGCTGGCATAAATTATATGGACCTCGGCGGGCTGTATCACATGACGCGCAAGCAGTTTGCGCTGGACAAAGATTTCCGCCGAATCGGACGCATTGCAATCCCGGGAATGGGAGGCGCGCCGGGGATTACAAACGTAATGGCGCGCGCGCTGGCTGATCCGCTCGAGAGAGTGCATGCGATTCGCGTCTATAACGCGGGTGCCGACGAGCAGCACTACGACAGCCCTATCGCTTACACCTTTTCGATTGCTACGATATTGGATGAGTTGACTATGCCGCCTATAGCATTCGAGCGCGGCCGCTATGTGGAAAAGCCCATGCTCTCGGATCCTGAGGCCGGAAAATTTCGCGCGCCGATTGGCTCCATCACTTTGCGCCATTCAATACACTCGGAGCTCGGTACGCTTGCGGAGAGTTTCCGGCACAAAGGCGTGAAGGAAGTATTTTTTAAGATTAACTACGACCCGCGTTTGGTGAATTTAGTTCGTGATCTGGATCAGGCTGGTTTTACAAGCCGCGAGCCGGTAGCAGTGAACGGAACACGCGTGGCGCCTCGCGCAGTACTTCTGTCGCTGATGCAGCAACGTGCGCCGAAGAAAACAGCGCGCGACGTGGAGGCTCTGCGGGTGGTTGTCAGCGGCCGCAGCAAGAATCGCCGCGTCGCCTCCGCCATGGAAATGTGGGCGGACTATTCCACGCGCCCGCCGCTTTCGGCTGTCGCTCGCGATACGGGATTCCCGGCGGCGATTGCTGCTGCGATGTTGGTGCGCGGCGAAATACGCGGCACTGGCGTGCAGGCGCCGGAAAATGTGGTGCCTCCGCAGCCATTTTTCACCGAGCTGAAGAAACGCGGATTCACGTTCCGATGTTGGAAATTAGATCCTAAACAGATTTAGCGTCAAATCTCATGGCCGTTAGCCGGCCGATGTTGTACGGAGAAAGTCATGCACGAAGGTCTCGCCAAAGAAATCGCCACTTACGAAAAGCGCACTCCTCGCTCTCGCGAAGCGCACCAACGCGCGGAAACACGACTGCCACTCGGCGTCGCCAGCAACTATCGCGCTTATGATCCCTATCCAATTTTTGTCCGCGACGGAAAAGGCGGACGCATTCACGACATCGATGGCAACGAGTACATCGATTTCAACCTATGTTTCGGCGCGTTGATGGCGGGCCATTGCAATCCGGCCGTAATTAGCGCGGTGCAGAAAAAACTCGGGACCGGAACCATGTTCGGCATGCCGCACGATATGGAATGGGAGCTGGCTGAAGAAATCTGCAAAAGGTTTCCGGTCGAGATGGTGCGCTTCAGCAATAGTGGGACGGAATGCACCATGCACGCGGTGCGTCTGGCACGTGCCGCAACGGGACGCGACAAAATTATCAAGATGGAAGGCGGCTATCACGGCCTGCACGATTCTGTGCTCGTCTCAGTGAAGCCGAAGGCGGAAGAAGTGGGCGATCCAAATTTTCCGGCTTCCGTCCCCGGCGGAGCAGGAATTCCCAAGGGCACACTTCAAAATACTGTGATTGCGCAGTTCAACGATGCGGCTGGAGTCGAGCGCCTTTTTGCAAAATATCCAGGAGAAATCGCGGCTGTCATCGTGGAGCCGATCATGATGAACGTCGGCATACTGATGCCGGAGGAGGGCTATCATCAGGCGCTGCGTGAAATCACAAAGAAAAATGGCGCGCTGTTGATTTTTGATGAAGTGAAAACAGGGGCAAAACTTGCTCGTGGCGGCGCTTGCGAATATTTCGGGATCCAGCCGGACATTGTTTGTCTGGCGAAATCCATTGGCGGCGGATTTTCGCTGGCGGCTTTCGCGTCCACGCGCGCTGTGATGGGTCTCATCTCCGACCATAAAGTTTTTCATGGCGGGACGTACAACACGAATCCGGTGGCTATGGCTGCGGGGCTTGCGACCTTCCAAGAAGTACTGACGCCTGCAACTTACGAACATGTAAATCGTCTGAACAAAAAATTGCTCGATGGCTACAACAAAGAAATCGGCAAAACTGGGTTGACGGCTTACATGGTTGGGGCTGGCTCGAATGGCTCGCTGATGTTTTGTCCCAAGCCCATTCGGAATTACCGCGATTGGCTGAAAGTTGACAGCGAATTGTGGCGGCATTACTGGTTCGCGATGGTGAATCGCGGAGTGATGGCCCAGCCTTATTGGTGGGACGAGCAGTGGACCGTGTCCGTCGCGCATAGCGAAGCTGACATCGATCGCCATCTCGCGGTTTTTGCGGAGGTCGCTCCGGATTTGGCCAAGGCTCAAAAAGAGCCGCACGCCGCCGCCAGTAGCGCGCACTGAGTCCGTCTAATGATTCACCAGCGCTGGCGCAAGCATTTCTGAACAGCGCGTATTTTGTTTATCGAGGAGCCGTTGGCAGAATTAATCTCGGCGCAAACGGAAACGGCGCGTCTAAAACGGGCGCTTGGGCGCTGGGATCTCGTCGCGCTGTTTGTGGTGGCGGTTTTCAATCTCAACGTAGTGCCGAGCATTGCGGCGAACGGCGGCGTCACCGTTTGGCTTTGGATTATTTCGCTGCTGCTATTTTTCTGGCCGCAAGGAATTGCTGTGATCGAACTGGCACATCGCTATCCGGGAGAAGGCGGCGTTTATCTTTGGGCCAAGGAAGTATTCGGCGAGTTTCACGGATTTTTGTCGGGCTGGTGCTACTGGACCAATAACATGATGTACGTTCCCACCGTGATGCTGTATTTCGTCGGCGTATCCGTGTTCGTTCTTCCGAGCCATCAATATCTGGCGGATAACAAGTTGTTTGCGGTGTCGGCGTCGCTCGGGCTGCTGGCGATTCTGGTGGTGCTGAATATTGTAGGGCTTGGCGTTGGAAAATGGATTAACAACCTGGGCAGCATCGGCACGGTGATCGCTGCGGCCGTGCTCGTCGGATTAGGCGTGATAGTTTGGCTGCGGTATGGAACTACTGTTAGCGCTGAGGATTTTCGTATTCCGGCGAATCCACGATTCCTGCTGAATTCATTCGGAGTGATTTGTTTCGGGCTCGTGGGTCTTGAGCTTGCTTCGGTGATGGGCGACGAAATTAAAGATCCGGAGCGCACGTTGCCGGGGGCGGTGGTGTGGGGAGGAGTGATCTCGGGCCTGCTTTACATCGCCACGACTCTCACTTTGCTTGTAGCGGTGAGTAAAAACGAAATTAACGTGCTGCAGGGAATCGTGCAGGCTGTGAGTCACATGGCGCAGAAAGTGGGAGTTGTGTGGATCGTGGCGCCTTTTGCGTTCCTGCTCAGCATTTCGATCGCGGGAATTGGTTCTGCATGGCTGGCGGGCTCGGCGCGCATTCCGTTTGTCGCGGGACTCGATTCGTACTTGCCGAGTTGGCTGGGAAAAGTTCATCCGCGCTATGGCACGCCGTACGCGGCGCTGATCGTTCACTTTGTTGTATCTACTATTTTGGTGCTGATCAGTTTTCTGGGTTCAGGCGTTCAGGAAACTTTTCAGCGGCTGCTATCTTTGGCGGTCGTGCTGCAGTTGCTTCCATTTCTCTATATGTTTGCCGCGCTGCTGAAAATCGCGGCCGATCCGATGTGGGAAAAAGGGCACTATAGCAAAACGGTGCTTTGGCTGTCGGGCTCGAGCGGGTTGTTGATGACGATTCTCGGCATGATTTTCGCGTTTTCACCGGCGCAACAGATTAGTTCAGTTTGGTTGTACGAAGCTTGGATGCTCGGAGGCACGGCTTTATTTATCGGACTGGCGGTATTCTTTTTCTTTGTTTATGGCCGCAGGAAAACGGCGGCACAAGCAGCGGGCAGAATCTAGCAATTATTCTCGACGATCGATTCTTGGAGACAATGATGGCAAGTGAAGCGAAAGCGAGCCCTCGAAGGTATCCGATGTATATCAACGGAGAGTTTGTCGAAAGCGCGGACAAAAAGTATTTTCCGGTGGTGGATCCGTCCACGGAAGAAGTGATGGCCGAAGTTCCGGAAGCGAATGAAACAGACGTGAACCGCGCGGTTGCCGCGGCGAAAGCTGCTTTCGATTCTGGAGCGTGGCCGCAGACTACCGCGCAAGACCGCGGGCGCATTCTTTTTCGGCTAGCCGAACGCATTCGCAAAGAGGCTCCTCATCTGGCCGAACTGGAAGCGCGCAATTCCGGCAAGCCCATCGTGGAAGCTGAGTACGATATCAACGACGCTGCTACTTGTTTCGAATACTACGGCGGCATGGCCACGAAGATTTTGGGCCAGGTGAACCCTGTCCCTGACAATGCGCTGAGCCTTTCGCTTCGAGAGCCTATCGGCGTGGCGGCACAAATAATTCCGTGGAACTATCCGCTGCTGATGGCCGCATGGAAGCTGGCTCCCGCGATCGCTGCAGGGTGCACTTGCATTCTGAAACCCGCAGAGCAGACGCCGCTGACCGCGCTGGAATTTGCAAGCTACCTTGCTGATGCGGGGTTGCCGGCGGGCGTGGTAAACATCATCACGGGCTTCGGAGAAACTTGTGGCGCTCCGCTTGTGAAACATCCCGATGTGGACAAGGTAGCTTTTACAGGCAGCGCCGAGGTTGGGAAAGCCATCATGAGGGCGGCCGCTGATACCGTGAAGCGCGTCACGCTTGAACTTGGAGGCAAATCGCCAAACATATTTTTCGCCGATGCTGATTTTGAGTCGGCCATCGATGGAGCGCTCTTCGGCGTGTTCATTAATCAAGGGGAAGTGTGCTCGGCGGGGAGCCGGATCCTGGTGGAAAAATCCATCTACCCTAAATTTGTGGAAGCTATGAGCGCGAAGGCGAAAACAATTCGGTTGGGTCCGCCGCTCGAGCGCGAAACGAAGATGGGGCCGCTGGTGAGCAAAGATCAATTTGACCGCGTCCGTTCTTATCAGGAACTCGGCAAGAAAGAAGGGAAGGTTGCGGCGGGCGGAGGGCGTTCTGCATCTTTCAAACGGGGCTACTATGTTGAGCCCACCATTTTTTATGATGTGGATAATACCGCGCGCATCGCACAGGAAGAAATCTTTGGCCCGGTTGCGGCCGTCATCCCGTTCGCGGATGAAGCGGAGGCGCTGCGCATCGCCAACGCCACGCCGTATGGCCTCGCTGCGGCGGTGTGGTCGCGCGATATCTTTAAGGCCTTTCGTATGGTGAAAGCGCTGCGCGCCGGAATCGTTTGGGTGAACCACATGCAGCCTACCTATGTGGAAGCGCCGTGGGGCGGTTACAAGCAGTCGGGGTTTGGGCGCGAACTGGGGCCCTGGGGAATCGAAGAATATCTCGAGACCAAACAAGTTCACATAAACCTGAACGAACAACCGATCGGATGGTACTGATATGCCGACAATTCAATTACGCACGCCGATACCGGGACCCAAATCGCAGGAATGGATGCGACGCCGACAAGCGGCGGTGGCGCGAGGCGTTGGGCATGCAACACCGATTTTTGCTGCGCGTGCCGAAGGTAGCGTCCTTGAAGATGTGGACGGGAACAGATTTATAGATTTCGCGGGCGGCATCGGCGTGGTCAACGTTGGACACCGAGCGCCCAGTGTTGTGGAAGCGATTCGGAAGCAGCTCGACGCGTTCGTGCATACGTGTTTCAGCGTGGCTCCGTATGGAAAATATATCGAGTTGGCTGAAAAGCTGAATTCTCTGGTTCCCGGGAAATTTCCCAAGAAAACAATCTTGGTGAACAGCGGCGCGGAAGCCATCGAGAATGCGGTGAAAATCGCGCGTGCTTATACGCGTCGTCCGGCGATCATTTGCTTCGAAGATGCTTTCCATGGGCGGACGATGCTTACGATGTCGCTGACCAGCAAAACGCATCCGTATAAAGCCGGGTTCGAGCCGTTTGCCACGGACATTTATCGCATCCCTTACGCTTACTGCTATCGGTGCTCGTACTCGCTGCAATATCCTTCGTGCGGAGTTTTCTGCGCGCAACACCTGGAAGATACTTTCAAACGCGTGGTGGCGGCGGAGGCCGTGGCGGCAGTGGTCGTAGAGCCGGTGCTGGGCGAAGGCGGGTTCGTCGCGCCGCCTGGGGAATTTTTCAGCATCATCGCGGACATTTGCAGGCGCCACGAGATTCTGTTCATTGCTGACGAAGTGCAGTCGGGCTTCGGCCGCACAGGCGCGATGTTTGCTTGCGAGCGATACGGGATCACGCCAGACATTCTGGTCAGCGCGAAGTCGATTGCGGACGGGATGCCGCTCGCTGCGGTTACTGGGCGCGCGGAAATTATGGATACGCCTGGGTTGGGCGCGCTTGGCGGCACCTACGGAGGCAACCCGCTGGCTTGCGCGGCGGCGCTCGCAGTGATTGAGACGATGGAGCGCGAAAATCTTCCGGCGCGCGCCGAGAAACTGGGACAGAAGTTCGATGTGCGCGCGCAAGAATGGAAAAAACGCTGGCCGCTGATTGGGGATGTCCGGGGACTGGGCGCGATGCGCGCGTTGGAACTGGTTCGCCCAGGAACGGATCGCGAGCCGGCGAAAGAGGAAACCGAGCGTCTGCTGCGATACTGTCTCGATCACGGCCTGATTCTGATTTCCGCGGGAACCTACGGGAATGTTGTGCGACTGCTCATGCCGCTGGTAACCACGGACGAGCAATTCGATGAAGGCCTGAACATTCTCGAAGGTGCGCTTACGACCGTATCGGAATCGCTGACCGCGGCCTCTCGGCTGGCTTAGCTTTCCAGGGCCTGAGTGCTTTCAGGTATTTATCTCCGATTGTTCCGCCCATATGTTCATGATCTCCTCTAGTTCAGGCGGATGCGGCCTGATCTCGAAATTCCTTCGCGTTTGCTTGAAGATATTGATCGATAGTCGCGGGATCGTGTCCGAGCAGGGATTTCAGCAGCCCGTCGGTCTTCGCGCCGCCACCTTGTCGGTAATATTGCTGAAGCTCGAGCAATGCCTTTACTTGCCATTCCGGCATGCCCAGTCCAAGCATCGCGTCTCGCTGCGCGGACTCAGGGATGTCCACGAAGCGGACGGTGCGCCCAGCGACTTTGGAAATTCTCTTGGCGAGTTCTTCGTTGGATACCGCTTCTGGCCCCAACAATTGGTAGGTTTTCCCGGCGTGTTCGCCTGCATATAGCGATTTCACCGCGACAACGGCGACGTCGCCAATATCAATGTGGCTGACCTTTGCATCTCCCATAGCTTGGTAAAACGCGCCTTCCTTGCGAATGCTCGGCGCGTAAAACGCGACGATGTTCTGCATAAAGCCATTGGGCTGCAGGATTGTGTAGCTGAGTCCTGTAGATTTGAGTTTCTCTTCGACTTTGCGATGCCAGCTCGGGAACGATTTTCCGTAATCTCCCGCGCCGAGCGCCGAATTAAGGACCACGTGTTTCACTCCGGATTCCTTGCACGCATCGATTACATTGCTTTCCAGCTCGACCAGTTGCGGAATCGGAGAACACACGACATAGACCGCTGCCACTCCGTCCATCGCTTTGCGAAGGCTTGCCTTATCGGAAAAGTCCGCGAGCACCGCTTCACATCCCGCGGGCGCCTTTGCGGCTTCTTCCTTTGAACGGTACATGCCGCGAAATCTTGGCTCTTTTCGCGCGACTTCGTGCAGCATCGCTTTTCCAACGTTTCCACTCGCTCCAGTTATGAGAATCATTTGTCGCTCCATTCCATATTTCTACAAGAAACTCTGCGATATCGCATAATTGTTTTCAAAGGCATCAGAGTAGGCCCAGGGCCGAGCGGTTTTCGCGCTGCACTTGTTTCATGGTGCAGGAGCGTGGGGATTTTTCGGGGCGCCAACGGAGGAATCTGGTGCCGTGGCGGAAGCGTCCGCCGGTGAAATGATCGAATTGAACTTCGGCGACGAGTTTGTTGTCCAGGGGCTGCCATTCCATGGAATGTTTTGTGCTCCAGCGACTTAGTCCGCCGGGGGCTTTGCCGGTGAATCCGGGGGGCTTGATCATTTTTTCGAGTTTTTTGGTCAAGGCCGGGCGATCTTCGTCGTGGATGGAAGAACAGAAGCCTACGTGGTCGAGTTTGCCTTCGCCGTTGTAGAGGCCGAGAAGCAGGGAACCGACCAAAGGCTTTTTTTCCAAGTAACGAAATCCGCCCACCACGCAATCGGCGGTTCTTTGGGTTTTAATTTTTTGCATGCCGGTGCGTTGGCCGGTTTGATAAGGCAAGTCGCCGCGTTTGGCCATGACGCCGTCGAGGCCGACGCCCATGTGGAACCATTTGCGGGCGAGGACGATGTCGTCGGTTAGGGGAGACAGGCGGACGGTACCGTCTTCCTCTAAATACTTTTTTGCGAAAGCTTCGAGAGCTTTGCGACGTTCTCGGAGAGGGAGTTTCACGAGCGATCGTCCTTTTTCGTCAACCAACAAATCAAAAACGATGAAGACGCAGGGTGTTTCCAGGCTTAATTTCAGGACGCGGCCGGCGGCGGGATGTATGCGTTGCAATAAATCGTCGAATGAAAGATTGCCGTCGATTGGGATTACGATCTCGCCATCCAGAACAAATTTATTGGCTTTCACCTTTTTTAATGCGGCGACGAGGTCGGGGAAATATCTCGTTAACGGCTTGCCGGATTTCGACTGAAGATCAACGAGCGATCGGTCGCGGAAGGCGAGGCAGCGGAAGCCATCCCATTTGGGCTCATATTCCCAGTCGGGACCGGTGGGTAATTCGGCGGCGGGGAGCGCCTCCATGGGCGAATATTTTTTTGTCAGCGGCAAGGTCATAGGAATTTTCCCAGGTTCACTCTGCCGCGTTCGGCTAGCAAAGGCTTCCACAGGTCGCCGATTTTGCGCAGGCGTTGGGGAACGTTCAGCATGGTGAAATCCGTCATGCGGACGCCGTGCTCCACTTCTTCCCAGGTCAGCGGAGTGGAGACCGTAGCTTCGGGTCTGGGCCGCACGGAGTAAACCGAGGCGAGCGTTCTGTTCCAGGCATTTTGATTGTAGTCGGCCAGGACGCGCTTGGCCGGACGCTTGGCGATGCGATATTCAGCGGTAATAATTTTCGAATTGCGCAGGGCCATCTCTTTTGAGAATTCTTTGGCGAAAGCCCACACCTGTTTCTGCGCAGGGCCGCGCACGATGGGGACATACACGTGGATGCCGCGCGATCCGGTGGTTTTTGCGTAACTTTTTATTTTTAGTGAGGCCAGAGCATCGCGGACGATTAGTGCCGTTTCCAAGACCTGGTCGAAAGTGGCTCCTTCGGTGGGGTCCAAATCAAAATGAAGGTAGTCGGGGCGGTCCGCATCGTCACAGCGTGCGTACCACGGATTTAAATCGATGCAACCGAGATTCACGACCCAGAGAAGCGAAGAGAGATGGTTGATGACGGGGAAGTCGATCACGTTGCCAGAATGATGTTCGATGGAACAGATCGGAATTGATGGAGGGCGCGGCGAGGGCGCGCGTTTCATGAAGAAGAATTCTCCGGAGATTCCGTTGGGATAACGCTTCATTACCATGGCGCGGTTTTTCAAGTGGGGAAGGAGCCAGGGCGAGATGTCGAGATAATACTGGAGGAGGTCGCGCTTGGTTAGTTTTAGCTGGGGCCAGAAGATTTTTTGCAGGTTCGTGAGTCGTACGGGGCCGCCTTCTAAGGTTAGTTCGGCTTCGTTGACGCCCGTCGGAATGGCGGCGGCGCGTTTCGAACTGGGGCGATTCGCGTTCGGCTGTCTTTGACTGGGCTTCGTTTTGCGCATTTTTTAAAGCTCGATGTTGCCAACTGCGCCTGCTCTATTCGTAGCGCAGGGCGACTAGCGGGTCGACGCGGGTGGCGCGGCGCGCAGGGATGTAGCAGGCGGCTAGGGCGACCAGGCACAACAGGGCGGCGACGGCGGCGATGGTTAGCGGGTCGTTGGCGTGCACGCCGTAGAGCATCGAAGCGAGGTAGCGGGTGACGGCCAACGCTATGGCGACACCTGTTACGGCGCCAACGAAGGCGAGCGTCAAGCCCTGTTTAACGACTAGGCGCAGGACGTCACGTTCTTGCGCTCCCAGGGCCATGCGGATACCGATTTCGCGGGTGCGGCGAGAGACATCGTAGGACAGCAGGCCGTAAAGGCCGACACAGGCGAGCGCAAGCGCGAGCAAAGCGAAGAAGGCGGATAGGCGCGCGATCAGGCGTTCCTGGAATAGCAGGCGGTCGATCTGCTCGGATTCGCTGGTGGTGTGAAAGATTGGGATGTTGGCGTTCAGGTCAGCGACGACGCGACGGATTGCGGGAAGCAAGGCCTGCGGGTCAGCTGCAGTGCGCACTTCAAAGGATGCGGGCATGCCGCTTTGCGGAATGTACATGGTGGCGGTGATTTCCTGGCGCAAAGCACTGTATTTGGCGTCGCGAACCACGCCGACGATTTCGTAGCCCGAACTTTTGGGGCCGACATTTTCACCGCCGGCTGATTGCCCAAATTGTTTTCCCAGCGGATTTTCTTTGTCGAGATATTTCGCGACGAAAGCTTGATTCACGATTGCGGGCGTGGGCGCGGAACTGGAATCGGCGTCACGGTTCGAGGCTGCGATGGCGTAATCGGAAGCAGTAAAACCGCGGCCTCCGTAGAGCGGGATTTGCATGGTGCGGAAGAAGTCGGGACCGACGGGCAAGATATTCGCTTCGGACTCCCGGTCTTCAGGCGTTCCGGGCCAATGGAAACCGGTGATCATCAGGGCGCCGCTGAGGAGCGGGACTGACGAAAAGCTTGCAGACTTCACGCCCGGCGTTTCAGAAAGGCGGCCTTGCAGGTCGCGATAGAAACTATCGATCTGCGTGTCTTTATAACCAGCGATGGATGGGTCGATTTCAAAAATAATCAGGTTGTGGGAATCGAAGCCGACGTCGATGCTGCGCAAATTCCGAAGAGTGCGAACGAGCAATCCGGCGCCAACGAGCACGACGATCGCGAGCGCTACTTGCGCTACCACGAGCGCGTTGCCGACGCTGAACCATCGGCCTCCGTCCTGGGCTACGCTGGCCGAGACGCCGAAGCCTTCCTTTAGAGTTGGGGTTAAATCAATTCGCGCGCTGCGAAAAGCGGGGGCCATGCCGAAAATAATTCCGGTGAGAAGAGAAATCGCGGCGGTGAAGGCGAGGACGCGCATGTCCAGGCCTGCGGCGAATCCGAGCGCACGAGTCTGATTGTTGGATACGAACGACACGATCAGGTGCGCGCCCCAATAGGCGAAGAAAATTCCCAAGGCTCCGCCTGCTGCCGAGAGCATCAAGCTTTCGGTTAGGAGTTGGCGAATGATGCGCGTTCGGCCTGCTCCCAGTGCCAAGCGCACAGCCATTTCTTTTCGCCGGGCTGAGGAACGCGCAAGCATCAGGCCGGCGACGTTGGCGCAAGCGATCAGCAAAATAATTCCTACGGCGAGCATCAGGACATAGAGCGGCTGAGCGTAGCGGCTGCTTGTGCCGTTTAATCCAGAGTGCGCGGGCACGACAGTGAGAGTTGGTTCGTCGGCTGGAGTGGATAAGGTGCGTACCTCTGCTTCGGCTGGAGGGGCATTCAGCGTTTGGCCCTTTGCAGCATTCGGCGACGGGGTTGGAGGCGGCAGCTGGATATTTCCCAGAGGTTTTTTCCCCGGGGGCAGAGGCATCGCCTTGAAAGCCATGTCCGGACCCGCAGAAGGGCCGCCCGGACCTGGGCCGGGGCCGATCGGAATTGAGCCGCGGAGAGGAGACGTCCCGAGTCCGGCATCAAACATCGGCACAGCGCCGTGAATCATTTCGTTGCGGAAAATTCCGCTGAGTATTGCTTGCGCTTGTGGCGCGGGAATTTCCGGTTTCAGCCGGCCGATAATTGTGAGCCACCAGAACGCGACGTTACTTTGGCGATGATCCCAACGCGCGGGGTTGGTGATTCGTTGTGTGTCGGCGAGCGGAAGCCAAATGTCGTAGTCGCTTCCGGGAGTAATGCCGGTGAAACGTTGTTCGGCTACGCCGACGATGGTGAAAGGAACGTCGTTCAACTGAATGGTGCGACCAATTACATCGCGTGAGCCGCCGAACGCACTCTGCCAGTAGCCATAATTGAGAACAGCGACAGAGGCTGCGGATGGCTGATCGTCACTGGGCTCTAGCACGCGGCCCAGGGACGATTTGACTCCCAGCGCACGGAAAAAATCACCGGAGACGACCTGGCCGCTGATGACGCTGGCAGGACCATTGCCGGTGAGATCGAGGCGGCCAGTGTTGGAGAAAGCGGCGGCTCCCGAAAAGACATTTGCCTTTTCAATCTCGCGGAAAACAGGCTCGGAAAACGAGCAGCCTGACGGATTGGAAGCGCCAAAACGCATGTCGGTGGCGCAATCGCCGGAGGACAAGTAACCGTGAATTTTGGGGGCCTTGTGCGCGCTCCATCGCAGGACAACTAATTGCGCCGGGTTGTTCACGGGGAGGGAGCGCAACATGACCGCGTCAATGAGGCTGAAAATTGCGGTGTTGGCGCCAATGCCGAGGGCCAACGTGAGAATGGCGATGGCGGTGAATACAGGGGATTTCGCCAGCATGCGAAGGCCGTAACGCAGATCCTGCAGAAGCGTTTTCATGGTCGCACCTCGGAAAGCAGCCTTGGACAGAGATATCATATTCACGGCCGGTTCAGCCAACCTATGTAACCTGTAGACGCGGAGATTGTAAAACGGATAGCGGTTTGGGTGGCCATGGTCCCAGCCGCCACGTTCATCTGGAAGATTTGGCAGATGTGCGAGAGGGGAAGAGGAGGGAGGCAGCGATTGTGGCGGCCAGGATTGTGGCGATAACGGCCAAGGAAATTAAGGAGGGGATAGAAAAGTGGTCGCCGAGGACCATTTTTGTGCCGACGAAAATTATTATGGCGGCCAGGCCCTGATGGAGGAAGCGGAAGCGGGGAAGGATGTCGGCGAGGGCGAAGTACAGGGCGCGGAGGCCGAGGATGGCGAAAACGTTTGAGGAATAGACGATGAAGGTATCGCGCGTGATGGCCAGGACGGCGGGGACGGAGTCTACGGCGAAAATAATATCCATGGCTTCCAGGGCGACTAGCGCGAGAAGCAAAGGCGTGGCACTCCATTTTCCATTTTTGCGGACCAGGAATTTTTGGCCTTCGAATTCATTTAGGACCGGGAAAAGTCGGCGCGTGATGCGAACCAGCCAAGTATTTTCGGGGTGGAGTTCGCGTTTTCGCGGAAGAAGCATTCTAAGGCCAGTGAAAAAGAGGATGGCGCCGAAGAAGTAGACGATAGGATGAAATTTTTGGAGGAGCGTGATGCCTGTGAGAACGAAAACGGCTCTTAAGACCAGGGCGCCGGCGATGCCGTAGTAAAGGACGCGATGTTGCAAAGCGGAAGGAATATTGAAGGCCCGGAAAATCAGGAGGAAAACGAAAATATTGTCCATGCTCAACGATTTTTCTACCAAGTACGCGGTGAGGAATTCTGTCCCGGCTTGAGGGCCGCGATCAAAGTAAACCCAAAGATTGAAAAGCAGGGCGATGCTGATCCAAGCGGCGCTTTCGATTAAGGCTTCTTTTAGGCCGATGGTGTGAGGGCGGCGATGGAGGATGCCGAGGTCGAGACCCAGTGCGATGATTATTGCTGCGCCGAAAATTATCCAGATGTGTAGAGGGGTTCCCAGCATGTGTGACTAGGGCACCGGTGTTCGGAGAAGTCTAACCTGCCGCGCGGCTAGGGAAAAAGCTGAATGTTTTCCGGCGTGTGAGCGATCTCAGTTTTTTGACGAACGCCGCCGCAACATGCCTGGGAGTTTCTCTAAAATACGGTTGGATATGTGGGAGCTCTTAGCAGGCTGGGCTGCCCTAATCTACTTTAGTTGTGGCAGCATTAAGGGTCTTTAATAAATATCGTGGAGGAAATGGGGGGGACGACGAGACGTCATACCCGGAGAGCCGGGATTATTTCTTCTTGGCTGACCGTTGAGCGCGCACTGCGGAGTTGGCCGCCACCGCGGCACGGATAAGATTCTTCAGAGCACGCGCATTAATCCTATCGCCTTGGAAAAAATCGATTGCTCGCCAAGCGTTGCCTCCGAGGCCCGCGTTGAAGAGCTTGTCAGGATCTGGGAGGCTCGCCCCGTGGGAAAAGGTAAGCTTCACCTTATCTTTGTGGGCGTTGGCGACTGCGATTATTCCATCGTGAGACCACACTGGGCTTCCCATCCACTTCCATTCCTCGATTATCTCCCGGTCGGCCTCAAGAATGCTCTTGCGGATGCTGGCTAACGTTTTGCCACGCCAGTCTGTGAGTCCTGCAATCAGTTGGTCAATACGTTCCGATGGATTCATTGGATCTTTATGCCTCCAATTCTTGTCCCGTTTTCATGCCAGTAGTCTTATTGGCCGATCCCTTCGAAACAAGTCGTCGAAGGACATGGCCTTTCCACATGCAAAGTCCCGAAAGAACAAGTACAGGAACGAAGACAAACCGAGTAGCGGGCGCGTAGTTTGGAATTTGTTCGAACGGACTATAAATATAACCGAGTATGGGAATTGCCAAGACGATGTGAATCCAGCGAAAAAACGAACGTTTGGTGGCTTCTTTCATGATTAATTTGTCCTCCATTCGTCGGTGATACCCTATCATTTACTCGGGCCTAGCTTTGAATTGTGGCGTTTCGATACCGAACTGCTTGGCGTACTCCGCGTTCAGCCGCTGCCAGCCCGGGAACTTCATCGCCTCACCACCGACGATGCGTCCAATCGGCTCACCCGCGAGGAGCTGCTCAAGGACGTCGAAGCAGATGTGCCAGCCCGCGGTGCCCCACGAGATGAAGCGGCGATCGATGTTGTGCCACAGCGTCAGGCGCGTGCCGCCGCCAAAGGCCTCGAGTTCCCAGCGGGTATCGTTGTACTCAAGTCTCTTGGGAGCGTCGGCTCGCGTCACTCTTGTTTCCAGCGGCGTGGGCGTTCCCACCCAGGTAAGTTTCACCGTTCCAACCGTACCCAGGCCCCCATCGACGTCGAAGGGCGCCCACTCGTGCAAATGCGCCGGGTCGGTAAGAGCCTGCCAGACTTTTTCCGGCGAGTGGCGCAGTTGTCTGACGAGAATGAGCGTCCACGTCTCTCCGTCCTTTCGTACCTGCGCTCCGCTGGCCGGACCCGGTGCGTACTGTTTGCGGTCGGTCATCTATCTTCATCCTTAGCGGGAATAGCGTGCCAGCTGGGTGAGCTGAATAAGGTTGCCGCAGGTGTCCTTCAGCATCGCAATGGTCGAGCCAGTCACGTCGGTGGGCGGCATCGTAAACTCGGCGCCGCGGGCCTTGATCCGCTCGTAGTCGCCTTGACGTCGTCGGTGGAGAACATGGCCGCGGGGCCGCCCAGTTGAAACGTCGCCTGCTGGCACGCTTTGGCTGCGGGTTGGTCGTTCAGCGCCAGCTGCAGCTCGGTGCCGTCCGGCTCCTCAGGCGAGGCCACCGTCAGCCAACGAAATGGGCCCTGACTGAAATCGGCCTTCTTGGCAAAGCCCAGTACCTCGGTATAGAAGCGCAGGGCCTTATCCTGGTCGTCCACGTATACGCTGGTCATTTTAATTCTCATTTCGTTTCTCCTCTGTCACATTCGCGGTTTGGGCCGCCTCGTCTTCTCCTTGTCTTCCTTTGCGTTGGTGTTGACTGTTCCATGCGGTCGAGGTGGCGTTCGAGAGCATCCAGGTGAGCGGACCAGAACCGACGGAACCGAGCCAGCCAGGCATCCACCTCCCGAAATGGTTCAGGTTTCAGCCGGTAGAGACGGCGCTGTGCATCCACCGTGGATTCCACGAAACCGGCCTCGCGCAGCACTCGCAGGTGCTTTGACACGGTCGGCTGCGTCATACGTAGCTGACGCTCGATCTCTCCCACCGACTGTTGTGAGGAGACCAGTAGGCCCAATATCGCGCGGCGGTTCGGCTCCGCAATGATTTCGAATACAGATTCCATTCCCTTGATATACTCCACAGAGCATATACGTGTCAAGGCATATAAAGACAGGAGCCCAGACAACGGTTCTAGTCGGCGTGCGGGGATGCACCGTCTGATGCTTTCTGGCCGGGTGCGATTCAAAACGTTGCGCGCTCCGGCCGCCCTGGGGATGAACGCAACAGTGCAGTGACTTTTGTGGGTTGAGTTGTGGATTGAAGCTGTATGAACCAATCATTCCCAAGTGGTTTGTGAGCGGGGACGACGAGACTCGAACTCGCGACCTCTGCCGTGACAGGCGGTATGCGCACGGCCTACGCAGAATCAGAAGGTTAGGCGTGCGGTAGTCGGCGACCGTTGGCTTTGTTGCGCTGCATTGGAAATTTTGTGCAACGGGTTGTATAACGCTAATGGGTGTAAACAGTCACCCACTGTCGTCGAAGACTGCGATAGATCGGCTTCCCATTCGGCGTGCGTCATTACTCCGACCTTAAACACCCGCGGCCGCGACTCAAACTAGTTTGCGACCACGGTAATCACGATGGCGGGATAGTTGTTGTAGACAGCATTATAATTAATTTGCCAGGAGGCACCCGCTGGCGGCGTTGGAAGGTTCAGCGTGGTGAACGTACCGATGATACCGGCTTGGGCAACGACGACCGGAGATGTCTGACCAACGTAGGTTGTGTAACCGTTTGACATCGTAATGGTTAGTGTTCCGTCCACATCTGCCATGCCACTCATCTCGGGGAACGCGGTCGTGAGTGGATAGTCAACTCCGAAGACTTCCATGAGATTAGATTTATTGGTCCCCGTGAAGTTGCCGCTTACCGTAAAACCATTGTAAAAAATGCTGTTCGCGTGGGTTCGAACCGGGACCATTTTGCTACCCGTGAGATTGACGTCACCAGTGATAGTACCCGAACCGTGTATTGTTCCGCCGTTAACCGAAAAGCTCGCTGCTGAAATGCTCGCAGGCCCAGTCAGTGACGTAGTGCCTTTTGTTTGAGTGTAAATCCCTGCACAATTCAGAGTGCTGTCGCCTCCAACGTCGATGGTTCCAGTGTTAGCGATGCTGCCAACCTCGAATACGGCAGGAAAGTTTTTGACACCGGTTATGGAAATGGTTGCGGAATTCGTCAGCGTGTTAAAACTAAATGTTCCGTTGGCGTCGAACAGCCTTCCTGCCACAATCGTGTTACCGCTCACTGTAAGGGCATCTTCTTTAAAATCCAGTTTACCTTCCTTGTTCACGGTGAGAGAACCCGTGATGTCCAAGGTTTTATTGGTTTCGCTGGAAAGCGTAGATACCGCAGTTCCTTTTGTGCCTCCCAGAACAAGGGAATTGATAGTTACGTTCATGTCCAGGATCGCGTTATCTGTACCACCCGAATCAATTATTACGTTATAAACTGTAGTCCCGTCGCTGCTGTTGTTTGGAACTCCATTTGACCAATTCGCCGGATTGCTCCAACAGCCATTACTAAAGGTTCCCGCGCAAAGCGCTCCCACTCCACCCCCGGTCCAGTTGTCGTTAACCACCGTTTGGCCAAAGGCGACTGTAGGACAGAAACATGCTGCAATGGTGGCAAGAAGGAATAGCACTTTGTACGACCCGACCGAGTTCGTATCACGAAAACGTGGTGAGCGCATGCCCGTTCTCCTTTAATGGGTTCGGGAAAGGCAAAACTGCTAAAAATAAGATGAGAATAAACTATCGGATAACGTATATGTCAAGTTTATATAATTTACTTCTGCCGTTACCCAAGAAGTTCGAAACCGCTAGGCGATTTGTTCGTGGTGAATTTATCCCACTGGATTTTTAGAAATTCAGAATTCTCTCTGAACGGGAATAGACATAGAATGCAGCCCATGCCGACCTTCAAGAAGGTTGAACGAGCACAGGTCATTATCCAAGACGGACAAGAATTACACCTCAAGAAGTGTGCCAAGTGTAGGGCAGAAGGCGCAGAGCAAAGGCGGATATTTTCGTGCAGCGAGCTAAGGCATGTACATCCACAAATCGCTGAGGTCTCCCCTGGTTCCTCCTGCAAAACCATAGCCGCCGAAAAGCCACAGGTTTCCATTCGCATCGGTCCATGCAGCCGACCGAAGACGAGCGCCGGGAATATTTCCCGGGGCAGGCGTACCTCCAGCGCCGTATACTCCATTTTGATTACCTAATTTGGCTCCGGAGACCCACACCCATTGACCGTTGCTATATTTCCAAAGGTCGTTCAAGAAATCTTCGTTGCCTGTCGAATCGAAACCTTCTCCGCCAAAGAGCCAGAAATTTCCGGACGAAGCGACCCAGCTAACAGGATTCCCCCGCGCACCGGGCATACTCCCGTTACCATAGGTTCCCGGCTGGTTGACTTGAGAAGAACCAGACATCCACGCCCATTGGCCATTGCTGTACTTCCACAGGTCGTTGAGCAATCCGGTTCCGGCAGAACTGGCCCCACCGAAGAGCCACAGGCTTCCCGACGAATCTATCCAGCCAACTGCCCAATTCCTTGCACCAGGAACATTTCCAGGCGCCGGTAAGCCCTGAGTGCCGTACACGCCGCTTTGGTTGGGCAAATTGGACCCAGAAACCCAAGTCCATTCACTATTGCTGTACTTCCAGAGGTCGTTGAGCTCTCCAATTGAGCCATTTGAATTAATGTCTATCCCGCCGAAGAGCCACAAATTTCCGGACGCATCAATCCAACTGATGGCGCCAGACCGTGAACTGGGAATGTCACTCGCAGCGGGAACCCCAAGAGTGCCATACGTTCCCTGCTGCTCCGCGAGGTCAGAGCCACCCATCCAAGTCCATTCGCCAGAGCTGTACTTCCACAGGTCGTTGAGCGTCGACTCATTGCCCTTGGAATCGAAACCATATCCTCCGAAAAGCCAGAAGTCTCCGGACGTATCGGTCCAACTGACAGCTTGGTAGCGGGCTCCGGGAATATTAGACATTGCGGAAACACCGAGAGAACCATACGTACCTATTTGGCTGCCGAGATTGGACCCGCCCATCCATGTCCATTTACCGGCGGAGTATTCCCATAGATCGTTCAATGGAAGAAATGCCCCGGCCGAATCGAAACCGTTCCCGCCGAATAACCAGAAATTCCCGGACGCATCGGTCCACGTGACGGGAGTTTGTCGGCCTCCGGGATTATTGTTCGCGGCGGCCACCCCCAGGGTCCCGTAGACACCACTCGTGCTTACAGTGTTGAGACCCTTCATCCATGTCCATTCGTTATGGCCGCAGTTGATTTCTATATTTGTGACGTTGGCAGTAGCTATCCCGGAGCCACCGGTCAGGCCGCAAATCTGGGTTGGGTTGGAAGGCTGCGCAGAAATCGTGACGCTATACGGACTCCCGCTGGCAACAGCGGTGGCAAACGTAAAGCTTCCGTTCGCGCTTACTGGCAGGTTGTCGTGCAGATTGTTCTGTAAAATGAGCCCGCCATCAGTGCCAGCGAGGTTTACGACAGTGACGCCGATGCTGAACGTCCTGGGTGGGGGGCTCATGCTATTGCAAGCAGCGAGAGCAGATAGGGATACCACCGGAATGATCACGGAGAAATGTTTCGAAACGACTCTCATAACGGGGCCTTCTCCTCTGCCACGGCAGGAACCCTCTGAGTGATGTGCCACGTGTAAAACACAGGATCATTCACGCACGAGGGAGATTAACAGACTAGAATGATGACGCAGGGGTACATAGCCTGTGCTGTGCCATAGCCGATACTATCAACCGCCATCAAAACGCTGGCTCGACGTACTAAGTCCTGACAAGTCGACTAAAATCAGGGCTTAGATCGTCCGAAATTAATGCGCGAATTCGGTCGAGCCTGCGATAGATCTTGAAGGGTTTTGAATTGCGCGATGGACTATAATCCGGGAATGGCATCCGCAGGGCAGAGTACCGAGCGGGCTCGGCAGGCGCAAGACGTTGACGCCATTCCCACTCTGGCGTGGTCGGCTCGTCCCGACGGCTCCGCTGAATTCCTCAATCGGCGCTGGCTGGATTACACCGGGCTCTCGGCACAAGAAGCATCGGATTGGGGCTGGACTGCGGCGCTTCACATAGAAGACCGCGACAGGCTCATGGTTTTTTGGCGGCACTCGCTGGATTCTGGCGAGGCCGGTGAGATTGAAGCACGCCTGCGCCGCTACGATGGAGACTATCGTTGGTTCCTGTTCCGTATAGAGCCCGTACGCGACAATCACGGCGGCATCCTCAAATGGTATGGCGCCAATACTGATATCGAGGATCGCAAGCGCGCCGAGGCACTACTGGCCGCCGAGAAACGGACCCTGGAAATGATCGCCAGCGGGGATCGCCTGGCAGATATCCTGGCAAGGTTGTGCGAAACGATCGATGCTCAGGCCAGTAACATCAAGTCCGCGGTAATGCTGATGGACGCGGACGGCATGCACCTTCGGCCCGCAGCCGGTCCTCGACTTCCCAAGGGCTGGGTTGAGGCCATCACTCCATTAAAGATTGGCCCTTGTATAGGTTCTTGCGGTACTGCCGCGTCTCGGAAGCAGCGGGTGATCGTTTCCGACATTGCAACAGACCCCTTATGGGCTAACTACCGAGACCTTGCTTTGAGTCACGGCTTGCGCGCCGCGTGGTCTCAGCCACTACTCTCCAAAAATCAAGAAATTCTTGGCACCTTCTGTGTTTCCTATACGGAGCCTCGTACCCCTAACGAGACTGATCTGCAACTAATCGAAGGCGCGGGCCACATCGCCGTAATCGCCATCGAGGGAGAGCGATCGCAGGAAGCATTGAGAAGCGCCTTTGAGGAGATCCGGAACTCGGAAAAGAAACTTCGGAAGATCATCGACACGATCCCGACACTCGCGTGGTGTAGCTTGCCGGATGGTACGGGAATATTTTGGAACCGGCGATGGCATGAGTATACGGGCTTATCCCTTGAAGTAGTTCGCGGCTGGGGATGGCAGGATGCCATTCACCCGGAGGACTTGAAGGAAATAACAGATAAGTGGCTGGGATTTTTGGCCTCTGGCCAGCCGGGCGAAGTCGAGGGAAGGCTGCGTCGATTCGACGGGACGTATCGATGGTTCTTGTTTCGGGCTGAGCCATTGCGGGACGAATCGGGCGATATTGTCAACTGGTATGGAACGGATGCTGACATCGATGACCTTAAACGCGCTGAAGCTAAGCTCCGACAGGATGAGGAAGAGCTTCGGCGCATGACCGATGCAATTCCACACACGATCTTTGTCTTGGATCCGAAGGGGAAAGCCATTTACGCAAATCGCGTGGCGCTTGAATATACCGGACGGTCACTCGACGATGTGCAAGCCGACGATTTTCGGGCGAGTGTTCTGCATCCTGATGACGTTCGGAGATTTTGCGAGGAACGTCACAAAGCTCTCTCCGGTACGGCTCCATTCGAAAACGAGCAACGGACTCTGGGAAAGGATGGTAAGTATCGGTGGTTCCTGTTCCGGTATAACCCGTTACTGGACCAGAGCGGACAAGTCATTCGGTGGTATGTAACAGGGACTGACATCGACGATCGTAAGCGCGCCGAAGACAGCATGAGAAACGAAACCGTCGCGTTGCGCGAGGAAATCGTGCGCTCGTCCATGTTTGAGGAAATTGTTGGTTCCTCCGAGACGCTGCGCATAGTGTTGGCGCAGGTTTCTAGAGTAGCTCCCACGGATTCGACGGTTCTCATCCAGGGTGAGACTGGAACCGGCAAAGAGCTGATCGCCCGTGCGATTCATAATCGGTCCAAGCGCGCGAACCGCGCTTTCATTCGTGTCAACTGCGGTGCGATTCCGCCTTCGTTGATTGCTTCTGAACTGTTCGGACACGAAAAAGGTTCATTCACCGGAGCATTGCAGAGACGTCTAGGACGTTTCGAATCAGCCGACGGCGGGACGATTTTCTTGGATGAGATCGGAGAACTGCCCCCAGAGACACAAGTCGCCTTGCTGCGGGTTCTCCAAGAGCGGGAATTTGAGCGTGTCGGCGGGAATCAGCCGATTCTGGTTGACATACGAGTGTTGACAGCCACCAACAAAGATCTGAGTGCTGCAGTCGCTGAGGGTTCGTTCCGCGCGGATTTGTTCTATCGACTCAACGTTTTCCCGATTAAAGTGCCGGCACTTCGTGATCGAGTGAACGACATCCCGTTATTGGTGGAATACCTGGTAGACCGCTACGCCAAGAAGGCCGGTAAGAGAATTCGAAGTATAAGCAAGGGCACGCTGAATTTGTTCCAACGCTACGACTGGCCCGGTAACATCCGCGAATTGCAAAATGTGATCGAGCGGGCAGTGATACTTTGCGACGGGGAAATCTTTTGTGTTGATGCCAGCTGGCTTACGCCGGTCGCTCCCAAGACAGCTGCCTCGAGCGTTCCACTGATCGAAGATCTTGCCGAGCGCGAGAAAGTGATGATCGAAAACGCGCTGCGTGAGTCGGGCGGCTTGATCTCTGGCCCGACGGGAGCCGCTACGAAACTGGGATTGCCGAGACAGACGCTAGAATCAAAGATTAGAAAGCTGGGAATCGGCCGGCGTCGCCTCAAGACCCCGTAGTTTCCCAATCAGATTTGCGAGCTTTTCTTCATTGGCAGCCCGCGCTTCGATTCCTGCCCGATTTCAACAAGCTTAGACAGCTTCTCCCGTGCGATAGCGACCCCCGCGGCGTGATGCTGAGTTTTCAGCGCCACGCCGAAATTACGGCGTGACTTCAAAACCTAAATATCAACGATTCAAGTAATTACAAACGGCGCTGGTATTGCAATCTATGGGGGTGTGAAACGAGCGTCGGGTCGAGCATGACCTTGAGGATCGAAAGGTGTTCCGAAGCACACAGCACCACCATTCGACTCATCGGGCGGATGCAGGCACAACATTTGGCGGAACTGGAGATGCAGATTAGGGAGAGTGGATCGAAGGTGGCCTTGGATTTGGAGGAAGTGGACTTGGTCGATGTTGAGGTTGTTCGCTTCCTGGGGATGTGTGAAACACAAGGAGTCACACTGCTCAACTGTTCGCCCTACATACGCGACTGGATCGGCAAAGAACGATTAGAGAAACAGGAGAATAACGATGGCTAAGAAACTGGAGGGAAGGATTGCACTTGTTACGGGCGGCTCGCGCGGCATTGGTGCGGCAATCGCTAAGCGTTTAGCTGCGGACGGAGCGAACGTGGCCATCACCTATACGAAAGGTGCCGATGCGGCTGCGTCGGTGGTTAAGGAAATTGAACGCGCTGGCCAAAAGGCGATCGCAATTCGGGCGGACGCCGCGGATGCCAACGCCGTCAACGCCGCGGTCGAAAAGACTGTCGGGGCCTTCGGTCGGATCGACATCCTGGTGAACAGTGCTGGCACAGCCATCCCCAAGACGTTCGAGGAGACTACGCTGGAGGAGATGGATCGCGTCATTGACGTCAACATCCGCGGCACCTTCGTCGCCACGCAAGCGGCGCTGAAGCACATGAGGAACGGTGGTCGCATCATTATGATCGGTTCGTCCGTAGGCGAGCATGTCGTGGTTCCCGGCCTAGTGCCCTACTCGGCTACAAAGGGAGCCGTCAAGATGTTCACCCAAGGCTTGTCCAGAGAGGTCGGGTCCCGAGGCATCACCGTCAACAACGTGCAGCCAGGTCCGATTGACACGGATTTGAATCCCGCCACCGGCGATTGGGCGGTACCGCAGAAGGCCGCCACAGCACTCGACCGCTACGGGCACGTCGATGAGGTCGCCGCGCTGGTAGCATTTGTCGCCGGTCCGGAGTCCTCGTACATTACCGGGGCAAATCTTACCGTGGATGGCGGAATGAATGCCTGAACCGACGCACACGAAGGCCAGCTGCGAGTCTCGGCGATGTGATTCCGCAGGACGGGAAGGGCCGTTTCAATTGCGAGACCGAAGGCATGATCCGTCCGCAATACCTATCAAGTGGTGGGTGTCCGAAGGCTAATGTGGTGGAGAAACACAGCATCTCTTCTGAGTTAGCACAGAAACTGCAAGGATAAAGCCGTGGGGAAAGTTAGAGAACTTGGTGGTGCGTGGCTTCTCTTTAGTAGAAGGAGTCTGAGAGAGTCGAGATTCATGAAAACATTGATTACAAATAAGCTATTCACACCAATTCAAGTCGGATCCATGGAACTGAAGCACCGCGTGGTGATGGCCCCGCTCACTCGCTCGCGGTCCGTTCAGCCGGGGAATATTCCGGGTGACCTCATGCTCGAATACTATTCGCAACGGGCGTCGGACGGTGGCCTCATAGTTTCTGAAGGGACATCGATTTCAATCGCAGGCGGAGGGTGGTTTGGAGCCCCCGGCTTGTATTCCGACGAGCAGGTCGCGGGGTGGAGGAGAATCACGGACGCCGTTCATGGGAAACGCGGGCACATGTTCTCCCAACTGTGGCATACGGGGCGTGCTGCGCATGTGGACTCGACGAACGGCAACACCCCTGTCAGCTCTTCCGTCAACCCCGAGTATTGGCAGGATCCAACGATAAAAACCTCCACGCCCCACGGTTGGCTACAGCCTTCGCCTCACCGGGCGCTTGAAATCAGAGAAATCCCGGGCATTATCGTGGATTATCGCAAAGCCGCTGCGCGCGCTAAGGCGGCGGGTTTTGACGGCGTTGAGCTTCACGCGGGTAACGGCTACCTGCCTGATCAATTTCTGCAGGATGGCATCAATAAGCGAACCGATATATACGGTGGTTCGATCGAAAATCGATCCCGCTTCTTGCTTCAAGTGGTTGAAGCACTGGTTTCCGTGTGGGGCGGCAACCGTGTCGCGGTGCGCATCGCACCGAGCGGAACTTGGAATGGAGTATCGGATAGCAATCCGTCCGCGCTGTTTGACTACGTGGCAAAGCAACTAACCCACTTTGGACTTGCGTACTTGCACATCATCGAACCGCGCATCAAAGGGAACGTGCTGATCGCCGAGGGCCAAGGGCCCATTGCGACCGCGAGGCTGCGAAAGATATTCACGGGAACGATTATTGCGGCGGGGGGTTTTGAACCGGACACTGCCGAGGCTGCTGTTCGAGATGGCTATGCGGATTTGGTCGCCTTTGGACGGCATTTCCTCGCGAATCCCGACTTGCCAAAGCGCATCAGGCTCGGGCTGCCTCTGAATGCGTACGATCGGGCCACGTTTTACACTTTCGACGCTCGCGGCTACACCGACTATCCGTTCTACGAAGGGCGAATCGCAGTCGCATGAGTACTACGCATTTCTCAGAGGCGAGCACGGGAGGCTGGTGACCCTTTGTTCGAAAGACCGGACTGGGCGAAATCTTGTCTAGGGGGTGAATTCATGCAGCTCGGAATGATCGGGCTCGGAAGAATGGGGGCGAACATGGTGCGGCGCCTGTTAAGGAAAAGGCACCAATGCGTAGTCTTCAACAGATCGCCAAAACCGGTGCAGGAGTTGGTTCAAGAGGGAGCAGTGGGAACTGATTCGCTGACGGATTTTGTGAAACAGCTCGCGAAGCCCCGAGCGATATGGTTGATGGTGCCGGCGGCTTCTGTGGATCGAAGTATCGCCGATCTCGTGCCGAATCTCGAGGCTGAGGACATTCTTATCGACGGCGGCAACTCTTACTACGTCGATGACATTCGTCGCGCCAAGGAGCTCGCACTAAGGAACATACATTATGTAGATGTGGGGACGAGCGGCGGCGTATGGGGTCTTGATCGCGGCTACTGCATGATGATTGGCGGGGAAAAAAGCGTGGTGAAGCACCTCGATTCGATTTTCGCCGCGCTCGCGCCAGGGTCTGCTAGCGCGTCGCAAACACCCGGACGCGAATCTTTCGGCGGAACCGCCGAAGAAGGCTATCTGCATTGTGGCCCCAACGGAGGCGGACACTTTGTAAAGATGATCCACAACGGAATCGAGTACGGCCTTATGGCGGCATACGCCGAGGGACTTAGCATTTTGCGCAGCGCGAATGTGGGCAAAGCGCAGAGTTCTGTCGATGCGGAAACTACACCGCTGCGCGATCCTGAGCACTATCAATTTGACTTCGATCTGCGTGATATCGCTGAGGTGTGGCGGCGCGGCAGTGTGATTGCCTCGTGGCTACTTGATTTGACTGCGGCTGCCTTGGCGAAGGACCCAACCTTAGCCCAATTCGAAGGCCGCGTTTCGGATTCGGGCGAGGGCCGCTGGACGATCAAGTCCGCGATTGACGAAGCGGTTCCGGTCCCGGTCCTCTCTGCGTCGCTCTATCAGCGTTTCGCCTCACGCGGCGAAGCGGATTACCAGCACAGAGTTCTTTCTTCGATGCGATACGGGTTCGGCGGTCATTTGGAAAAAGCGGCCTCCAAGTAGCTCCGTAGAAAGGACTCGCACTGTGTACGTTCCGGCTTGTTGGTATGTACGGGTGCTTTAGAGCGGGAATAAAACGGACGTTGCCGCTCGTGATCGGTCCGCTGCGACTGCCGTGTGGCCGAATCGACGAGACTCTCGCATCGACGTTGCGGGGAAAGGTCTTTATGGGCGACGAACGGATCGGCGCGACTGATCAAAAAGGGGCCCACGCTCCTTCGATGGCGCAGCTTTTCGCTTCGGCTGAGAGGGAGCTGTCCGCGTTTATTACTGCGGTCAATACTCTGTTCGGAGCTGAGCAGGCACAGCAGGCGGGCGAAGACTGGATGGAGGAATTGGAGCAGACGGATTTCCCAAGTGCAGCCCCAGTTATTCGCTGGCGACGGGTAACCATCGCGGCAGCTTCCAGGCTCGCGGGCCGCGTGAACGGTCTCGCTCGAGAGGTTAAGTAGTACGCAGCGCTGGAGGAAATAATGGTTCAGCAGAACAAAACCGCACTGGTGACGGGCGCTTCTCGTGGAATTGGACGAGCCATTGCGTCAGCGCTTGCTAACACGGGTGCACATGTATTGGTTCACTACCCACGCTCCGCACAAGATGCGGAGTCTCTCGTCGCCACCATCCGCTCCAAGGGAGGCCGCGCGGAGGCGATAAGCGCAGACCTGGCGACTTCGGAAGGAGCAACTTCGCTAGCCAAAGAAGCCCGCTCAATCGTTGGCGACCGATTGGACGTACTCGTATTGAATGCTGGCATCTCCAAAGCTGCCACCATCAAAGATCACAGCCTGGAGGATTTTGGCAATCTCTTTGCGACGAATGTACGCAGTCCGTTTTTTCTGGTGCAGCAGCTTCTGCCCATCCTAGATGAAGGATCGAACATTATCGTGATCTCTTCGCTCGGGGCTCACGCCGTAGTTGGAAAGTCCGGTATGGAAAACCCTTCGATCCTTGCTTACGCCTCAAACCAAAGGAGCACTCGAGATTCTGGTCAAAAACTGGGCGGCCATTCTAGGAACCCGAGGCATTCGCGTGAATGCAGTCGCGCCAGGCGTGATCGACACTGACATGTCGAAGTTCACAAAGACTGAGGCAGGCCGGGACGCCGCGCTAGGGATGCAGGCATTGAAACGGATCGGCAAGCCGGAAGATGTCGCGGACGTCGTCACGTTCCTTGCGTCAGACGCAGCCCGCTGGATCACGGGAGCCAGCATCCCTGTCGATGGCGGGTCGAAGCCTGAGGGGCGTTCGACACCGTTTTAAGAGATTAAGGAGGCACTAGCTATGGTTTCACCCGTTGCTTTGAACGGCATGTATGTGATTTTGGGGGCGAGCGGGAACACCGGCTCGATCATTGCCGATTTCTTGCTATCGAAGGGTAAGAACGTGCGCGTCGTAGGTCGCGACGCAAGACGACTGCAGCGCTTTGTGCCTAAAGGTGGAGAGGCGCTCACCGGCGACATGAGCGATGCGGTTGCGCTAACCAAAGCCTTCAGAGGCGCGCTTGCGGCCTACCTGTTGTTGCCGCCGATAACCTCCCGGGAGGACCAGGAGCGACAGAGCGATGCGATCGCGAAAGCCGTGAAGGAGTCCGGTCTGCGCTACGCAGTGTACTTGAGCAGCTACGGCGCTCATGTCCCGGAGGGCACCGGGCCAGTCACGGGGCTGCATTCTTCGGAGCAAAAACTCAATGCTATCGGCGGTTTGAACCTTCTGCACCTGCGCGCCGCGTACTACATGGAGAACAATCTGGCGGCGATCAGCATGATTCAGGGGATGGGAATCTTCGGACACGCACTGCTACCCGACCTGAAGCTGCCCATGATGGCGACGCGCGATGTTGGCGACTATGCCGCCCAGCGCCTCCTGGATCTGAATTTTTCCGGCAAACAAACCCGCGAGCTGCTTGGCGAGCGCGACCTGTCGATGGCGGAAGCGACCGCGATCATTGGGCGTGGCATCGGCAAACCGGATCTGCGTTACGTGCAGTTTCCCTATGACCGGATGCAGCAGGTGTTAGAGCAAATGGGTATGCCGCCGACGAAAGCCGCGGTGTACATCGAGATGTTCAAGGCCATCAACACCGGAGTTCTCGCTGCGCAGGAGCCGCGTTCGCAGGAGAACACTACACCGACTTCGTTTGAAAAATTTGTGCAGGAGGTCTTTGCGCCTGCATATCACGGCAAGGCTGTCACCGATTAGGGCTCACCGCCTAGGTGACACCGATTGTGGGTGCCCGAGATTTTCGGAAAGCACCTCCTGAAAATTGTCGTGCAAAACGGTACGCGCCAGGCATGGCGAAACAAGGCACGAAGGACGGCACGATGTTGTTCGTTTTGAACGGCGCTAGGCAGTAAAGCGAGAGTGACAGGGGATACGACAATCACAAACTGGAGGAATGAAAACATGCCGGACCATCAGGACGGAAGTATTAGTCGCGACGAGCTTGAAAAAAGGGCTTACGAGGTTTACTTGCAGCGCGGTGCGGAACACGGTCATGACGAGGAAGATTGGCTGCTGGCCGAGGCTCAATTAACCGAAGAACGCAATCTCGACCGTGAAACCTCCGAGCCTCTTAAGACGCAAAGCGCGGGGGTATGATGGCGCGTTGAGTCTATCGTCCCAGATCGACCATCTCGATCCGGATTAAGGTTCCACTTAATATCCGCGGTTTTGCTGAGCCATTTGTGTTACGGAGATGGCTGCCCAATAACTCTTATTGGGCCGATGCTGTAACACATTGATTCAACATGCGCTCTTCTTCATACAAAGAAGGCGTTCAGCATGTCCAGGTCGGAGATGAATGTAATTGCTTTGACCTGGGCTGCCACCGGACTCGGCAAAACCAAAACCATCAGCAGGGTAAGAACGGCGATTGTATGGAGAACACCCAAAAAACCTTTGCTTAACACGCTCCTCTTTGCGGTCTGGACCAATCTGCTGACAAATCCGCGGTTTCGTAAAACCGTGCATGTGTCGTGCAACAGGGGGTTGAACACACTTCTACTACGGGTGAAAGCCGCTAAACGAATTGGACTACGGGGGCCGATCGTCCCAGTCTCCCCAGGGCAGATCGAGAGGAGAACTACACAGATTCCTACAATCAGACCGGAAATACGAAATCAAGCGGGGATTCAATAAAATGGTGTTACGGAGGCATTAACATCGCTATTCCGGCTGGAAATATTTTCTAACACTTCAACCGGAATTCAGAAATGTCCGATTATCCGTCCACGTTAATTTTGCTGGGGGTAAATCCAAATGCGCCGCAGTTCGAACCGTACCGCGCCGGCAATACTTTCGGCGCTGGAAGCGGCGGATGGTCAGTTGTGTGCCGGATGTGATCTCGAGCGGTTTCTTCAAATAACCTAGCGCAGGTCTTGCGCCATGCGCTTTCGCCTCCACTGAGTTCCAGTGCTCGTTACCGAATGCCAACCCCGACGCCACAGACGGTTCCGGAATCTTGGCAACTTCTCGCTGTAGAAAGATCCTCGAACGCGTATACATAATACGGACCGCTTGCGGAGAGACTGAGAGTGACGTACAGGCGTCCACGCACGGAATCAACGGCGGCGCCTCCAGCAAAGGCAAAACCGGCCGGCAGCGGGAAAGACGACATCGAGGGTTCCGGAATGAGTTCTCCGGATACGTCATTTCTTACTTCGATGCTGGGCGTCGTGGGGTTGCCGAGGTAAAGATGATGCAACGCGTTGTTGTCCTCGACGAACGTAGGGACATAGTTCAAGGGTTTCGTTTGAAGAATTTTTTCCGAAGACCCATTCACGATCTGCAAGTCGGTTCCCGAAACTGCGTAGATCAGGTTCGCTACCGGATTGATTGCAAGCACGGTGCCGCCGAAGCTGGTCGTTGTGACGAGATATGTCTTAGGATTAACTTCTTCGGAAACAAAGACGCCGGTATTGGGATATACCTCATATTCCACATAGAGCCGACCCGTAGTGGGATTAACGGCAATAGAGCTCATTGTTCCCCCTGATGGTATGGGCCCCTTAACGATCTTAAATGTATCAGCATCAATGGCAAATACCGGATCGTTTCCCGGACCACACTGGGCTCCCACCCACATGATCCGCGATTTGCCGTTAAACACTACTTCACCGGGACAGTACGGGGATCCGACGTTCACGGGGGTGACAATCTGCGTGTTCGTCGACCCGGAATAGATGAGGACGTTATTGCTGTACAATCCCCCGGTCCAGTAATTGTCATTCTTCAGATCCACAGCTGTTCCGCTTCCAGTCACAGAGGCCAGGATTGAGTACGTGCATGAAGCGTTCCCAGCTATTGGACACGTGCTTCCATCAATCACCGTGACTCCCTGCGCACTGTTGAAGAGGGTACTCTGATAGAGGAGGTTAAGAGCGGGATTCAATGCAAGGGCCTGAGAGGATGGAACCTGGACTTGGCCCAAGATCGGCATGCATCCATTCGCACATGTGCTTTGGGCGGATGCACCGGCGACTGCGGCCAAGGAGAAAAGCAGAATACAAATACTTTTTCCTACCACGTCCATTTTCTTTGAGCTGAGAGAATTCATCAAGTCCCCCGAGATACGAGTTCCCGCATCTTAGTCCTTATGGGCGTAGAATAAAAGGTATTAAAAAAACGGTAACCTCCCAGCTCACTCTCGCATGATTTTCAGCGGCTCGGATCGCATCTATTCCGGGATCACTTCAACTTCAGGTACTCTGCCTTTGCGGCGTGGAGGATCGGGATATTGGCGTCAGCATTACTCCAGAGCGTGAAGAAATCATGATACGCGGCGCGGGCTTTGACGAAGTCGGCTTGCATGGCATAGGCGCGGGCGAGGCCGAGATAGGCTAGGGCACCAATGGGCTCGTTCTGCACAATGCCGCGATAGTCAAGGATTCTCTGAAATTCGGCCACGCCTTCGCCGCTCCGATGCGCAGCTAGGAATGCTTCTCCGCGCACATAGACCGGATAGAGCGCTGGCGTGAAAGCAGCGCCGGTAGGTGTCCCCATCTCATAGGGAGCGGCGGACTGAAGGGCTTGGAGGGCCTTCGGGGCATCGCCGCGACTCAAGGCGAGCTGAGCACGAAGCGGAGGCAGGTAGTTAAACTGCACTAAAGTATCCTCCGGCAAGCGCTTGGCCAAGTCATCGGCCAGTTTCTCGACTTGAAGTTGATTCCGGGCGGAATCTCCCACTAAAGCGAGTGCTAGTGCTGCTCCGTACTGCACAGTCTTGCCCGTCGAAAAACTCAGTGCAGCCTCAGCTCGCCGCCTGGCCTCAGCTGAATTCCCGACGAGCGCTTCTCGCAGGGCTGCATCGGCTTCGTAACCTGCCGCCGTTTCCTTGTCCAAGGACCGCTCGGCTGAAGCCACCGCCCTGCGAGAAAACTCTCGAGCCTTGCTGATTTGGCCAGCATAGGCAGCCGTATCGGCTTCGCTCGCTAGCAGCACGTCTTCCCACCCTGGCCGACCTTCTGACCAAGCGATTTGCTCCGCCATCCTCGCCGCATCGTTCTTGACAAACGCGAGCTGGTACAAAATCAAGTGCAGAAAAGGAGAATCTAGATTTTTTGCCTGTGCATCTTGGGCCGTGGTCCAGGCCTGGTCCAACCGACCCAGATAGAGGTACGTGATGACGATGTTCGCATAGCTCTGACCGCTACTGGGATCGAGCCGCAGGGTCTCGAGCAATTCCGCGAGCGCCTTGTCGTAGTGTCCGAGATTAGTGTAGATGCTACCCAGGTTCCCTGGCGGCACATCATTTCGCGGATAAGTCTGTTGCCATAATTCATAGACTTGGCGCGCCCGTACCAAGTCTCCGGTGAAAACGTGGTAGTAGTGAGACTCGATATAGAAATTCTCGGGAGCACTCACCCTCTCGCGCAGCTCGTAGGCTTTTTGCATGCTCTCCGCCGCCAAGCCGGTTTCCCCGAGATTGAAATAGCATGAACCGAGCATTGCATAGGCCATTGCGAAATTAGGGTCGATGAGGATGGCCTGTTGGAAAAATTTCGAAGCGCTGGCGGGATCGTACCTCGTTACCATGGTCTTCTGTCCCAAGCTGTACGCCTTAATGGCTTCGAGCGATGACGTTGTAGCCTGCGCGATCGGCGTATCGAATTTCTGAATAGTGCTGAGCGATTCTCCGAGCTGGTCACGCAAATCCTTGGCGCCCCGATCGAGGCCATCGAGGACCCTTTCCCTGCCCGCCGCCTGCACTTGTTCCTGCGCTAGAGAATCTCCCGTCGCACAGTTGATCGCGTTCAAGCCGATGACGTACTTGTTCCCCAGATTCGCAATTGAGCCCGTGATGTAAGCTTTGCTTCCTGTCCGCTGGCAGAGATCACGGATGATGTCTGGCGTCAGCTTCGCGTCCGCGGGCTTGGTCATCAGCTTCAGCGTATCGGCGACTTTCTGGTCGGAAAGAATATTCAAGAAGGGTGACTGGCGCACGCTTACAGAGAGCGCCTGCTTGAGAGTGTCATCAAAGACCGTCTCTCCGGTTGTGTTGGTGAAATCCGCGAGTACGACGGTATCGGTGCCGCTCAGCGCATGAGCACGGCGCACAAAATAGAGCCAGCTGCCACCGACTAGGGCGAGCACGGCGAACACAACGCCCGCGATTAAGATCCATTTGAATGGGCGGGCTCCGGGCTTCGGTCGTCGGAATGCATCGTTTGTTGCTGCTGACGAAACGGATAGGGAAGGGCCTGGCGCTTCCTTCTCCCGGAGCCCCGACTCCATGTCGCGCTTCAGCCGTTGCAAATCGGTGCGAATCTCCGCAGCGGATTGGTAGCGAAGCTTTTTATCCTTCTCTAGCGCCTTGTTAATGACGTCTTCAAACTTCGGCGGAATATCAGGATTCAATCGCAGTGCGGGCACAGGCACATGGTGAAGGATGGCGTCCGTGATGAGAGCGGAGCTGTCTCCGCGGAATGGCAAAGTTCCAGTGACCATTTCGTAAAGAACGACACCAAAGGAAAATAAATCTGTGCGGGTGTCCAACTCTTTGGCACTCAACTGTTCGGGTGACATGTAGGCTACCGTACCTACTATCGTCCCAGGTGCGCTGAAGTCTTCCTCGTCAGCGCGGGTCAAGGCATCTGTTCCGAGTGTTGCATCGTCTCGGCCGGAGTCTGTTTTCGGAGTTACTTTAGCCAAACCGAAATCGAGAATCTTGGCGTGCCCACGCTTGGTGACAAAAATGTTAGGTGGCTTGATGTCGCGATGGATGATGCCTTCCGCGTGCGCAGCATCGAGCCCGTCGGCAATCTCAATCGCTAGGTTGAGTACAGTTTCAGTTGCGACAGATCGGCCACCAATTCGGTGCTTCAGCGTCACACCATCTAAGTACTCCATCACGATGAAGACCTGTCCGTGATCGCGGTCAATCTCGTGGATTGTACAAATATTCGCGTGGTTCAAGGCCGATGCAGCTTTGGCCTCCCGCTGGAAGCGGCCCAATGCCTGAGAATCTTCAGCGACGTGATCTGGAAGGAATTTCAAGGCAACAAAACGGTTGAGTGTGACGTCCTCAGCCTTGTAGACCACACCCATACCGCCGCCGCCCAGTTTTTCGAGGATGCGGTAGTGCGAAATAGTTTGGCCGATGAGTGATAAAGAATCCACCATCAGGCGCTCATCTTAGGTTGAGGCAGGAGGCAAGTCAACGGAGAGAGATTGCGTGGGCCAAGCGGCAAGCCGATGATCTTGGAAAATCTTTCGAAGCGAGTTGTAATCCCGGCGCTAAAACGCTGCGCGATCTGTTTCCAGCAGGAATCAGCGCATAAGGCCGAGCATGAATTTAAGCTACATGAATGGCTGCCAGCGTGGCATGGCTGGTATTCACTGCGGCGTGGCGTAGCAACCACTCTAGCGGGCCTGACGAAAGACAATGGACTTGCGTCGAAGAGATTACTAAGGCATTCAAATCTGGCGACTGCAAATCGGCACCCTATGCACGACGTGCCCGAAAATACGCTTTCGGCGATGGAACTGTTTGAAAAGTTGTGCAACGAGAGTGCAACGTCGGCTACCGCGATACCAGACTAAGTCACTGAAAATTATGGCGGGGACGACGAGACTCGAACTCGCGACCTCTGCCGTGACAGTAAGCGGGCTTTAAGTACTTTCAACGACGTAGAAAGCACGGACGGCGCAGTAAGTCATGGGAAGTACATCATAGTCACGTTAATGTGTATCGCGGTGTATATCGCAGAGCCTCCCGTTCGGAGTCTGGCTTTCGCCAGCGAACCGCGATTGCTGGTCTCGCTATTTTCATGGCCTGCGTTTTTCTGCGGTCGGTCCACGTAGTCGTCCAGTTGTACGCTTGACGTAACGCGTAATTCCTGGTAATTTGGAGTACTAGGTGATTCTCAGCTACCGGGACAAGAGAACCAGAGACTTCGCCACCGGGAAACGGGTCAAGGCATTCTCTGGATTTGAACGATCCGCCCGGCTGAAGCTGGACCGTATGGAGGCGGCTGTGTCGCTACGCGACCTTGCCGCGTTGCCAGGCAACCGTTTTGAGGCGTTGGTAGGGGAGCGTAAAGGACAATACAGCATCCGCATTAACGATCAATGGCGGATCTGCTTCGAGTGGGCTGAGCAAGCACCGGGACCATCGAACGTGGAGATTGTTGACTATCACTAGGAGCATCGTTATGGCACTCCCTATTCTCCATCCGGGTGAACACTTGGCTGAGGAACTGCAAGCGCTCGATATGAGTGCGGCTGAGCTGGCGCGAAACATCGACGTCCCGACCAATCGCATTACACAAATCTTGAACGGAACGCGCGGCATCACAGGTGACACCGCCTTGCGCCTAGCTCATTTCTTTGGCACAAGTGCTGAGTTTTGGCTGAATCTGCAAGGGCTCTACGACCTGCGCCTCGCTCAGGAGAAGGTCGGCAAATCCATCAAGGCGCTTCCAAGGCTAAAACGAAACGATCTCGTCCAGGCATGATAGAGCTTCGAGCAGACTGCAACGGCAGGGGTAGAACTAAGCCATTTGACGACTCTAAGATTGCGCTTTTTCTGGGATGTTCTTCTCGACCATCGGAATGAGGCGAAAATCCGCAACATTATGAGGGCCGTTTGCACCCACGCTATCCACTACGATGACCACCAATCCAATTCGCACCGTACGACAGAGTGCGAAACGAGAACGCAGCATAGTCCCTTTGACGGCAGAAGAGCTCCAAAGACTGTTTGCCGAATTGGGACCGCGAGAGCGCACTCTCGTTCTTCTCGACGTTCCCACCGGAATGCGTAGAGATGAAGTGTTAGCCACACAATGGTGTGACATCGACTTCGAAAAAAAGACGCTCAACATTCGAAAGTCGATTTGGCAACAGCACCTCGGGCCGGTGAAAACAGAAGAGAGCGAAAAGGGAATGCCGCTGGACGACGAAATGATTACTGATCTTCTGCGATGGCGTTCCAAGACGCTTTACGCCGGAGAGCAGGACTGGATCTTCGCCAACGAACGAATGAAGGGTCGTCAACCACTTTGGCCGGAAGCTATCGAGCGGAACTACATCCGACCGGCGGCGGAACGGGCCAAGATCACTAAGCGCATCAGCTGGCACGTATTCCGCCACACATTTTCTACGCTTCTCGCCGAGAATGATGAGGATGTGAAGACAGTGCAATCCCTGATGCGTCACGCCAACAGCAATATCACCATGAACATCTACACCCACGCGGTCAGCAGTAAGAAGCGGCGGGCCCAAAGCAAAGCGGTGGAAATGATTCTGCCGGCAGAAGGAGCGACACCAGTGCCGGCGGGCGTCGCCTAATGTGTATTTTCTTGTGTATCGCGCCGATTTTCCAAAAGTGAACTAAGTACTTTGGAAAGAATGGCGGGGAGGACGAGACTCGAACTCGCGACCTCTGCCGTGACAGTGCAACATCTTTTGGTAACTGCTTGAAACTACGCGGCACGGATGGCTACCAAAACCGCGCTTAGGAATCCCAAGTAACAATTATCGGACCATCAATGGACCAAGAAATAGACTCTGCCGCTGCAACTCCTTTCGCGCGATCAAGGACGGCGGCTGGTCCAGTTCTGGAGCTTAAGTCCGGGGACGCGCTTGAACTCGCGTTCATTGTTGGTGACGAGAGTGAGCCCCGCGGATTTGGCGTGAGCAGCGATCCAGAGATCGTTGCCACCGATCATCCCACCTCGGGCCTCCAACGCGGCGCGAATCTCGCCGTAGGCTGTTGCCGCTTCCCCCGGCAAGGGAAGCACAGGCAAAAGAGATACAAGTCGCCCGAGAGATTCCAGAGCATGTGTGCGTTGCTGGCTTCGCTCTGTGCCAGAATGTAGCTCGCCATAGGTAATCACGGATATGACGGCGTCGCCATGCTGCATTTGGCGGAATCGCGTGGTCACCTCGGGGGGCCGGTTCTGCCGCAAATAGATGCAGATATTGGTGTCGAGCATATAGCGCGCGCTCATCAGAGACCTTTGCGGAGCTGTGGATGAGGGTCTTTGCGCTTCTTTGGGAACATGTCCGCTGGCAACTCGGCTAGCAAATCCAGCACGCGGACCATTCCGCCCGCTTTCTCTCGCAATACGATTTCGTCGCCGCGCCGGAAAATCTCAACTTCCGAGCTTTTGACCCGAAACTTTTTTGGCAGCCTCACAGCTTGGCTGTTCCCGGACTTAAATACGCGAGCGACGGCCATGATTTGCCTCCCGGATATATATACAGCAATGTATATACATTTGCAAACGCCAATTCCGAAGCTCTGGGCGAGCAGAGGCGAGAAGGGGCGCAAGGGGCACAGAGACGCGCCCTTTTTGTGTCCTTCATGGTTTCAGTGAAATTCGTGCAACGCGACCTCTGCCGTGACAGTTAGCGGGTTATAAGTACTTTCAATGACATGGAAGAGCACGGACGGCACCCCAAGTCATTGGAAGTACGTGATAGACAACGATATTGTGTATCGCGATGTGTATCGCGCTCGGTCCCGAACAACTCCTTAAGCGTTGTTCCGGTAACCGTGTAGCGCGGAAACAACGGTACTTCCGGCAAATAGGTCTGCAGATTTCGAGGATCATCAGTCTCTCTTCGAGAAGCTCGCAAAATATGCGAGCCATTTTCAGCGAACGTTCATCGTTCCAGTGCAGCCAAAAACGAACCCGGCAATACTACATCTCGAAGCTCCCCCGAAATCCTAAGGCAGCGCGAATTACGCCGAGTGTCCGAAACGACGTGAAAAGGGATGGGTCAAGCATCAAACGCCCTGGCATAGCCCTCCTGACTCACAAACTATGCCCGCTGTGATAAGTAAACGAGTCTGCGCAGATTATAGATTACAGCTCGAAAAAGTTCGAAAAATTAGCAGAGCCGAGAGATTTATACCTGCGTGTGCACTGAAACAAGAGAAACGGTAATCCTCAGGCTTCGGGAGATACCCGCGTGGGCAGCTAGCTGTTTACCGTATCGTGTTTCTACATTCCGCAAACATCAGATGGGGTATGCGATCGCTGACCGCGTGATGGTGATCCAGCGCAATTCAGTGAATTCTTCCAGGGCCGCGGTGCCTCCAAAACGTCCCCAGCCGCTGTGTTTCATTCCACCGAACGGCATCTGAGGCTCGTCGTGAACCGTCGAACTATTGATGTGGCACATGCCGGTTTCAAGCCGCTCGGCCATTTTCATCGCCTTGTTAACGTCACGGCTGAAGATCGCGCTCGAGAGGCCGTATTCCGTGTCGTTCGCGATCTGTACGGCGTCTTCGCTATTTTCTGCGACCACAATAGAAACAAGAGGCCCACAAGACTCCTCGGCATAGACGCGCATGTTCGGCGCAACACCACATAGCACCGTGGGAGCAAAACACGGGCCTGATGCTTTTCCGCCGCAGAGCACGCGCGCGCCTTTGCTGGTCGCGTCCGCAACGAGAGCTTCTAGCCGTTCGATTGCGGCTTTATTGATGAGCGGACCAATCTGCGTATCCGGTTGAAGCGGATCCCCAACCTTGAGGGTGACCGTCTTGGCAACGAGTCTCCGCGCGAACTCTTCAGCGATGGGCCGCTCGACTACAATTCGCTCGGTGGACATGCAGATTTGCCCTTGGTTCATGAACGCGCCGAACTTCGCGGAGGCCACTGCCGCGTCAAGATCCGCATCTTCGAGAACGATCAGCGGGGCTTTGCCTCCCAACTCCAGCACTATCCTCTTCAGATGCCTCGCAGCTTTCTCGGCGATGATACGGCCTATTTTCGTCGAACCCGTGAAATTAATCCTGCGCGTCTTGGGATGTGCGATCAATTCATCCACCACGTCTGCGGCGTCCTCTGGTGCATTCGTGATTACGTTGATCGCCCCTTTCGGAAATCCGGCCTGTTGCAGTACTTCGGCGATGAGGAGATGCGTTCCCGGCGATTCCTCCGACGCTTTTAGCACCACGGTGTTCCCGTAAGCGAGTGGGAGAGCGATCGCGCGCACGCCAAGGATGAGCGGCGCGTTCCAGGGTGCAATTCCCACAATCACGCCAACAGGTTGCCGCGTGGCCATGGCTACAGTGTCCGGAACATCCGACGGAATGATTTCTCCGATGACTCCATACGTTTGCGCGGCAGCTTCGCGGAAAATTCCAGCGCTCAGGATGCAGTTGAACATCCCCCAGCCGAAAGTGCCGCCGGTTTCCTCCGCGATCAACCGCGCGATCTCCAGCTGTCGCGAGACCAGCACATCGGCCGCTTTCAGAAATAGACTACGGCGCATCCCAGGAGATGCCGCGCTCCAAGTTGGGAATGCTGCAGAGGCAGCCTCCACGGCGCGCTTAGCATCTTGACGTCCACCCGCGGCCACGCGCGCAATCGCGTCTCCGGTGAACGGATTTTTCTTTTCGAACTCTCCGCCACTGGTCGCATCAATCAATCCACCGTCAATGAACATTGGTTGCCTTCTTATCGTATTTGCCGCCACTCATCTCTCCTCGAGTCTCGTTCACATTATCGGCCGAATCATTGCCCGTATATAGATCTCGAATCTTGACCCTTTTAGCAGTGGATCGAACACCCCAGCGCTCGAGCTCTCTTTTAACCGCGAACCTCTTGAGCGTCAAGGTGTCAAATCCGTCGCGAAGGGAAGTATGTGAATATCGGCGATGACGCGGCCTCCTGCAGTTGGGTTGCTCGCCTTACCGAAGGAACTTTGACAGGTCACCGCTCCACTCAGCGCGTCGGTCTTGACGTGGTAATCTAGCCTCGCAGAGTCCGTCGTAGCAATGACCATCCAGGATTCTCACTCGGGAGAAACTCCCGCAGGAGAGGCCTTGCTCTTGATCTTGTTTCGCCCGACAAAGATTGCAAACACAGGCCATCCGCTCAGGATTAGGCCAATTCCGATAATTGCATGCAGAGGTGAAGACAACACAGCAGTCAGCACAATGCCCAGAGCCGCCACCGTGAAGAGAACTGGCAGCCAGGGATAACCAGGCGCGCGGAAGGGCCGGTTGATCTCGGGCCGACGAATTCGCAATACGATCACTCCGGCAACAGCTAAGCCGTAGAAAATCCACGCTGTGAAGATCACATACGTAAATAGTTCCTGAAATGTGCCCAGCAACGTCAAACAGGCAGCCCATACACCCTGAACCACAATGGCAAATACCGGGGTGCGGAAACGCACGCTTACGCTTCCAAACTTTCGGAAGAACAGGCCTTCTGCAGCCATCGCGTAGTAGACACGCGGGCCCGTCAAAATCATGCCGTTTGCGGCTCCAGCCATGGACACCAATATCAGCACAGAAATGAAGAGCGCAGCAGCTCCTCCAAAAACAGAGCTGACGGCCGTGGCTGCCACGCGATCTGTTTCTAAGATCTGTGTAGGTGTTAATACGCAGTAGTACGCAATATTCGCAAGCAAATAGGTGGTGGCAACGATGAGCGTGCCATAGAGAAGCCCGCGGGGCAGATCTCTTTTCGGATGCTTGAACTCACCTGCCGTAAAAGACACGACGTGCCAACCTTCGTATGCCCAGAGCACTGCAATCAGCGCAATACCAAAATGTGATGGATGGAATTCGAGAGGCCCTTTTGGCCAAAAGCTGGTGTCCAACATATCAGCGCGTCCGCGAGAGAACAAGAGCGCGACCATAAGTGCCAATCCGCCAAGTTTTGCTAGGGCGAACACGTTTTGCACAGCCTTTCCAGACCGTATGCCCCCGCAATTCACCCCAGTGAGTATGAGCACACCAACGACGCCGACGACCTTTTGCTGGGTTATCGTGAGCGACACGATCTGGGCCAGATAAATTCGGAACGCAACAGCCAAAGTTGCAATGCTGCCTGAGTGGATGAGCGTCAGTAGACCCCATCCATAAAGAAAGCCGACAGTTTTTCCGTAGGCTTCTCGGAGATAAACATACAGACCTCCTGCTCCCGGGAAAGCGGCTCCGAGTTCGCCGAGGGCGAGTGCGCCGAACAGGCTCAAGAGGCCCCCTGTTATCCACACAAACAGAACTCCGGAAAGACAAGACAGTCGGCTCGCTACACTATTTGGCACTAGGAATATGCCCGACCCAATTACTGTTCCCGCGACGATTGCCACGGCGTCGCGCAATCCAAGTTCGCGAAGGAGTCGGGTTTGGCTGTCTGACGGAGCAGTGGGGGTGGGGGCCATTAGTAGCCGTTAGCTCGTGTACCGGCGAATACGGTAGGCTGTTTCTTCCCCCGCTTTGCCGAACGGCGCCACACTTGGGCATTGACGATAATTCTCACACGCCGCCAGGAACACGTTTAAGTTCGCTACGCATGCGACTCTGAAAGGCTAGCACTCACGGAACAGGGCGACACTCTGGCTCGACATACTCATATACGGCCTTAGCAGTCAGGGAAGTTAATATCTCCACTGCTCGGCGCTGCTGCAAATGTGCGAGACGATCGAGCGTTATTTCAAAGGTGGAATCTCGAGCCAACAAGGTTACCGAACAACCCTCGAGCACTCCGGGGATTCCGGTTACATCCACAACGGCATGTTCCAGTCCAACCATCACAATTGGCGCAATTTGGCCCAATAGATTTGCAACCTGTCCTTCCCTCGATACCAAAATCGAATTCGAGAAGCCAACTGGCAAGACTCCCAAGCGCGTCTCTCTTAAGGCGACGAGAGCTCCGCCAAATCCGAATTTGCTTCCAACCGGAATGCGACGCAACCCCCCAAGGACGGTACTTACTTCTTGGAGCACGGCCCGACTACCAAGAGAACGGGTCTGATCGGGGTTTTTCACATTCGCTGGCTCAATCCCGAAGAGTAGCTGCCCAGGACAGACCGCGTTTGCTTCAGGGGCCTTCAATCCAAACGCGATGCCACTGGAGGAAAATGCCTGAACCACGAGGGGTAACTTGACGTGTTTACGGATTTCCCTCACAGACCGGCCAAATTCTCGCATTCGATCTTTGATCCATGGCAGTTCGTTGACGTCAGAAAAAGGGAGGTGTGTAAAAACCCCATCCAGCTTGACCGAGGGGAGCTTCGACACAATTCGACCTGTCACGGAAGCTGCGTCGGCTGTCGAGACGCCAAATCGACCCAACCCGGTGTCAACCTTCAGAAAAAGCGACACGGGGCTATTGACAGCTCGAGCAACCGCCTCTGCTTCTTCGTACGATTGGATTCCAATCGTTATGCCGGACGCAGCTAAGACATTGTCTTCTCGGTTGCCAACGGTCGGAAAAAGCAGAATCCGGCAGGTAATGCCCCACCGGCGGAGAGCAATGGCCTCCGCAGGACTACCTACGGCAAGCCATCGAACACCGTCGCCCTGTAAGCATTCAGCCACCGCCCTGAGGCCGTGGCCATAGGCATTGGCTTTGACACACGCGATAATTTCCTGGTGATCGGCCACCGATTGACGGATCAGCCTCAAGTTGTATCGCAGGGCGTCGAGATCAACGACCGCTCTCAAGTGCGGAGTGGCAAATGTTTCGAACGATTCCTTCAGCTGCTGTTCCGACGAACTGTTGGCGATCGCATTCACGCGCTCCGGCTGCCGACCACGCTTTAGCATAACAGGCACCTCATAAATCTATTGGCTTCAGATGTGAGCCGCTAACTTTTTCAGGGGCACAGGAAATGGTTGTTTCAACGATGATACACATATTGCGTTTTCAAGACAGCGACACTATACACGGACGCTTTGACGCGTGTAAAGATGAACCTATTATCTAGAATACTGGGGTTATGCCGCAAGAACGCAGTGAGACACATATTGCGTTTTTTGATTGACATATCAACAGTCATCTCCTATAAAGCAGGCATCCAAGCCGGCACGGTCGACTCGTTACAGCGCGATCGGATCGTTGGAATGGCCGGTCCGAACGGAAAAGTGACACACACACCTCTTCTGTTAGGCGCGGAAGGTGAAGTGGTGTCCGATCGCGGAATGTGCATATATTGTACTGAGCAGCAGTCCGCACTCTTTAGCTCCATCTCAGGTGTCAGTCGATAGATGGGAGGATTACCGTGAGAGCTCGGGTCGCCTTTTCATTTTCCTTTCGGTTCTGCTTATTGGTGGTGCTCGCTCTCGCAATGACATTGCCAAGTAGCGCACAGTCAAGCGCGTCTCTGTCTGTCGCTGAGCGTATCCAGAAGGTAATGAATCGACCTGAATTTGCGCATGCCAATTTCGGCATCGAGTTTTACTCGCCGGATACCCGTAAGGCAGTCTTCTCGCTTAACGATCAAGAACTGTTCGTACCTGCTTCTACGACGAAACTACTCACGGAAGGGACAGTGCTGGCAAGCCTTGGGGCGGACTTCAGATTCTATACCCACATTTACCGGACAGGAGCGGTGGACTCAAAGGGTCGGCTGAAAGGCGACCTGGTGCTCGTCGCAAGCGGAGATCCAAATCTCTCGAACCGCATTCAATCCGATGGGACGCTAGCTTTTGCAAATAATGATCATTCTTACTCTGGCAACGCTCTTCCAGGAGATCCACTCATCGTGATCCGCCAGCTTGCGAAGGACGTCGCAGCAAAGGGAATCCGGAAAATCGAAGGCAGGGTCCTAGTTGATTCGAGCCTTTTCCCAGAAACGCCATGGGAGGGCGAGGGCGGAGGGGGTGTCGTTATCTCCCCGATCGTCGTCAATGACAATCTTATTGACCTCGTGATGACGCCAGCAGCGAAAATTGGTGATCCTGTCGTCCTCGATTCTTCACCAGCGACCTCATACGTCAAATTCATCAACCACTTAACCACGGCAGGCGCTAACACCTCAGTTAGTCTGGATCCGCCTCAGATCAAGACGAATGCGGACGGCACAGTGATCGCCACCCTGACTGGCAGTTTGCCGCTTGGTGCCCCTCGAAAGTACGCACCGTTTTTTGTTCCGTCGCCGACCGTATTGGCAGAGACAGTGCTGCGCGAAGCGCTGGAGGAAGTGGGCATTAAGGTGAAAGTCGCGACGATAATGCCCGCACCCGACTTTCAATCTTATCGGCGTTTTTATGCGGCAGAGGCTGAAGTTGCCGAGCATATCTCGCTGCCGCTGGCAGAAGAGATCAAGGTTACGCTGAAGGTCAGCCAAAACCTCCACGCTTTCATGGGACCGTACCTGCTTGGCGCGCTTGTGGCGAAGAATGCAAAGGACCCATTTAAGGCCGGCTTTGCTGTCGAAAAGAAATTTCTCGAAGACGCTAAACTGGATCTCTCTGGTGCCTCGCAGGGCGACGGCGCAGGCGGCAGCTGGGCGGACCTATTCACTCCGGACTTCATGTGTCACTACCTGGCTTATTGGACCACGCGCCCGGATTACCCTACTTTCTTGAGGGGGTTGCCGATCCTCGGATGGGATGGGACGCTTGCAGATATCGACCGAACATCGCCAGCCGTAGGGCACGTTTTTGCAAAAACGGGCACGTTTGATTCCGAGGACACGCTCAACGACATAGTGATGCTGAATGGCAAGGGGCTCGCCGGCTATGTAATCAGGGCCGACGGCAAGCGGCTCACTTTCGCGGCCTATGTCAATCACGTTCACATGCGACTCAGTCCAGAGGCCGCCGCCCACGCTCTCGCGGAGGCGCTCGGCCAAATTGCCGCAGCCGCCTACGATGCTCCGCTCGATGAGATTGCCCCGGAGGAGCGACATGAAACTCGCGAACAGCGGTAAGGCACTCCTTCTGAGTGTTATGCTTATCTTCATCGGTTGGCGGGGTGCGGCGGACCCCCAGGTACACGCTACTGAGTACAAGTTCTCGTCGAAAATTCCGCTTCAGACAGTCGCTTACCAAGCCCGGCAACTCGAATCCTTGATGGATTTTCTCGGCGAGCCTTTTTCACAAGTTGAAAAGGAAGGCATCAACCGCGCTATTGCGAATCGTGATTCCGATAAGGCCGTCGAGCAGATCGAGTCGATTCTCGACAAGCACGCACTCGTCGTGGTTACGATTAATCGGGAGAGCCGCGTGGGCGTCACGCGAGGTGAGGCGGACACGGACCTGATTCAAAATGGCACGCGTTCCTTTTTCGTCAAGATCGTGAACCAAGCGGGAATCACGTCACCGCTGCAGGTCAATAGCCCCAACAGCGGTCCGGTTTTCCAGTCCATATCCGAAAGTGCATCGCGCCCACCGGTGCCCCGCCTGAGTGCTGCGGACATTCGTGACCGCTGGGCCGAGATTTCTCTTCTTCATGAGGGGTTACTGGCGCCGCTGCTTCCCAACGACTTGGATATCCAAACACGCATAGACGAAAAAGTGACCGCGCTGAAGACACCAGTGCCGCGTCTTCCGGATGACCTGGGTGTCGAAGATCGCCCGCAGCTTTCGGGTTCGGGTCTCGAATACCGCATTCTACTGATCTACAGTCGAGATGCCGGTCAGCGTTCTGCCAAGCTCAGTTTTGACATAGGCAAGGGCATGCAGGATACCGGTGAGACCAGTATCCTCTTCAATATCGCACCATCGCCTACGATCAAGCTACATGTGCTCGATGACGACGGCCGGCCCACGATGGCCTCTTTCATCTTTCGAGATGGCTTTGACCGCATCTATCCCAATCCCGCGAAACGCCTAGCGCCTGACTTTTACTTTGAACCCCAAGTCTACCGTGCCGACGGGGAATTCATCTCGTTGCCGCCGGGGTCTTTCACCGCCGCATTCACGGGTGGCCCCGAATACATTCCGGAAACGCAGAAATTCGTAGTCGATGCGAATGGACCACAGGAACTTACCTTTCACTTGAAGCGCTGGATCAACCCGACAGACCGCGGTTGGTACTCTGGAGATAGCCACATTCACGCGAATGGTTGCGCGCACTACGCAGACCCAACCTTGGGAGTATCGCCTGAAGATATGGACCGACAGGTACTTGGTGAACATCTCAATGTGGCGAGCGTTCTTAACTGGGGACCCGACTATTACTATCAGCGGCAATTTTTCCGCGGCCGGCAGGATAACGACTTGTCAAGACCAGACGCGCTACTTCATTATGATCTTGAGGTCTCTGGTTTTCCATCGAGTCACGCAGGACACCCGGTCTTGTTGAACCTGGCCGATCAGGACTACCCGGGCGCGAAGCAAATCGAAGATTGGCCGAGTTGGGAGTTACCAATTTTCCGTTGGGCAAAGTCCCAAGGCGCGACAGTTGGATTCGCGCACACTGGAGGAGGGCTCGCCCTCGGAAGCGATACCTTGCCAAACTATGAAATTCCGCCATTTGATGCGCCGGGTGCGAACGAATATGTTGTGGACGTCACCTACCCCGACATCGTCGATTTCATTGATGTCGGCGACGGTCCATTTCCGTACGACCTCAACATTTGGTATCAGACGCTCAATGTCGGCTTCCGGACTCGCATCGCAGGCGAGACGGATTTCCCGTGTATCTATGACACTCGAGTCGGGATGGCCAGAACTTACGCCAAGTTGAACAGCGGCAGCCTGTCTTATTCCAAGTGGGTGGAAGCGATCCGCGACGGGGAGAGCTATGTGTCCGATGGCCGAAGCCATTTGATGGACTTCACGGCAAACGGCACCGACGTTGGGACGCGGCGAAGCGAGGTCGGCCTACCTGCTCCCGGCGACGTGCAGGTTGAGGTTAACGCGGCGGCTTATCTCGATCCCATTCCAGATGAGAAAATCCGCGATGCTCGCTTCGACTGGGAGCCCTACTGGGACACCGAGCGCGCTCGAATTGGTGACAACAGGAAAGTACCCGTCGAAGTTATCTTAAATGGCGACGTGGTGGCTCGGCAGGTAATCGATGCGGACGGATCTGTTCAGAAGCTCAAGTTCAGCATTCCTGTCCAACAAAGTAGCTGGCTTGCTCTTCGTATCGTCCCCTCCTCCCATACGAATCCGATCTTCATAATCGTTGGAGGCAAGCCCATCCGCGCCTCTCGTCGAAGTGCCGAGTGGTGCTTGACGGCCGTCGATCAGTGTTGGAGCCAAAAGGTGCCTCGGATCTCGAAGCGTGATCTCCCTGAAGCAGAAAAAGCATATGACCACGCGCGGCAGGTATACCGCGCATTGATCGATGAAAGCGAGGTCGAGTAGTTGATGCGTATCCGCACCCCCGGCTTGGTCCAAGGCGATCAGCAGGCTCGTAGGGACGACGAGACCTGAGAGGCAGAACGTCTCTTGGAAGGCTGTTCCAGCGCCACATTGTCGAAGCCTGCGCTCGACAGCTAGCTGCCTCAGCTTTACTGCCGGTTTCGGAAGACGCCGAGTGGCGGAGGTTGAGTGCCCGCTCCTGTCGCGCCGGCGAAGCCCCGAAGAGTGTCTTCTGAGAAGGTCCGCTCAAGAGCATGCGCGAATTACAGCGTCTAATCTGGGTGAACTGACTCCTCTTTCGGTGTTCTCAAGCTCGACAGGTGCTGGGGTCAAACTAGAAGAATGTTTCGATGGCGGACGTGATCTGGTAATCATCGTCGACAAGAAACAGAATTCGCCACTTATCGAACGTGGAGCAAGGATGCGAAATGCCTAAGGCAACCATGTCACCTACACGCAGAGAGTTCGCTGACGGAATGCGCAAATAGGCGTGCTGGTCATTGAGGCCCGTCAACTCGTAATCACTATTCAGCCGGACTGGCGCACGGTCCGCGCCGATCCGAAACCGTTTGAGTGGTACCGGCAAGCCGGCATCATGACTGCAATCGCGACGCCCAGCTGTCAGAATGGCAAGGTTGGGCTCAGGCACGGATTGCACGTATGTCCAAATCTCAAGGGCTGGAATAAGGCCGGGGCCAAGATGTTCGCTCTTTGGCAGACGGCTATGTAGCGCCTCGTCGAGTTTTTGGTACAACCCGGAATCGTGCGTAAGATAACAACCGCTGCGCAAGACCACTTTTTGTCGATTGCCAAGCGAGGCCGCGTTTAAGGTCTCGGCTACCAGGTCGTAGAAAGCCGAACCACCGGCGGAGAGAAGTATGGGGCCCGGCGCATACAGATTCTCCTTCGCACAGGTTTCCGCGACGGAAGTCAAAAACCTTACGAAAGTGCGAACCCTTTGAACCGTGTCTAAACCCTCTGACGACTGGAGAGTGCCCTCATACCCTTCGACGCCGCGAAGCGCCAGGAAAGGTTCGCTGTGCTTCACCTGCCGCGCAACATGAAGTGCCTGCTCCAAGGTGCGACAACCTGTGCGTCCCCCACCATACCCACCCTCTACAAAAACTTGCAGAGGACGAGCTGGAGACCGTTCGCGGACAGCTTCGACAAGCCGAGCTACGCCATCAGCCGAATCCACGATGCAAAAAAAATCAAACTCAGGATCCTTTGCCAGTTCATCGAGGACGTACCGAATCTCGACCTTTCCGACGAGCTGGTTGGCCATGAGGATTCGCTTGAAACCATGACGCCGGGTTACGCAGAGCTGTTGCACCGTCGAAATCGTGATGCCCCACGCTCCGTCGTCGAGCTGGCGCTTGAAGAGCTGTGGGCTCATGGTGGTCTTGCCATGAGGGCAAAGCAACGCGCCTGAAAATCTAAGAAACTGCTGCATCCAACGGCTATTCTGTCGAAGAGCCGATTCACGGATGATCGCAGCAGGCAAAGGCAAATCGCCGCTTAGCAGATTCCAACGCTGCTCGGCGATCTGGCCGATAGGAATTGATTCGATCCCGGGAGGAATGCCCTTGAGCTGACCACCAATGACCGTCATTCTCCAATCTCGCTGTGTCGTCATGTTTCGGGATATCCTGTTTTCAGTTATGTCGCCGCCCAACTCGCGGTCCAGATCCACGTGACATCCAACTGTCGGACTTGAGTCAGTCCCGTTTCTTCTCTGCGGCACTCGTTCCGCGCATATTCCCGCACGGAAACCAGCAAGCGCGCTCCGTTTCGTCATGGGTGTCTCGCCCTACGCTGAAACCAGCCGTCGCTTTTTCGAGCCAATGAATGCGAAATACGCAACAAAGATATAACAGCAGAGCGGGATGAGCATGGCCGTTGCCATACTTTTCGTCGCTTCAGAGAGCAGGCCTATGAGTGGGGTAAGCACGGCTCCGCCGATGATCGCCATCACCAGGAAGGAGCTACACACCTTTGTGTTCGGGCCGAGATCCTTCAGGCCTAGAGCAAATATGGTCGGAAACATTACCGACATGAAGAAACTCGTAAGAAAAAGAGCCCAGAGGCCCAGCCATCCGGGAAATAAAACTCCAACCGCAACCAGAAGTATGTTGGCGAGGCTGTAGATTCCCATCAAACGATTGGGAGGAAAGAAGCGCATTAGATAGGCCGCCGAGAATCTTCCAATGCCGAACGCGACCAAAGTACCCGTCAACAGGTATCCACCCATCTTTTCTGATGCGTGCACGTAGTCCTGAACGTACTGTATGAAGTAGCTCCAAGTTCCCACCTGCGCCCCGACATAGAAGAATTGTGCCAACACCGCCGAAACAAAGTGCGGATACAGGAACAAGCCCCGAAATCCTACTCCACCAGGCACGGGAGTTCCGATGGCATGTTCGGTATTGGCCGGGAATCGGGTGCGAGCTAGCAGCAAAGCACAAAGGAAAACAACGCATCCCAGCACCATGTAGGGCACCAACACTCGCATTGTCTCGTGCCGCAGATAGGAACTATACACATGGGTAATTCTCATCGCTTGAACTTGGGCTGGTTTCAGTTCGACGCCCGAAAAGATAAACCCAGTTCCCACCAACACACCGGAAATCGCCCCAAGAGGATTGAAGGCCTGGGAGAAATTCAATCGCCGTTCTGAGCCATCCGGGTCTCCAAGCTGCGCGATGAATGGGTTTGCGCCTGTCTCGAGAAACGCCAGTCCGCTGGCAATGACAAAAAGTGCGAAGAGAAAAAATCCATATTTCGCGACCATAGCCGCTGGCCAAAACAAGAATGTGCCTGTGCCATACAGCACCAAGCCGAGAATTAGGCCGATTTTGTAGCCAAACCTGCCCATCACTAGCGCGGCCGGCATGGAGAACAGGAAATACCCCAAATAATAGGCGGATTGAACCATACCGGCTTCAAATCTGCTGATTTCGAATGACTTCATGAACTGCCGTATGAGTATGTCGTTCAAATTGGCCGGTACACCCCAGAGAAAGAACAGCGCCGTTACCAGAATGAAAGATGCCGCGAACTCTCGCGGCACAAGTCTGTGGTCAGCTGGAGTCTTATCCGAAGGATGAGCGACGGCTCTTGCACTCAGGTTTACCATCGAGAGATTCCATTAAAGGAACTCATCCGATCATCCCTTGCAGGAATTCCAGTCGTCACGGCACCTGCCCGGCATAGGAGGAGTCGCTCACATAAACTTCTTTACGGGTACCACCAAATGGCGGCGGGTGCCTTTCTCTCGCACCCGGACGCAACCATCCGTACAGACGGCGCTGGCCACCCCCTTAAAGTCTTCGGGAACCTCAAGGATAAGGATCAGGTAGCGGATCCTGTCTTCAGCTTTCGCCGCGAGCCACCGGTATGTGGTTTCTCCGAAGAGGTTCCCATGCGTGACTGTTTCGCGCCGAGGTATCGGGAAAGGTGTGCTGCTGAATTCGAAGCCCCGGCAAAATTCGCGACCATTCCAAGGAGCTGAAATCCGATTCCGCCGCTCTTCCCAGTTTCCAACCCACGGAAAGTCCTTGCGGGCGAAGAGATACAAAACTAGAAGTTGGAGACGCGGGTTACACACGGCTACAAAAGCGACGGCAAGCGTTCGATCCAAAAGATGTGCGGTGTAATGACCAAAACGCACGTTTGGCGTGGTACGTAGATTGTGGAACCCGCCGTCTGTTTTCCGAACCACGGGCCAATTAAACTCAGAATCAGGTTGAATGAACATTCGCGTGCTGAAGCTTTTAGAACAGACCTTTCCGCGGGTGGCTGGCATATCGAAAAGTGTGGTGCCGCATTCCAAGAAAGGTGGCCCGAACGTAATATGTTCGTTCCACGAAATAGGTCGGTCGAACGTGCTCAAGTTGAGGGCCCTCTCTTCGCAATAAACAACTGGGTTACTACGATCTAGCGAAATCTTCCGCTCGAAATGTATCCGTGCTTCAGGTAACTCAGCTCCATACACCAGAGTCGGGGAAGTTGTGCTGGAGGTCTGTTGCAAGCTCCACTTCACGACCGGAGCTTCCCCATGCGTGCTGTGACCTGCCGCGGTTTCTTCGGGAGAGGGTGGGCCAAAATAGTCGAAACTGGCACTGTGGCCCGCGATGCCAGCCAATAATCTTCCCTCCGGCGGTGGCCCGTAAATCGATGCATACCTTGCCGCAGAATACTTATAAGGATCGATTGTCTTCCAACCAGGTTTCCACATGGGATTGATCCCTTCGTGCTTTTTCGAGATCAATTCGCAGATGTGACCGCCGTGTTGAAGAACCGACACGTGCCCCCATTTGCTTCTCAAACGGAAGCCGGGGCGACCGTCCAATACGTCTGGGCAACGAATGACAGATGGTGTGTGCGTTTCCGTGGGACGAAGCATCGTCAATTCGTTTCCGGGCCTCGGCGCGATTCAGCGTACCTCGCGCTCTCTGTAATTTAGTTGGCGCACCGCCGACTCTCGAACGGTCCGGGAACAGTTCCAAACAACTTCCTCAAGGCGACGCCGCTGAATTTGTGAACAGATATGGCTGTGAGCTGCTCCCGAAGTTCGCGGCCGTCTAAGGCGAAAACTAGATTCACCCGATGCGAGCGTGCCGGAAGGAAACCATAAGGCCAATCGTGAAGCGTCTTGATTCGCGTTGCTCCGAAACTTTCTTCATCTCACAACGGCTCAAGGCTCGACTGAGACATTGAGTCAATCATTGCGTTCTTACTGCTCGTTGAGAATATGACTGTCATGCGGGGCGGCCATAGCATAAAACCAATACCAATAAATATGCAAGAACTAACTTCTGACAACATGGCACATGTATTGCACTTTGTTCTCGTGAGAGTATATTGCTTTTCGATCACGCATCGGTTTAGGATGTCCCCAAGGGAACTTTTAAATGCGGTCTGGATGCCGTGAGCACTGAACCACGGGCGAGTATTCGACGACACGATGTACCACCGGGCAGCGTGGCTGAGATTCTGTCCAAAATTAGCCGCAAGCGTCAACAGATGATCAGACCAGTCTTGGAGCATCCTCGCGACCACGTGCTGTTGAGCGTACGGAGCCTCGCGGAGAAGTTGAAGCTCGATCCCTCGACGCTTCTTCGCACGATCTTAGCCATGGGCTTTTCGGAGTACCGACACTTTCAGTGGTATTTGCATGAACTCTCCGTTGCGCACGCGACCTCTCTTGATTTGACCGGCGACGCGGTGGTTACCAAGAAGACCGCCGAGGCGCAAGTGCGAGAGGCCATCCGCCAAGACCAGCAGAACCTCCAGGCTCTTTTTCATGGACTGGATCTGAAACGAGCATCTGCTCTCGCTGTCAGATTCTATTCCGCGAGAAGGATTGTAATTTATGGTGGGGATGCAGCGGAATCATTGGTCCGTTACCTCGAATATCAACTCATCGTACTAGGCCTGCCGGCTGTGGCAGTGGTCAGCGTCGGAACGACTGTTCATATCGCACGCTCCATTGGAAAAGGTGACCTGGTGATTGCGATCAGCTTCCGTCGAGGACTACGACAAGCCGTTGACGGCTTGCAGAAGGCTCGGGCCGCAAACGCCTATTGCGTAGGGATTACCGACACGTCCATCTCACCCATTGCTCGCTATTCGAGTGAATATTTTCTGGTGTCGACTGATGCCCCCTTTGGGACATCCTATGCCGCTCCGATGTCTCTGTTGAATGCACTCATTTCCGGTATTGCATTCCACCGACCCCGGCGGACCATGGTTCTCCTGCGGAAACTTGATAAGGAGCAACGCACCGGCTATCGCTGGCACCACGAGGAGTAGCGCGTCCTGCGCCTTTGCAGTCCTTGCCTCGCTCTAGCTTCCGGCGGCCCAACGCTATTTCATTTCAATCTCGGAGGACGCGCGAATGCAGACGATCAAACGAATCGTGGCACTACTTCTGATCCTATCACCCACACTGGCCTTCACTGGAGGCGACGGGGGGGCCCGAAGTGGCAGTTTCGCTGTAGGGGGCTTCACGATCCAGCAGGTCCTCAGTGCTCCGTTCCCGACAGATTTGGTCGCCGCTCCCGCGACTAACCGTTTTGCCTGGGTTTACGACGCTGAGGGCAATCGCAATATCTGGATCGCCGAGCCCGTAGGTGGCGGCAACGCCTACGCCAGCCGCCAACTCACGCAATACTCCGACGACAATGGTGAGGCGATCGGCGGTCTCGCTTGGACTCCCGACGCGAAATCCTTAGTCTATGTGCGAGGCGGCGACCTCGAATTTAGTGACAAGCCCTATCCCAATCCCACACGATTCGTGCAGGGGGTCGTACAGGACATCTGGATCGTCGCGCTCTCGGGCGGTGAGCCGAAGAAAATCGGCGAAGGCCATTCGCCGGCCGTTTCGCCCAAGGGAGATGTGGTTGCGTACGTCTACAAGAGCCAGGTCTGGCTAGCCAAACTCGATGGTCGCGAGGAGCCGGAACAACTGATTCACTCGAGAGGCGAAAGCAGCTCGTTGCGCTGGTCTCCGGACGGCCGCTGCATCGGGTTCGTTAGTAAGCGCGGCGATCACAGCCTCATCGGCGTATACGCGCTGGAGTCAAAGAAACTCAGCTATATGCAGCCAAGCACGAATTACGATTCTGCACCTGCATGGTCGCCCGATAGCCAGAGCATCGCGTTTCTCCGGATTCCCTCGTCGAAAGACACGCAGATGTTTGAAGCGAAGCGGATCGGCGAACCCTGGTCGATTCTTGTCGCACAGGCCGACACGGGAAGAGGCCGCGAAATATGGAAATCCTCCAAGGGTCGTGGTAGCGCCTTCTGGGAAATTGCTGCCGAAAATCAGATTTTCTGGGGTGTCGACGATCAAATCATCTTCCCGTGGGAAAGCGATGGCTGGAATCACCTGTATTCTGTGCTCGTTAATGGCGGCGCGCCTACTCTTCTCACTCCCGGGGCCTTCGAAGTCGAGCACGTCTCGCTCAGCCCCGATCGTAAGACCCTCGTTTACTCCTCGAACCAGGACGACATCGACCGCCGGCACATCTGGAAAGTGGCTATGGGTCGAAACATTCCGAGGGCGTTGACAGGTGGCTCGGGAATTGAAACCGCTCCGGTTGTAGCCAGCGACAACCAGACCGTCGCCGTGCTCCGTTCTGACGGGCGGATTACCATGCGGCCCGCGATTGTTGTCGGTCCGAGTGAGATTCGCGACCTCGCGCCTAGCGCAATTCCGACAGATTTCCCCGCGGCACAGTTGGTCACACCTCAGCAAGTGATTTTCTCTGCAGCGGATGGAATGCAGATTCACGGCCAGCTTTTCCTCCCCCCCAATGCCAGTGACGGCTCGCGCCACCCCGCTATCGCCTTTTTTCACGGGGGCTCGCGTCGCCAAATGCTTCTCGGTTGGCATGACATTGACTACTACAGTAACGCCTACGGCATGAACCAGTTTCTCGCGAGTCGCGGATACGTCGTCCTCTCGGTGAACTACCGTAGTGGCACTGGCTACGGACTCGATTTCCGCGAAGCCCTAAAGTATGGTGCCTCGGGCGCAAGCGAGTATAACGATGTGGAGGGCGCTGGTATTTTCTTGCGGAACCGCGCTGATGTCGATCCCAAACGAATCGGGCTCTGGGGAGGAAGCTATGGCGGGTATCTCACCGCTATGGGTCTTGCACGCTCCTCTGATTTGTTTGCGGCAGGCGTGGATATGCACGGCGTACATGACTGGAACGTCGAGTTGAGTTACTGGATTCCCGGTTACAATCCTGATTCCCACCCCGAAGCCGCGCGCTTGGCTTGGGAATCTTCACCGGTGGCTTCCGTCCTGACGTGGCGCTCGCCCGTTTTGCTGATCCAGGGCGACGACGACCGGAATGTCCCATTCGCCGAAATGGTCGAATTAACCGACGCTTTACGGAAACAAGGCGTCGAATTCCAAGAGATCGTGTTCCCTGACGAAATTCACAATTTCCTATTGCATCGAACGTGGATAGCCGCTTATTCGGCGGCGGCTGACTTTTTTGATCAGCGGTTGGGATCAGCCGCCGCAATTTCTACTGCCGCGCATTGATGGACGTACATACAAGGGTAGTGTTTCTGATTTCGATCGGTGCGCACCGCTTCGAACTTGCTCGGTGCGCCTTGTCTGGCCGGATGGGGATCTATGCTCTTCAGGAACGGAAGGATTCTAGGCCTGCTTACAGGAGGAGCTCGGCTCCTCGACAGTTTTTCCGCCAACCGAACTTCGAGAACGTCGACGTTGAGTGAGGTTACACTTCCGGATCGCTCGTGCCGAGCCAAGGACACTCACCCCGCCTAAGATCACGAGAACTCTAACCATAAAATCGACCGGGCTAGAGAAATTCGCTGACTGCTTCGATGCGAATCATGCGAAGTTTACGGCGCCTCGGCGTCGGGTGCGAGTCAGGGTAAACCAACTCATTGATCTCCTCAGAACTCATGATTTTAGGTGTCGCGCGACTTCGTTGAAGTTGATAATGCAACACATGTTCCATGCCAAATCACTCCGAGTCGCGGACCCTCCAGCGGCAGTCAGATCCAGCCAACCGATGGTATGAGATCTAAATAGAACGCGCAGATAGATCACAAATAAGCATATTTTGTTGGGCGAATTGACATCTTAGGATGATCATCTGGTGCTGAACTGATCGCTCGCAAGACACGCGGCCGAGGGACGAGTCACACTTTTCTCTTGACAAGGCCTGTAAGCGAGCATACTTTCGTGGCAATTAAGCGAGCTAATGATGTAAGTGTTGCATTTCGCGGTAGGTGCTGCGGGAACTATTTTTTAGTCGGTTGATTACCGATTGTGTGGAGGGCCGACATGCGGAACGGTAACCAAAGGTTGTGCATCAGCTGGAGCGGTCAGATTCAAAAATGCAGGACAGCCACGCTAAGCATTGTGGTATTGCTATCGCTGATTGGAATCGCGGCGGTGGCGACGAAGGCCCAGACATCCGGCACGGGCGCGATCTCTGGTATCGTGACTGACTCGAGTGGCGCGTCTGTTGAGGGAGCCCAAATTAAGGTGACCAATATGGGAACCGGTGAAATCCGTTCGGTTTCTTCCGACTCATACGGCAAATACCTCGTCGCGCTCCTACTTCCAGGCACATACGACCTTGAGCTTAGCAGATCGGGTTTCAAGACGATCTTCGAGACCGGTGTTCGAGTGATCGTGGCAGAGAACACGGCTATTAACGTGCGTCTTGAAGTCGGGCAGGTGTCGCAGAAGATCATGGTGGAGGGCGTTGTGCAGCAACTCGAAACCCAATCGAGCGCTCTCGGGAATGTGACTAGTGGAGAGCAGGTCCGAAATCTTCCTCTCGCAACTCGAAACTACACCCAAATTATTGCACTGAATCCGGGCGTAAATAGCGACGTATGGAATTCCTCAGCCTTGGGAAACGGAGGCAGCGTTAGCGGCGCGACCGCTGTCATGGTTGCAAACGGTGGAACATTCAATGACAACGATTACCAGATGAACGGGATAGGGATTAATGACTTGGGCAGCAACGGAACGGGTAGCGGGGGAGTCCCTCTTCCTAACCCGGATACGATTCAGGAGTTCCGGGTTCAGACCGGGCAATACGATGCGTCATACGGGAGAAATGCTGGCGCCAACGTAGACGTCATCACGAAGGGAGGCACGAATGACTTCCACGGGAGTGCTTGGGAATTCTTCCGCAATAACGTTCTAAACGCGAACACGTATTTCGGTAAAGCCAACAACCAGCCACGGCCGGTGCTCAATCAGAACCAGTTCGGTTTCACTCTCGGGGGACCCATCAAGAAGAACAAACTGTTATTTTTTGTGTCATACGAGGGGAATCGTCAGCGAAACGGGCTGGATCCGCAGTGTTCGAAGACCGTTACCATGGCGCCGCTCACGAACGATCGTTCGGCCGCAGCTCTTGGAGCGTTGTTCGCTGGACAAACTGGCGCGAATGGAGGTGCAGCTATACTCTCAGACGGATCGAATATTAACCCCGTCGCGCTGCAATTGTTGCAGCTAAAGCTTTCGAATGGGCAATATATGATTCCCACACCCCAAACTATAAACCCGAGTCAGCCATTCGACAGCCAAGGCTCGTCGACATTCAGCGATGCGTGCCCCTTCACAGATGACCAGTTCATGACGAACGCAGATTATCAAATTTCCGAGCGGAGTAAGCTCTCTGGCCGGTTTTTCTTCTCGAATAACGGATTCTCATATACCTTGCCGTTCACCTCGTCCGCGGGTTCTTCCGTTCCGGGCTTTCCGCAGACTTTTCCCTTCGGCTATCGCAGCTTTTCGCTGACGCACACATATGTTTTTAGTTCGAATCTTGTGAATCAGGCAGAGATCGGTTTCAATCGCGTCAATCAACACAGCACGGTAGGTTATCCATTTACGTTTTCCGATGTCGGCGTTACGGTGCCTAGCTATGACAACAATCGTCCGCAAATTAATTTCGACTTTCCCTCTCCCAGTGCTCTTGAGTTGGGTGGAAACGGGCAAGCCGTGACGATCGCGCAAAACACGTACACAATCCAAGACTCGTTGTCCTGGATCCGCGGCCGTCACAGTTTTCGCTTTGGAGGGGGTCTTCTCCGCGAACAATACAACAATGTGGGCTATAAGAATATCGCCAACGTGGCTTACTTGAGTTGGGCTGATTTTCTGTTGGGAATGAGCGCCGCCCAGAACGGCAGTGCGTTCAGCAACGTTTTCTTGTCGTTCGACAACCCCGGCCTCTTTGACCGAGGATACCGAGCCTGGGAGGGGAACGCCTACGCTCAAGACGACGTCCAGTTGACGAAGAGACTGACATTGAATCTTGGACTGCGCTATGATCGTCTCGGCTGCATCTCCGATTCGCTCGGCCGCAATTCTACAATCGATCTTGCAGCGCTAAATCCGAATCCACCGGCCGGGGGAACAATCGCCGGAACCGTCGTACCCTCGAACTATACCGGACCGACACCGTTGCCGCCGGGGGTTATACGAGGTCCCAACGGATGTGCGATGAACGGTGATGGCCAGAATACCTGGAACCCTCGCGTCGGTTTCGCCTGGCAGCTACCGCGTACAGATCGATTGGTACTGCGAGGGGGGTACGGGGTGTACCACAGCCGATACGTAGGTCAAGTGGCCATCCAGTTGCTCGGCAATTCTCCATTTTCTATAGGCCGGCTCTCGGTAGGGGCAAGCAATGCTGCAGCTACAAGTCAGGTCCCCTTTAACCTAAACGTCCCAACATTACCAGGCTTCATCCCATACTCCCCAACCACGCAGAACTTCTTGTATTTCTTCGACCCCGCATTTCGCCCGCCGATGGAACAGGAGTACAGCCTAGGATTGCAGGCACAAATTACCCCGAGCTCGATTCTGGAGGTAGGCTATTCGGGCACCCGTGGACTGCACAATATCCTCATCCGCGACAGCAATCAAGCTCAGATAGCTTCGCCAACTAATCCGATACGAGGCGAGACCACGAATACATTGGCGAATTTGGCGATGCGCACTCCCTATGAGGGCTTCTTCCCTGGTCCGCAGGAAATTCAAAGTATTGGAGAATCGTGGTACAACGCGCTACTCGTTAGCTTCAACAAACGGTTCAGCCACGGTCTACAAGCTCAGTTGTCGTATACGTATTCCAAGGAGTTAGCCGATGCCTACCAACAGTCGATTGGATTTAATGGGGGCAATGTACTAGGAGATTCAAATAACCTACGCCAATCCTATGGACCGGATTTCTACGTCCGCCCCCAACGCTTCGTTGCCAACTTTTATTACGAACTGCCGGGCCCGAAGGGTGAAACGTCCTTGCACGGTGAACTGTTGGGAGGGTGGGCAGTCTCGGGTGTAGTGACGATCCAGGATGGACACTTCTTGACGGCTCAGTTCTTCAATGGGAATAGCGTCTACGGAAACTTTAGCGACCGCGCAAGCCTGACAGGCACGTGCACACCCAGCCAGTACGTTCACTCGGGAGGTGTTAGCAGCCATCTGAACGATTACATCAATACTAGTTGTTTTGAGGCACCCGCGGTATTTAGCTCGGCTGACCCCAATGCGCTGGGGTTTGGCAATTCTGGTGTCGGCATATTCAAGGGACCTGGCCAGAATAATTGGGACCTGTCCATCCTAAAGCAGTTTCCGGTACGCTGGCCGCATGAAAATGCCAATTTTGAATTTCCTGCGGACCAGGGAAGAAGCCCTCATAGGGAGTGCG